>Ga0210380_10000546_pt1 | contig 16418 bp, 17 predicted proteins | sample PLM4_5_coexredo_FD_155476 | JGI IMG/M metagenome (GOLD analysis project Ga0210380, IMG submission 155476) | Groundwater sediment microbial communities from an aquifer in East River, Colorado, USA - PLM4_5_coex redo | ecosystem: Environmental > Terrestrial > Soil > Riparian zone | place: USA... | reverse complement strand
ACGCAAGCGAGCTTAATCGTAAGATTGATGCTAAAGGAAATAAATATCAGCCATGGGTGCCAGAGGTAGAAAGAGCAGTAGCGACTTGATGTTGGCCCCGAGCCCCATCGAGATTACGGAGCGCCAGCGGGCTCCCCACGACCTTAATGATGAGGAGACGGAAGTTTGGACCGAAGTGGTGTCGTCCGAGGCGGCCGACTGGTTCACTGTCGCCACTCGCCCTCTCCTGGCCCAATACTGCCGGCATGTGGTGCAGTCGAGGCGGGTGGCCGAGCTGCTGGAGCGAGCCTTGTCGGACAAGAACTTGGAGATCAGGGATTACAACCAACTGCTCAAGATGCAGGACCGGGAATCTCGGGCAATTTCAATGCTGGCGACGAAAATGCGCGTCAGCCCTCAATCAACGACTAATCACCGGGGCAACAGGCAGAAGACGTTGGTGCGTAAGCCGTGGGAGGCGTAGGGGTTAGCTAGTGGTTAGGTAGGGGGGAGCCGCCCCGGTAGGCTTACGGTGGGTTCCACCTGGGAGATGGCTAGAGCGGCTCCGCTTCGGTGAGGAAGCAACGGCAAACTAATCCGACTGAGGCAAAAAGGCAATATGGCAAAGGCGGCAAGGAAGCTCAGGCGCGAAGTGGTTGAGACTCGCGGTGAACGTAATATCCGATGGTGCCAGGAGCACCTCCGACTGCCAGAGGGGAAGTTTGTCGGCCAGACGTTCAAGATGGCCCCTTTCATGCAGGATGATTTCAAGGCGATTTACGACAACCCTAACGGTACCCGACGAGCGATCATCACCCGCGGGCGCAAGAACGCAAAGAGCGTGGAGTGTGCTTTCGTTCTACTCCTCCATCTCTGCGGACCAGAGCACAAGAAGAACTCGCAGCTGTACTCGATCGCTCAAAGCCGAGATCAGGCTGGCATCCTGTTTTCGCTGGCGGCCAAGATGGTGCGGATGTCGCCTATTTTGCGCGACGCCATCACGATCAGGGACACAGCCAAGGAGCTGCTCTGTCCTGAACTCGGAACTAAGTACAAGGCATTGTCCGCGGAATCGTCTACTGCTTTCGGACTCAGCCCCGTGCTGACGCTGGTTGACGAGGCTGGTCAGATTCGAGGCCCTCGCAGTTCGTTGTATGAAGCGATGGAAACCGCTACTGCAGCACAAGAAGAACCATTGACAATAATCATCAGCACGCAGGCACCGACCGATGCCGATCTGCTGTCAATCCTGATTGATGATGCTAAGGCTGGCCACGACCCGCGTGTCGTTCTGCGGATGAATTCGGCGCCGCCGGAGTTGGATGCGTTCTCAGTTGAAGCAATTCGCGCCGCTAATCCTGCGTTCGACATTTTCATGAACAGGGACGAAGTTCTTGCGATGGCGGCCGACGCTCAGCGCATGCCGTCGCGCCAGAGTGAGTACGAGAACCTCATACTCAACCGTCGCGTTGAAATGTCCTCGCCTTTCATCTCGCACGCGGTGTGGAAGGCATGCGGCGATCCGCCGAAGCCGCTGGCAGGGTTGCCGGTCTATGGTGGGCTTGACTTATCGGCTGTGAATGATCTCACTGCACTGGTGTTGATCGGGCAGAGCGAAACGAAGTGGCACGTGCACCCGACGTTCTGGTTGCCGGCCGAGGGGCTTCGTGAGCGCGCGCGGACTGATCGCGTGCCATACGACGTCTGGCAGCAGCAGGGTTTTCTTGAAGCGGTGCCAGGGAAGTCCATCGACTATGAATACGTGGCACGCTGGCTGCGACACCTGTTTCAGGAAGAGCAACTAGACATACGGAAGATCGGCTTCGACCCGTGGAAATTTCAGGCCTTGAAGCTGTGGCTGCTCAAAGTTGGCTTCAGCGAGCAGGACATCGAGAAGCATTTTGTGGAAGTGGGGCAAGGTTACAAGTCGATGACGCCTGCACTGCGCACGCTTGAGGGCGAGTTGTTGAACAGCCGCCTCGCGCACGGTAACCATCCGGTGCTGCAGATGTGTATGCATAACGCGGTGGTGCAGACCGATAGTGCTGGGAATCGTAAATTGTGCAAAGAAAAAAGCATACGTCGTATAGATGGTGCTGTTAGTTTAGCTATGGCTTTTGGCGTTGCTGAGTTTGCCGCTGATGCTCCAGAGCCAAAATATGAAATGTTTGTTCTTTGATGAAATATGGAAGAGATGGTAACCAAGGTCTGTGCTCGGTGTGGATTGGTAAAACCAGCGACCACAAAGTTTTTCCATAAGAAGTTGGATCGGCTGATCCCACAATGTAAAGAATGCCGATCTGTCTTTCGACGCGAACAATATGGCGAGAAAAAAGATGACTGGAATCAGAAGCGAAGAGAAGCGCGTGCCGCAAATCCAGAACACTTTCGCGCGTTAGACAAAGAGCGATATTTAAGAAATCCTGAGAAGCATCAAGTCCAGTCTGCGCGCTCCCGGCAAAAGCGAGACCCCGAAGAATTGAAGGCTTGGGGGCGGGAGTATTATAAGAAGAACAAGGAAACTCGTATTGCTCAAGCTGTCGCATGGGCCAAGGCCAATCCAGAGCGTCGAAAAGAAATTATGCGGAAGGTCAATAAACGGCAGCGTCAAGATTCTGGGTTTCGACTAAAGGCGGCTGTAGCGGCATATATTTATCTCTGTCTGAAGGAAAAGAAGGCCGGGCGGAAGTGGGAGACGTTGGTCGGTTACACTCTGAGTCAATTGATGAGGCACATTGAACGCCAATTCACTCAGGGCATGAGTTGGGATAATTACGGTGAGTGGCAGGTGGATCACATCATAGCTGCTTCTTCTTTCAAGTATGCGACCGCAGAAGACTCTGAGTTCAAGGCCTGCTGGGCGCTGACAAATCTAAGGCCACTCTGGGCACCTGACAACATCCGCAAGGGAGATAAGCGGATTTTTCTGATTTAGAGGCACTGCAATGCTCGACGCTCGGAGCGATGAAGCGATGAATTGGATTGGTGAGGGCAAGTTAGAACCAGTTGTGTCTTTTGTCTTCACTGAGGACGATCTTCGTTGTTTGTTGAGACGTAGAGGTGTTGCCGACGCCGATCTAGATCAGGCTGTTGCCGACTATCGTGCATACAGTAAGAAAAAATGGGAAACTCGGGAGCGATGACATGTTTGTTCTGTGACATGACTGGCCGTCCTAAAATATATGCGACTAAGGAAGAGAGGAACGCGGCGCGCCGCAAGCGTCTGCGCGTCTACAGGAGGCGCGACCGTGAGCAAAATACGTATCGCGCGCACGACGAAAAACTTTTTCACCCTGATCCGCAGGCGGTTGCTGAGCGCGAGGAGCGTGAGCGTGTCATCCGCGAGAATGGGTTGACGCTCAGTCAGCTTTTGCTCGGTGATCCGGCGCCGGGTCGCTCGGCGTTGGAGAGCAAGATCAATGCCAGCACGCGTTGTCCAGCTTAGCGAAGAGGTCACGTGCTACTGGAAGCTCGTCGATGTTATTGCCGATGCGCTGAAGGACTTCGACGAAGCCGAGCACCCGCGGGACGAGCAAGGCCGATGGACCGATGCTGGCGGCGGCGATGCCGGCGGCGATGCCGGCGGTGATAGCGCAGGCGATGCGGGCAACGGTGCCAGAACTATTTATGGGGTAACCACAGTTGAAGCTCTATACACCAAGGTGCATAGAGAGTTGCGTGAATCAAAACAGGAAATTCCGCACGTTAATGTGCATTTACCTACTCAAGGAATGCTCAATTTTCATTATGCTGATGTCAGACCAAACTCGCGTGGTCCACGCCGCGGTGCATATTCGAGAGTTGAAGCTACTCATATCAAGCCTGGAGATAAAACCGGGAAGATTATTCCGAAGGCAAAATTGCACGAGTTACTTGTATCCGAGTTTGAGCAGATCGGAGACAAGAAAGACTTCGACGAAGCCGAGCACCCGCGGGACGAGCAAGGCCGATGGACCGATGCTGGTGGCGGCGGCGGTGGTAGCAGCGGCGAAAGTCGTACCGTCACGACGCCAATCGGTTTAGGTATCCCTGATGGCTCAGCGTTTGCCCGTGCTGGCATTCGCGTCGTCAAATATCAAGACGCCGAGAAAATAGCGGGCACGCTAGCGAAGGCGACTGGTGCTGATCTGCGCGAGACCCATCAGCTAACCGGTGGTTGGACCGATCCCGAGAGCAACACTTACTATCCCGAGCCTACGCTGGTTGCCGAGTTCAAGGGCAAGCCGGAATCGATCAGGCTCACTGCCGAAGCCATCGCGCACGTACTCGGGCCGCAGAAAGAAATTTGGGTCGTCAATGATGGCGAGGGACTGCCGAGCGCGCGTGATCTGCGCCTCGACGTCATGCCGACCAAGCCCGGCATCACCTCGCAGCAGCTCAGCGACGTCGCGCGTAAGGTCGACCCGGAGTTGTTCTCCGGCTTCACCGAGACCGTCGACGACAACGGTCGCAGCGGCATTTCGCTTCTGGTCAAGGATGGCATTGCACCGTGGAAGAGCGAGCCGACGTCGGCCATCATCAAAGGTTATGGCCAGCCGTTTTCGGTGCTGATCAATCCGAGCGAGCGTGATATTCGCGCAATGATTAAGGAGTCCAACCAGCCATTGCTCACTGCGGGCATTCTCGAAGAGGGCGTCCGGGTTATTTTGGATCGAGATAACAATCTGTACGTTTGGGATTCTAGCAACGCTATTCACGCCTCTGTTGAGCATGTTTTGAGTCTAGATGCGCAAGAGCGCGACATGTGGGGGCTGGACAAGAAGGGCAACATCGTCGGAGTGGCGTTTTCCAGTCCCCGTGAGGTGATTGCTGATGTTGCGGCTACCCCTAAAGGCGCTGCCGCTATTGCTGCCAAGGCTGATGTTGGGCTGTTGCATTTGGTCGAGGCCCTTGATAAAGCTGGTATAGATGCCGAGGTATTGCCTACCGCGGTCAGTATCGACAAGCGAGCGGCAGATGGCGAAGCGGGTTACAGTACATCCCTTGAACGCGAAGCCGGCGTGGGCGCGGTCGCCGCGCTCGACGCTTATCGTGCCAGGGTCGTCGCAGCGCTCAAGGACGGCAAAGCCCCGCCCGACTTCGACGTCGACATCGTCAGACTCGCGGCCAAGCATCAGCGTGCGCAAGCCCGGTTAAGAGATCAGTCAGAGCGCCTCGCCGCTTCGTTTTCTCAAGCGCTGAAGGACTTCGACGAAACCGAGCACCCGCGTGATGACCACGGCCGCTGGACCGATGCCGGTGCGGGTGGCGGCGGCGGTGCAGGTGGCGTTGAAGATAATGGACAGCAGCAGTCCGATCATTTTCGCCTTACCAGCGATGCCATTATCCAAGAAGCGCCAGCATACAAGCCGCGGTCTCGTTCAGTGCCTGACGTGGCACGGGACCTGAACGCTCGTGCTGGACGTATTCTGAAACAACAGCTCGGTGTTAATCGTATCGAAGGTCCTGATCCAAAGACCGATGATTATCTCGCACGAGTGATTTCCGCTGAATTGAAATCAGGTTTGCGCAACGGTCACGCCAGCGCAACTTGGTACAGCGATAAGATGAAAGAAGCGATGCAGATCGCCACCGACATTCATCCTGAAGTCAAAGGCGATGCCAACAAGCGCTGGGCGTTCATCACTTCGTTGGCAGTCACAAGTCAGGGTGAAGTGGTCGATAGCAACGCTCGCTTGACTGAGCAGGCTTATCGCCAGTTTGAACAGACTGGAAAATTTCCTGCTGATCTGAAGGTGGTGAAGCCTGCGATCAATCAGAATTTCAAGAAGCTCAATGCGCTCGTCGACAAGATGGGAGCTGAGCAAACGCGGCAATTCATGAATCGCGAATTTGTCGTCCGTGATCTCGAGAAAATGGGATTCCGGATGCACCGTATGAACAAGGACGACACGGTGAACGGCTCTGCTATTCTTGGTCCGAAGATTGGTGAGGGCTTCTACCAGAATTTGAACGGCAACTTTAAGCCGCTCACGATGGACATCTGGTTCATGCGTTCGTGGGGGCGCATTACTAATACCGGCGTCCGCGAAAAAGGCACGGTGCCTCCTGCTACTGCGGAGCGACTTGTCAAAGCGTTGCGCGCAGAGAATCAACCGGTTCCTCAGTCGATGGAAAGATTAGCCGATAAGGCTCGCGCAATTTTCCGCGAACACGAGAAGAATTACATTGCGCATCGCGCTGATTATAAATCCGGTAAGCGTGAGAAATCAGAGCTGGTGCATGCTGCTGAACGTTTCCATCTCCATTATGACAACGGCATGATAGAGGCGCCGCGCGGTGGTAGTGATCGTAATTGGATGATCTCAGTTTTCAATCGTGCTATTGCCAAGCTTGAGGCTGATGGCATTCATCTGACACCAGCGGCGGCGCAGGCGACTTGGTGGACGCCTGAAAAAGCCTTGTACGATCGCTTGGGCGCGCGCGTGCGTGAGGTCGAGACTGATTACGCCAAGACGCTGCGTAAGATTGCTGAAGCACGTAAGTCTGTTAATTACGAGGCTTGGTTATGCGCGTAAAACTTGAGATCGCAGCGAGCTGGATCGACGACCCTGATCCTCCCGACGAGATGACGGATGAAGAAATTGAACGCGCTGCTGAAGCAGTTGCGCGTTTCATGAAACAGCATGCGAGTAGTCATGTATCAGAACGCACCAATATCGCCGCCAAGTAGATACGTTCCTGTGCCGACGCGGCTGTCGGACAAGGAAGCGGCTTGGCTGATGGGCTTTGCCATGGGCGCTTCGCTGTCGTGCTTTCTGTTTGGTGTGGTCGTCATTCTCATGCTGACATAGATTTTGCCGAGGAGAGACTTATGCACCCCAATAAAGATGAAACACAGTCAGCGTTCATGGAACGCTGTATGAGCGAGTTGCCGGGCAACGACCTTGGTCAGCTGGAAGATCAGAGGGCTGCCATTTGTAGTACGGCATGGAGCGACGCGCATTCAGACGACCTGCTTAGGCCGTCGCCATCCAAGGCCAATCGTGCCTATTCTATCCTGAACATCAAGCGCTATGACGACGACCAGCGCATCATCGAAGGCATCGCTTCGACGCCGAACACTGATCGCCAGGGCGACATCGTCGAGTCGATGGGCGCCAAGTTTGCGCTGCCGTTCCCCTTGTTGTGGCAGCATAAGACCGACATGCCGGTGGGTGAGGTGGAGTGGGCAGAGCCGACCGAGAAGGGCATACCGTTTCGCGCCCGCATTGCTAAGATCGAGGAGCCCGGCGAGTTCAAGAATATTTGCGACAAGGCTTGGCACGCGGTCAAGGCTAAGCTGGTGAAGGCCGTCAGCATTGGTTTCACCGTCCTGAAGCACGAGCTGCTCAAGGGCGGGCGCATGCGCATCAAAGAATATGAGATTCTGGAATTGAGTCTCGTCACCATTCCAGCGAATAGCGAGGCAACCATCCACGCTGTTCGATCGCTCGACGAGACGTTGCTGTCTCATAGTGGTGATGACAGTGGAGTTGGAAAGCGGCCCCCTGTGGTTGCTAGCGCTACTCGTAAGTCAACCCCAGTTAAATTGCAGGAGGCCGGTATGGCCAAGAAGTCGATTGCTGATCAAATCAGCGGATTTGAAGCGACCCGCGCTGCCAAGCATGGAAAGATGATGGAGATCATGTCGGAGTCTGAAGAGACTCTCAACCAAGAGCAGCAGGCTGAGTATGACGAGCTTGCTGGCGATGTGAAGAGCGTCGATGACCATCTCACCCGGCTGCGAATGTTGGAGAAGACCCAACTTACGCAGGCGACCGAGGTGAAGGCAGCGACCATCGATGAGGCCAGCCGTTCCCGCGGTACCGTGCGGGCCGAGGTTGGGAAGTCGCAAGTGCCGAAGGGTATTCTGTTTGCTCGTCACTTCATCTCCAAGGCTTACTCCCACTTCAATCATATGTCTTCGCTCGAAGCCGCGAAGACGCTCGGCTTTTTCGAGCAGACACCGGAGCTTGAGGTCATCCTCAAGGCGCCGGTGGTGGTTGGTTCGACGACTGGCACTAACTGGGCGAAGCCTCTGGTCGAGCCCCAGTTCATGACTTCGGAATTTATTGAACTGCTCAACCCCATGACTATCATCGGGAGACTGCCGGGGCTGAGGCGCGTGCCGTTCAATATCAAGATCCCTCGTCAGCTGACTGCTGCGTCCGTCAGTTGGGTCGGAGAAGGCCACGTCAAGCCGGTCAGCGCGATGTCGTTCGATAGCATCTCGCTCGGCTACACGAAAATCGCCGGGATCGTGCCTGTCACCGAAGAGCTGTTCAGATTTTCAAATCCTGCGATTGAGACGCTCGTACGCGACTCACTCCTGCAGGCTGTTGCACAGCTCTCCGACTTCGACTTCCTCGATCCTACTAAGACGGCAGTGGCCGGGGTCTCGCCGGCGAGCATCACCAATGGTGCGACTTCGCACACTGCGAGTGGTGCAACGTCCGACGCACTCCGTGCCGACCTTGGCACCATCCTCTCTAGCTATGCGGCTGCGAATATGGGCATGGCAGGGTTGGTTCTGGTTATGAAGCCGTCTCTCGCCGTGCGTCTCTCGTTGATGCGCAACACGCTTGGCGGTCGTGATTTCCCCGATATCAACATGGGAGGCGGCTCGCTTGAGGGCATCCCTGTCGTGGTGTCGGAGAACATCGCGGATGGCGGCAGCTCGCCGCCGACTAACCTGATCATCGCGATCAATACACCTGAGATCCTTCTTGCGGATGATGGTGCGGTCTCGGTCGACATCAGTCGTGAGGCGAGCTTGCAGATGGATACTGCACCCGATTCTCCAGCGGTTGCAGGCACTGTTACCGTAAGTCTCTGGCAGCATAATATGGTTGCCTTGCGGGCCGAGCGCGGATTGAACTGGGTGAGGAGACGCGACTCAGCCGTTCAGTACATCGAAGGTGCTCTGTACGCGTAACACGCGACTCAAAAATACGGGAGGCCCCTAATGCGGGGGCCTCCCACGCGCAAGGCAGTTGCCACAGGGGTTTCACATAACATGTGGCCGAGCGCGCAATTCATCTATAGCAAGGAGCGGTTAGCATGGCAACCAGAAGAATGACGGCCTTGAGCCGCTTCCACTATCCGAGCGGGCCGACTGGACGGGACTATAAGGCCGGCGACGAATTCGAGGCACTAACTGATCGTGACGTGAAAGCGTTGACGTTGCTTCGCAGGGCCAAGGTCGTTTTGGACGAGCCTGTGCCGGCAAGGGCGTTTCTGGCGAGCAAGGACGTTGCGAGGGAAACATTATGGCAGCAGTTTCCCGCCGAGGTCACCGCGACGACGTCTACGCCGGAGGTCACCGCGACGACGTCTACGCCGGATGTCGACACGACCTTGATGACTACGGAATTCAGCGAGCCACGTAAACGTCGCAAGAAAAGCGACGAGTCCGAGGACAACTAACAAATGGCCGCCGCTTCGCGGCAGAAGAAGACTGCTCGCCGCAAGAGCGTCGCTCCCGCGCGACGCAAGGCGGGAGTGCCTTCTGTTGTTGGTGACCGCGGCAATTGGTGGTTGCCTGTTATTCGCGAACCTTTCACTGGCGCTTGGCAGCGCAATCAGGACTTATCTGCTGAAACCGTACTGACCAACGCTGCGGTTTATGCGTGCCTGGAGCGCATCTCTTCCGACATCGCCAAGTGTCGGTTGCGACTAGTCGAGCAGGACAATAACGACATCTGGAAGGAAGTTGAGTCGCCTGCTTTCTCGCCTGTCTTGCGCAAGCCGAATTCCTGGCAGAACAGGATCCAGCTGATTGAGAACTGGGTTCTCTCAAAGCTCACGGCGGGCAACGCTTATATTCTGAAAGGCCGTGATGCGCGCGGGCTGGTCGTTAGCTTGAACGTGCTCGATCCCGCCGGTGTCCGCGTCATGGTGACGCCGGTAGGCGACGTATATTACGACCTGTCGCGCGATAATATTTCCGGTATCGAAGGCCACATCTTGGTGCCTGCCTCCGAAATTATTCACGACATGATGACGGTGAAGTTTCATCCGCTGAACGGTGTTCCTCCTTTGATTGCCGCAACAGGACCCGCTACGCAAGGTCTCAACATTCAGACAACCTCTGCCAAGTTCTTCAAGAACAACGCGACGCCGGGCGGCGTCCTGAGTGCGCCCGGCGAGATCAAGGAAGCGACCGCCAAGCGACTGCGTGAGTATTGGCAGACCCAATTCAGCGGCGATAACGCTGGCAGGATTGCTGTCCTCGGTGACGGCTTGAAATTTGAGCCGATGGCAGCAACGGCAGAGTCGTCGCAGCTTGCCGAGCAGCTCGGACTGTCTGCCAAGATGGTGGCGTCTGCTTTTGGCATTCCTGCTTACATGGTCGGCGCCGAGGCGCCGCCTTCGTACAATAATATCGAGGCGCTTAATCAGCAGTATTACAGCCAGTGTCTGCAGAAGCATTTCGAGCAAATCGAGTTGTGCCTCGATGAAGGCCTTGGCCTGATCGACGCGGGTTACGGTTCCGAATTTGATCTTGATAATCTGCTGCGCATGGATACTGCAGCAATGATCAGCTCGGAGGCCGAGGCTGTCGGCGCCGGAATCAAGACGCCGAACGAAGCGCGTAAGCGTCTCAACCTTGGCCCGATGGAGGGCGGTGATACCCCGTATCTTCAAGAGCAAAATTATAGTCTTTCAGCTCTGTCTAAGCGCGATGCCATGGACAATCCTTGGGCGGCGCGGCAAGGCAGTAGTGGCGGGGATTTGGTTTCTAAAGGCGATGCTATTCTTGACGACCAAGAAATTCAGAATTATATTCTTGCCGCCTTAACAAAGGAGTTATGCGGCAATGACCTTGAAAGTTTGTACAGACTGCAAATTACCAAAGCCGATTGAGGAATTTCATAAGGATTATAGAAGAACCGGCGCAAGAAGCGCTCGGAAGGGGATGGGGGTTCAGGCTCAGTGTAAAGCATGTCGAGCTGAACGTCGAAAGCCGGGGATTGTGGCAGAGCGTGCCCGCGCTGAGGATTTGAGAGCAAGGAATTTGAAGCGGTGTTCCGTTTGTGGCGAAGTCAAGCTGCGAGATGAGTTTAACGTGCATTCGACTACTTCCGATGGGCTTTCATATAGGTGCATCGAGTGCGGGAAGGCATATCTTAAAACTTGGCGAGAGAAGAATCCCGACGCTTTTCGCGAATGGTACAGCGAGAATAAAGAAGCGCGAGCCCAATATTGGAAAGAGTGGTATTCGGCCAATCGCGAGCGCCGTGCGGAAAACTACAAAATTTGGGCTAGTAAGAATAAACATATTGTAAATGCGCTTATTGCTAAGCGAAGCGCTGTGAAGAAGCGCGCATTGGCAAAGTGGGCTGATCTGAGAGCAATTCGCGCTATTTACGAAGAAGCTGCGTGGCTTACGTTTGTGACTGGTGTTCGGCATGAGGTTGATCACATTTATCCCTTGCAGGGAAAAACAATGTGTGGGCTGCATTGTGAAGCAAATTTGCAGATTTTGACTAAGACGCAAAATCTCCAGAAAGGTAACCGTACGCCGGAGGATGTAAGCGTCAACTCATCGGGAATATACAGATGAATCACGTCGATATAGACATCCTGGTGAAGGGGATCGCCCCGGCAGTTAAATTTTTTGTAACACAAACCACGTCTTCTTTACTTGAGCAGATTGCGGAACTGCGCGCTCGTTTGGCCGCGGTGGAATCCGTTGCTGTTGAGAAGGGCGCGCGTGGCGACCCTGGGACTGCAGGAGAACCTGGGCCACCTGGGCCGGCCGGCGCTGATGGTGATCAAGGTCCGCCCGGCGAGAGCATCGTCGGCCCCGTTGGACCGCAAGGCGATCCAGGGCTTCCTGGCGACCCTGGTCCGCAAGGCGAGAAGGGCGAGGCGGGCTGCGATGCCGATCCAGACTTGATCGCGCGCAAGACCGCAGCGATTATCGACCAGCCGATCAGGGTCTTTCTGACCGATCTGGTTGAGGACCGCGTGACGCGTGCTCTTGTTGACATCGAATGTAAGGCGTTGCTCACCGTCGCCGACGTGCAGCCCTCGCTCGTGAAGCTGGTGGATGACAAGGTCCGCGAGGCTGCCCCTGTTATCGTCGCTGAGATGGTCGACGAGGCTGTCGCCTTACTGCCTCCGGCTCCGGCAGGCCCCGCGGGCAAGGACGGCGCCGCCGTTACTCTGGCCGAGGTCGAACCGGTCCTTGAGGGTCTGGTTGCCGGCGCTGCCGAGGCCATGCAGCCGAGGGTTAAGGAAATGATCGAGGTGGCGGTGGCCGGGCTTCCTCCTGCCCCCGCTGGCCCTGCTGGTCCCGCGGGCAAGGACGGCGCCGCCGTTACTCTGGCCGAGGTCGAGCCTGTACTCGAAGGCATGGTTGCCGGCGCGGCCGAGGCCATGCAGCCGCGGGTTAAAGCGATGGTGGATGAAGTGGTGGCGGGGCTTCCCCCCGCCCCAGCAGGCCCCGCTGGCCCTGTAGGCCCCGCTGGGCAGGACGGCCAGGACGGCGCCGCAGTTACCATTGCTGAGGTCGAACCGGTCCTTGAGGGCCTTGTCGCCGGCGCTGCCGAGGCTATGCAGCCGCGGGTTAAAGCGATGGTGGACGAAGTAGTGGCTGGGCTTCCTCCCGCTCCTGCAGGCCCCGCAGGCCCCGCAGGCCCCGCTGGGCAGGACGGTGCCGCAGTTACCTTGGCCGAGGTCGAGCCTGTGCTCGAAGGCATGGTTGCCGACGCTGCCGAGGCCATGCAGCCGCGGGTGAAGGCGATGGTGGACGAGGCGTGTGCCCTGCTGCCCCCGCCGCCCGCTGGGCCGCCCGGCGAAAAAGGCGAGCCTGGGCGTGATATGACGACTGAGGACGTCGGGCCGGTGCTCAAAGAGATGGTCGCTGGCGCGGTTGCGGAGCTTCCGAAGCCTCTGGATGGCAAGGACGGCAAGGACGGCGCCAGCGTGTCGGTTGTCGATGTCGAGCCGATCGTGAAGGCCGTTGCAGAGGAGATCCTCGCGGACTGGCCGCGTCCCGCTGATGGAGCGCCGGGCAAGGACGGCCGTGATATTACGCTGGAGGACGTCGAGCCGGTGCTCAAGGCGTTGGTCGAGGCCCTGCCGAGGCCCAAGGATGGCGTTGACGGCGTTCCGGGTGCCGATGGCGTTGGTCTTGCTGGCGTGATGATCGATCGCGAGGGCGGTCTGGTGGTGATGCTGTCGAATGGCGCCATGCGGTCGCTAGGGCAGGTTGTCGGTCGTGATGGGGCGCCGGGGCGTGATGGCAAGGACGGCCTTGCCCTCTCTGATCTCGAAGTTGAACAGGTCGACGACCGTACGATCCGTGTCACTCTCGCCAGCGGCGAGTTGGTCAAAGCGATTGATTGGAAATTACCCGTTCCCATCTTTCGTGGCAGCTACAAATCTGAGAATGTTTACGATCGCGGAGACGAAGTGACGATCGGCGGTCAGGTTTATATCGCTCAAAAGGATGCTCCTCATGGCCAGCCAGGAGATAGCTCCGGTGATTGGCAGTTGCGAACCCGTAAGGGGCGAGATGGGCGAGATGGAAAAGACGGCGTCCGAGGAGAGGCAGGTCCTCCCGGCAAGACACCGCCACCCGACTTTGGTCGGCACTGAAATAGGAAGCTGGTTTCCAGACTGGCGCGGTGCGACTTGTGCGATTGTTGCTTCAGGGCCGTCGACTAAGGAGGCGGGCGTCGAGCAACTGCTTGAACACAACGTTCGTACCATCGCCATCAATACGAGCTACCAGATAGCTCCTTGGGCTGATGTCCTCTACGCGTGCGACCCTCGCTGGTGGAAGGTTCACCAAGGCGCTCCCGACTTCAATGGCTTGAAGATCACGCAAGATAAAGCTGTCCTTGTAAGCTACCCTGATGTCCGTCTGGTTACTGTCGACAGGTTTGCCAACGGGTTAACGCTTGAGCCGTTAGGAACGCTCGGTGCCGGCGGCAACAGCGGTTTTCAGGCGTTGAATTTGGTGGTGCAGTTCGGCGTTAGACGTATTTTGCTCATTGGCTATGATATGCGAATAGACCTTGGCGACCACTGGCACAGGCGTCATCCGGCGCCGCTGTCCAACCCGCATCCGATGCACAACCTACCGCGTTGGATCAAGGCAATCGATGGTGCAGCATCGCAACTCAAAGAGCTAGGCATTGAGGTAATAAATTGCTCGGAAGTGTCGATGCTGACGAGATACAAAAAGATGGTGCTAAGGCAAGCGCTGTCGGTGTAGCTCCTAATTGGGTCATCTCCGTTCCTGTTTGGGGTAAGCGCTGCACCGATGCTTTTATTGGGGCTGTCCTGCCTGCGATCAAAGCGGCGTTAGGGGAGCGGCAGCCTACGTTTGTCGTGCATACTGATCAGCCATCGGTGATGGTAAGCGCGCTCGCTCGCTTTCCTCACGAGATCAAGCGGGTGCCACTTGGGCGTAGTGCGCACCAGAGTTTTGGTTCTGCCAGTCGTGAAGCTCTGGCTCTAGCGCCTGTTAATTCGTACGTCGCTTTTATCAATGCTGACATGGTGCCGAGCTGTGAGGTGTTTGCAGCAGCCGAGCGAAGATTTGAGGTTGGTAAGCGCGTGATCATGATGGCGGCAACCCGCACCATTGGAGGGATACCTCCTGCTGGCGCGACCGCGCGCGACTTACTGACTTGGACAATGGAGCATAAGCATCCTGCGGTAGTCGAATGCTTCTGGGGTACCGGGCGTACGACAATTCCTTGGGCGGTCTATTTCAAGCGCGGTGACGATATCGTGGTGCATGGTTTTCATTTGCATCCATTCGCTGTTGTTAAGAGTAATCCGAAGGTCGCATTCAAGGGCCTCACGATTGATACGGATTTGATAGAGCAATTTCGTTTGGAAGAAATTCATCTAGTGACTGATGCTGATGAGGCGGCATTCGCCGAGATGTCGCCGCCGGAGCGCGTGTTCAGATTGATGAGCCTACCTTTCAGCATCAATAATGTTGTTGAGTGGGCGCGTTTACGAACGACGTCGCTTCAGCGGTGGATGTTTTCGCAGCCAATCACGGTCGTTGGTTCCGGCGACGCTGGACAATTGCCGACATGCGACACTATTCTGAAGAAGCTTGAAGTCCGATGAAAGGGAGACTGACATGCACGGTGAAGATGACTTTGAAGACGAGCGCGCCGGTGGGCCGGCCCCTCCTGTGAAACCTGCGGTGCCTTTGCCTTCCTCTACGCCTCCCGCTCCACCCAAGCCGGCGGAACCGAGGCACGAGGAGTGTGCCGAGCCGGAGCCTGATGAGCCGGAGCCTGATGAGTCGAAGCCGGAAGAACCGGGGCCTTATATTCCGGTGCGTTAATGGGTGTTCTCGAAGCCCGCCCCTATGAGGGCTTATTCGAGCGTGCGTGCGCGCGAGCGCCCGCACGCTTGGGTACGATGACCGACTATGCGTGGTCAGCGGACCCGAAGAGATTTGCTTTTACGGCAGCGCGCTATCTAACCACGGCTCGCTTGCTTGTTGGTCGTCAGCGTGTTCTTGAGGTTGGCTGCGGCGATGGCTTCTTTAGTCGCATCGTGGCGCAGCATGTTGGGCAACTGACGGCAATTGATCGCGATGCGGCTTTCATTGAGGATGCTAAGTCCCGTGCTAATGCGGATTGGCCGATCCATTTCATACACAAGGATATGATGGACGGCGAAATGATGCACCATTACGACGGCATTTATTTGCTGGACGTTATCGAGCACATCGATCCGCGTGAAGAAGTTTCCTTCTTACGCAACGCCGTGATCTCGCTTGCCAATCATGGTGTCATGGTTGTTGGTACGCCATCGGCAGACTCGCAGCATCTCGCCAGCGTCTTGTCGCGGAAGGAACATATATATTTTAGTGCCGGAGAGGATTTGCGCGCTGTCATGCTCGGGTTCTTTCACAGCGTCTTCGTTTTTGGGATGAACGACGCGGTGTTGCATGGTGATCTCGGCATGGCGCATTACCTGCTGGCAATCTGTGCGGATCCGAGGACATGCTCGCCTATTTCGACCGCGGTTTGAATCCGCCGACCTACGATACTGCTTCGTTCCTGATGTGGCTCGAATACGAGCGAGTTGCTCATGGCGAAAAAGAGGTTGAGATCGAAGTCGTCCCAGGTCCGAACCAAGGCTTTGCCTGGAATCGGCTTTGGCCGGCGGATGCTGCGACGCGTCAAGCTATGTTTGATGCGGTGGCGCTGCCGATGATGCATATGCTACCGGCGGTCACTTCTGTGCGAGTGAATTATGTTGGTCCGTTGACTGGTTCGATCGGCTTCGGGCGTTACACCGCCGACTTCGAACGGTTCCTGACAGCCTATCGCGAAGGTATTCGCCCGTTGCGACCGCGTGTTGACTCAGCGCGGGACACATACATCACCATGACGTTGCGAGAGAGCGCGCACTGGCCAGTGCGCAATTCGCATATAACGCAGTGGATAAAGGCGGCGTATGATTTA
>Ga0210380_10000545_pt1 | contig 16431 bp, 16 predicted proteins | sample PLM4_5_coexredo_FD_155476 | JGI IMG/M metagenome (GOLD analysis project Ga0210380, IMG submission 155476) | Groundwater sediment microbial communities from an aquifer in East River, Colorado, USA - PLM4_5_coex redo | ecosystem: Environmental > Terrestrial > Soil > Riparian zone | place: USA... | reverse complement strand
ACGCGAGGGTCATCGAGGTCGGTGAGACCTTCGACCTGGCGCATCCAGTCTGGTGGTGGCGGCTGGCGCGCCCTGCCGGTGAGCAGGGCGGCGAGGGCGAGGGTGTCGGCGAGTATCTCCTCGTAGGTAGCCAGGTAGCGCGCAGCAGCTGAGCCTGCCATCGCCGTCAGCATGACGCGCAGGGACACCAGTGCGCCCAGGTCAAGCCTGGCGATGTCCTCCTCGGCAGGGATGTCGGCGGCGTTCACTCAGAGGGGGTCCTTATAGCGGCCACTGCCAGGCGGGTCGCCTCCTTCAGCACGGTGATGGTATCGGCATCGTGCTTGACAGCGGCATCGGCGATGAAGCCGGCGAAGACCTTCTTGACGTCGCGCACGTGGTCGTTGGTAAGCTCCCTGGTCGCCATAACCACGCGCCGGCGGGCATAGTCCAGAGCCTCGGGGTCAGATGGTGCTTTAGCCATACGGGCTATCCTTTTGGTAAAGAAGGAAACCACCCTATAGCGTCTTGAACCCTTTGTAAATAAAAAAGCAACGCGGGCTATATATAGTGGGTCCGAAGGGGGAACAGCCTACCGCCTATGCTATTTTCTTGTGTGAAGGATTTAAGGCTAGTCACCATTTTCAGGGGCGGCCTATAGAAGAAGACCCGGCAGGGGTTGGGCACCTGCCGGGTCAGTCGTCCATCCCCTAGAACTCCCCTACCACAGGAAGTCAATTGCATCCATAAAAGGAAACAATCTATGCCGGTATATAGCGCAAATTCTAAGACTACCACAACAATTTTAAGTCAACTGGTGACCCGGTGAGCGGCAACGGGGCTACTCCTCCTCTGACGGCCGCGGCAGTCAGGAAGCTGGCGCAGCCGCATATCCTGGCGCTGCTGCGCAAGTGGCTGCCCAGTGGCAAGCTGAGCGGCCGGGAATACAAGGCGCGCAATCCGCGCCGGCCAGACGACGAGAACATTGGCAACTTCAGCATAAACATCGATACCGGACGCTGGGCTGACTTCGCCTTGCCCAAGGGAGAAGCAGCGGGCGCTGATATCATTGATGTGGCCGGGTATATCTTCGACATCACAGTGGAGCAGGCTAAAGCCCGCGTGCTGCACGACCTGAATGGCTCAGCGTCGTCGGCTAAGCCTGGGCGTAAGAAGGCAGCACCTGAGGTGGAAGGTCTAGCGTCCTGGTCAGGACCTGACCCGACACTGCTGAAGTTCGCGCACTCGAAGCTGCCACCTCCGGTGGCTGTGTGGTTCTATCGCAACCTCGAGGGAGATATCACAGCCGCCGTGGTGCGGTATAATATGCCTGACGGCTCCAAGGAGTTTCGCCCCTGGATATGCGTCAAGGCAGAGACGCATGGGTTCGGCGGCAAGCAGGCAGCAGGTGTCACCTGGCGGCCTAAGGCGCCACCCGAGCCGCGCCCACTCTACAACCTCGACCACCTCTCTGCGCATACAACTGTGGTTGTGACCGAGGGGGAGAAGGCAGCTGACGCTGCCACGGTTATGTTCGGCCTTGGTGTGACCTCGATGAACGGCGCCAAGTCACCCAGCAAGTCCGACTGGTCAGTGATGGAGGGGCACGATGTCATCATCTGGCCGGATCATGATGACGCTGGCAGGGAGTATGCCAACACAGTCGCCTCGCTCTCGATGGACGCAGGTGCGGCCTCGGTGCGCATCGTGGAGATACCAGACAGCTGGCCCAAGGGCTGGGACCTGGCTGATGCGCCGCCAGAAGGTGCGGACCTCCAGGCGATGCTCGCAGATGCCGGGGAGTGGGCAGCCGCAGGCGGCACCAGCCATCGCAAGCTAGCGATAGGATTTGCAGACCGGCACAAGGACGATCTACGCTTCGTCTCCAAGTGGGGAATGTGGATTACGCAGGGTCAGCAAGGGTGGACTGAGGACGACCAGCAGAAGGTGAAAGACCTGGCAAGCAGCTTTGCTGGTGATGTGGCGCTAAACCTGCCGAAAGCCAAGGCGGAAGCTACTGAGAGCGCCTCCACCATCCGTGCTATCCTGTTCCTGGCAGAAGCCATCCCGGTTCTAGCCGCAAGCTCTGACCAGTGGGATGCCAACCTGCGTGTATTGAATACGCCGGATGGCATTGTCAACCTGGTGACGGGTGATATGCGCGAACGTTACACTGAGGACTACGTGTTGAAGTGCACAGCAGTATCGCCAGCAGACCAGGAGGATTGCCCAGGATGGTTCGCCTTCCTCGAGCGGATCACCGCGGGTGACAAGACGCTACAGGCTTACCTGGCCAGGATCGCTGGCTACGCCCTCACCGGCCTAACGATAGAGCACGCTCTGTTCTTCCTGTATGGCACAGGCAGGAATGGCAAGGGGGTGTTCCTTAGGACATTACAAGGCATTCTCAGCAAGTATGCTGCGAACGCGGGTATGGAGGTATTCACCGCACGCAGGAATGAGCAGCATAGCCAAGAGCTTGCCCGGCTGGTAGGCGCACGCCTGGTAACAGCTCAGGAAGTGGATGAAGGTCAGCGCTGGAACGAGTCCAGGATCAAGACCCTGACAGGAGGTGACCCTATCACTGCGCGGTTTATGCGCGAGAATGACTTCACCTACATGCCACAGTTCAAGCTGTTTATCGCCGGCAACTACAAACCCTCACTGCGCTCGGTCGATCCGGCGATGCGCGCCAGGCTAAACCTGGTGCCGTTCACAGTTACCATCCCAGAGAGTGAACGCAACCTATACCTGGAGGAGGAGCTGAAGGCTGAGTGGCCAGGTATCCTGCGCTGGATGCTGAACGGCTGTCTGGACTGGCAGAAGAATGGCCTGCGCCCACCAGTGGCTGTCACAGCAGCAACCGAGGAGTATTTTGAAGCCGAGGATACCTTTACCCAGTGGCTTAACGAGATGTGCATTGTAGCCGGTGAGAAGGAATTCGAGAAGGATAAGCCCTTATCAGCTGATTTTTTCACGCCAACCCGTGAGCTTTTTGCCTCCTGGCAAGCCTGGGCCAAGGACGCCGGGATTAACTACACGACAGAAAAATCCTTCGCTGGAAAGCTAGGTGCGTTTCGGCATGGCAGTCAGCAGCGCAGGAACGGGTTTTTTGGCATCAGGATGCGCCAAACGCCAGGAGGGCCGAAATTTACGTAGTGAGCAAAATCAATAACTTGCAAGGGTCGCCTAGGGTCCGCTATATAGACGCCATTAGAATTTTAATATGTATATACATTTTCTCGCGCCTGACCTTACGGAATGTATATACAAATGAAATCTCTAATAGGGTCTATATAGCAGACCCTAGGCGACCCTTGCAAGTCTCTGATATATATAACTTCCTCTAATCGTTCGATAGGTGCAACATGCCCAAAAATCCAGTTTTTGAGACGTTCCTGAAGCACCTGGAGGTCGGCAATAGCCGGTCCAGGAAGTTCCGTGATGCGTTGATCGAGGTCGGTGACACCATGGAAGGGTGCCGGGCTTGGTTCGAGCAGCACTGTGGTCCGGAGGTTACCGCAATGCCTGCTGACCTGGTGATGATGGCAGCGCTGGTGCTGCAGCAAGCCCGGGAGGGCGAGACTAACAACGAGACTTACGCCCAAGGCCTCCATGACGCTTACGAGTCTGGGTTCCACGACGGTCGAAAGGCTTCTTTACCCTCCTGCCCTTGCATGGACAGTGAATGCTGGAAAGAGTCAGGCAGAGCTTACACAGGTTGCTGTGCGAAAGAGTAAACACATGACCTCCTCCACCTGACATGTCAGATACCCGCTGGACAGCCGCGACTGGACCACCGTATACGGGGCTTCACATACGCAGTGCTGCGGCGCTGCCAGGCGCAAGTAGCCGCCGCCAGGTGGGCGGGCCAGGTATGAGGGGCGCATGGAAGCAGGCGGGACTGACGGACCCGGCGGGTCTGCTATCGAGCCAGAATGCGGGAGGACCCCCGCTCGCTACGCATTGCAATACCACCTGCGCCTCGAGCGCGTCCTGAGCCTGGTGCTGAGCCGCGCTGGTATTGCATACACAGTGCTGACCTTCCGGCGCCGCCTGCCGCGCCATCAGGGTCTGGTGGTGCGCCACTGGCTGCCTGGCTACATGTTCGTCGAATTCGACATCGAGCACGACCCATGGCAGACGGTTCTCTCTGCCCCAGGCGTGATCGACCTCCTCGGCTCCCCTACCGCAATTCCCGATGCTACCTTCCGCGACCTGGTGCTGCGCTGTCCGGATGAGGTGAGGACCAACGACGAGCTGACCGTGATACCCGCCGGCTCCGATGTGGAGATTACCGAAGGTGCCCTGAAAGGCCACAGAGGCGTGGTCTCGCGCAGCCAGGGCGACAGTGTCTGGGTGGAGCTGGTCGCTTTCAATCGCTTAACTCATGCCGAGCTTAGAACCCGGCATGTCATGATCCTGGGGTGACCTGTGCCAGTAACCCGTAAACGCTCGACCGTCATCCCTGAGCGTAGCCGGGGTGGCTATACAATTGATGATACCCATCGCGGCATGGTCATAAAAATGCGCGCCAATGGCATGGCAATCGATGCAATTGCCAGCGTGATGACCATCGACGTCCAGACCCTGAGGAATCGTTTCAAGGACGAGCTTGAGCTGGGCTTCAACCTCATAAGCGCCAGGATGGGCGCGGCCCTGATCGACGCGGGTCTCGAGGGCAACATCTCGGCCATCAAGTTCTGGCTAGCTAACCGCTGCCCTGAGTGGAGGCTGGCCCGCGAGGATCAGAACGCTGAAGCGCCAGAGCGCGACGACGATGTCGTGCACTTCTTCCTGCCTCCCAATGGGCGCGACCAGCCGGAGGAGCTGCCCGACCCGCCAACCATTGATGGCACTGCTGCATGAGTGCGGCGCTCGAGGGCGGGCGGAGGACCATCACCCCTCAGGAGGGGCCGCAGACGGTCTTTCTGAACTGCCAGGCTGACGTCGCCATCTTCGGTGGTGCAGCCGGCTCTGGCAAATCCTACGCCCTCACCCTCGAAGCGATGCGCTACCCCTCCCGGGTCCCTGGTTTCGACTCGGTGCTGTTCAGGCGCAACACCACTGACCTGCGCCGGCCAGGCGGGCTATGGTCTGAGACTACCAAGCTGTATCCACATGCGCGTGCGCATCCTATCCAGCACCGCCTCGAATGGGTCTGGCCTGGCGCGGGTTCGGTGAAGCTCAGCCACCTCGAGTATGACAGCACCGTGCTGGACTGGCATGGATCGCAGATAGCCTGCCTGTGCTTCGATGAGCTGACCACCTTCACCAAGGCACAGTTCTTCTACCTCATGAGCCGGAACCGCTCGACCACGCCGGTGCGCCCCTACATCCGCGCCAGCTGCAATGCCGATGCAGGCTCCTGGGTGGCCCAGCTGATCGAGTGGTGGATTGACCAGGAGAGCGGCTACCCCATTGCTGAGCGCTCCGGGATTGTGCGCTACTTCGTGCGTGGCCCGGATGATGCGCTGATCTGGTTTGACTCCAAGCGCCAGGCGATGGAAGCAACCGGCCAGCCCGCCAACACCATCAAGTCGCTGACCTTCATCGCTGCTAAGCTGGAGGACAACCCGGCACTCGAGCGCAATGACCCTGGCTACCGCGGCAATCTGATGATGCTGCCGGCTGTGGAGCGCGAGCGCCTGCTCAATGGCAACTGGAAGATCACGCCAAGTGCGGGACTTTACTTCAACAGGAGCTGGGTCAAGGTGGTGGACATCCTGCCGCCCATCGTCATCGCTGGGCGCGGCTGGGACCTCGCTGCAACTCCTGAGACGCAGATGAATGATCCGGACTACACCACAGGCACCAAGATAGGCCGCCTCATGGATGGCACCTACGTTGTGCTCGACCATGTCTGGATGCGAGGCTCGCCGGCTGAGGTTGAGCGCACGCTGATGAACATCTCAACGCAGGACGGCCATGGCGTCAGGGTCGGTCTTCCTCAGGACCCGGGCCAGGCTGGCAAATCGCAGATAGCTTCGCTGGTGCGCATGCTGGCAGGCTTCCCGGTTGACTTCTCGCCGGAGACCGGGGACAAGATCACGCGCTTCTCGCCATTCAGCGCGCAGGCCGAGGCCGGCAATGTCCTGGTGCTGCGCGGCCCCTGGAACGAGCGCTGGATATCCCAGCTTGAGGGCTTCCCTGAGCTACCGCATGACGATGAGGCCGACAGCACGGCGCGTGCCTTCCAGCTCGTGGCTTCGAATTCTTTGAACGTATGGCGGAACCTCTGATGCACCTGTCAACCTTCAATTACCTCAAGCCAACCGATGATCAGGTGGAAAGCATGGCGGAAGCACGGGCGAAATTCCGTATGCTTGCCGACGACATTGACCGCCTGCTGCCTGATGGTCCGGACAAAACCTATGTGCTGCGCAAACTGCGCGAGTGCGCCATGTGGGTGAATGTCGCGATTACGCGCCACGCTGACGGCAGCCCGAGGACCTGACTGATGTGGCAGGCTGAAACGCATATGATTGCCCTGCCTGATGTCGCAGCGTTGCTTGGCATCAGTCAGGCAACGCTGCGCCGCTGGGAGAAGGCCGGCAGGATACCGGCCTCGGTCCAAAGCGGGGCGCGCCGGTTCTTTGACCTCCAGCCGCTGAACAAAGCTCTGATCCAGCTCACTGGTGAGCATCTCGTTTTCATGCCTGCTGATGAAGACCGGTGCTATACTCGGGTCATATGGGTGGATGATGTCAGGCACTAACGGAACCGGCAAGGTGAACGGCTCAGGCACAGGGCCTGGCCCGCAGTCCTCCTGGATCGACAAGCAGACACAGGACTCGGTCGAGAACTTCGCTGCCCGCATTGGCCTGGGCACAGGCAACCTGCTGTCTGACACCTCCTACAGCTACCAGCCTCTGACCCGCATGCGGCAGAAGCTGGAATTCATGTATCGTGGCTCGTGGATCGTGGGCGCGGCAGTGGACGTGGTCGCCGATGATATGACCCGGGCCGGCATCCAGATGAATTCCGACACTAAGCCGGATGACATCGAAAAGATCAACAAGGCTATCAACGACCTCTGCTTCTGGCAGCACCTCAACTCCACCATCAAGTGGTCGCGCCTCTATGGCGGCTGCCTGATGGTCATGATTATCGATGGCCAGGACCCGAGCACACCACTGCAGCTCGACCGCATCGGCAAGGGCCAGCTGAAGGGCTTCCTGGTCATTGATCGGTGGATGGTGCAGCCAACGTATATGCAGCTGGTGAAGGAGTTCGGACCGGACTACGGCCTGCCGGAGTTTTACGACCTGGTGCAGCAGGGGCCATACCTGCCGCAGATGCGCATCCACTACTCGCGCTGCCTGCGCATGGACGGCATCGAGCTGCCCTTCAACCAGCGCCTGACCGAGAACCAGTGGGGTATGTCTGTCCTGGAGCGGCTGCATGACCGGCTCGTCGCTTTCGACTCGGGAACCATGGGCACGGCGCAGCTGCTGTATCGTGCATATTTGCGCACATACAAGGTCAAGGACTACCGCAACCTGGTGGCGTTCAACTCTGAGCTGACGGATAAGTTCCACAAGTTGATGGACCTGATGCGGCTCTACCAGAGCAACGAAGGTCTCACGGTCATCGACGCCGAGGACGAGTTCGAAACGCATCAATACAATTTCGGCGGCCTGGCCGATACGCTGATGATGCTGGGCCAGCAACTTTCCGGTGCGCTGGGCATTCCCCTGGTCCGCCTGTTCGGTCAGTCGCCTACCGGTATGAACAGCACGGGTGAGTCCGACCTGCGCAACTACTACGACATGATCAAGGCCCAGCAGGAGGCGCGCCTGCGCCGCCCCCTGACCAAGATGATGGAAGCTATGTGGCGCTCAGTTCTTGGCAGCGAGCCGCCTGAGGAATTCGCGTTCGCGTTCAACAACCTCTACCAGCTCAACGAGATGGAGAAGGCCGAGGTCGCCCAGCGCGACGCCGACACTGTCAACGTCCTGCACACCGGCGGGGTCATCACCACGCAGATCGCCCTCAAGGAAATGAAGCAGTCGAGCATCACAACTGGTCGCTTCACCAACATCACGGACGAGGACATCAAGGACAGCGAGGCCGCCCCGCCTCCCTGGGAGCAGCCAGAGCCAGGCGAGGGCCTGCCGGGTATGCCAGGAGCCGGGAAACCTCCCGGAGCCGCTGGCGGGGCCTCCAGCGCCTCTCCTGGGGGCGCTGGAGGGGGCGAGAAGCCTCCAGGGGTGTCCGTAACAGTCAATCACGGGGCACCGAAGCCCTCCGGAACCGACTGAGGGCCAAGAACTAGCCACAGGTGAGGCCCAAGGCCGGCCCCCTGCGCTTCCCGGCGAACGGGGTGCAGGGGCGATCGGCCAGACCACGCACGCCGGAACGGACGCAGCGCAGCATCGCGTCCTACGCTGTGGCCCCGAGGCGGACCGGTGGTGCGTTCGGGGCACAAGGAGCACGATGCCCGAGACCCAGACCGAGCGTCGCACACGCCAGCGCCAGGAGGAGAAGGCCGAGGAGGTCTTCGCCAGGCAGCACAATGCAGCCTCCTCCTTCGGCCAGGCGCTACGCGGCCTGGCGCGCCAGATAGCGCGCATCATCGAGTCGTTCGCGCCGCGGGCCGAAGGCGAGACGCTGTCGCCTGGCGACCAGCAGCGGCTCGAGGCCGCACTGCGCGCCTACTCGCGGGCCATCCACCCCTGGGCGCGGGCGACCTCGTGGCGCATGGTATCGGAGGTCAACCGGCGCAACAAGACGGCCTGGGAGAAGCACACGCGCGGGATGAGCCAGGCACTCAGGCGCGAGATTATGCAGGCTCCTATTGGCGAGACCATGCTGGGCCTGATGGAGCAGCAGGTGGGCCTCATCACCTCGCTGCCGATCGAAGCTGCCCAGCGCGTTCATGAGAAGACCCAGGAAGCCATCATCGCCGGGACGCGCTACAGCGAAAAGACCTGGCTCGAGCTGGGAGAAGGGCGCAGAGCGCTTCCTGCCAGGAGCGAGCTGGCGGAGGCGCTGGCTGCTGCAAACCCTGAGGCGACTGAAGCCTGGCTGCGCAACCGGGCCACGCTCATCGCCAGGACGGAGACAGCGTGGACTGCATCTACACTTGTGCAGGCCCGCGCTGAGCACATCGGCGCTGAGCAGTATCAGTGGATGACTGCTGGCGACTGGAAGGTTCGCGAAAGCCACCGCAAGCTCAACCGTTCGGTGCACAGGTGGGATACGCCACCTTTGTCCGATCCACCTGACCACTACTCGCACCCTGGTCAGATATGGAACTGCCGCTGCACCGCAATCCCGATCATAGCCTGAGAGGAGTATATACAAATGCCCCTGATGCACGTCGTGACGCCGTTCCAGGTAACGCTGGAACCAATCAACGAAGATGGCACACCGCGTGATCCGTCACTGCCCAGCACATATGTTTTTCCCCAGACCGGCTATTACGACATGACCGACGAGGTAGCCAACCACTGGTATGTGCAGCCCCACCTCGAGGGCTATGAGCCGGCGGCTGAAGGCGAGATTGTAGTGATGGTGCCTGAGGAGCCGCCTCCGCCTCCTGAGGGCGGTGAAGGCGAAGGTGGCATCACTACGCAGCGCCGCGAGAGTGAGAACCGCGAGAACCGCGAAGCCCGTGACCGCGAGCATCGTGAGAGGCAGGCCCAGGCGCAGGACCAGGCACGCCGCGGCAAGGCCGAGTAGCCAGGTGGACTGGGCCTCGGTCTCCAGGCTATCGCGCCATCAGGATGAGACGGCAGAGGGCTATCTGATCTGCCGCGACGTCCCGATTGCGCGGACTGGCACGCAGATTTACTGGGAGAACGAGGTCCCGCCCCTCCAGGGGGACGCGGGTGGGCGCGTGCATGTCAGCCGCGACGATGAAGAGGTCTTCAACCCTGACAGCATCCGCTCCTTCGAGGGCAAGCCCCTCGTCGACAACCACCCTTATGACCCGGTCGGCCCGGACAACTGGTCAGACCTGACGATTGGCTACGTCGCCAATGTGCGGCGTGGCACTGATGTGCACGATGACCTCCTGCTGGCCGACCTGGTGTTCACGACCAGGAAGGGCATCGATGCGGTCCGGCGCGGCAAGCGCGCCATCTCGGTCGGCTACAACGCCACCTACGAGCAGACCTCCCCCGGCCTTGGCCGGCAGAAAGGTATCTTCTGCAACCATGTGGCACTGGTGGACGAAGGCCGCTGCGGGGCCAGGTGCTCTATCCTTGATGGTGTAGCGGCGTATAACGACGCCTTCATCGAGAGCGAGCACCCACGCAATGAGGAAGGCGAATTCTCCAGCGGAGGCTCTGGAGGCAAGAAGGGCGCGGCTGCGCATCACCTGGCGGCTACCTCGAGCGGTGGGAAGCATATGGCTTCCACTGGCGGGGAGCTGCCTGAGCATATCAAAGCCATCAAGATACCACCCGGCTGGACGCATGTCACCTACTCGCCGGACCCCAACGCTGACCTGCTAGCAACCGGCAAGGACGCCAAGGGGCGGCGCCAGCCTATCTACTCGGCGGCGCACCACATGAAGAAGGGCCAGGAGAAGTTTGCCAGGGTCCAGGCGCTGACGGCCAAGTTCACTGAGATACACAGGAAGAACGACGAGGCGCGCAAATCCTCTGATCCGGTCAAGGCGAACGCCGCCGATGTCACTGCCCTGGTGATGCACACCGGGATGCGGCCTGGTTCTGAGACCGACACTGGCGCCACCGAGAAGGGCTACGGCGCCACCACCCTGGAGGGCCGTCACGTCCTGCCTGATGGCAACGGCGGGGTCAAGCTGCAGTTCGTGCCTGGCAAGAAGCACGGCCAGACCATCGAGATGCAGGTATCCGACCCCTCCATCGCTGCCATGCTGCTCAAGCGCAAGGAGGCAGCAGGCGAGACCGGCCAGCTGTTCCAGGTCAGCGAGAAGCAGGTGCTGGCCCATGTGCATACACTAGGCAGCTTCAAGACCAAGGACTTCCGCACGCACCTTGGCACCCAGACCGCGCTGGAGATGATCCGCAAAACCCCTGAGCCTACCAATGAGAAAGAATACAAGCGCGCTGTCAAGCACGTAGCGACTGCCGTCTCCGCCAAGCTGGGCAACACCCCTGCCATAGCACTCGCCTCGTATATCTCCCCTGTGGTGTTCGCCAACTGGCGCCAGCATGCCGGCGTGCTGACGGCTGACGCTGCAGCGGAGTATGTCGACGACTACGACCTGCCCGAGGCTCACTGGGGCACAGTGGGTGAGGTCCTGCCTGAGGTCAGCGATGACGAGCCTGACGATGACGATGGTGACGACGTCACTGAGGCCGACCCTGACGTCATTGCCATGCTGGGCTTCGATCCATTTGAGATAGACAAAGTCATGGACAGCGGCTTCGTTGAGAGCGAGCACCCACGCAACGAAAGTGGTGAGTTCACCTCAGGTGGTGGGGGTGGCCGCGAGGGCCGCTTCCCTACCAGTAAGGGCGAGCACGGCCTGGTCTCGCGTGGTGCTGCCAAAGCTGTAAAGACCGTCAAGGAGTTTGGCGAAGAGGAACGCCACATCGTCAAGGAGAAGCTCGGCCAGATACCCGAGGAGCACCGCCGCAAGGTCTCGCACCATATGCGCGCCCTGGCCAAGTCAGCGCCTGGGGTGATGAAGTCCAAGCTCAAGGAGGAGGGGCACAACGCCAGGCACGCCGTCGGCGCTATCGTCGCCATGGCGAGTGGCCGCAAGCCCTCCTCCGAGCAGTTCCGCGGCCTGCGCAACTTCGGCACGCGCATCGCATTGTCAGGTGGTGCCCTGCTGGCGGGTGACCCAACAGGTGGGGCGTTCTCCCATGGTGCTGCTGCCCTGGCGCAGCATCTGGGCCACGAGGTTGTCCAGCACGTCCTGGCTGAGCACGCGCTCAAGTCGATGGTGGCGTCAGGCAAGGCGGTGTTCGGGCGCAAGAAGAAGACCAAAGACGCTGACGACGAGCTGAGCGATGAGGACGTCGCCCTGCTCCAGCAATACATCGAACACCTGGCCGACGCGCTCGAGAACTTTGATGAAGTGACCAAGGACGTTGACTATTCCTGGGACGAGGACATCGATTACCGGGATGCTGGCTGGGTGGAGGGTGAGCACCCACGCGTTCCCTCCGGGAAAGGCGGCGGGCAGTTCACCTCTGGTGGAGGCGGTGGAGGTGGGGCCACGCCTTCAGAAGCAGGCTCTAAAGCCTCCCCGAAGGCTGCTGGCGGCTCCCCGAAAGGGGGCGGCTCTAAGGGTAGCTCCACCAGTTCGCCCACCCTTGCGCACGCCTACGCCTCTACCGACCGCACCAGGACCTTCGCCAAGATGGTGCCCAAGCCTACCTCGGAACGCATTGCCAAGTCATGGATTGGCAAGGCGATGGGCGAGATGGTGACCAAGGCCCTGCATGAGGGGCACGACGTCGAGGAGATTGCCGCCAAGCTCAAGGACATCGCCGCCAAGCAGACCGATGCCACACCGGCGTCCTACGCTAACCGGCTCATCCAGCATATGGAGGAGGCGCACGAGCTCAAGCCTGGCACCCTGGGCAAGGCCGTGCGCAAGCCGCGTGGCTCAGAGGGCGAGAAGGCTAAGCCTGACCCCAAGCCGGAGCCTGCACCCAAGCCGGCGCCTCCATCGCCAAGACCGCCTGTGCCCGTGCCCGGCAAGGTTGTGCATACAATCCACAGCGTTATGGCCAAGCGGCAGGACTGGCGCACAGCGGAGCGGGCTGAGCACGGTGTTTCATGGAACCACGCTGACGACGCCACCCTGGCAGCTCTGGCGCATTCCGAGAAGCTCAACGACGTCTATTACAACCAGGGTGCGATTTCGCACTTCAAGCCTGGTGAGCGCATCATCAATATGAACTATTCGCCAGGGACCATGAAGAACGTCTGGCGCCACGAGTTCGGCCACGCCATCGACTGGCAATATGATCCACACCCGGACTCGCAGACCCGCTGGGGTCGCAGCCAGTCCTCCCTGCGCGCCGAGAGTGACCGCATTGTGGAGGCAGCGACCCTCATCAAGAAGGTAGGCAAGCACGACTTCGCAAGGGTGTTCGACCTTGAACGTGACCCTGCTAAGGTGCAGGAAGGCTGTAAGACCCATGGTATCAACTATGCTGTGCTGCTGGACTATTCGGCAGGTGACCTGCGGCGTGCCCAGTCCGTTCTGAATGTCCTGGGCGGTGACCACAAGTGGATCAAGTCATCTATGCCGCAGGGTGGCGAGCATGGCGACAGCGGTCTCTTCGAGGACTTCGTTGGTTCCCTGACAAAGAACAAAATCATGCGCGGCCATCCAACCAGCTACTACAAGGACACCCCGGAGTTCGCCACAGCGGAGATGTTTGCCAACTACGTCGCCATGGTCAACAGCAAGCACGGCAGTATCCACAAAGCGATATACCATGCCATAGCGCCCAAATGCTGCAAGACCTTCGACGAAATTCTATACCAGAAGGGCGCTATGCGGGACGAGAACGCCGCCAAGCTAGGGAAGACTGGAGATGGAAGACAAACCAGAGTGGGCAGCGATGCGGGCTACACACGAGTCTATGGAAAGGTCAAAGTCCGCATACTTGAACGCTTTTGGCGACCTGCCGACCTTGATAGGTCTCAACGAGGAACACACCAAAGAAGCCATGAAGCTACTTGACGATGCCGTTGAGCTGGGCATCCCCTTCGAGAGCGACAATGACTTCTACCATGCGCTCGGGCTAGACCCGCTGTCCGAGGGTGAAATTGTCTAAACAGTGCGGGTGTCAACAGTGCGAGGAGAGGAGGTCCGCAGTGAGCAAACGCTCGATGCGCGACTACATCCACGACGCATTCTTTGCCAGGGACAAGGCCTCCCTGGCAGCGATCGTGGCTGATGCCGAAGCCGCCAAGAAGGACGACCCTGGCGAGGGCGAGCCTGACGGCGACGAAGGCAAGCAGGCTATCGTCATCCACAACCACCATAACGCTGGACCCGGCGACAAGGCCGGCACGCGTGATGAGGACAAGGATGACGACGACGACAAGGACGACTTCAAGAAGAAGACTGAAGACGCCCTCAAGGAACTTCGCGACGGCATGGCGAAGCTGACTGACATGATGACGTCCCGGGCCAAGGACGAGTTCCCGCCCAAGAAGGACGATGACGACGACGACAAGAAGGACGATGACGACAAGGACGACACCAAGGACGCCAATGGTGACCCCACCATCGGTGAAGGTGCAATGACCGGCACCGACCCAGGCTCTGCCGAGCCTGACCTGATGGAGGCCGACCCGGCTCTGAAGACCGGACCCTCTATGATGGGCGACTCGACCTACACGGCACGGGTCAACCAGGCCATGAATACGCTTGTCCGCGATACCAAGGCACGGGCCGAAATCCTTGCTCCTGGCATCAAGATCGGTGTGCTCGATGGTGCGGCAGGGGCAAACCGGATGAAGGACGCAGGTGCACGCATCTGCGGGCTGCGCCGGCAGGCTCTGACGACAGCGCTCTCCTCTGAGCGTGGCCAGGTGGCGGTGGGACGCCACACTGCGGACTCGCTCAAGACTATGAGCTGTGACGCAGTGCGGATCATCTTCATCGACGCTTCCGACCGCATGCGGGCGATGAACAACTCGGCCAACATGCCAAGCCCGCAGTTCGGCACGAACCGCCGGTCCACCAACGACTCGCTGCGTTCGAAGATTGAGAACCTCAACAAGCGCAATGCCGAATTCTGGGCGGCAAATGGCGGTGTTGGGCGGCGCGCCAGCTAAGTCCAGAATGAAAGGAGACGACGAATGGTAGCCTATCTGACGACGATGCCGGCAGGCTTCCCCGGTTCATTGAACCGCTGGGAGCACGCCACGGTTGAAGGCCAGCCGATTAACGTGACCACACCTCCGCTTACCTACGGCACGATGGTGGTGATGGACGCAGCGACTGGCTCTATCCGCCAGGCGACGACCTCTGATACCACTGGCTTCTACGGACTGCTCGTGCGGCCCTATCCCACCCAGGGGTTCGGCAGCCCGGTTGGTTCGCTGAATGACCAGCTCGGCACTCTCACTGCTCCGCCGACCTCAGGAGCTTGTGACGTTATGCGCCGTGGATATATGCTGGTCAAGCTGGGCGGGGCCTCTGCGGCTGTGAAGAACGCAGCTGCGAATATCTGGACAGGCGCTACAGCAGGCAACCAGGTGCAGGGCAATGTTACTGCCGTGGCTCCAGGTGCCGGCACTTGTGTTGCTCTGCCAGGCCTCGTGTTCATGTCTAGCGGCGTCACAGGTGACGTCGTCGAAGTCTCTCTCGCTGTCGGATAAGGAGGACAGACCCAGTGCCTGACGGAATGTATGGCGGAGGTCTGCAGACCTTCGATGGTATCACGCGCGACAGCGCGGGGTCCTTTTTGATCGGGGAGCTTGAGCGGCTCGACCCGAGCATCCACGAGCCTTTGGTGTCGATTACCTGGTCCCGCGATATTGACCTGCGTTCTGACATCACCACTGGCGACGAGTGGTCCTCCTACACCAACTCGACGTTCGGTGCAGCCGGCGGCTTCCAGACTCAGGGCGTGTCCTGGATCAGCAAGGTCGCCAATGCCATCCCCAGCGTCTCGCTGGACATTGGCAAGACGGCCCTTCCCCTGCGTATCTGGGGCCAGGAGCTGGCCTATTCGATGCCTGAGCTGGCATCGGCTATCCAGTTGGGCCGGCCTATCGACGAACAGAAGTTCATGGCTCTTCGCCTGAAGAACCAGATGGACACCGACCAGCTCGTCTACATCGGCGACCCGACCACGAGCGTCAACACGACAGGGCTGTTCAACCTAGCCCAGGTTACCAATGTCGGCAACGTCACTGGTGGCGCCTGGACAACGGCCAACCCTGACCTCATCCTTGCCCAGATCAACGAGCTTCTGGCGAGTGTGTGGGAAGCGAGCGGCTTCGCTGTCGTGCCTTCCGAACTACGCCTGCCACCGACCCAGATGGCGATGCTGGTAGCGTCAAAAGTATCGACAGCCGGCAACGTGTCTGTCCTGCGCTTCCTGCAGGAGAACAACCTGACAACGACGCATGGCAGCAAGCCGCTGAATATCCAGGCGTCTAAGTGGCTGAAGAACCGGGGAGCCGGCAATACCCAGCGTATGGTCGCCTACACGAAGGAATACGACAAGGTGCGTTTCCCGATGACCCCGCTGCAGAAGACCCCGCTGGAGTGGCGCTCACTCTACAACATCACCACCTACTGGTCGCGCATGGGTCAGGTTGAGTCGCCTTACCCGGAGACGATCGGCTACCGTGACGGCATCTGATATTTGAGCCTGGTATTTTAGCCTGAGCCTTACAGATTATTCGCAGCAATGCGCTCGTGAGGCTACCCTTTGCCTACCTCTAACGGAGGACCCAGATGCCCACGATCACCGTGGTGAAACCGTTTATGCTGCAGCTTGACCCACGGCCTATACCTGGCGCGCCGCC
>Ga0210380_10000544_pt1 | contig 16435 bp, 38 predicted proteins | sample PLM4_5_coexredo_FD_155476 | JGI IMG/M metagenome (GOLD analysis project Ga0210380, IMG submission 155476) | Groundwater sediment microbial communities from an aquifer in East River, Colorado, USA - PLM4_5_coex redo | ecosystem: Environmental > Terrestrial > Soil > Riparian zone | place: USA... | reverse complement strand
TCCAGCTCGATGCGTTTCTCGTCGCTGACTTCCTTCCCGTCCTTGTCCCTCCATGAATCGAAAACCAGCTGCAACTTCATGCCGTCTCCCGTCTTCGCCGGATCCAAATTACCGCGAACAGCGCTGGGATCAGCAACAATGCCGAAGGTGCTTCTGGAACACTCACCGTTTCGACGCTGTCTTTTGTCAAGGTGCCGGCGCTCGGATCCGGGAACCCCGGAATCTCGAAGTCGCACCCACAAACCAGAAACGCGGCAACCGCAATTGCCAGTGCAAATTTTGTTCGTCTCATGCCAATAACTCCTCCTCGGCGTCGCCGATCTTTACACAGGTCTCCATATATTCTCGAAGCTGTTTCGGATCGCGGTCACGGACCGCCGGATGGCTCATGAAGTTGTCGAGGACGGCCAGCACCAGCTCGGTCTGGCTGGGCTTGTGCTCACCGAAGTCGACCGTCACTGGTATCGCCACTGTCACGTAGTAAACGCCGTTGGCGTCCTGATCCAGCTCCGCGAGCAGTTCCCGGATCCTGTCCACACGATCCCGGTATTCCGGTGCGTCCGTGTAGACGTCCTGCTGCAACAAATCCATGAGTTCCGGCGAAATCCGCTTTCTCACGCAGCCACCGTCTCTTCCGTCGGAAGCTCAACCGGTACTTCGGTGGTCGGATCTTCCGTAGTGATCGGAGCCGGATCCGTGATTTCCGCCGGAGGCACTTCCTCTGTTGCAACTGGAGCCGTCACAGCGTCATCGGTCGTCGCCGGCGGGGTAGCAGGCTTCTCGACCGTGGCTGTCCAATCCGTTGCTGCCTGAATGCCCCTCATGGGCATCACGACTGCTGTGACGGCTTGCTTGGTGCCTTTCACTGTCGCGTCGATCCGGATGGCCGAATCGCCGTCGTAGAAGCGGAACGTCGCACTATGCACGTCCAGCGCTTTCAGTGTGGCCAATGCACTTTCCAAAATCTTGATTCCGAAACAGATCTCGACCTTCGCCTCTCCCTTTGGCATCACCGCTCGCCAATTGGGATATTGACCATGATGCAGTCGTGTCCGGAATGCCTGCTCGGTTTCCAGATCCGTTGCGATGATCTCCGCACCGTTCTCGTCGGATCGTGCGACAGCGACGCATTCGAGCGCCGGTATCGAGCTTTTCTTGATCGAGCCAGCGATTTCGATCGCTGTTCTTTTTGGCAGGATGAACGGCTTGAAATCTTCGCTCAGCGCATCCTGTCGACCGCCCAGCGGGAAATCCGTCACGGGAATATTCATCGTCGATATCGCAAACAGCAGGTGACCATCGGTCACGATGGTCTGCTTTGGTTCGACGAGAATTCCGCTCGTGGTATATCGAGCATCCTCAGCCGATGCCAGCTTGGCAATCGTCAAATTGTGTTTGTTTAGCACCTGTCCTCCTCTGAATATCGGGTTATTCCGATGAGGCAATTATAGCAAGTATAGCGACTATGTCCACTAAAAAGCGATCAGCTGAGGTCAGATCCTCTCTTGTCTTTTTGCAGTTCGATCATCGCTGCCGGCATGCACTGCATACAGATCGCTGTTGGCTTTGCGAAGATTGGCCGGATGATGACCGGCTCTTGGCACATCGTGCAGGTGGTGTCCCGGTGCTGCGATTCCCAATCCTCGCCCCAGATCATCCGCATTTCGTGCAGATCCAAATCGGATCGACGCGCCACGAACACCACCATTTCGCAGTCCGCATGGTCGATCGCCATCGATTCGTAAAGCTCTGCCAGCTCCCGCATCTGTTTTCCTTCAGCTTCGGTCATCATGTGCCGTCGTCAGCTCCTCTATAAAATTCAATTGCACGTTCCGCACCCGAGTGCGTCGGATCTCGGCGATGACGCCGCCCGGTTTATGCTCCGCCCCGTGAAGCTGGCCACCGCAAACGCAGTCGCACTCACTATTGCTGTCCTGTGCCCGGTGACATCGCTTGTCGCAGCGACGGCCCTCGTGGTCGATCGCGATCATTTTCCGATCTTACTCGACTCCTCGACCAGTTCCTTCATCAGCTTCCAGAGCTTCGGCGCACGGCCTGTCGGCTTTTCTTCCGCGTACAGGGCCTCCATCGTGGACCACTCCCTCACGAACGGCTCCCAGATCGTGTAAATTCCAGAGACCTTGGAAAGGTTTGCCCGCCATTCCGGTAGGATCTCTAACAGCCTATGGCAGCGCTGGAAGTCATCCGGATCGTATGGTATGTCTGGGATCGTGACCGCAACTCGCAACTTTCCACGGATCCCGTGATTGAATACCGCGTAGATTGTCGATGAGCTATTCCCAATCTCGCCGTTTGCGGCCCACCAATCCGAGCGTTCCTGCTCCGTTTTCTTATCAGCCAGCTTGTCGTCGTCTGGCGACATTTCGCCGCCGAAGAACAGCTTTTTTCCACCACACTTCGCGCATCGGATCGTTTCCATTGACGCGACGCAGACAGAGACCGGAGCCTCCATCACGATTTCGGCCTCAAATACGGCCGAGCAGTCGCCGCAGGTGAACCTCTGCTTTATGATTTTCATTTGCTCCTCTTCACGGAATCGACCATTTCCTGCATGGACGCCATTGTCCGGATCTTCACAGCGTTGGCAATGGTCACGGCCACAGCCTCGACCGCCTCAGTTTCAACCTCGGTCCAGTTGAATTTGTTCTGCAGCTCGACAACCGCGTCGACAATCTCTTGTGTTGTGATCTCCACGTCACGATCACCCAACGATTTACCAAACTGCGCTATCACTACCGCTTCCTCTGGACTGATCTTGTCAGCCACCGAGCACGTCCGCGTTCTTCGGGTCTTTGTCGTTGAATCGGATCAGGTCATCACGACGCGTGGTGTCCTGAAAGGATTGACCGTTCTCGAAACGATATTCGGCCGACCCAGCTTCGGCCTTTTGAATTCCGAACCGCAGATCATTGACAAAGCCGGCACGAAGCTCCCGCTCTTGTCCCTGCGTCACGCTTTCTTCGATGGCCAGCGCCCGCTTGCAGAGCCCCAGCAGCTCCGCGTTGATCTTGCTAACTTCCTTCGACATGCTTGACTCCTCTCACCGTTTCGATTTCGTAGTCCCAGACGCTACCGTTTTCCAGCCGCACACCGACCATGAGCTTATGCTTCTGGAGCAGGAACGGCTCGCCATCGGTGACCCGGTTCGGCTGTGAATAGGTTCGAACCAGATTGACCGCCACTCCCGGCCCGCTATAGCGGGGATGCTTCACGACGACCGGGCCGTGATACTTCAGATCCGCAAGCCACATTTGATAAGCGAATTCGTGCCCGTGGCATTCCGACGGTGCCCACATGTTCAGGAATACTGGATACACCGCGAGCGCCTCTCGATTCTGATCGTCCGCTTTTGTGGCCGCGACCTTTAGATTATTCTCGATGACGGCCTGAAGGAAATCGCCGACCGGCACACGCCGAGCAATGTAGTGAACCAGCGACTCGTGCATGTATTCGGGAATCTGCAGCCCCTGATAGTTGCATCCCCGGATCAATCGAAACAGCTCCTCCTCGGACTCCATCCAGCTCCTCCTATGGTGAGTATGGCCACTATAGCAAATGTGCTCATGGCGTCAAGGGATGAATCGGAGCGTGACCGTAATTGTCGGGTCGATCGTCTTCCCATCCCAATTCGCTATGGCCATCCGGAACGTGTTCTCGTCGAGGATGTCGACGTCTCGTGCCGGCGCGTAGTTGGTCCATGACCCCTTCGCGGCCTTTGCATCCTCGTCGGCGTGGATCCAGACGAACGCCTTCGTTTGCACTTTGGTGATGATCCGCTCTTTCCCGTTCAGTTCCGGACGCTTCGTGTTTTCGACGCAGATCAACCGGACTCCCGGCTGTATGCGCCGCTTGATGTCAGCGAGCGTTTTCATGAATACCTCTCCTCGAATATGGAATCCCGTCGTTGATCCGGTCGTGAATGCCGCGCCGGAACTGCTGCATGATCTCCGCGCCGGTGACCGGCCACCAACAAGTCAGCCCGTGCTTGAACTCCGCCGTGGGGTTCTCTTTTGCGGTCCGAATGGCCTTCACGTAAGCCGCAAGGCTCACCTGCCGGTCGATGGCCGGTAAGGTGATAACTCTCACGTCGTGGCGGCAATAACCCGCTGCACTTCGGCATCGTCCAGCGAGACCGTCGTCTCCATTCTCACGCAGTTGTCGATGTTCAAATCGTCGAGCGCATCTTTCGCGTCCCTGAATGCGTCGTCGGCGATCGATTCGTGCAGGATCTCTTCCTTCGTGAGTGTCGCAACTCCCTGCAGAACTTCGTTGGAATCCAGCCGCGAGAACGTCTCCACGGTCACGACCACGATCAGCACGGCATTGTGGACGCCCGGCCGATTATAGGCAACGACCCGGTGCTGGTTGTTTGTGCGACGCAGTAGCCCGTTCAGCGCTTGAATGTAAACGGATCGCATCAGCCGGGCATCTGCCGGGATGCGCTCGCCATCGTCAAAGCCAGTCTTGTCCATGAAATCGTCCCAATACTCCATGTCAGCCCACCTTTCTCTCGTTGAAAATTGTGTCACGTCGTTCGACAACCGTGCCGACCGCAAACTCTTGCAGCTCAGAATCCAACCACTCCGCTTCCTTAATGCACTCGGCCAGCCCGATTATCAGGCGTCGGGCCATCGACCGCGATGTCTTCAAGCCCTTCACGATCCTGATGTTTTGCGCGTGCCCTTCCTTGTACCAGCCGCCGCGTGCCTTCGATGCCAGTACCTCCGCGATCCAGATGGACTCTTCGATCTCAAAAACCTCCATCGTCGTCGTGCCTCTGGCGGATGTGATCCCGTCCATGCAACGCAGACACCCGCAGGTGCCGTCCGGACCGTCCTCGCGATCACAGGCCATTGCCAGACAAACCAGCTCGCCCTCTTCGCAGAAATTGAAGTCGTTGGATCGTTGACTTTGCGTCTTACTTGTCGCTCTTAGCGCCTTCATGGCCAGCCTCCTTTTCTGATTTCACACGAGCGTTGAATTCGACTGCGAGATACACCACAACCTCGGATAGGCTCGGCTTGAAATGGAACCGCTCTGTCAGTGCGACCTGAGCCGCTTCGAGCACATCCAGCGCTGGTCGGGTCAGCGCGAGTGACCGCGCAATATATTTAGCGTCCATTTGGTGCCTCCGGCAGCGGCGCGTTCTTCAGCTCTTCCGCGTAATCGCTCAGCAACTTGATCCCGTCGGCAGTGAGCCCACGTGTCAGCCTGTCAATTCGCTGGCGCACGGCATCTTGAACCAATTGCCGCAGCCCTTCGCCCGTTTCATGTTCAAAATCGCGAGTGCCGCCCAGACATATCGATCCCTTGTTCGGCTTGGGATCGTCACGGACCGAAGTCCAGTGCGATTCTCCGACCGTCACTCCGTTCAGCATCAATCTGTTGCATCCATACTGGCCCTCGGTCCAGACAAAGCCGGTGGTCGGCGCTGGTGTTCTCTTCGCCTTCATGACGCAACCTCCTGCAGGTCCGTGTGTTCTGCGGCGGCTTTCTTTCCCCAGCTCAGCCCGTAATTCTTGGCGCAGACCGGCCCGTAACCCGCAGCTGTTGACCGTTCGTCGTCCAGCTTCGTATTGCAGAAGCAGCAGTTTCCGCTCAGCCGACCGTACTCTGCCGCGACCTTGGCCGGATCCGCAGCAAAGGCCATAAGGAACTCGACCAGCCCTGCCGGCGTTCCGGAATTTGAAGGTGCGAAGACGCCGTCGCGAGCGATGCGCCCGTAGTAAATATTGCGTCCGAACGGCTCGCCGTCGGTCACGTTCAGTTGGCCGGGATATTTCGAACGATCTCCGGCAACCGAAATACAAAGCGGCTTCCCGTTGGGCATCGTCAGCCGAATCTTCGGGTACTTCAGTTTGACCTTGGCGCGGTCGAAAATTTCGATCAGGCCGTTCATACAGCCCACGTTGATCGCTTCCGGTGGAGCAGTGTCGCCCATCGCGAGCACATGTACCCAGACCATCTGGTCGTCGCTGAGGCCGTATTTCTTGTGGTTGTTCCAGAGCTTTCTCGCGAACTCGTTGGTGGTCATGCAGGAAATCGCTGCGAGAGCGTCGTTGTCGGTGAGAGTCGTTACTACCGTCTTGCCTTTTCTTGAAGTGAGCGTCCGTGCGTCCATTTTATCCTCCTCTGTGAAATTGAATTGCAGGTGGTGTAGTCCCGCAATCGGTTACTGTTGTGCGTTCAGATCAATCTCCCAATCACAACCCGGTTCGTTGCAGCGCAGCCCTTCGTAGCCCAAGAGGCCGTCGACGATTGAGACATTGGTGCTTTTGCACTGTTCACATGCCCAACCTGCAGGAACTTTCGCCGGTTCGTTTATCAGTTCTAAAAGCGCTGTGTTGTGGTGTTTGTTAATCATGTAACCATTATAGCAGTTATAGCGGTTATGTCAACTAGAAAAAGCGTTCTCGCGAAGAAATTTTTTCACTTCGTTGAATTGTTCCGCGCTCAATTGCCATGATGGAATCCCGCCATCCAAGCAGAGGCCGTTCTCCGGATTGTCGTCGTCGAGGAGCGTCGTCACGTTGTAGCTGCTGACGAACTGTCCGAACGTCGTGTGCGGGTATCGTTTGTCGAAGAACTCCACGATTGGCTCGACAGCTTCGTGGAGCCGTCCCGGCCGACCGTTGCCGTATTGGTCGCCATAGCGGACGATCCGCGCATTGAACAGGCCGGTGGTCATGAGAGACAGACGCGGCGTTTCGGTGACAGCGTTCAGCCGGCGCTGCAGCTCGTCTATGATTATCATGCAGCGTTGAGCCGTTCTTATCTGCACGTCGTCGGCTGAGTCGCCGCCAGCGATCTCGCGCATTTCCTTGATCTGATTGTGCAGCTCTATGTCGTTCATCCTGTCCTCCTAAATTCCAGCAATCTCTCGAAGTAATTTTACCGGCAGCGCCGCCGTGGTGATGAGCACGTCGGAGTTTTTCGGCTCGCAGCTCCAATAGACCTCGTCTTTCAGCACGTGCAAGCGATCGAACTCGGTTCGCGGTTTCTCCGGCTGGTTGACCGCCGGAAATTCGTCCGTCATCACCGCGTATGGATCGACGTCCTCCAATGATTCAAGCAGCTCTTCGCCCTCGCTAATGTGCGTGACTGAGAACCATTCTGGCTCATAGTCGACGAACACAAACTTTTCGGCCATTCCACCGTGTGCCTTGTCGAACGCGTCCAACTCTTCACATAGCCCGGCCAGACGCGCCGCCTCGGATGCTGTCAATGTCACGCGAGCCAGATCCAAGTCCCCGTTCCAATTTTCGTTCGCTGAGTATGTCCTTAGCCAGATTTGCCGATCCGTTATCTGTGTCGCTTCCACCATTTGATCCTCCTCAATATCTACATCGACTCCTGAGAAATCCGGACATCCATGCACGAGCCAGCTGCTCGGCGCGTTCGGAAGTGCCGTCCGGGTTGTGTGGTCCTTTTTTGATCGCGATTTCGTAAACCTCAATCCAGCGATCGTTCAGCCGGCGCATCGCGTCTTGAGCGATGTCTCTTGGGGCCAGCTGTTTCATTCGCTCCTGCGCTTGCATCGATCCGATGGCCTGTGCGTCGTGTGCGCTCATTGGCCGTCTCCAAGTCCATAGGATGCGGCCAGTTCTTCGGCTTCAGCGACTCCGCACTTGTCGATGCACTGCACCGAAATCTTTACATCAAAATCAAACTCCTCCCGCGATAGCGCGTCCAGAGTTCCGTGGCTGAGGCGCATAAATCCCTCGACGTGTGCTGGTTTGATGTCTGTTCGGCCGATCTGATTCAGAACCCGCGTGATGCTGCGTTGATACCAGCTCACAGCAGCCCCATTTCCCGAACCGTTGTGACAGGGACCATTCCAACGTGATAGCGATTTTTCAACCGGCTGACCCAGCCCTTCGCCGTGGCTTCGGAAAACTGCATCGCTTCTTTTGCGTCCGATGAGTGACGGAAGCGCTTCACGATACCATCGTGGCCTTCGATAACGCCGCTCATGAATTTGACAGGCACCGTAGAATTTCGCGTGGTTTTGAAGACGACTAAGAACTTGTCCATTACCGCACCGCCTTCAGCACGAAGACCGCTTCGGCCGTGAATTTCCGGACCTGCTCCATCGTGAGATTCAAAAAACCGATGTGGATTCCGCCCTGAAGAACTTCGTAGGTTGCTGTCTGTTTGGTCTGTGTCATTTTCGTATCCTCCTCTCCGATCCGTTCGCTGTTGGTGTGTTTCAGCGATTACTAACTTACAAATAGAATTATAGCACGTATGCCGGTTATGTCAACTATTAAATGCCAGCGATCGGATTTATTTCCGTCGGCTGCGGATCTTTATTCCTCGTCTTTTCAGCTCTCGATTGACTAGCGGTGTCAGTTCGATCCGGTCCTGCATCGTCAGTTCCGGGAAGCGTGCGGACAGGTCGGAGAACCCAACTCGAAACTGCTGATCCAGCCGGTCGATCGCAATCGGCTCTGTCGAAAACTTCTCGAACAGATCGCAGTAATACTCGGCGACCTTAGCCAGATCCGTCATCGGCGTTTGGACCTCATGAACTTTTTGCCGGCGGCTTCGGCCTCGGCGTAGGTGTCCCACTTTTCTTTCCCGTAGACCACGACTTCGGCGTCACCGAGCCGCGCATAATAGTGCTTCCCGTTTGGCCATTTACTGATGGTCAGTTTGGCGGATGGCAGCGCCCACAAATCGATCTTCCTGCTCTGCGTCACCTTAAGCTCGTCTGTCATCGTGAACCATGCGCCCTTCCAACTGATGAAAATCCGGCCGCTCTCGGACAATGCCAGTCGCATCGCGTTCATCAGTCGGTCGTTGATCTCGCACATCGAATCCAGAATGCTGCAGCCGCGTATCTCGGCCACTGTCAGAATGAGCGCTCCCTCTCTCGCATGGGAACCATTCGATCCAGCCCGAAGCGTCTCGACGGCGTCGGTGAATTCCTTCTGTCCTGCCGGCACTCGAACCTGCAGAAACCAATCCTCCAACTCGACCGCGCTGCGGATGTCGAACATGTCTCCGTAAGCCATCCGCATTTTCGGCCATGTCACTTTTGAAATTCTTGGCATCATGTCTCCCTTATGCGCTCAGATCCCACTCTTCACGAAAGCCAAGGAACGTCGGGAATCGGGGAGCGTTCTTCGCGCCTACCGGCTGGTGACGATACTTTACGAGTCGGCCGATTGCCTGATCCCGCTTATTCCAGATGGCCTGATTCGTTGCCATATCGAGCCCGCTGATTTTGAACTCTAAACCCGTCTCCGGATCCTTGACGATGAGAGCGCCCAGCGTCCCGCGTCCGACCATCCCATCCTTCGCTGTCGACCGTTTCGTGTGGCCCAGCTCGTCCTTGAACGCTTCGTTCGCATTGTGCAGCCCTTCCACGCAGCCGATGACGATCGCTTCGGCGTCTTCGAATCGCTTGATCTTCACCAGCCAGCCCTCACGTTCGGTCGACCGGCCGCACTTGTAAGGTGAGTCCGGCGTCCGGATCATGACGCCCTCGAAACCCTCAGATAGGCACTTCTCTTCGAATGCGCTCAGCTCGTCCATGCTGGAAATCAGGACCGGCAGGATTTTCTTGACCCGTGGAAGGTCGGGGAGCGCAGCCAGCTCGGCCACACGTTCGCTGTAGGGCTTGCTCACGTCACCGCTGACGTAATCGAACACGTAGTAGCAGAAATCAGCCTCGCCCTCTTCCCGGCCGATGTGACCGCAAATTTCGGAGAACGTCGCTCCGTTGGCCATCAGCTCACCGTCCAGCCCGTCGACGCAGTTCGCTTCGATCCAGTCGCTCGTGAATTTGTTGGGAATCGCTTTGAATGAACGGCTCAGCGCCTTGCCATTCAATTTCAGGCAGCGGATGCCGTCGAGTTTCGGAGTGGCCAGAACGGGGAATTTAATCAGTTCCGGATTCTTCACTGTCCCGGCCAGCATTGGTTTGGTAATCATCGTCTTCGTATCCTCCTCTTTCGTCTCGTTCCGGATGGTGTGTTCCGGATGTGATGATGTAATTATAGCAACTATGTCGGCTATGTCAACTATTATTTAGAAACGCTCGCATTTATTTTGCTGCGTCTCTCCAGTTTGAGCCGGATCCCGCGAACGATTTGCTCGCGGGTCGCCTTGCCGGTCAGGATCCGCCTGTGCAGTTGTGCTTCGGTCAGTTTCTTTGCCATGTCGTTAGACCTCCCTCTCTGGTGCTCTGTCGAAAAAGTCGCTGAAGTAGTCGAAATACCAGTGGATCCGCGCCGCGATCTCTTCGTCGGATCCGTGGCCCAAGATCCGCACGGTTTCCTGATGGTCCTCGTTGACGCACACGAAGCTCTCCGATCGCACGCGCCGGTTGCTGCTGGCCATTCCGCAAAAGTCACGCTGCGACCCCTGAAACAGCCTCGCTGAATGTTTGACCGCCAACCGCTGTAGATTGGACCATAGGGCCGGGTTCGGCTCTTTGCGTCCCTGCAATTCAATTTCATGCCAAATCACTGCCATGTTGCCTCCTATGCCCAGCCGATCGCGACGCTGGATTTCTCTGCCAGCTCGACCAATTCCCGCAGCTCTGAAAGTCGATGGGCGAAATACCCATCGGCCCGGCCGCAGTCGATGATTGTGACGCCCTTGCGCCCGCCGTAATGCTCGACCGGCTTACCTTCGTCGAGTGCCGGGAGCGCCCGAATGCTATCCAATACGAAGTCGATGCGCGAGCGGAGGTTCTGCAGGTCTTCGATCGTGCCGCAGTAGTCCGGATCGTCGTAACCCAGCAGGTCCATGAGCGCCGTAAAGTTGCTGTTGCTCACGTTCAGATCCAGACTGTGAGCCGTCAGAGCCCAGCCGTTCTCAATCTTCCGGACCAATGAAAACGTGATGCTCATTTGCCCTCCATCACGACGCCGATGAAAATGTCGTATTTGTAGTCGACGCCGCTGTCGACGATGAATGCCGGGCTGCAGCCGCATGAACAACCCGCCTTCTGTGACCATGAGAGACTCGCGCCCGCTGCCGGCGTGCTGTTGATGACGCTGTGCGCCAGAATCTTGAACTCTGCAACCGGACGGTTGCGCCGGTTCTTCAGGTTTTCTATGATCGTCTCGCCCTGCGGCATCATGTAAATGCGCGGCTTGACTCCCTGCTTTTCCTTCAGGATGAACGTCACTTTTCCAATTTTGAATGATGTGGTGGTAGGTGTTGCCATTTTATCCTCCTCGCTTTCTGCATCACGGTTGGTGTATTTCCGTGATTGATTAGTACAAGATGATTATAGCAGTTATAGCAGATATGTCAACTGTTGTTTTGTAAAACTCGCATTTATTTTCCTCTGCGTTGCTGTCTTCAATGCGTGGCAGTTTGGGCAGCGGAATCTCAGGTTGATCGGATCGTTGTTCCAGTGATCTCCGTCGACATGATCCAGCTCAATTGGAATCGGCTCGCCCTGCCATTCGATTCGTAGGCAGTCTTCGCATTTATGTTCCTTCACGCCTTCTGCAATTAGTTTCTTCTTCAGGCGGTCGGAATTTATTTGCGGACCATCTTTAACGAGGTAATCACTTAGCGGTCGCGCATTGTGTGGGCGCTTCCCTTTCATGTGACCTTGGCCGTGGAAGTGGGAAAAGTCGACTCCTGCCTTGACGGCTCTCTGCTTGATGTGACCTTGCGTCCCGGTGGCCGGCGGTCTATTCAAGATTCTGCACACCGCTGCCCATGTTTTAGATATCTTCACCGCAGCTGAAAGCTGGTCCATCGAGATTGGTTCGCGCATCCGACAATGATACCCTCGGTCGGATTCGAACCGACACTGCTCCGTTTCTAAAACGGATGACTCCTGCCGTTGGTCTACGAGGGCGAAATGCAAGTGGGAGGACTCGAACCTCCGAAGTCCCGAGGGACTGAAGCTCTACAGGCTCCGGGTATTGCCGCTAACCGACACTTGCAAACGGAAGAGCCGGGAATCGAACCCGGTTCGCCTCACGGCGTCGGCAGTTTTCGAGACTGCTGGTATTACCACACTCACCCACTCTTCCAAGAGACGTCGACAGGGCTCGAACCTGCATGAGGCTGGTCTGCAGCCAGCCGCGTAACCATTCCGCCACGACGTCGAACGGAAGCGACAGGACTTGAACCTGTATGACCTTTCGGTCTCTCCCTTAGCGGGGGAGCGCCATAGCCAATTCGGCCACGCTTCCAAGTATCCCCGGTGGGATTCGGACCCACACTTTGCCGATTTTGAGCCGGCTGCATCTGCCAGTTGTGCTACGGGGACGTGTTTGATTTACAGGGATGAACTGAGTCGATAAGACGAGGATAAACAGAGGAGTCGCAAGGCGGCTTCGTGGCGGTCGGTCGTGGTGATCGTGGCTCGAATTTTCTCTCTCATAATTTTCACCAAAGCGGGATGGAGGATTTGGACCTCCGACCTCGAACTTGGAAAGTTCGCGCTCTACCGGGCTGAGCTAACCCCGCGTCTCCAGCGCGTTCAGTTGTACCACATCTGTCAATGGAAAAACAGACGGTCACCGGCTGGCGAGAGCCGGCGACCGCTGCTGTCAGAGGAGGATATTCGCTCAGGACACCACTCCCAAGCGCTGCCTCAGACATTTTCGGCCAGATGGACTTACGGCCCCGCGATCCTGCTCTTACGATCCCACCGGGATTCAACATCGTCGCGCTCTGCCATCCAGCCAAACTCGCAAGTGGGATCCCACTGAAGCAGTATGCAACAGCGTGAAACCCATTGAAACCCTTTCTATCCCTATTCTGCCCTTTTTGTCCCTATTTCGGCCGGCGCTTCGATCATCGCCGCATCGAAGAGCCGGATGAACGTCTTCAGCGCGTGCAGTGACCAGAAGCATGCCGAGTCCCACTTTTCCGGGAGCCCGTAGACTTCACTGTCAAAGCTGTACTCATCGCAGATGCCGGCCCATGTGTGCAGGTGCAGCTCACCGATCTCTGCCATTTCGGATGTTTCTTTCAGCATTTCCCGGAGGCGGGCCTGTACCTTCAAGCCTTCTGGCTCTTCACCGACCAGCTTCAGTTCCAGATCTTCCTTTTCGCTCTGCCGGATCTCGCTCTCTATGAACGCGATCGCATCGCCCGGATAAAAATGCTTTGGTGGCCGGTGCATCTTCTCAAACAGATAATCCGGCGACCCGACCGCGCTCCGGATCCAGCCAAGCGTTGCCGGGATGGACTTCTCGTACATGGTCAGCATGCACTCTCCGGTATCCCCGTAGACGATCACGGTCCCCGGCGTCACGATGACGAAAAACCAGTATGAGATTTTCTTGCGATCCGCGTTCCGACAGAGCCAGCGCTCCTCGGACACTTTGATGATTTCGTGATCCTTGAACACGTCCGCCGCGAATTCTGCAATCTGTTCAGCGCATCCGCGCAACGTGTCCTGCTTGACGTGGCTCATATCAGGATGCCTCGTCGAATCGGATCATCCGCTTTGGTCCGCGTGATGCAGCCATTACCTCTGCCGGCTCGTTGGCCGGGACGCTGCCATTCAATTGCAGCCGCACTCCGTTGGTGTGGAGACACTCGCGATCCGCTCCGGTGGTCTTGAAGCACCACTTCGGACAATTGCAGCTGAGTCTCCCGTCTCTCCACAGCGATACCGTGTAGCTGCGCTCCGGGTTGCTCTGTGATGCGAACATCCATTTCTTAATCGGCGTTTCCTTTGTGGCCATCGTCATCCTCCTCTAATCTGAAAGTTCGTCGCGCCGAAGTCGGCTCAGCTGGTAACTTGCGCTGGTGTGGCGCACCGACAGCTTCGGCAACCTGTTCCACCGTCATTTTCCGCAGATCGGTTCCACCGAAATACTGGTAGAAGCCGCGCATTTGCCACGCCCAAATGCCGCCCGAACTGATCTCCAGAATGTCGCCATCCTGCAGCTCGCTTGTTGGCACTGCGGATTCCGAGAAGCCCTCCGGACCGATTCGCTGCTTCCCTAAAAACTTTCGCTCAAACTTGAACTTCGGATTCGGTCCGGCAATCCTAGCGATCCAGCACTTTGCGCCCTGCTTCCCTTCCCGCGCTTGTGCGTATACCGTCAACACAAGCTCTCCAAATTCGTAGGCCACGGTAAAAACTGGATCCGACATCGCTCATTTCCTATGGTTCCAATGCTGCGCGGCCATCATCGGAGTTGTGTACCCTCCGCCGACGCTGCGATTGTTCACTCCACAAACGATGCAGCTGATGAAATAGCGGTACTCTTGGACTTCGCCCTTGTTCGAAAACTTTGTGTTGCCGTGAGCCGCCTCGCTCCCGCAGAACGGGCACTCCATAAGTTTCGTTGTGTCCGGAGGCCGTTCCGCAAGATCGCACCAGATGCACGCCATTACTCCATCACATCGAGAAGCCGGTGCAATGCTTCCCAAACGCCCTCTAAAAGTGTCATGTCCGCTGCCTTCACGGATCCCAGCGTCGGAAACTTCCTCGCGTCTTCGATGATCCTGCCCACGGCCGCAGCCTGTTGCCGCAGCAGCTCGCGATTCATTGGCCATTGCTGACCATTGACGGTGATCGTGCAGTCGCTCACGTCGAAGATCGCTGTAGCCTCTGGCTTGACCGCTGGCGCTATGTCTGCCGGGTTGCTGGTGAGTATAGCGTCCAGATCCCGGATCATTTCCTGCGCGGCTTCTACCATTTCGCCGGCGCAGACCTTCATGAATTCGATGAACTCCTCGTCGGTCCCGTTCTCGCTCTCGATCCAGCTGGTCGCAATATCCTTCAAGCAGTCCGCGACGCCCGCCATCTGGGCGTCGCTGCTGGTTTCCATCTGCTCGATGCGCTCGTCCCATTTTGCTTCGAGTTCTGGAGAAATCACGCGCCCTCCTCGTCGTCCATGATAATCATCCGGACCGGAGCATTGACCAGCATCGTATCCAGCTGCGTCTTGACTTCCTCAAACCCGCGCTGCATGTTGTCGCGAACCGCTTCGTTGTCGCGGATGTCCTTGACGTCGACGCCGTCGCAGATGTTCTGGGCCTGTTTGACCAGTGCTGCCAGCTCTTCGTCGTTGCAGATGTTGCGGCTCGAAAAATTGTCCATGAACTCTTTCAGGCTGTCGAGCGTGTCCTTGCGGAACATCTTCCGTTTTCCGTCGGCGGATCCAGTGAACCGGCCGACCGCGTGATCGATCAATCCCGACAGCGCAGCCCGGAGCCCGTTCTTGATCTGCTCTTCGGCTTCCGCGAACCGGATCTCCGATTTCTCGCGCTCACGTTCGAACAGGTCGTGATTGATTTTCTTCAGCTTCTCGTTGACGCCGTAGCTGATGTATTCGAATCGCATGGAGAACGCGGCCCGCATTTTCTCGTCCGACAAGATGTCGGTATCCTCAGCCAAATTGTCGAGGCGTTTCTTCGAGTCTTCGCGGATCCGGGGAAGCGCAGCCATGAGCGCCGTGACCAGTTCCGCCCGTGTGTTCTGGAAATTCTGTAGCACGTGGTCAATCTCCGAAATCAAAGCGTCGGGGATCAGGTAGACGCCCGCCTGAAAGATCGACGGCAGCGCTTTGGTCATCATGAAACGTCGAATGCCGTTGTCGTGCTTCTGAATCGCTGTCATTTCCGGAGCGTCCATGACTTCCTTCGAAACCCGGAGCAGCTCCAGATCGGTCGTGATCTCCGAATTGATGAGCGAGACCGCTCTCATTTTCTCGTCGCCGGGAATCAGCGTGTGCTGAGCATCCGGAATATTGACCTGCTTGCGGACCTTCCGGGTCGTTCCCGGTCTACGAAGTTCGACGCGCACGCAGACGGCCTGATCCATGATCCCGGCCCGCTCTTTGCGTCCCAAATTCTGAAGTTGTTCGAGTCGCTCTTCGACTCCTGTTGGCGTGGTGCTCATTGTCTTGTGTCCTCCTCTGAATTGTTACTATGTTGTATAGCAACTATATCAATTATAGCAGGTGCGCTTTATTTGTCAACTGAATTGCGCGGCTCGTACTTATAATTGATCCCGCGTCCGGGAAGATTGCCGGGAGTCAGATAGGGCCACCGCTTCTCGCGTATCAGGATACTCACGACGTATGGCCACGCCTGTTCCTGAAACGACATCGGTGGACCGAGGAAGCTCCCGCCGGCACCCAGATGCAGGTTCAGCTCCCACGGCGATTTCGGCGGATGCTTTCGCAGCCAGCGGGCCTGAGCGACGACAGCTCCGCGAAAGTATTGGCTGGTCAGATGCCGACCCTTCAGTGCCAGCCAGATTGTCCGGGTCAGTGGATCGCGCCAAATTCTCGCGAAGCTCACGCCCTCGTGCTCTTTCCTGTCGTCTTTCAGCATCGACTCTCGCGGGTTGAATGCCAGCTTGGCCGGATCCGAAAACCACGGGCCTTTCTCGACCAGCTTTTCGTTGCGCTTCCGCTCCCGTTCGTCACTATCCCATTGCCGTTCTCGATCCTGCATGTAGGTGGAT
>Ga0210380_10000543_pt1 | contig 16442 bp, 10 predicted proteins | sample PLM4_5_coexredo_FD_155476 | JGI IMG/M metagenome (GOLD analysis project Ga0210380, IMG submission 155476) | Groundwater sediment microbial communities from an aquifer in East River, Colorado, USA - PLM4_5_coex redo | ecosystem: Environmental > Terrestrial > Soil > Riparian zone | place: USA... | reverse complement strand
CCCTTCGGAATAAGCCTGGCCGGTCTTCGTCGAACAGTTTCTGAATTTGATCGGGTTCGAGTTCCACTTCAGGGAACTTGGACTTCTCGCCGTTCTGAGCCACTTTGCGGCCTTCCATCATGACAAGGTTCATGCCCTCAAAGAGGATAAAGGCCCGATCCCGAACTTCCTTCCATTCATCGTCGGTTTTCGGAGCCTTCTGGGTCACGCCGTGCTCATCCCCTATTTCGGCAACGGCTGCGAACAGGAAGTCGCCGCTGGGGTCGATCATCGAGTCCATGATGTCCTTAACCGCGGCGTTCATTTGAATTGGCGGAGACGGTTTCGCACTTTTGCATCCAGACAGCATGAAAATGCCCAGGATAAGAATCCATTTTTTATTCATTACCGATCTCCTTGAAGTGCGCGTCTAAGCTTACGGTCGGGAAATGTTCCCGTGCCAAACGCGACACTACCAATATCACAACACCGTGGAATTGAGGGTCTGCGCGAGGAATCGGGTTTCTGAAGAATTCTTAATTTGATATTCAGCAGCCACGATGATTAAATTCTGCCGAATCTATTCGTAAGGAGATCCGGGGCAATGAAAAATCGGCTCAGCGTTCCACTTCATGTAATGACTGCAATTGTCTTAACGGCCCTGTGTGCAATGCCTGCCCTCTCCCATCACTCCTTTGCCATGTACGACCAGACCAAGACGGTGACATGGACAGGGGTTGTTACCGGCTTCAGCGGGCAGGCGAACCACGCCGAACTCCAATTCATTGTGATCGCGCCCGATGGCAAACCGATGCTGGAAAAGGACAAGGATGGCAAAGCCATTCCGGGCAAGTACGTCCGATGGGGCGTCGAAATGGCCGGGGCTGCTGCAGTCGCGCAACAGGGTATTACCGCTTCGAGTTTCGCGGTCGGCACGGTGTTCAGCGTCAAACTGAACCCGATGCGGGACGGAACGAATTTCGGTTCGCGTGTCGGCGCCATCGCGAAATGCCCCACGAACGAGGCAACGGGTAAACCCACACCTCCGGAAGCCGGGAAGCATTGCGACTCCGTAAAGGGCGCCACGATTCTTGGCGGCGACCGGTTCTGATCAGCCGGGCAGCCGAACCGACGGGTAGTCGATCCATTTGAAATGAGCCTGTAATTGCCCTCCGAAGTTTGGAGGGCAATTTTAATTTCCGAATTCCAGCGGACACTGCCAAACGACAGGAGAGTTTTTGATTGAATGAATTTGCCCTGTGGTTGTCTCAGACCTATCCCAGCGTTTTGATTCAAACCCATAACGGCTGGATGATTCCAACCATTCAGTCCATCCATATCGCGGGCATTGGAATTGTCCTGACTTCGGTTTTCATGATGGATATGCGCATCCTTGGCCTCGCCGGAAGAGATCAGACCCTGCGTCAAACGACAAACCGTTTTGGTCCGTGGCTGATGTGGTCTTTGGTGGCGCTTCTCGTAACCGGCATACTCATGGTGATTGGCGAGCCGGTTCGCGAACTGGTAACCGTTTCATTCTGGCTGAAGATGTTCCTGATCGTCGTGGGTACCATTGTTGCTGCAATTTTTATGAGGACGCTGCGAAAGAATGAACAGAGATGGGAAGATGCGATGACAAAGCGTCTCTCCATCAAGCTGATGGCAATCTTCACATTCCTGGTCTGGCTGGCCGTGGTCGTCCTGGGACGACTGATAGCCTACGACCACATCTGGGGGGCATGGTCGCCTGCCCAAAGGCTGTAAGCGCGGCCCGCGCGCCCATACACAATGGACATTTCAGAAGTTCTCAAATCCATCGAAAACACCGATATCGCCTCGTCGATCCGGGATTCGCTTTTCCTGTTTCCAATGTTGGAGTCCATTCACGTCATTGGCCTGGCGCTTGTTTTCGGTACGATCGCCATCATCGATCTGCGGTTGCTTGGCCTCGCGTCGACCCATCGGCCGTTTCAAAAAATGGCATCCGATATCCTGAAGTGGACATGGATCGCCTTCACGATCACCTTCGTCACGGGCGCGTTCATGTTCACGACCAACGCGACAGTGTACGTTCACAACCCCGTATTTCAGGCGAAAATGGCGGTACTGCTGCTGGCTGGGATCAATATGGGAATCTTCGAGTTGACCACCGGACGCTCCGTGCGGAAGTGGGATACTTCGAAATCCCCTCCTGTTGCGGCAAAGACGGCGGCCATCATTTCTCTGACGTTATGGATCAGTGTGATTTTTCTCGGACGATGGATCGGATTCACCACGACCCGAACCTCAATTCAGAATGAGGCTCCTTTAAACCTCGACGATCTGTTTCCGGGCGCACCTGAAGATTCAACGACTCCAAACAAAAAGTAGCAGAGTGTCGCATCGATGCCGATCACCCCTCCTGGCCAGGAGGGGTGGCTGCGCCGAAGGCGCAGATGATGAGATGGACTCCTCCTGGTGACTTAAACGGCATCGAAGTGCCAAAGTCATCACGGTGTGTGATCACCAATAGACAGGAGGAATCCGACGTGAAGAATACAACCATCGCTATCGACCTTGCAAAATCCGTTTTTGAAGTTGGCGTTTCGGACCGACCGGGCCACGTTGCGGCAAACCACCGATTGTCGCGCGACGAGATCGTTCGGTTCATGGCCAATCAGCAGACGACGACAGTCGTGATGGAGGCTTGCAGCTCGGCTCACTACTGGGGCAGAACCTTCCAGAGTCTGGGTCACGACGTGAAACTGCTTCCACCGCTCTACGTGCGGCCCTATGTTCAGCGCTCCAAGACCGACCGTGCCGATGTTAAAGGCATGCTTGAAGCCTGGCGCAATGCGGATATCCGCCCAGTTCCGGTCAAGACCGAGAGTCAGCAACAGCTGACCGCGCTGCACCGTGTCCGCGCCGGCTTGATAGGGACTCGCACCATGCGAATCAACTCCGCTCGAGGTCTTCTACGCGAATTCGGCATCGTCTTTCCCCTCGGCGCTGCGGCGCTTGCTGGCCGTGTTCAAGAGCTCATTGAGGATGCCGACTCCACTCTGTCGATGCCGCTACGGCAACTACTCCACGAGATGGTTTCGGAAATCGGCGAGTTGGAAAGACGCATCAAACTTATCGATAAGCAACTGGAAGCCATCGCGGTGCAAACTCCGGTTGTCGAAGCACTGCTCACCGTTCCTGGCATCGGCCCGTTGACGTCGACAGCTTTGGTGGGTTTCATCGGCGACGTTTCGCGATTTCCATCCGGCCGCCATTTCGCCGCCTATCTCGGCTTGACGCCTCGCGAACATTCCAGCGGTTTACGGCGCCGACTGGGCCGGATCAGCAAGCAAGGGGATGTTTATCTGCGGACCCTGCTGATTCATGGAGCACGCGCCGTGCTGGTGGCCGCGCAACGCCAGTCCAATCCCACAGGGTTGCATCTATGGGGTCTGCAGCTGCAGCGCCGCATTGGCAACAACAAGTCCGCCGTCGCTGTCGCCAATAAAATGGCCCGCATTGTGTGGGCGGTCTGGAAATCGGGAAGACCGTTTAAATCTCATCTCCAGGACGTCCCCTAGAGCGGATCGACTTCATCACTCCCGCAAGACTGCGACATACGGTTCGAATTGATGGCGAACCGGTCAGACCGGCGTGGGGTCAAGCCGCACCACCCCTTGCACCTTTTCAGGTCGAGCAAGACGATTGGCTCCCCACGCGCGGATTTTCATCATGGCCCGAGCCTGCTGCTCAACAAGGCCGAAGATACGGATGCAGTCTGACTCATCAATCACCGTCTCTTCGCTACTCTTGCGGAATCGAGATCGGGAACCTCATTTAATGGGGGGACGGGGACGTGTCTCTTCTTGACGGAGGAGTCCAGATACGGGGTGGTGGGTCAAGATCCCAAAACGCTCACGAACTTTTCGGCAAAACCTTATTGAACCACCACCCCGGCGCTTCGCGCCACCCCTCCTGGCCGAGGAGGGGCGATCGCTCGGATTTGCCTGGTGTGTTAATGCCTTAAGGCTTGGATCCCCAAAAGAATACCTGACCACTGACGCGTCCATTCCCGATGTCGTAATTGATCAAGGTCCTTAGTGGATCGTTAGGCAACGGCTCGATACGCACGGTCTTGTTCGATTCCGTATATCCTGCCGGCGCTGTTTGCCAGCCGTTATAGGTTTGCACAAGGAACAGAGTCCCCTGCTGCGGCATACGGAATTCGACAGGAGCCGCAGTTTGTCGCTGCATCACGAGAATGATCCGTACTTTGGGGAATTTCGCCGACTCTTCAGGACTGATCGTTGTGTATCCTTCCACTTTCAGGTCGCCGCGCACACCCAGATTCTTCAGTTGTTCGATCTCTTCCTTTGTCAGCGGCTGAACTTTCGGATCTAAAGAGGTCACGGTAAGACCTGGCTCGTTCCCGGCTGAGGGCAACAGCTTCGCAGTAACTCGCTCCACCGAAATACGGTTCTTTCCGATATCGGTGTCCAATTTCACCATTCCATCCATGAACGACTTGCGATTTTCAGGTGTCATCGAGAGCAGATACTTCAGCATTTGATCGCGGTTTTGCGGCGTGAGGTTGTTGTAAAGCTTTTCAAAGGCCGGATTTTCCTTAATGAAGTCCTGACCGACGAGTGTTCCACTCAACAGTAAAAGCAGCAACAGCCCGGCGGTGAGGATTCGGGGAATCGCGGACATCTGAGAAGTCATAACCGCAGACATTACACCTCTGATTAACGTTGTCAAAAGAATCTCGGAATACGACTCCCCTCCTGGAACAGGGCATTAATATACTAGAGGAATCAAATCAGCCATTAGCCATCGCCAATCGCCGATTTGCAGACATCCTTTTGCAACATCCTTATGAATTTGCCGCAAGAATCCAGGATCGATAAGGATAGTGCAAAAGGATGTCTGCAAATCGGCGATTGGCGATGGCTAGTTGCGTATTGAGGACTTGATTTGTCAGGTATGTTATTGCCCTGGAACAGGAGGGGTGGCCCAAGGCCGGGGTGGTAGGTCAAGTCCCAAACAAATTCTCTGCTTGAACCTGTCTACCTCCCCGGCTCGGCAGGCTCGCCGTCCCCTTCTACCCGGAATTCGGGTCCCCGTCCCCCGAATCAGCGCCGTTGGGATGCGCTGCGTGCGGATTGCATTGCCTTGCGGTGAACTTCCAGATTCTGTCCCGTCTCGCGGGCCAGTCGTGGACTTGCTTCAAACAGGTGCCGGACGACGTCCGGTCCGATGAGGGCGACCACGGTATCTTCCAAAGCAACGGCCCGCATGTCTGAGGTCTGATGGCCGAGCATGCCGGTTTCCCCGCAGAACTCACCGGCGCGTATTTTTGCGATTTCGTTGATCTCGCCATCCAGGACGACCTGCAGCGAGACAGATCCGGACATCACGAAGTAAACGCCTTCCAGATCGTCACCCTGATTGAACAGTTTCTCTCCAGCGCCGAAGGTCAGTGGCCGGGTCTGTCCGCGGTCTTCCTGTGCAATTTCCGGGAGACCCGGAAACTGGCTCAGCATGTCCGCAGCCTCGGGCTCTGCCATCTTGAAGGGGCGTTCCGACTGGTGCTGTATCTGAACATGAACGGGATACGGTATCGTGAAGCCCTGTCGTTTCGCCATGTACCACATTCGCGTGAGTATTTCGTTCTTGACGGTCCAGCGGTTGCGTTCCGCGGTGTTGTAGGTCATGCGATACCGGATGCTGTAATCGTCGTAGCCTGCCGTCGCCACCAGAAGGTTGGGGGTTACCAGAACGCCATCGGTCTGCTGCAACAGTTCGAGCAATGCCTGTCGAACCTTGTAGGGAGGATCCTCATAGCTGAATCCGATTTCAATTGCCTCCATCCGGGTCGGACTCGGACGCGAGTAATTCACAATCGTTTCCTTGTTCAGCGTCGAGTTCGGAACCACCTGGATGGCACCGCCCAGTCTCTCAATGTGCGCCGACCGCCAGTTGACTTCTTTCACCTCTCCCGTGATACCGCCGACTTCAATCATTTCCCCGACCTCGAAGGGGCGCTCCATCAGAAGCACGAGGCCTGAAAACAAATTCCCCAGCGGCTCCTGCAATGCGAGACCGACAACAATCGATGTAACGCCAAGCGTGGCAATGGCCCCTTGGATCTCTCTCCCCCATACGACCGAATAAACGATGGCGAGGCCGATCGCAACAAGCACCAGGCGAAGCAGGTCGCGCAACAATCGCGGGACTTTGTTCTGCCATGTGCCCTGGCGAGCCGTTTCGAACACCAGGTTGTTGACGATGCTCATGAGACTGACGATCACGGCGGCCCAGCACAGCGTTTCCGCCAGCCGGACCAGCAGGCTGGTCGAGGGCAGCAGGACGACCCAGCGCAGGAAGAGAGCGATGGCAATGAGCGGAAGCACCCACGTCCGAACACGACGAAGGGAGCCGGCAACAGGATGGCTGGCGCGGTCGAGGACGAGCACCAGTTCACTGAGCGCCACCAGCACTACCGGAAAACCGATGGCGAGTCCAAGCGCCACGGTCCAGCGTCCCTGCAGCTGATTCAGGAGTTCGTTCACGCGATGACCTCGTCCATCAGCGAGAACAATTCGACGCGACCCATCCCGCGCACCTCAACGCTTGTGGCACTTCCGAAGGTCACGAGATCGCGGACGCGGTCATAGACGGGGCGAGTCACCAGAATGGACATCTGCCCGTCGGACTCGATACCTCTGGCGAGCTTGACGGTGTCGCCCCAAAGATCGTAGATGAACTTGCGCCGGCCCACGAGGCCGCCGATAACCGGACCGGCATTAATGCCGATTTCCGCCACCAGGTTCACGCCACGTTCTGCATTGAAGCGTCGGACGATGCGCACCACCTCGCTGGCAAATTGCACCATCAGCGCCGTGTGATCGGGACGCTCCACCGATAGTCCAGACACAGCCAGATACGAGGACCCGATGGTTCGCACTTTTTCGACGCCGTACTGTTCGGCAGCTTCATCGCAGGCCGCGACAACGTCGCTGAGCAACGCCATGGAATCCGTTTCTCCGAGTTCGGCCGGCAGAGATTCGAAGCCGCTGAAATTGACGTAGGCCACCGTCACGTCTGCGAACGCCTGGCGCGCTTCCGCATTTCCGTCGCGCACCTGGGCGGCGCCCGAAGCGGGAAGCAGGCTCATCAGAAGCCGCTCGTTCTCCTGCACCTGATGTTGGAGTTCCTGCCGGCTCGTGCGGAGATTGGACACCATCTCATTAAAGACTTCGCCAAATTCGCGATACTCGTCGCGTGCGACGACTTCGACCTCAACATCGAGCGCGCCCTGACTTACCCTCTTGGCGGCCTTCACCAACGCGGTGATCGGTTTCGTCAACGTGTGGGCTGCCGCCAGTGCCAGCAGCGTGGCGAGCAGGGAAAGTCCGACACCCCAGATGAGAACACGCACCGCGTACTCATGGAGCGGCGCCATTGCTTCGGCTTCGTCGATTTTTGCAATGACGGCCCAGCGAACAGAGTCCAGGTCGATCGGGCCATAAGCCATCAGTGAGGGAACGCCGCGGTAGTCATTGAGCCGCTTCATGCCGCTCTCGCCGCGTAGTGCCGCTTCAGCGGCTTCATGTTTCACTGGAACGGTGAGAATCGTGGTGCCAAGCTTCTCGATCTTGTCCACGTTTCCACTGGTCAGCGTCGATCGCCGCATCGATTGAATGAAAGCGGCACGATTCTCGATGAGAAATCGGGAATCGGTGCGCATCGTCTGATCGGGTCCCAGCAGATACACCTCACCGCTCTTCCCTAACCCTTCTGCCTCCCAGGACCGATCGCCCGACAGGAGCCTGGCAATCTGTTCATTAGGGATTCGAAGGATCATCACCGCGATGACACGGGGACCGTCAAAGACCGGGGTGCCGATGAATGCCTTCGGACTGCCAAGGGCCGGACGATACATCTCAAAATCCGCGACCTTGTAGTCGCCCTCATTCTGCGATTTGGCAAGAACCCGCCCGAGGTTCGCCATGTTGGTCCCGGAGTATGGGCCGGTAACAAGGTTGGTACCCAGTACCGTCGATTGCTCGATCGTAAAGAACACTTCCATGGTCTCCGGATCCACCAGGGTTATGTTTTCCAATCCCAGGCGTCCCACCTCCGCATCCAGCTCCGGCAGGTACTTCGCAACTGCCTGCGCGTATGCACTGTGATCGGCGGAAGTCCGGTTCAGCCGCTTCATCCCGTATGGCTTTGGTGCGGTGGCCATGTAATGGTAGTGGAGATACATACCCGCCGTGCTCGACGGCAGCAGACTTCCTTCCGGCGCGGAAAGCGACGATCGGCTCAAGAGGGCCGGCTCGAATTCATCCTTGTAGAAGCGTTCAACTTCAGCCTTCATCTCGGGAGTAACGCGTTCGCGATCGAGCTGGCGGTAAGCGGCTCTCAATTCGGACGAGGCATTCTCCAGAATGCTTGAAGCGGCAAGGCTGAGAACTTCGTTACGAGCAGAGTCGAGCGTCGCCTTGACCATCGCGGACTTCGATCGCTGCAGGCCCAGAAGCTGGCGTTCGGAAGCCGCCCGAAGACTCGTGCGAGCCGAAACATAACCGATCCACGACACGACCGCGACCGACACGAACGTCAGTGAAACAAAGGCGAGTATCAGTTTCGATCGGACGCTAAGCGACCGCGGCAGAGACTTTGGTACCTTGGCTTGCATTCGGGCGACTATAACACGGGCCGAACAGGATTCCGGGGCGTTTGCCTCGGTTACTTCCCGACCAGGTGTTCGATGTCCTTATTGTTTTCGTTACACATGTATTCCAGAAGTTCACTGTCCGCCTGGTAGAGAAGTGGCAGGGTCACCATCCACGGTTTCGTATAGGTTTTCGGATCGTCGATGGTGACGTCAACGGTCATATGGCCAAAGTCCCTTCGTCGGAAGCGTTCCGTGACGCGAAGGTTTTCGGATGCAGGATGGCCATTGTTGTCCAGCCAGACGTTGTCGTTGAATCCGGCGGAATCAACGATGAACGCGTCGTCCTGCCAGCGACCAACCGAGTAACCGAACCATTGGGGATTCGGATCCTTTGGAAGTTCGCGGCCATCCGTGAAGATCTGGCGGTACGAATGAACGGCTTCGTAAAGAATCACGACCATGCCTTTGGTGTTCAGGATCTTGAATGGATAGGGCACGGCCGTCGACCGGGGGACGCCGCCAACCATACATCGCCCGGTAGGATCGTCTTTGCTGAGTGTCTCGCGCCGGTGTGCGTACAAAGTCGCTGCCTCGGGCTGAAAGGAAACATCCCCCGGCTTCAGATCGCGGGCAATGTCTCCGACGTATCCGCCCTGAATCAGCCACAGCCCGGACAAGTCCGGCTTACCGTCTGCGGTTCGCGGCGCGGGTGCCGATAGATTCGGTTTGCCATCCGCCATGCGCGGGATGTCGGCGCTCGGGTATTTGAGCCACTGAGCCGAAAGCGTGGCGCTTGTCATCAACAGCGCAGCGATGGAAACCCAACGCATATTCATGTCGATTCCTCCCGAACGAGAATTTCAGAAATTGGCGGGTTGCTCGGGCAGAGAATAGGAAATTCAAGCCGCGTGTGCAATGCCGAAATGCGTAGCGATCGACGAAGGTCTTGTCGGGCTATATCTGTTTAGGCTATAACGTCGGCGGATATATGACCACCGGCGTTGTGAAATGTCAGGACCTGAAGAAGCATTACCGCATCGGAAATACGGTGGTGCGTGCGCTTGACGGGGTGTCGACCACGGTGTTCGAAAAAGAGTTCGTCGCGCTTCTCGGCAGGTCCGGTTCCGGGAAGTCCACACTGCTGAACCTGATTGCCGGGCTGGATCACCCAACGTCGGGAAGCCTTCAAATCGACGGCGTTGAACTGGCAGCCATGTCCGCGGAGGAACTTAGCCGCCATCGTCAGCGGAGTATCGGGATTATTTTTCAGTCGTTCAACCTGATTTCGTCCATGACGGCACTCGAGAATGTCGCGTTATCGATGACGTTTGCCGGGATTTCCAAACGAGAACGGGAAGCCCGGGCAGCACACCTGCTCGAATCGATGGGCCTTGCCGGCCGCCAGACACACCGGCCGAAAGAGCTGTCCGGAGGCGAACAACAGCGAGTCGCAATTTCGCGGGCGCTGGCCAACAATCCCCGGGTCCTTCTGGCCGACGAGCCGACAGGAAACCTCGACAGCCGCACAGCAACCGAGATCATGGAGGTGCTCAAGGACCTGAACGTTCGAGAAGGCAAGACCGTGATCCTGGTGAGTCACGACGCGAAACTGGCAGCTCAATACGCCCACCGTACGATCGCGTTGATGGATGGACTGGTTCAGGAGTCGGCGTCATGATGACTCTCGAGGACTCCATCGGACTTTCACTTCGGAATCTGCGACAGTCCAAGCTGCGAACGACGCTGACGACACTTGGCGTGGCCATCGGAATCGCTTCACTCTCGGGCATGATCTCGCTCGGAATCGGCTTGCAGGATCAGGTTGTCGGCCGTTTTATGCAGTCCGGACTGTTCGGCAACATCACCGTCACGGAACAATCCGACCTTCCCGGAGCACTTGCTCAGCTCGGGCAGCGCGGCGGGCCGAGAGCACGCGGAGTCAGAGCCGGCGGCGCGCCAGGCCGTTCGGAGGTGAGACTGGATGACGATGCAATCCGGAGGATCTCGCAGCTGCAACACGTTCGCGAGGTCACGCCGAACCTTCGCCTGCCTGTCGAAGTGTCGCTGGGTGAATTCTCCAGTCCGGTAGTTGCCACAGCAACCCCGATGTCCTCCAAAGGCGAGGGTACGTTTCAAACGTTTTCATACGGCGAATTCTTCAGAAGCGAATCCGATAACGACTGCATGCTCACCCTCGATATGGCGACCCGTATCGCCGAAAAAGACACCGGCAGCCTTATTGGCAAAAAGCTGACGCTTTCCTATGCCGCTTCGCAGAAAACCCCGAGCGATTCAATCGCCGGCGGATTTCAGGTGCACCGTACCGGGCTCCAATGCCGGATTGCCGGAATTGTCGAACGCAACCCCGGCGCTGTCGGGCCTGGCGGCGCGCTGTCGGTGTCCGGCGTCATGCTGACGATGGGCCTGGCACGAGCTATCGATTTGGACATTGTCACGAGTCCGCAGTCGCTACTCCGGGATCCCGAGGCCGCGAAGACATATGCCGCCGTCACGGTGAAGGTGAAGCAATCCCAGTACACACAGGATGTCGAAGACGATCTCCGGCGCATGGGTTTCCAGGCTTTCTCCATCGACGACGCATTACGAGGCGCGAAGAACGCATTCATTGTCCTGGATATTTTTCTCAGCCTCATCGGTTCGATTGCCCTGACGGTGTCGTCGCTCGGGATCGTCAACACCATGGTCATGTCGATATTGGAGCGGACGCGCGAAATCGGAATCATGAAAGCAATCGGCGCCAGTGACAACGATATCCGATGGATCTTTCTCGGCGAAGCGTCCGCCATTGGAGTGATGGGAGGATTCGTTGGAATCGCCCTGAGCTGGGTCGTCGGGCATGTCATCAACTTTGGCGCGAACATCTATATTCAAAACCAGGGCGGTACACCAGGCGACCTCTTTTCCTTGCCGCTCTGGTTGATTGCCGGAGCCCTCGTCTTTTCGATCCTGGTGAGTTTGGGCGCCGGAAGCTATCCGGCATCACGCGCGGCAAAACTCGACCCCATTCAGTCTCTCCGTCACGACTAGGTTCGATTGCCGGGGAGGTAGACAAGGTCAAACAGAGAATCAGTCTGGAACTGGACCTACCACCCCGGCCTTCGGCCACCCCTCCTGTGCCAGGGAGTGGACATACTTGAGGAATCAAATCAGCAATTAGCCATCGCCAATCGCCGATTTGCAGACATCCTTTTGCAACATCTTTATAAATTTGTCGCAAGGATCCAGGATCGATAAGGATCTTGCAAAAGGATGTCTGCAAATCGGCGATTGGCGATGGCTAGTTGCGTATTGAGGACTTGATTCGTCAGGTATGTAATTGCCCTTTACCAGGAGAGGAAGACACTGTTCGGAAGCATTCCACATTTACCCTCAATTATTTCTGTGATAAGAGGTGGCGCTCAAAACTTCATCAGCAAGTCGAAAGAAGAGGACACATGCACCTTCTCGCTGCGCTTGTCTCAAGCACCTGCACGACTATTTTCAATTTCATTCTGGCAGCGCTCCGTCCGGGTTCGAAGACTGTCGGACACCGGCGATTCATGATGGAGTCTCTTGAATCCCGAGTGCTCCTCTCTGCAGATCCCGTGATGCTGGCAGACTGGTTTGAAGCGCCAGAGACCGACGTTGAAGACATCCATGGCGTGACGGATAACGAAGATTCCGGGGACAACGCTGTCGATGGGCAGCCCGATGACGGCGGTGAGGAGGAAGAAGAAGAGGGTGGGGACTTCATCGAACATGAGGCATACGATGAACTCTACGGGGACTTCGATTACGACTTGTTCCTGACCCTCGAAAACGACGGCCTCCTGGGCGGGCAAGGCGGCGAAGTTGACGAAGCGCCGGATGCTGCGGATGTTCTGACAAACAATAACAACGGCGCCACCGGCGCCGTTGGATTCACCCAGAGCGAAACATCGGTGATTGCTTTCGGCAACACAGTCCTCGTTGCATTCAACGACTCGGGTTCCACGTCCGGCGGCACCAATAAATTTACAGGCTTTGCCCGCTCCAACGATGGGGGCCTCACCTTCACCGATGGTGGCGTACTTCCAACGAACAGCACGGGCGACGCCGGCGATCCGGTGCTGGCGCGCAACGACAGCAACGGCCGAATCTTTCTTGCCACGCTCCAGGCCTCCGCCACACCGGTCAATGGAATCGCGGTGTTTCACTCCGACGACAACGGGCTCACGTGGTCGGCCCCCGTGCAGGGTGCGCCTGGCAAGCCCACAACCGGGCTCCAGGATAAGGAGTGGATCGCGGTGGACAACTTTGCCGGCGCGGGCAGCGGCAACGTCTACCTTGCCGAGCGGGACTTCGGACCGGGTAACGGGATTTACTTTTTCCGCTCGACCGACAACGGCAATACGTTCGGACCCAGCGGTGGAACTCTGATCGTTTCGGCCGTTGCCGCACCGGTCCAGGGTGCTTTCGTCGCTGTCGGGACGGATCACTCGGTGTACGTGTTCTGGCAGACAACGAATTCGATTCAAGTGCGCAAGTCCACTGACCAGGGATTGACATTCGGCGCACCGGTGACTGTGGCAACCTTCCTCGCAGCGGGCGGCTCCGGAGGCGACCTTGGCCTGACCGGTATCCGTCAAGGCACCGCGACGCCCGGAACAATCCGTTCGAACAAGTTTCCTCATGTCGTAGTCAATCCCGTAAATGGCAACATCTACGTCACCTATAACGATGACGGTCCCGGCGTCGACAGGGCCGATGTCTATGTTGTCCAGTCCACTACCAACGGCGCGACATGGGGCGCACCGATCAAAGTCAACGACGACACCACCACAACGGACCAGTGGCAACCAACTCTCGCTGTCACGCCGGGTGGTGACAAGCTGGGAATCTTCTATTCCAGCCGCCAGGAAGACACGGGAAATAATCTGTTCAAGTACTACGGCCGAATCGCCAATATCTCCGGAGCAATACTCACATTCACGCCAAGCTTCGCGGTCAGCGACACGGCTTCGCTTCCGGAATTCGGACGGGACGGAGTCGTCAACCCGGTCTACATGGGGGACTACAACACGGCATATGCCACACCCGGCTTCTTCCAGGTAAGCTGGTCGGATAATCGCGCCGACCTGGCCGGCGGCACAGGGCAAAAAGATCCGAATGTTTATTTCAAGGCCATCGATCTGGGATTGACTGTCCGCACGACAACACCTGCGATCGGTTCGGTGGTATCGACCATTCCGGTCGATTACGTGGTCAACTTCAGCGACGCGATTCAGGTTGCAACAGTGCAGGCTTCCGACTTCAGGGTGGACGGCGTCGCTGCCGATTCAATTGTTCTGAACACACCGACTCAGGTGACGTTCCACTTCAATACCGCCCCGTTCGCAACTCAGGGACTGCACGTCATGGCCATGGCCGCCGGAGCGATTCTCCGAACGTCTGACGGCGACGGGCTGGCCGCATTTTCAGGCAACTTCCGCTATGACGCGGTTCAGCTGCAAGTGACGTCGACAGTTCCGCCAACTGGTGGTGTGTTTATCCTGCCCGGACCTTTCACTTACGATGTGAACTTTAACGAGGCCATCAATCCGGAATCGGTGCAGACATGGGATCTGGTAGTGAGCGGCATCGCGGGCGCGCTCGTAACAGGCGCGACTGTTCTGACAGGAAATACAACAGCGCGATTTACACTCTCGGGGATTACGGCTCAAGGTCAGCTATCCGTAAACATCATGGCCGGAGCGATCACGGATGCATTTGGCAACCTGGGTTCCGCCTTTTCGGGTATCGAATCGGTAGACATCGTCGTTGCTCCGTTCCCGGCGCCCCTGACCGACAAGGACCCGGCGGGCTCGCTCATTTATGACCAGAGTGTGACGGGTTTCATCAATCTCTCTCAAGTGACTGACGTCGACACATACACACTCAACGTCGATTCCGGTCAGACCATTACAGTGAAGGTCACGCCAGTTCTGAGTTCTCTGCAACCGAGCGTGCAGTTAATCGACCCCTCCAACACGATGATCGCCTCAAGCAGCGCAGGGGGGAATGGTCAGAACGCGCTGATTCAGTCGGTGACTGCCACAATGGGCGGTACCTACCAGATCGTCGTCAGTGCGGCCGTCCCATTTTTCACCGGTGCATACACGGTTCAGGCGATTCTCAATGCTGCCCTCGAACTTGAAGGAAACATCGTTGGTGAAACGAACAATACTCTGACTGGAACCGGGCAAACCATTAACGCAGTCGACTCCGGTTGGATCCAATCCAACGGCACACACACCTCCTCCAACAATAACTACCTCGTTGGGCAAACACCGACCTCGCCCTTTACCACCCTGGAGTACCGGAACTACACGACATTTCTCCTGCCCACTACAACGCCGGTTATATTAGGGGCGGAACTGCGTCTTGCAAACCCGAGCGGCGGTTACAGCAGTCCGGATCCGACGGAGACCTACACCCTCTTCGATGTCGCTGCGACGTCCGCAGCTCTCGACACCACACGCCTGGCAGGTGACGCAACTGGAATCGCTATCCACGGGGATCTCGGGTCCGGGACTGTGTTTGGGACTCGCGTTATGTCGGCAGCAGACAACAACACGACCGTAGCGATCACACTGAACGCAGCAGCTGTCGCGGCCCTGAATTCCGCTATCGGATCTGCCATCTCCTTCGGCGGAGCACTCACCACGTTGTCGGGGAATTCTTCGATTTCTGTGTTCGGGGGCTCAATGGGAACTCTCGGAACGGTGCAGCTCGTTTTGCAGACCGCCCCAGGTGTAAAGACGGCACAAAACATCGACAGCTCGTTCATCACTTTAAGCACGCCGCAAGCCAGTGCTCAGCGCGGGGCCGTTCTTGGCCAGACCGACGCATCAGGCTACTCCGCCGCAGCAGTGCCATTCACGTTTGAGGACATCAGTACCACGGGAACCCTCATCACCCCTCTGACGAACCAGGACAATACCAGTGCGTCGATTCCCTTCACGTTCACCTTCCCATTCTACGGTGTGAATAACATCGGAGTGATCGTCAGCAGCAACGGACTTCTGAACTTCCTCAGCGCCAATATCAGTTCAGCGAACACCGACCTTACAACGCAGCCAACCCAGGCCACGATCTCACCGTTCTGGGACGATTTGCATACCGGTGGCGGAGTGGCGGGCTCGAACGTGTACTTCCAGACAATTGGCTCCGGCGCCAACCAGCATCTGACGGTCCAGTGGAACAATGTCCGCTTCCTCAGCGGTGGCGCCGCGGGAGACACCATCACTTTCGAGGCCCAGATGTTTGCGGATGGGCGAATTCAATTCAATTATCTGGATCTAAACTCCGGGTCCGCGACAGGCAACAACGGTGCGAGCGCAACCGTGGGCATCAAGGCCGTCGGCACACAGGGTCCGGATCGACTGCTTCTGGTATTCAACAATGGACCGAACGCTTTCGTTGGCACCGGCAAGAGCACACTGATCACGCCGGTTCCGGTCCCGGACTACTATGCTTTCACACTCCAAAGCGGAGAGAAGGCCACTCTGGCTGCAACCGCGCAAACATCCGATAGCCTGAATCTGGAAATCCGCGATTCGAGCGATGCCGTTCTGGCTATGGGCATCAGTGCCGGCAACCTGACCAGCGTCATCAATAATTTCTCGGTGGCGACCGGAGGTACCTACTACGCTCGAATCTCGGCAGGCGCCGGTGTCGTGCCGTACAGCCTGGTGATCACGAAGGATGCCGTGTTCGATACGGAAGCGAATAGCTCAGCAGCCACCGCACAGACTCTCGACGCTGCACAAGGGGCGCT
>Ga0210380_10000540_pt1 | contig 16474 bp, 14 predicted proteins | sample PLM4_5_coexredo_FD_155476 | JGI IMG/M metagenome (GOLD analysis project Ga0210380, IMG submission 155476) | Groundwater sediment microbial communities from an aquifer in East River, Colorado, USA - PLM4_5_coex redo | ecosystem: Environmental > Terrestrial > Soil > Riparian zone | place: USA... | reverse complement strand
CTCCGTTTCCGGCCTGCGGCTCCGCGCGCGCTGCTTCGCTTGGCGGATGCCGCGCGCTTAGTCTTCTTCTTGCCACGTGGTGGCATACTCCTCCTTCGCGAGCTTCGCTCGCAGTCCGCGGCGGGCGAAGCAAATCCGCTGCCCGCGTTCATAAGTGAGATAGGCCCGCGAAAACGCCAGGACACATACCGTCAAAGCTCAGTGATGTGTCCATGGCAATCGCGCGCGTAGCAATTTGCGTCGTGGTGGGGCGCCTTTCCGTGACCAGACTGGACGCGAACGTCAATCTCGCGCATTATCCCGCCGTGACGAGGCGAGTGTATACGCGATCGTACGACCTCCAGTGAAGAAAGAGCACCCGCGTACCCCGCGAGGCCAGCCGCCGCCGGAGCATCGTCCGGGCCGGGCGCCCCGTCAACGCCCGATCGCGCGTACGCCCAGGGGTGAGCCAATGGCGCAGGCCCGGACTCCGGAGCCGACGCACGCCCCGAAAGAGCGGGGTATCGGCTCGTTGCCGAACCCGCGGAAGCCGCAGCTCGTTCGCGACGTGCATGGAAACGAGCTGATGGATTTGTTCCAGCTGTTTCCCGATCTGCCACGCCCGCCGCGCCCCGCGCCGAGAGTGCCGAAACGCCTTCCGCGCCGGCGATAACCTATTCCAGTTTCCCCCCGAGCAGCTTCTTCGAGACGAGCTCCTTGTGTTCGTCGTCATCGTGGCTCGCGATGACGACGAGATTCTTCTCGCTGGCTGAGAGGCCGTTCAGCCACTTCAACTGGTCGTTGACCGCGGCTACGTCCTCGACGATCCAGGGCGCGTCCTTGCCCGTCGCCTTCCGCACGTTGTCCATATGCCAGGCGGCGTCGCCAATCAGCAGGTATTCGCGGCCCGAGTCGAGCGTGATGAACATCATCTGGGACCCTGGCGTATGGCCTGCCGCTTTGATGAGCGCCCAGCCAGGCGCGAACGGCATGTACTTGTCGTAGTCGATGATGCGGTAGCGCTGCGCCTGCTCCTCGGTCAGCTTGAGATCGGGGAACTGTGGCGTCGTCTCGAGCGTCCGGACCTGCTGGCGCGTCAGGATCGTTTTCGGCGCGAGCTCGTTCAGATACGGGGTCCGAATTACGCCGGTCACATGGTCCCCATGCTCGTGGGTGAAGATGATCGACCGGGCGCTGCGCAACGCCTTGTCCACCTGCTGCGCCAGCTCCCCGAAGTACGGCTCGTCGGCGCCACGTCCAATCTGCTTGTGCATGGGCAGGTCCATCCCGGCATCGACCATCACCGACCCGTCCGCGTACACGACCTGGAAGACGGTTCGTGCCTGCGTGCCGGGATCGGCCGCCGCACCCTTCACGACGAAGTTTTTCGTGCGGTGGCTTTCGGCGAACTTGAGGACGTTGATGCGGAGTGGTTTCCGTCCGGGAATCAGCGCAGCGACGCGGCGGATATCAGTGAGGTCGGCCGACCATGCAGACCTGGCATCGGCAGCCGTCTGCTGCGCCGCGTCCGTCGGAAGAATCGTGATCGAGACAAGCACGGCCAGGCACGCGACGCTGACGGGTTTCATGGGAACCTCTCGCAAACGTTCGGGTCGTTCGGATCGTTCGGACGTTCGAATCGTTCGAACGTGAACGCCCCGAACGAGCCGAACGATCCGAACGACAGAGCTCAATACTGATACGTCATGACGGACTGTCGAGCGGAAACAGGAAACTAAGGTCTGGGTCCCACGAAGTCAAGCGTTGAAATTCCCAATGATGAGTTCGTAGGGGACGAAAAAGTCTTGGCGCTACGCCGCTCTGAGACAGGCGTTTGACATAACCGACTTGTGTTACCGTACCCGCCGGACGCGCATGGGGCGCGCCTGCCTCGATTTTTCAGAGTATCGAATTCAGGAGGGATCCATGCGACCGATGATTGTTGTGGCGTTGGCAGTGGCTGCGTTGGCCGTAGTTGGTGGGTCTGCCGTCGCGCAGACGCCGGCGACCCCGGCCGCAGTTCACGTGATGAATGGCATGCTCATGGACGCCAAGGGCATGTCGCTTTACACCTTTGACAATGACAAAGAGGCGAACAAGTCCGCCTGCAACGGCAATTGCTTGAATAACTGGCCCGCGCTGAAGGCCGAGGCCAGCGACAAGGACATGGGCGACTGGAAGGTCATCACCCGCGACGATGGCTCGAAGCAGTGGGCGTACAAGGGTAAGCCGCTTTACTATTTCGCAATGGACAAGGCCGCAGGCGACAAGCTCGGCGAGGGTCGCGGAATGGTGTGGCATCTCGCGAAGCCGTAGTTCTGATTGAGGGCGGGGATCCCCCGCGCGCACAGGGAAGGTTGGAATTCCCTCCCCAACCGACCCTTCACGAAGGAAGGTGCACCGTGCGAACTCTAACGTCCGTTACCTTTGGAGCCTCCCTCCTCGCTGCCAGCATCTGGAGTGTCGGTCTGGCCGGCCAGGCCAACATGGTCCAGACCCACATCGGACATGTCATGGAAAGCTTCAATGGCACCCCGATGAACATGGGTCTCCTCCCGACTGCCATGGCGGAAGCGAGAACCGCTGCCCAGCACGCCGGGCTGGCCGCGAAATCGACGACGCTCGCGATGATGCAGACCCACGCGGGGCACGTCATCAACGCGATTGATCCGACAATCGTCGCCCAGGGCCCGGGCCTCGGATACGGGCTGAAAAAGGCCGCGACCGGCGTGGCCACACACGCCGACCTCGCCGGCAAAGCGCCTGAAGCAAGCGCAGGCGTGAAAACGCACTCGATGCACGTGAACACTGCAGCGACCAACGTTGCTGCCATGGCCGACGAAGTCGTCGCGATCGCGCAGAGGATTCGCGCTTCGACGTCGATGGAGGAAGCGGCCAAGCTTGCAGCCGAAATGCAGATGAAAGCCGAGCAGCTCACGGCCGGCGTCGACGCGGATAAGAACGGGGCGATCAGCTGGAACAAGCCCGAGGGCGGCCTCGCTCAGTCGCAGCAGCACATGGAGCTGATGAAGATGGCCGCAGGGTCGTAGCCCGCGCACGGAGGCGTCGATGAAGCTCCTTCCCGCGTTCGGATCGGGCTTGTTTGCGCCTCCGTCCTTCTTCCATCCCTCGCGCGGCGCCGCCACCCGCGACTTCCAGTCCGCCGACAACCGTGTAACACCAGAAGGTCAGGGTTACACGGTTACAAGCTGGTCTGATTCACTGCCCCCGATTTGGCTGTCGATCGCGCTAACAGCCAGTGGAACGCGAGTTGCCACCAGGCAGGAGCATCCCCTCAGAGGCTTGGACTTCGGTGATGCTCCGACTGTTACATTTCCTGGGATTCGTCCGATCCGGTGAGGCACGTCCTATCGACCCGGGCCGCGTGAGCGATGCCTGGCTCCTGCACCTCCGCATCTCGCACACAGACCGGTTCTTCGGATAGCGCCTGACTACGGCGCGATTCTCAGCCCTGTCGTGGCGACCGTGACGAGGCGACCGCCGGCTTCACGGAGTGCGCGCGCGAGGTTCCAGACGCGGATGTGGTTCAGGGAGCGGTCGGCGTTCTCGCTATCGCCGTCGAGGAAGGTCTCGGTCACTTCAATTTGATGTGCACGCGGGTGACCGTGAAAGATCACGTTACCCGTCGTGGCCTCGACGTCCTCGGTGAACTCGACGTCGGGGAAGTGGTCGTGCAGGTAGGCGCGGATGCCGGCAAGGATCTCCTGTCGCGGGCTCTTGCTCACGGATCGCGATGAGATCATGCGGAAGGCCGATCCGTCCACCCAAACCGTAGCAGGATCTGTTGAAGCTCTTCGGCGCGCACGATGGCCGCAGAACGCGACTCGCGCGTCTCTGACACCAGTGTCATAAGACCTCGACTGACCGTCAACGTCCATCTCCCATCGAGTTCCTGGGATACGTAGCAGTCGGTCAGGAACGACGTCGCATGCCGTGACGGGTCGTCGCGGAGGACCCACACGAGTGTGGCGTTCTTGGAGGAATAACTAGTCGCCAGCATGGGTCAGGCGCTCCGAGGCGTCCGTGAAGATGTCAAAATTCCTCCATCTGCTCAGCATCCTGAGGCGCTGAGCGCGGCAGCAATGCACCCATAAGGAAGTCCTCCGTGGGGGCGGAGTAGATAAACCACCAGAGCGCTGCCCAAAACGCAATGACTCGCCAGTTAACGTTGGCCATTGGCGACCCGATACGCGGCGGCGGAGACGAAAGTTCTCCGAAGACGCGGACTTCCAAACCCCATCACCCGCTAAACCCTTGATTTCCGTCTGCCCGCCGCAACCGAATGCGTTTTCCGATCCATCTTTGGCAGGGGGACCGATTGGTCGCCTTGTTTCCAGCCTTGTGGCTGTGGGCGGGCTCTAACCCTTCGACGGCTTAAAGCATCGTCGTGCTGGTCCGCGGACCGACCGTAACCGCTTGATAGAGCTGTGCGCGATCCGGTAGATTGTGGGTTTTCCGCTCGTTGCCATGCATCCCCCACCATCGGCGTCGACCATGAATGAGAGCGGGCAAGGCTCGCACATTCTTGATTTCCCTGTCGGCGGAGATGTTGGAAACATCACAACGCATGAGGAGTCCGAAGCCGTCAAGTTCGGACGAATGCTTCGGGATTCGCGCGTTCGGCGAGGCCTCTCCCTCACCGAGATTGCCAACCACACAAAAATCTCTCAGCGTCACCTCGCATCCCTCGAGCGTGGCGACATCAGTCGTTGGCCAGGTGGGATGTATCGGCGTGCGATGGTGCGGGCCTATTGCACGTGTGTGGGGCTTCAAGCCGAAGATGTCGTTCACAATTTCACGCGGGTGTTTGCCGACGAAAGTCCCGTGGCCGCGTCGCCGCGTGTCGACGTCCCTGTTCGAACGTCGCCCCGTGCGCAGCCGATCATGACGATGGTTGCGATTGCGATGATGGCGGTCTCAGGGTTGGGACTGATTCTCTGGATTGGTCCGCGCCTGGCGGCCAGCGCGATGTCCCTCGCTCGGGCCGTGACCGCGGTGAAGCCCTCAGCGTCGGAGCCGCTGCGGCAGGAGGCAGGTCCGTCGCCTGCAGAACAACCGCAATCGTCTGGCGTCCAGGTTCAGGCACCGTTGCTAACGGACGCGACAACAGCCGCAGATGTCGAAGGAGAGCTCGTTATCTCTTCAGATCCTGCTGGAGCTCAGGTGACCGTGGACGGAATCGGGTGGGGGGTTACGCCGATTCGTATTCAGCACCTGTCGCTTGGGTACAAACGGCTACGGCTCACACAAGCCGGTTATCTCGGTGAAGAGCGAGTGGTGACCCTCGACGCCAGCAGCCATTTCCGCCGCTTGCATGTCCGGCTACGCCCCTCTGAATAGCGACCCCTCGTCCTACTCTTGGCTCGCCTTCAGATGAACCGTTAAGACTTTCTCCACTTCGACAGGCTGGCCGTCGCGGGTCGCTGGCGTATACAACCAGGTACGCGCCACCTGGAGCACCTGCGTGTCATAGAGCGGATGTGTGGCAGCCTGGATCGTCGCGTTCGACACGCGTCCATCTGCACCGATGACGATCTTGACTGCGCCGTTGTATTCGCGACGGCCACTCGCAAAGTCGGGCGGGACCCATCGGGGTAGCGCCTGACGAATCGGGACCGGAGGAGTCAACACGGGAGCTTTCACGTCGGCGATGGTCGTTGTCTTGGGAGCGTCCGGCGCCGCAGCCGGCCGCGCCGATCCGGCGAGGTCCACGAAACCGGCAGCGAGAGTCCGGAGATCCCCCGCCTCAGGAAGATCTTTCCATACAGGGTCGGCGGCCAGTTTCAGGACCACTTCAAATTCTCCGAGCGCCTGGGCCTGATTTTTTGCGTGAAAGTGGTCGCGCGCATCGGCGAAGAGCCGCTTGGCAATCGTCGGAAGCAACTGACGCCGCGTTTCGGTGAACAGCGTCACGAATCGAGGTGAAAGATCCTTGTCCGCCGGAATGTACGTAGGGGTGCCTGAGATGAGCGACGCGGTGACCGTCTGTGCTTCGGCTGTTCGACCGAGCGCGAGCAGGCACAAGGCCTTGTACTCCAGCGCGGCCGGAGCAGCGCCACCGAGTGCGTCGAGTCGACCCAGGGCCGCGAGCGCATCCTCGAACGACGCGGCGGCATACAGCGCTTTCGCATCTGCGAGCGGTTCGTCGGCCGCTCGAGCACTGCCGGCGGCTGCAAGCATTCCCACCGCGAGCCAGCCAATCCGAAAACGGGTCGTGGTCCTCATCATTGCTTCCTCATATCGATGGCGACGCGAGCTGTCTGGTTGAGGGTGACGACCGCCGTGACCCGTCGTTCGCCGAGCTCGGGATGGCGGAAGATCAGCTGGTGCGAACCGATGGTCTGCATCACGTTACCAATCGGTGTCTCTCCGAGTGGCTGACCGTCGATCCAGACTTGCGCCCACGGAACGGCATTGACGCTCATCGGCGCGCGCGGCAGTTGCATGGCGACGGTCGCCGTTTGCCCGGCGACGATCTTGACCGCGCGCGTGACGCGGAAACCGAGCGAGTCGTTCGAGAACTCGAATGAATGGTCGCCCACCGGCAGCATGATGCGATCGGACTCGGTGCTGCCGATCAACTTGCCTCCCTCGAAGATCTGAAGCGGTGCGTCCGTGGTTGCCGCGAGCCATCCGGATGCCACACCCTCAACAGCGTTCGTGCTGAAGACCAGGGATGCCGTCGCCCCGCGCTCGATGGTCACGGCACGGCGGTGAACACCGTCCTGGCTTCTCACGACGACGTCGTGTTCGCCGGGCGCCAGATCGCTCAGCGTCAGCGGAGTGGCGCCGCGGTCAACGCCGTCGACGCTGACTCGCGACGCCGACGCAGGCTCCGTCACGACACGCAGGCTCCCAGCCGTCATTCCTCGACGATCGCCGTCGAGATCCGCCGGCCATGAAATGTGGTGCACCGTCGCCGTCTCTCGTTCGATCGTGACCGCCAGCTGCTGCATTTTTCCGCCCTGTTGGACGACGAGCTGATGCTGGCCGACGGCGAGCGCCAGTGTCAGGGGAGTTTTCCCGTGCGCCGTACCGTCGATGAGCACATCCGCACCCAGGGGATCGGATTCGACGCGGAGGGATCCCGTCATCGGCTTGGCCGCTATCGAGGAAGCCCGCATCCAGAGACCAGTGATCGCTCCGGCCGCAAGGAGGCAGACCAGCGCAACGACGGCCACGCCGACACGATTGCGCTTCCTCGGCGCCGCCGCTGGGGGCGGGGACGACGACTCCGGCAGGAAGCCGTCAAGCTCCGCGTGCTCAGGCCCCGCCGCGGGCCGAGAATCGGAAACCGTCTTCAGCAATACTGGTTTCATGTCCGGTCACCTTCGATTGCAAAACTGAAAGGTATCCCGGGACGCAGGGCGAGGAACGTGCCAGATCTGGTGGGTCTCGAACGCCCAAATTCGTGCTCAGTACTCCAGGAGTCTTCCTCCAGGGAGACTTATGTGGCGGAATGTGCCGAGGTTGGTCCTACATGGCACCGAACTTCAGGGGACGCGCTCGACCTGGACGAACATCTGGTAGATCGCAGCATCCGGCCCAATCCATCAGGCGCCCCTTTCGCGCCGCGCTTCATGCGGCCGCCCGAGGCCGCGCCAGCTGATCCACCGTACGAGCCAGTCGCACGGGTTCCACCGGTTTCGGAACATGGCTTTGAAATCCTGCAGCAAATGCCTGTTCGCGCTCGGCGTGCATGGCGTGCGCCGTTACCGCCGCGGCGGGAATCGCGGCGATTCTGGGATCCGGAGAGGCGCGCACGCGTCGAATGAACGAATACCCGTCCTCGTCGGGCATCGCAATATCGGTCAGCAGCACATCGATCTCCGTGTCGCTCAAGAGCGCAAAGGCCTGGCCGGCACTGGCCGCGGATGTGACATGAGCGCCGTACGAGTGCAGCGCGTGCGCCATCACGTCGCGCGCATCAGGATCGTCATCGACGACCAGCACACGGATGCCGTCCAGGCGCGGCGCGCCTGTGACCACCTGGAGTCGTTCAATCCGAACCGCGGGGACCGGACGCTCGGGCAGCTCTCTGGCAATGGGAAGTCGCACGGAGAACGTGGTCCCGAGATTCCGGCCTGCGCTCGCCACCGTGATGCTCCCACCGTGCGCTTCGACGAATTGTTTTGCGATCGACAGACCGAGGCCCAGACCACCGTGGCTTCGGGTGTGCGTGCTGTCGCCCTGCCGGAAGCGCTCAAACACATGAGGGAGGAACTCGGGCTCGATGCCAACGCCGCTGTCGCTCACCCGCAGCTCCACGCAGTTATCGATGCAGGCGGCCTCGAGAATGATCTGACCCCCGGCTGGCGTGAATTTGAGGGCGTTGCCGATGAGATTGAAGAAGACTTGCTCGAGCCGGCGCCGGTCACCTCGGATGAGCACCGCAGGAATGCCTTGCACGTGCAGATCAATCTGTTCCGACGCCGCCTTCGGCAGGACCGATTCCGCCACGCCGGCGACCAACGTCGCGAGATCGATCTCCTGCACATCCAGGGTCGCTTGTCCTGTCGCGATGCGGGACATGTCGAGCAGATCGTCGATCAGTCTCGCCTGGCGTGTCGCATTGTCGCAGATCGACTGGACGGCACGGGCGGTGAGCTCTGGTTTCAACGACCCGTCTCGGAGCATCGAGGCCCAGCCCACGACTGCATTCAGCGGGGTACGGAGTTCGTGCGAGACAATCGACAGGAAATCGTCTTTGAGGCGATTCGCGCTTTCGGCCTCCGCACGGGCACGCTGGGCTGATTCGTACAGCCGGGCACGGTCCAGCGCCTGCGAGCAATGCTGTGCGACGGAGACCAGCAGCGCCCGGTAGTCGGCGTCAAAATTCACCGGAACGTTGAAATGGAATTCCAGGACGCCGAGGGGAGTGCCTTCGACGAACAACGGAAGTGCCGCCGACGATCGATGCGCCGCATCGGCCGCGCGCGAGGCCGAACGCCAGTAGCGCTCTTGCCATTCGTCCCACGATGCCACGAATATCGGTTCGCCTGTCTTCGCGACCTCTGTGGCGCAGAGACCGGCGTCCACCGGAAAACGCTCCGATGCGGGCAAGGGCTCTCCCTTCTCTTCCGCACGCAGCGTCTGAAACTGCGTCCCGTGCTCGACGAGCAGGGACACGGCACCAGCGGTCGCTCCCACCAGCACGCTGCCGTGCTCGACGACGGCCTCACCAATTGCGTCGACCGTAACGGCTTCGGACAGCGCGGCCGTCAACTCGTGCATGCGCGCCGTACGCGTGGCAAGCCCTCGATAGCGTGTCTCACTTCCACGTAGTGCCCGTTCCGTCTTTTGTCGTTCGCCAAGCTCCTGATCGGCCAGCGCGCGGAGGGCCTCCGCTTCAACGCGCGCGCGCTGTGCGGACTCAAATTGCCATACACGATCGAGCGCCTGGCCCGCACTCGACCCGAGCGCCGACAGGAACTCACGATTGTGTGAGGCGAGCATGCGCCGGGCCTTGAAATCCAGCCTGACGACCGCCGCAACGCGACCGGCAATCAGCAGCGGTACAGCCACGCTCGTCTGGTAATCGGGCAACCGCAGGTTGTCCGGCACGTCCGGATACTCCCTGCGCCAGTCGTTGGAGGACTCGACGATGACGGGTGCGCCTCGATGTACGGCGTCACTCAGAGGCGACCGGATGAGCAGCGAGATCGGCTCCTCGCGTCCCTGGATCGCGGATGGGTACCCGACCGTGCGGGCCACCGATGCGGACTCGCGGTCCTCGTGCACGAGGATGAGCATGCCCGCGTCCGCGTGCAACGCATGGAGAGGCTCCTGCACCGATGCCTCGAAGACGGCCGCGGACGTGCGTGCACGCCCGAGCGCGCCGGCCAATTGTGCGAGCTGGTCGGCCTGCGTGACGTTGCGCTCGGCGTTCGCGAGGGCGTCGCGATGACGCTGGATTTGGAGGCGGCTCTTATGCACGATCAGGCCGACGCCAAGCCAGCCAGCAGCAAATCGTGTCAGCGCATACGCCTGGGACCGGTTGTCGAACCACAGAAGGATGCCGGGGCCGAGCAGGAAATAGTCGCTGGCGATACACGCGAGCGCGATGGCGAGCAGGCCGGGCCCGAGCCCGCCGTACCAGACGCTGAAAACAACGGCCAATGAGAACGGCAGGAATTGAGCTTCGGGACCAGCCAGGCGAGCCAAGACCAGCTCGAGCCAGAGGCCGAGGGCGACAAGTCCGCACGCGGCAACATACGGCGTGAGGGCTTGTAGACGGCGACTGCGAAAGGTCTCGCGTTCCATCCTGGGCTCACGAAGCTATCAAAGCGCTAGTTGTTGGGGGAAAGCTAAGCATAGCATGCGCCATCCAATTGAGCCCGTGCTCATGCTGCTGCCATGTCCCATCGCCTCGCGAACCCGAACGGTCCGCGCCGCGATGCCTGTGTGTCGTTGCGAGACACGTCATCAGGAACGTTGTGCGTCCCCGATGATGATATCGGCCGCCTTCTCGCCGACCATGTAGACGGCGCACGCGATGAAGAGTCCAGGGATGCGTGGAAACACAGATGCGTCAACGACCCGCAGCCCCTTTGTGCCGTGCACCTTCAAATCGCTCGAAAGGACGCCTTGGTGCTCACGTGCTCCGATTGGGCACGTACACGACGCATGGTGGCCCCAGGCGTTGTCGCGAACAAATGCCTTGAGGTCGTCGTCGGAGGCAACGTGCTCCCCGGGAAATTCCTCCTTGGCGATGAGGCGCTGCGTCTTGAGGTCGGCCGTGAGCGCCCGCACGAATTTTATCCCCGCTACTACTGCGGATAAATCGTTCCCCGCAGGGTCGTTGCCTTCGTCAAAGTATCGGAAATTTATCAGCGGTAGATCGCGGGGATCGGCGGATCGGAGCGTCACGGTGCCCGCGGTATTGGTGGTATGTCCTTTCAGGATCGCCCAGGTCAGGCAGTTGGGATTCTGCGCCAGGAGCGCCGAATAGCCGGGGAAGTAGCCAGTGAATTTCGCAAGCACCGCATAGCACAGCAGATCTGGAACGGGGCGATCCGCACCCGATCGAAGGCTCACGGCCAGCAGCGCGCCGTTGGTTGAGTACACACCGGTTCGGCGGTCAGCCCATTCGCGGTACTGGCTGTCGCTCTCGCTCATCGTGGATCCTCTGAGGGCATCCCACGCGTCGAATGACATCCGGTTCACGACCGCGACCTCGTATCGATCCTGCAGGTTCTTTCCGACGCCCGGCAGATCGACGCGGACGGCAATCCCATGGCGGGCCAGTTGCTCGCGCGCGCCGACGCCTGACAGCATCAACAGCTGCGGAGTGTTGAATGCGCCGCCGGCAAGGATCACTTCACGTGAGGCGTACGCACGCCGAGGCTCGCCTGTTCCCTCGCTCGGCTGAGCATGTGCGCGATAGAGTCGCTCGCCACTGAGGTACTCCACTCCCACCGCACGCTGGTTGTCGTCAAAGATCACCCGCGTCGCCAGCGAATGTGTCTGGATTTTCAGTCGCTCGGGGTACCGTTCGCTCACGCTGAGGAGCCGTTCCCGCGAGCCGATACGCGAGTGATTGTGCGTCGTCATCGGCGTATATCGCACGCCAACGTTGTCCTCGCGTGCCACGCGCCAGTCGTTGGGATCGCCTTCGTCGTTTCCAAGCTTTGCCAGTGTGAATGCGGAGCCGCCGGAGGCGTCCCGCAGCGCGGCACGCGCGGACTCGACGATCACGCTTCGAAGATCGCGATCGCGCAGCGCCGCCGACGGCACTGCGCGCTCGGTGTGGAGCCACCCGTCCCACCCGTGACCGCTCGGATTGATGCCGAACTTGCTCAGCGCGCGGTCGAGCGGCCGGTGCGCGCAATTCTCCAGCCGTTGGAAATAGGCGCGCATGCGCTCGGCGCGCCACGACGAGTCGCCGGTGAAGTCCGCGAGCTGGTTCCAGTCGGAATCGTGCGGACACATGAGGATCATCGCGTTGTGCGCCGTACACCCCCCGAGCGTTCCCGCACGCGGATACAGGACGCCGTCAACGGGGACTCCGTTCGCACTCGACCGGTAGTTCACGTCGCGCCGCTGGCGGGCGTCATCCGCATAGTGACGAACGAAGAAGTCCCATCGCATCGAGGCGTTTTCCGTGGCTCGTGGATGGAATGCCGGCACGTCGTAGTCGTTCGCGTTCGCGTGACCGGCCTCGCCGCCTTCACGGGGATCGCCGCCCGCCTCGAGGAGAAGCACGGTGAACCCGGCTTCGGCAAGCCGGGCAGCCACCGTGCCACCGCCGGCGCCCGAGCCGATGACGAGATAGTCGGCGTCGAAAGCGGGAGTGGGTGACACGGCGCTCTACATCAACTTCAGGAATGCGACGAGCGCCCGCTTGTCGCCGTCGTTCAGCCCCGGCTCTTCCGTCAGGAGGCTGGTGCCGAAGTAATGACCTTTGTTCACAACGAAGTCGCGGCACTTGCTCAGTGAAAGAAACCTTTCGACCGTGTCCGGATTCGAGAAGGCGTCTCTCCCGTCCTTCAGGTCGTCCTTCACCTGCTTGAGGAGTCGCAGCAGCGTTCGGTTCCTGTCGCTCCGTTCCTGCGCGGTTTGTTCTCTGGGTCCAACCATATCGAGATTCGCGAGTACGCCTACGGGGAACCCCTGCGGGATGGGCCCAATCGCCACCGAACCGTTCCTGAACAGGAAGGGCAAGAAGCGCTGGCCGACACTGAGGAGTCCGCGAAGGTTGTCGGGCACGTACCCGGCAGGAAGCGAGATCACACTTTCATTGAGGGTTCGGTCGATGATGCCTACGCCTGGCCCGTTGTCGTTGGCAAAAATCGGATCCTTCTCGCGCCGCTCTGGCCAGAGCAGCTTCTCGATCGAATCCTGGAACACACCCATGCGCGCTTCGACCGACGGGCTCGGATTGAAGCGGCCGAGGCTGTTGTTCTGCAGAAACGGCGCCGTCGACCACGCGCTCACGAGCGACGGAGGCCTGGTGAACCCGCGTCCCCCGCCAGGCAACGGATAGTCCGACGCGGCGCCGGTCATGGGGTGACGTACCGTGACTGAGCCGACTGACGGCAGCTCCTTGTAGGAGGCCGAGGAGAAGTTGTCCCAGATATCCCCAGCGATCGCATTGGTCGCGAGAGGACTGCACACGTTCGTCTGCAGCAGCGTGGACGGCACGCGGAACTCCGTCGACAGGTAGTTGTCCTTCAGGAAATCGTCCGCCAGTGCCAGACTGCGCATCCGGGTTTTGAATTCGTCCGTTTTTGTCCACTGCCAGTAGCGATCCCAGCACGATAAGTAGTTCTTCCCGTTACAGTTTTCGAGGTCGAGACCAGGCGGCAGATCCGGCAGCTTGCTCGAATGGCAACGGGCACATCGTTCCGCGAATACCGTTTTCCCCTGCGTGACCGTCGCCGCATCTTCCGTGAGATACGCCGCGCCTCCGGGGGCGTCCTTCAGTAGGTGAGGGGCGGAGGCGCGAAGGAAAAAACGAGCCATGTACGGCGTCTGCCTCTCGGTTGCGGCCCAGTACGTCGAATTCCTCCGCGCAACAGCGATCTCGATGGGGGTAATCGGCTGCCCTCCGACGATCGGTCGGAAGTGGAGCAGCCACTCTTCGCTGAACAGCCCGATGTTCAGGTAGACGCGGTTCAATGCGCCAAGCGCGCCAACCGAATCGGAGCCATCCTTCAGGACGCGCGGCGTCCACGTTGTTGATGGCGTGACAAAAAACTGAGCCAGCGGATCGGACGCGGGGACGTAATCATTGAACTGTCTGTTGTTGAGTCCTCCGTCGGCGATTGTTTCTTTGCCAAATTTCCGCGCCTGCGCCATTCGCGCAGGGAGGTCGTACACCGCATTCATCGTCCGCGGGTTGTTGATGTTGTCGGTGGAGACGAGCGAGGTATCGAGCGTTCCGGGACGCGACGTATGCAACAACTGAAAGAAGAAGCTCCCTCTGTCCCGCTCGCCCTGCCAGTTGAAGAGGCGATCGGCCCACCAGTACTGGGCTCCAACGTTCGAGCTCAGATTCTCCCAGCGCGGGTTCTCCGGATCGGCTGGTGGGAGGACGGGATTCGGTCCAACGTGACAGAACGCGCACGCCATGCCAATCCGGTACGGCTTCACCAGGTTGCGTGAGAGGTAATAGTCAGGGTCCCGGTAATACCGTTCCGAGTCCCACCTTTGCCTTGCGCCGTCGTCGAACTCGGGATTGGGGAACAGCCGAAGGCCGACGACGCCAGTGGGCTCACCGTAGTAGGAACCGACCGGAACGCCTTCTCCTCGCGCGCCGATCGCTACGCCCGGATATTTCGTTGCATTGGCAAACGGATCGGGCGGACACGTTGGATCTCTGCTGTCGAGCCAGAGTCCATAGCGATTCGGGTCAGGTGCGGTCGCCTTCCTGAAGCAGGGCTCGTTCACCACGCCCAGGTACCGAAAGCGATTGTCCCTTCCGTACTGCATTGACGGATGCGAGGAGATCGTCTTGAGGAAGTCGAGGGTGCCGACGCTCCTCACGGAGATCACATCCCAGAACCGATCGTTCCCCCCGGTCCAGACATTCCACATGTTCCGGCCCTGCACTTCCTCTCGTGTCAGGGGAAGAGCGCTGTCCATGTCATGGAAATAATCCTCGTCGGCCGCCGGAAACGAATCGGCCGTACGGCCAGCGCGCATCGCCTCGTCTTTGACTTGTCCCGGTTTGCCATCGGCGCAACCGGTCACGCAGACGGCGGTCGCAAGAGCGACACAGAACCACAACCCTCGTGGCACGCTACATAACAACACTGACATCGAAGCCATGCTCCTGGGCGCGCAGACGCGCGTTCGGCGCGTACATCCCGTTGCACGGAATCGATGCCGGAGGATGTGTCGCGCTTGTGAATCTGGTGACGAGTGTTTAGTGCCGCACTGATCGGGGGCAGCGATCGCGGCGTCACGACGGATCAGCTTACCGCAGTCTCCGGCGGAATCGACAGAGGTTGCACACGCGTCGCCCGCGTCGGGGCACGGTCATGCCGATGGTGAGCGAAACCTGTACTCGGAATTACAAACCGCGGCATCTCGAGTCTCCGGCAGACAGATTCAGTCGGTCGCCGCGGGTGACCTGCTGCATAAAACTATTGATGAGGTTCAGATCCTCTTGTTTAGGCGATCACGGCTGTGTTTAGATGAGCCACCTTCCACGACATCGGTCAACCGTGTCCGTTCGCGGCTGATCGTTCGTTCGGCAGTGAGCCCTGCGTCACCGCGTGCGCCTAATGCCATGCGTTTGGCGGACGACGAACGGGAACCGTCGTGCCTGTTCCGGAAGTCGACACCGATCGACATCGCCTCGACATCTGCGGTACGCCTCCGAAGGAGAGTTGAACAGGAATGAGCGTCCTGATCGTTCGCATCGGAAACGCACGTCGGCAGCCGCTCGACGACCTGGTGGATGTGCACGTCGTCTCTGTGCGGACCGATTCCACCGTGCGCCGAGTGTTGGCGGCTCCGGGCAACATCGACATCCGCTTCGAAGGGTTGAACGACGGTCAGCCGTATCTCGTCAAGGTGTTTCCGACGCGACATCGGCCTGTCGCCCAATTTGCGATGCCGTTGTCTGCCGCTCCCGTAGTGGTCCAGTTCTATACGCCGCTCGATCCAGCTCACGTGAGCACCGCCCGCTTTCCGGATTATGGGCGTGTGGCATCCGAGCTCCAACGGGTCCTCGGTGTCTCGACCGTTGAAGGCACTGTCGGCACGGGCCCGGAGCTGTACGGGGCGCTGACCGAGACGCAGAGAGCAGGGCTGTTCAACCTGTTCGCGAAAATGAGCGGATTCGGCTTCGACGCCGATCGCACGGTATGGACATTCGTGGATCGTGTGTATCGGATCCGTCCCGATCGTGTGTTCGTCGATGTGCAACCTGCGCTGCGCGACCTGGTGAAGGGTGCAATCGCCGATGAACGGTTTCACGAAGTGCCGTCCAAGCTCCATACGCCTCCCCTTGGATTCGTCCAGGCAGGGTCATACAAGACCGCCGATCGGTACGGAAATCTGCAGCTCACATTTTTCGCAAGCCAGACGGCGCCCCTCACGTTCAAGGTGGACGCGGACATCGACGATGCCGCGGGCGTGGGGCATACCTTTCAGGTCCTTCGTAACTGGGCGACGCATGGCACGACGCATCCATACGACATCCACGAGATTCTGGTCTTTCGACAGGAAGTCGCATTGCCGTATGACCTGGCGTAGCAAGGATTCAGAACGTTGCGGTTCGCGTCCCGATGATCGAGCGGAGGCACCATGGCAAAACATGCGTTGTGCATAGGCATCAACGATTACCCAGAGACAAAAATGGACCTGGAGGGGTGCGTCAACGACGCGAACGACTGGCGGTCGCTACTCGAGAACCGAGGCTATACCGTGACGTCCCTGCATGACGCCGATGCGACGCGCGCGCGGGTCCTCGAGGCGCTGAAGGCGCTTGTTGGAGGCGCCGTCGATGGCGATTCGCTCGTCT
>Ga0210380_10000539_pt1 | contig 16498 bp, 9 predicted proteins | sample PLM4_5_coexredo_FD_155476 | JGI IMG/M metagenome (GOLD analysis project Ga0210380, IMG submission 155476) | Groundwater sediment microbial communities from an aquifer in East River, Colorado, USA - PLM4_5_coex redo | ecosystem: Environmental > Terrestrial > Soil > Riparian zone | place: USA... | reverse complement strand
AGGCCATGGTTGATCAGCTGGCTGCCGCTGCCCGTCCGAATGCGGCCTCCGGACCACGTTACGGTTCCGAAGTTGTCGATGGTTTTCCCGACGATGTCTTTGTCGGAGCCTCCCTGGAGAAGCAGCAAGCTTCCTGGAGAGACCGTAAGGGTGCCGGCGCTGATCATGGTTCCGCCGGTCCAGAGAAGCGTGCCGTTCAAGGAGAACGTCCCGGCGAGGTTGCCTCCTCCGAATTCCAGGTTGCCGGTAGTAACGGTTCCGGAAAAAGAGTCCGTTCCGTTCAGGATGCGAATGGCTCCGGCCCCGGTAAATGTCGTGGCGCCGTTGAACGAATTGCTGCCACCCGACACGAAGAGGACGGCGGCGCTGGTCGACGCTTCAAAGTGGGTTGCCGTGCTGGTGACGTTGTTTCGCAACTGGATGGTTCCGACTTCGGCCGACACGGTACCGCCATTGCTCGTCAGTGGGACGTCAATGAGCACGCTTCCGCTTCCGGCCGATTTCTTCAAGGTTCCCGAGTTGACGATGCTCGACATCGTCCCACCGAAATCGCTGTTGAAAAGGATTTGATCGGCGCGGATATCCAGAATGCCGTTGTTGGTTATGGACGAGCCGCTACCCGTACGGATCCTGCCGCCGGTCCAGAGAAGTGTTCCGTTATTTTCCAGCTGGCGATTGACGAAATCCTTATCGGCCGCGGTCGTGATATCCAGAGTTCCGCCGGCTGCCACGACGGTTTTCCCGCCGCCGGTCATCACGTTGCCGGACCAGCTGGATGTGCCGGTCAGTGTGAGCTGGCCGGGCCCGGTCAATAATCCGGAATTGAATGTAAGGTCGGCGATCTCTGCCGACCCTTCAATGTCCATGGTTCCGCCAGCCAGTGCCAACCGGGGAATTTTCAACAGGCCTTCCAGTACCGCCGTTCCGCCGGTAAGTCGGATGAGTCCGGCACCCGAGAAGGTGGAGTCGACGTTAAACGCGTAGAGCGGTCCAGTGGAGAACAGAGCGGTGCCCGCTGCCGCGACGTCGAAGTGACCGGCCTGGCTCGTCACGGAATTTCGAAATTGAACGATGCCGGAGACAACGGAAACTATTCCGCCTGTGAGAGCAAAAAGGATGTCGCTGGTTGTCGTGCCCGATCCTTCGGATCTGCGAAAGGTGCCGTCGTTGACGAACGTCGACATCGCGCCGCCGTAGTCGCTGTTGGACATCAGCTGATCGCCGGAGTTCTGGATGTCCCAGAGACCTTTATTCCAGATGACGGCTCCGCTGCCGGTTCGAAACCGGCCGTCGCCCCAGACGACGGTTCCTTCGTTATCCAACTGCCGTGCGACCAGATCCTTATCGGATGTTCCAGTCAACTTCAATGTCGACCCATCGGCCACGACGGTAAGGCCGGCGCCGGTCATCGAGCCGGCGGTCCAGTTCGCTGATCCTGTCAGCGTCACTTGTCCCGCACCGGTGAGGTTGCCGCCACTCAGGGTGAAGTCCGCAGCTTCCGCGCCGAACTCAATCGAAAGACTGCCTCCCGAAAAGACCAGCGGTGAAATGGACTTGAGGCTGTGAATGGAATTGGAGCCGGTGGAATGAACGACCGGGGCATTGGTATCGATCAGAACATCGTCAGTGAGTCCGGGGAGTCGATCGTCTGTCCAATTGAACTTGTCATTCCAGGATGTCCCATCGCCGCCGGCATCCCATTGGATGGTGGCGGTGGGGAGAATCAGTTCGAGAGTCGCAGGTTCGGGATTGTTCGGAGCAACGAACGGAACCAGCAGCGGATCGCTTGAAAGAAGTACGCGTGGTTCGATAGGTTCCAGGCCGAAGGTGCGAGTTTTACGACGCCATCCTGACGTGAACTGCACCTGGCAGCTGAACCTCCGTAACGTAAGTATCTGAAAGCGGAATGGCAGTTATATACCATCCCTGAATGAGGCGGAAAAAAATTCATCGGCAGTTCGGGAGTTATGGGGACAGACCCCTCAATCCCCGAATTGAAGTAGACTAGCGGGTCGATGCGCATACGAATGCTCTTTATCACGGCTGCCGGGCTGACCCTGGTGTTGGCAAGTTGTGCCAAACCGGAGCCGGCATCCGACTACAAAGCTTCCGCCACGATTCGGGAAATCATGTCGTCCATCGTCGTTCCGAGCGCGGACTTCATGTTCAATGCTGTTTCGTCATCGGTGACCCCGAAGGGAGTCGAGGAAAAGTTCCCGAAGACGGACGAGGAGTGGGCAGACGTGCGGCATCGAGCCGTTTCAATCATGGAAGCCAGTGACCTGATCTTGATGCCGGGCCGTCATGTCGCCGCACCGGGTCAGAAAGCGATCAACCCGAAGGTTCAGCTGAGTCCGGATGAGATTGAAACCTTAATCACGAAAGACCGTGCCAGCTGGGTCAAGATGTCCCACGACCTGCACGATTCCGTCCTGCCCGCCTTGAAGGCCATCGATTCCAGGAATCCGACGGCGCTCTCGGACTCGAGTATCGCCATCGATATGGCATGCGAAACCTGCCATCTCAAGTTCTGGTATCCCGACAAGCACTGAAAAAGCGGGCCGGGATTTTGTTCCCGTTGACTTGTTTCGCGGATGTGCACGAGAATCTTTCGGATGCAACTGTTCGCGGCTTGTCTGGGTGTGTGGGCAGTGTTTCTGGTTTTGTTCACTGCACCTCTTTTTCACCATCACGATAGAGATGATCATGGCAGTGCCGCATCCTTCGTCCACGCTCATTTCTGGGAAATTGCAGAAGTAGACTCCCATTCCAATCCAGAACTGGAAGTCCCGCATTCTCACGCGAACGCGCGCTGGATCGACTTCTTCGTCTGCAAAACGCCCTCGGCATCCTTCGAGATGGCAATTGACCTTTCAGTAAGGCTGTCGATTCCGCTTCCCGAAGGCCATGAGCAAGTCACCATCGCGTCGATCCCACAGGCGCACGGTCCTCCCGTCGCACAACCGTCCAGACCCCGATCTCCACCCTCCGTTTAACACGCCTGAATTGCGATGGGCGCGAGTGGCGTCCTTCGTTCCAACAACCTAGATTTCGGAAGATGAACCTTCGATGAAGAACTTATTGAAAGCAGCAGTGCTGCTGATGCTGCAGGTACCAGCGCTCGCCCTGATGGGGTGTTCGGAGCCGAAACCCGCAGCCGTGCCCGCAGCCGAAGTCGAGCCAGAGGCGATAGCGCGAACTGAATTTACGGATCGGCTGGAAAACTTTTTTGAATATGAACCGCTGCACGCGGGCAAGCCCAGCCAGTTCCGAATTCATTTAACGGACCTCTCGGATGGATCGCCTGTTGAACAGGCCCAGGTATCGCTCAAGGTCCGGCGAAAGGGGACGGCCGAATCCGTCGCTGACGCCGTCGCAAAGATCGGGAAAGTCACCGGAATCTATGTCGCTCAGCTCAGTATTCCGCAATCCGGCGAGTACGACATCGAGTTTCATATCAAGAACGCCAAGGTCGATGAGCGCCTGCCATTGAAGGATTTCAAGGTGGAATGAATCATGAATAAGCGAATCGTTCTACTCACACTCCTTCTGATCCTTCCGGCCGAAGCTGCATTCGCGCAGCAAGCGTCCGAACTCAACCTTCAGCGGGTCATTGACACGTATCTTCAGAATAACCTGGAACTTCAGGCGGCACGATTCAAGTTGGAACGCACACGGGCGGATCAAATTGCCGCAAGACTGCGCCCAAATCCATCGCTTACGGTGACAGCGGAAAACATGCCGATCAACGGTCCCACGTCTTTCGGCGATCTCTACGAAATCGGTGCAACGTACACCGAAACTTTCGAGCTTGGTGGAAAACTATCCTTGCGCGAGAAGGCCTCCAACGCCACCGTGTCCGCGGCGGAAGCGCAGTTCGAGGACACCATGCGCCGAGGCCTTGCCGACTTGAAACGCATGTACTACGAGGCGTTGCTCGCTCGCTCCACCCTGGATGTCGCCACCGAAAGCCGCCAGACCTTCGATCAGCTGCTTCAATTCAACGTGACTCGTTTTCAGGAAGGAGCCATTCCCGAGCTGGACCTGATCAAAGTCCGCCTTGAACGTGTGAAGTTTGATTCCAGCGTTCGGCAAGCCGACCTTGCTCTCCGGCAGGCAACAATTCGACTGGTGGAGAAACTCGGGACTTTGGTTTCCTTCAGTTCGCAGCTGAGTGGGGAACTGACCTTTCGACCGGTGAACGTCGATCTGAACTCCGTCCGCCAGAGTGCTGTCAATGAGCGCACCGATGTCCTGGCGGCAATGGCGGAACTGACGGCGGCGAATGAGCGCCTCGCCCTGGAGCGTGGTCGAAGCAAGATGGACCTGAGCCCCTTCGCCGGATACAAGCGGGTGGGCAACGACAATACCTTACTGTTTGGCGTGAGTATTCCGCTGAAGGTCCGTGATCACAACGAAACGGAAATCAACCGGGCCGAAACCGACATCAAATCCGCGCAGGTCCGGTTGCAACTGGTGCGCAATCATGTCCTCGCTGAGGTCGAATCGGCCTATGCCGCTCTTCAGACATCACGGGAACTCGTCGAGACATTTCAAAGCGATCTGCTCCGTCAGGCTGACGAGGCCCGAAACATCTCGCTGGCGGCATATGAAGAAGGCGGAAGTGAGTTGCTTCCCGTTCTGGACGCTCAGAAAACGCGCAGCGAAGTTCGGCAACAATATTTCAGAACACTATTTGACTATCAGGCGAGCATCGTCGCACTCGAACTCGCTGCAGGAAGGGAGCTCCAGCCATGAAGAATTCCAAAACAGGCAATGTCGTTTGGGTTGCGGTGCTCGTGATTTTCATTGGCGCGGCAGCTGCGGCAATTTTCATCTGGCGTGGTCATCGGTCTACTGAAGAGGAATCGGCCGGCCCCGCAACAGCGACGACGGGCCGAGTCGCATTTCTCATGGAGCAGCAGTGGCTCATCAAGTTGAAACTGGCCAGGGCCGAAGAGTCCATGAAGGCTCCGCAGATACTGTCGACGGGCCGCGTCGTGCCGGTACCAACAAAGCGTGCCGTCGTTGCCCCGCCGGTCGGCGGGATTATCCAGAGCGGATCCCTGCCTCGCATCGGACAACAGGTTTCACCGGGCCAGTTACTCGCAACGCTGGTTCAGACATCCACGGCTGCCGAACTTGCTCAAATTCAGGCTGCGAACAATCAGGTGGAAATCGAAAATGTGCGCGTTGAAGCCGAGCGACGAAGACTCACCCAGAATGAAATCGAGGCCCGAGCCCGGCTTGAGGAAGCCACGCACGACCTCGGCCGTTCGCAGCGTCTCTTCGAGAAGAAAGCGTATTCGGCCAAGGCCCTGGAATCCGATGAGCTTGCTCGAACGGTTGCCGCCTCTCAGCTGGAAGCCGTACGCGAACAGCTTAAAGCGCTGCAGACTCTGACGTCATCGCGCTCCGCAGCAGGCGCAACCTATGACGTTCGATCGCCCATCGCCGGCACCGTCGTCGACGTTCGAAAGGCCAGCGGCGAGCAGGTGGCGCCGGGCGACACGATCATCGAAATCGTCGCGTTGGATACGGTGTGGGTGGAAGCGCCAGTGTTTGAAAAGGATCTCGGAAAGCTTGCGAAAGAAGGGCAGGCGGCCTTTACGATCGCGGCTTTTCCAGACCGGGAGTTTCACGGGCGTCTCGTCAACATTGGCAAGGTTGTCGACGAGCAGAGCCGCACGGTGACCGCTATTTTCGAAGTCTCTAACGCATCGGAAGACCTGCGCATCGGGATGCAGGCAAACCTGAGGCTGGCTGGCGGAACTCCCGTTCCGGTACTACTCGTCCCCAGGGAAGCGGTACTCGACAACGAAGGCAAAAAGATCGTCTACGTACTTTTGTCCGGCGAAGAGTTTGAGCGGCGCGATGTGGTCCTTGGCGATGAGTATGGCGGTACGGTGGCCATCATTTCCGGAGTAAGAGCAGGAGAGCGCGTTGTCACACAGGGCGCATATCAATTGAAGCTTCAGGAACTGCGACCCGCCAACGCCGGCGCACATACGCACGAGGTTTAAGAGATCACGATGTTGAACAAGATTATTCAGTGGTCCATTAAGAACCGTCTCATCGTTCTGGTGTTCGCGGCAGCTCTGCTTGTCTACGGAGGAGTGCTTGCGGTTCGCGCACCGGTTGACGTGTTTCCCGATCTGACAGCACCAACGGTGACGATTCTCACCGAATCACACGGCATGGCTCCGGAAGAAGTTGAGTCGCTCGTGAGCCTGCCGATTGAATCGTCGATGAACGGAACGGCAGGAGTGTTTCGCGTCCGATCGAATTCCGCAGCGGGAATTTCCATCGTGTTTGTGGAATTCAATCTCGGCACAGACATTTACAGGGCGCGCCAACTCGTTACCGAAAAGCTTGCGCAGGTCCGTCTTCCCCGCGGCATTCGCGCGCCGGTGCTGGGGCCGATTGCATCGACGATGGGTGAAATCATGCTCATTTCGATTACCAGCACGAAAACATCCTCAATGGATTTGCGTTCGCTCGCGGATTGGGTCGTGCGCCCCAGGCTTCTCGGCGTTGCGGGCGTCGCCCAGGTCATGATTATTGGAGGCGACACGAAACAATTTCAGGTTCTCGTGGATCCCGCAAAGCTTCGCGACTTTGGACTATCGCTCCGCCAGGTCATGGACGCCGTCGGCGGATCCAACGTGAATTCTTCAGGTGGTTTTCTGGAACGTCCCACCGAAGAGTACTTGATTCGCGCACGAGGCCGGGTGAACTCCATCGAAGACCTGGCCAACTCCGTGATCACCGTCAGGAACGGAACACCGATCCTGGTGAAAAACATTGCCGCCGTGCAACTGGGCCCCGCATTGAAGCGCGGCGACGGCAGTTTCAATATGCACGCCGACGTGGTGGCGACCATCCAGAAGCAACCCAACGCCAACACCATCGAAGTGACGAAACAAGTGGAAGCCGCGCTTGCGGGACTCCGGGCAACGCTGCCGGACGATGTGACAGTTGAAACAAAAGCATTCCAGCAGGCGGCTTTCATCGAGCGAGCCATCGACAATGTTCAACGCGCGCTGGAAGAAGGCGGGATCCTGGTCGCGCTCGTCCTTTTTCTGTTCCTGTGGAACTTCCGTACAACCGTGATCAGCCTGACGGCGATACCGCTGTCGCTCATCACCGCGATCATCGCGATGAGCTACTTTGGCATCGGTATCAATACCATGACGTTGGGCGGCCTTGCGATCGCGATTGGCGAACTCGTTGACGACGCCATCATCGACGTGGAGAACGTATTTCGACGACTGAAGCAGAACGCCAATGTCGGGTTTGTCGAAGCTCCGGAAACGGTCATCTACAAAGCATCGAGCGAAATTCGAAACTCGATTGTGTTTGCGACGCTGATCATCGTTCTGGTATTCCTGCCGCTTTTCAATCTGGGCGGGTTCGAGGGACGGATGTTTGCGCCGCTGGCTTTCGCGTACATTACTTCCATCGCGGCCTCGCTGCTGGTGGCGCTAACCGTGACTCCCGCACTTTGCTACTACCTTCTCGGCAGGTCGACGTTGCTTCGTGAGCAGAAGGACTCGTGGCTGGTGACGTGGCTGAAGGCGCGCTATGCGACAACCCTGGAGTGGACGCTGGAGCATCCGTTTCAAATCATCAGCGGTTCGATTGCCCTGCTGATCGTCGCGGTGATGATGTTTCCCCTCATGGGACGCGAATTCCTACCCGCATTCAATGAAGGAGCGTTGAACATCAACATCACGCTTCCGCCAGGCACATCGCTGCAGGAGTCCAACCGGATTGGACGTACGGTGGAAGAAGCCCTGCACCGGACCCCCGAAGTCGTTTCCACAACGCGCCGAACCGGTCGCGCCGAACTCGACGAACATGCGGCGGGAGTGAACATGAGCGAGATTGAAGTGGTCACCCGGCCGTCGGACCGTCCGCATACGGCCGTGATGGAGGAAGTGCGTCAGAACATGGCGCAGATTCCGGGTGTAGTGTCCGAAGTCGGGCAGCCGATATCCCACCGCATCGACCATCTGCTTTCCGGTACGCGTGCTCAAATCGCAATCAAGTTGTTTGGACCGGATCTGGTAACGCTGCGCAATAAGGGTGAGGAAATTCGTAAGACTCTCGAAAATGTGCCGGGGTTGGTCGATCTGATGCTGGAACCTCAAACGGGAGTTCCTCAGGTTCAGATCAATCTCGACCGACGTGCGGCGGGCGCTCTCGGCCTGCGTGCGGATCAACTGGCGGAAACTGTCGATGTCGCATTCAACGGGGAAGCCGTGTCGCAGGTGCTGGAAGATCAGCGGACGTACGATCTGGTCGTGAGATTCGACGATGCCTCGCGGCAATCCGTGGAGTCCATTGCGTCGACATTGATCGATACACCTGCCGGCGCCAAGGTGCCAATCAGCCAGGTGGCGGAAGTCCGGGTGGATCAGGGCCCGAACACGATCAACCGCGAGAACGTGCAGCGGCGGATTATCGTTCAGGCCAACGTATCGAATCGGGATCTGGGTTCCGTCATCGATGAGATACGGAAGAAGGTCGCTCGCGACGTTCCGATGCCGGAAGGATATTTCGTGCAGTACGGCGGCCAGTTTGAAGCGCAGGAGGCGGCCTCTCGCCAAATCACAATCATGTCTGTGGTTGCGATTGCGGGAATATTTCTCCTGCTTTATCTCGCTCTGGGATCGGGGCGGTTGGCGCTTCTGGTCATGGCGAACCTGCCGCTGGCTCTGATCGGCGGAGTCGTCATGGTGTTTGTTTCGGGGGGAACGCTGTCGATTGCATCATTGATCGGTTTCATCACGTTGTTCGGAATAGCGACGCGAAATGGCATCATGCTGATCACTCACTACCAGCATCTGATCAAGGAGGAGGGCGTCCCGTTTCGCCAGTCGATCATTCAGGGGTCCATGGAGCGTCTCAGCCCCATTCTGATGACCGCGCTGGTAACGGGTGTCGGTCTGATTCCTCTGGCAATGGGAGTTGGCCAACCCGGAAAGGAAATTCAGCAGCCGATGGCCGTGGTCATTCTCGGTGGAATCGTCACATCGACGTTTCTCAACATGATTGTGATTCCGGCCTTGTACCTGAAGTACGGCCGCAAGGCCATCGCGGAGGAAAGGGGACTGAATCGCCACGGCGCAGTTTCTCCCGCCGTTGATTGATAGGACAGTCGTCAGATCCCCTGTTCCTTCTTACAGGTTGCGTGGATAACGTTTTGATCCGCCCTCCAATGCTGGTAGAACATTGGCTCAATCAGGAACACTCTGGTGAATCGAAACGCTCAATTTAATGTTTGGGGCTGCTTGCGGCCTGGTCTTGGATTGCTTCTCATCCTGGCATGCTCCACAACTACGTTCGCCGAGAACAGAGCATCCAATGCGCCGGACAGTCTGCCGGCGGCCGCCGCATTTGTTCGATTCGAAGTATTGCCGATTGATAATGGCGCTGAACTGCTGACGATGTTCTTCACCGAGCATCCGGAGTCAAACGGTGACGACGCCGAAGTTCCACTGATCAGCGTTCTGCGGGATACGCTTGGGAGTGCCGATCCGGACGTTCACCGCCTTCGCTACGTCTGGGTTCACACCTATATAGCCCCGGGGCTCAAGCAGCGTGTCGCTTCGGCAACACCTTTCGTCTATAGCCGGGTTGGAAATGCCCGCACGTCGAAGATCGGGACGCCTTCGCCGGTACTGGACCTTTCGGTCGAAGAGGATCGGCTGTGGAAAGGCATTTGGAGCATGGCGCTCCGAGGCGCGGTTCTGGATCCGAAAATCTACCTGATCGAGACTGCGATTCAAACTTACGGCTATAACCGGTCGCAGTATCTGGAGATGCAGCTTTCTCGCGCCGCAATGGCGTTCGATATGGACGACGCATTTTCCGAACTGGCGGTGTTGTCCGATTCCGAGCGGCGTCAGCTTCAACAACGCTTTGCGGAGCGCAACAATACCCTGGCGCCGCTGTTGAACAACTCTCAGCTGGAGCGCTTTTATAACAAGCGGATGATTGCGATGCGCCAGTCCTGCGCACGCAATTGGGACTTGTTGCGCCAGCGGAGTGAGTCCGAAGGCCTCTATTTCGAACCGCTGCTCCTTCCCGATGGAACCGCGACGCACGCCTTGCTCTGGGTTGCCAGGAACGACCTGAAGGAACAACGGCAAAAAGCGTTTGATGGCCGGTTTCTCAATATCAGCAAGCCGTGGGGCGACAAAGCCCTGATGAACTGGCACGGCCCGACGGAGACCTGGTATTTTGATTCGGAAAACCGCCGCGTCTCGGATGGCGCCAATGCAGTCCGGGAAGTGGAGATGATACCTCTGGCGTTATATGGGCTGGACCATCCCAAAATCCCAGTCCTCCTGATTGATTTTCGGAAGCCGCTCAACGCGAAAGCTCGCGAGCTCTCGCACGTCGCCTTCGAAAAAATAGGAACCAGGGTATTTACCGCATCTCCCTTTGCAAACCTGGCTATCCGATTTGGTCGCACTGCCGCACGCGTTGCTACCCGGCGGATGGGCGTGGATCTGTTCCAGCCGTCCAGAGTGGAATCGTATTCCCAGCTGAAAATGGTGCTCTCCGCAAATGCCGGCATCAGTGAAGGTATGCGTTTGGAAATCGGCCGCCGTGTTGAAAGTGTCGCCATGAATCCACTGGAAAACGATATGGCCACGGAGGTCGTGCTTGCCCGAAGTCAGTACCATGCACTCCTGGCATACGCGTACAGCTCCAACGGACTCGTCGTCGACCTGGATCGCGACCGCCGCGCGGAATTGACCACGTCTGCGCATAGTGACTTTTCAAAGTTCCTTTTTCGTGCGGGCGGTGTGGCAACATTCGGTCTATTCCGGCATCATGAGCAAGAGCGACCGGACTCCTATGCCATCCTTGAGGCGCAACGGCGAAATGCGAATCAGACCAATTTCCTGCGTGACGTGGTTAAATCCGGTTCCGACATCGATATCCATTGGGATCTTGGCAAGGTTCAACAGGCCTTGCGCGACGTCTCAATCAGCGATTCCTTATCGCAGTTTGCACTGGCGGACACGGCCTATCGCATTTTTGACCAGAGCCGTGACGATGATGTCCGTCAGGCCTGCCTGGAAACTCTTCACCAGGTGAATACCACGGCATCCCGCAAGAAGCTGCAGCAGATCGCACAGGATACTTCTCTGTCACCGGTGTGGCGCACATTGAGTGCCGGTTATCTTGGAGAAGGTCAGTCGAAGCCTGCGGGTGATCGTCCCCTCGACGCAGTTATCTCCCTGCGGGCAGCTGGGAATGATTAAGCGGTTCAAGAAAAGCTGGTCTCCTTGTTTTGCCGCCCTTGTTTTCCTCCTCTGCTGTGGCTCGGACGCCTGGTGCGCTGTCGACCGCGTTGTGATTCTCAAGGTGGACGGGCTGCCGTTCGACACACTGGATTCCTACGTTCATCGGAAAGATCCCTACACGGGCAAGAGTGTTCTCCCATGGATCGACTACCTCTTTTATGGTCACGGCACTCAATTTAGGAATTTCTACAACCGTGGGCTGAGTCTATCCGGTCCGTCGTGGGCGCTGCTCGATACCGGTCAGCCTTCTGTGATCAAGGGCAATCTGGAGTTCGACCGGCTGACTCTCCGCTCGTATGACTACCTCAATATGTTCACGCACATATTGAGAAATTCCACTGGAAGCGCCACTGCCACACCGGCGGTTCAGGTCCTGGATGAACAGAGACTGCCGTTGTTCTCGGACGCGTACGCCATCTCGGAGAAATTCGTGAGTCTTCAGCTGTTGTCGCGGGGATTGATGTCGAATCCGAAAAGCGCGTCACGGTTGTTTTCATTGCAGAGCCCGAAAGGCTGGCTCGATGAGTGGACCATCGGGCTCGACGGCGGCACACTTTTCCTCGATGTTCTGGAGCGCGACTTGATCGAGAAACTCAAAGACCCTCAGGTGCGCTATCTGGATTTGCTGCTTCCGGAATTCGACCACACCGCACACGTGAATCGAGAACCCGAAGCCCTGCAACGTGCACTTCAGGAGATTGACAATGCGGTTGGTGCTGTCTGGGCAACGATAGAGAAGTCTCCACTTGCGGACCGGACCGTGCTGGTTCTCATTTCCGATCATGGAATGAACACCGATCCCGCGGTCTATAGTCAGGGCTACAACCTGATTAATCTGTTCGCCAGCGCGAAGGGAGGCGGCCATCATATTGTGACGAACCGGCCGCCGCTTGGAGACTATGCACTGAAGCCGCAGCCGCCGACCCTTCCCCTGATCACGACGGCTTCTCCAGCTTCGTATTATCTGAAGGGTCAGTCCGACAAATATCCGACGATGCTGCTGGATGCAGACGGCAACGAACGGGCATCCATCTATCTTCGGGATTCGGATCTGAATACTCTCCAAATCCTGTGGCAGCAACTGGCTCGCAAGGACCTGAAGCCCGATCTGCGCCGAGCCGCGACGGATGCGTTCTTCGCGGTTGTCGATCGCAGGCGCGAGTCCTGGAAGCTTCTGTATTCTCAACTGCAGCAGGAACTGGCGGCCATGCACCGATCCATTCAGCAGATGGAATCCCGGCCGGTGTCTAAAGTGAAAGACCCCGCGCCGCCTCGACCGGCCACCATGGCGGCGATGAAAGCCGACGAAGCGAAGTATGCGGTCTATGTTCGCAGCCTGGGAAAGTTGATCGCGCTGCAGCCGGAAACCTTCAATCCCATCAGCACAAAAATTGACGAAGTGATTGCGGGGCATTCCGTGGGCGGGACAAATTCGGTTTACCAATTGCAGAACTACGTGGCCGGGCCATCGAGTGAGGGATTGGTGTTGAGCGGCGATGGATCTCTGGACATGACGAAGAGTTTTGTCCGCATCGACTACTTCTCACTTCTGGAGCAGATTCGCACGCAGAACAATGTGCAGGCTGCCGTCAGTTCGAGGCCGGTGGATTTTGTCGCAGTTGCCATTCCGGCTGAATCGCTTCGAGCTGTTCTTCCACCAGACATATTGCCGGTCGACGATGCCGTCTGGCTGCATGGAGACAACAACCGGCAGGCGTTGATTCTCGGCCGGCGCGGAGATGATGGCCAGTCGCGTATTCGGTATTTGCCAGTCCGCGAGTTGAAACAATCGGCCACCGGCGAAGTCCTGTTTTTGACTTCTCCGTGGGAAGACAAGCTGCCACTGGAACTGTGGGAAGACCTTCCAATGCCGCCTGAAGAGCGTCAGGCCTGGCTGGAATCGTGGCACACCGAGCAGGATTGGCTGGAAGCGGTCTATGCAACCCGGTATTCGAATGGTGTGATCAGCATTCACGATCAGTTTGCATTCTCTCAAGACGTTGGCAATGGCTCCGATTCGGATAAAGATCTGCTGATGCGGTTTTACAATCGGAAGCGGCGGCTGGCTCAACCGGACTTCATCATATTTGCGAACGACCACTGGAATTTCAACTATCGAGGTCTCAACCCCGGCGGCAATCACGGCTCGTTCCTTCGGCAGTCTACTCATTCTACGTTGATGTTTGTGGGCGGCCGCTCCACCGGCATTCCCGAGGGGCTCGCCGTGGATCGACCCTACGATAGTTTCAATTTTCTCCCGACAATGTTCAGGCTCACAGGGCAGATCACCGAGCAGGGCTTGTCACAGAAGCTCCTCGATAAAGGGTTCAAGCCCTTCCCCGGCGCTCCCATCAAGGAGCTATTCGATCGCGATTGATTGTAGGCGGAGATCGCCCCTCCTGGCCAGGAGGGGTGGCTGCGCCGAAGGCGCAGACGGGGTGGTGGTTCAAGTTCAACTGGCAGAATCCTTCGATCTGGAACAACCACCCCGGCGCTTCGCGCCACCCCTCCTGGCCAGGAGGGGCAATGGCCCCTCCCTTGGCATGGGGACAAACATCAGCTGAAGACCGGGGCGATCTCTTCCAGCTTTGCGCGGGCTCCGGCACTCACCAGTTCGACCGTATTCAGAAAGTTCCGATGCGACATACCGCTTCCCAGGAAAGTCCAGCGCAATGCCTGCTGCTGAACTTCAAGAAATCGATCTGTCTCCTCCGGCGTGAATGCGCGGCCAGTAGCTCGTTTCAGGCTTTCGAGATCGAATTGCACCTGCTGCGTCAGTGCGCCATCCAGCATGCCGCCGATTTCAAGATACCCGTTGATGGAGTTGGAGCATTCCTGAACCGAGCAGGTGTCGCTGATGGCGTGAACCATGAGCGTGTCGAGTTTGGCGTGCTGCGACTCTTCCATCCAGTGATGCCGGAGCAGGCTTTTGAATTGCGGATCCAGCTTGTGGTTTTCCGCCACGCTATCCAGGTAATGCCGCTGCGTCATCCATTCGATGTGCAGAATGACGAGGGCCACGGCCAGCGGGTGTTTGGAAAGTATCGCCTGTGCGACCGCTTCGGGCGGGCCAATGACCTCACATTCCGTGCCGAATGAACTCAAAAAGTCGGCGCGAAACCGCTTGAAGAGATCGATGTGCTTGGCTTCTTCGCCCGCGAAATTCAGGAACGCCCGAACGCGGGCATCGTTGCCGCGCAGCAGCGGTCGTGCATGATCCAGCACGAACGGCAGAATGAACTCTTCGACGAGTCCAAACGTGTAGAGATAACCATGTCCTCGAATCTGATTGAGGACGAGGCGTTCCTCGGATGAGAGGAAATCCAGGGCATCGCAGCGCGCGAGCGATTCCGGAAGGAATGCTTTGTGAAATCGAGGCGTTTGTCGCCTCCAATCAGGTCCTCGACGCGCCAGTTGATTTTGTCCGATGCTTCAAGCGTTGCTTCGTAGCTGTAATTGGGCCAGCCGTTGTTCGTCTCGTTCGTGCTTTCGATTGTCGTGCTCATTGTGATTCTCCTTTGTGTGGCGTCGGATTTCCGCCGCCGAAAGCTACAATCGGGCACAACCGTTTGAATAATCGTTGTAAGTCCCGTGGTAAATGCGGAAGAATTCGTGGAATTCTATGAAGAGTTCGAATCTTCTCTCCATCAATCTCCTGGGACCCCTGGAGATACGACGGGGAAATCGACGGATTGAACTTCCGTCTTCAAAAAAAGCTCGGGCGATACTGGCATATCTGGTTGCCAGCCGGCGACAACACCGGCGGGATCGGCTGACGGACCTCTTGTGGGATGTCGCGGACGATCCCAAAGGCGGTCTGCGATGGTGTCTCAGCAAAATCCGTCCGCTCGTGGACGAAGCGCAACAGACAAGGATTCTCGCCGACCGCGAAACCGTAGAGTTCAGCGCGATGGGTGCGACCATCGATTTCCATACGGTGCGCGACAGTATCCAGCGAGGAGTGTCTTCGATGACATTGAAGGAACTCCAGGATCTGGCATCCCTGTTTCGCGGTTCGTTTCTTGAAGGACTCGAACTCCCCGAATACGGCTTCCAGTCGTGGCTGGTTGCCGAGCGAGAGGACGCTCAGGCTCACCACGTTTCGATTCTCCGGTCCATCGTGAGTCACCTGGCGGAAAACGCATCAGAAGCGATGCCTTACGCTCGTCTCCTCGTGGAAAGAGATCCGTTTGACGAGCATGCGCGGTCCACGCTGTCCGGCTTTCTGGTTCGACTCGGCCGCCAGTCGGAAGCCAGACAGGTCATCGAAATTGGAAATCGACTGGCCATTGAATTAGGAGACGGCAAATCCTCGGTGCGGAATGTTCCATCCCAGCCGGATCGGATGCCTCGCGCATCCATCGATGAAAGTCTTCCCCAATGGGGCGCGAAAATCGAAATGATCGGAAGAGGAAACGAGCATGCCCGCGTGCGCGCCAGGCTGGACAAAGCGCGAGACAGCCGCCAGGGTGGAGTGTTTCTGATTACCGGAGAACAGGGGATTGGCAAGAGCCGATTCCTTGCCGAGCTTGCGGCCGGCGCCGGAGGCACTGTTCTTCAGGGCCGATCCTACGAGGCCGAGGCGCGCCGGCCTTATGGTCCCTGGATAGACGCCATTCGATCCCTCCATCCTTCGGCCATGGGGGATGTGCTTCGCGAAGAGCTCGCGCCGCTGTTGGGCCTGGTTCGAGAAGAAGAGCGGCAGGGCGGCCGCGATCGTCTGTTTGCCGCGATCGTTGAACTCATCGCAGCCCGCGCTCACAGTGCGCCGCCAGTGCTTCTTCAGTTCGATGATGTTCAGTGGTGCGACGAGGCTTCCGCAGAGCTGCTCCATTACGTCGTTCGCATGACTCGCCATCGCCCGGTATCGGTAGTGCTCGCCGCCCGCAGCGGCGAGCTTCCGGACAACGAGCCTATGATGCGCGTGATGCGCGGGTTCCGCAGGGATCGGTGGATGGAGGAAATCGATCTTTCACCCTTGTCTCGAAACGACACCGAGCGGCTGGCGCGTCTGATTTCTCCGGACGTCGATGTCGATTCGATATTCGAAGAAAGTGCGGGCAATCCTCTCTATGCCATCGAGCTCGCAAGGGCAGCGGACCGGCCCGGCGAAGGAATGGATGCCGGATGTTCGGTGTTGATACGGGATCGTATCGATCGGTTGCCGCTTTCTG
>Ga0210380_10000538_pt1 | contig 16542 bp, 12 predicted proteins | sample PLM4_5_coexredo_FD_155476 | JGI IMG/M metagenome (GOLD analysis project Ga0210380, IMG submission 155476) | Groundwater sediment microbial communities from an aquifer in East River, Colorado, USA - PLM4_5_coex redo | ecosystem: Environmental > Terrestrial > Soil > Riparian zone | place: USA... | reverse complement strand
TGGATTCTTCCATGAAGGTGCTTCGTCCGGGAGGCCGGCTGGTTCTGATTTCGTTTCATTCGCTCGAAGATCGAATCGTCAAAAACAAGTTCCGTGCCCCGGTGGTTCCCGGCGTAGCTCTTACCCGGAAGGTGATCACGGCCGCACTGGAAGAAGTAGACCGCAATCCGCGCTCGCGCAGCGCCAGGCTGCGCGCATGGGAGAAAAGCTGATGCCTGCCATAGAAGTTCGCTTTGAAAAGAACATCAACAATCTCACGCTGGTCCGCGAGCCCGATACACGGCGTCAGTGGGAGTACGTTGCGGTTGCAGTCCTTGGGGCAATGTTTGTGGTTGGCCTTCTGATCTATGGAGCTCAGTTGTACCAGTATCAGCAGTACGGCTACCAGATTGAAGATGCGGAAGAGCGGAAGCTGAAACTGGAGACGGAGCGGGACCGTCAGCGTCTGCGCCGCGATGAGCTCAGGGATTCGGTCCGAATTGAGGAGTTTGCAAAGCAATTGGGAATGGTTCCGTCCGTGCCGGGCCAGTATGTGACAGTCAATCTGGAATCTCTGGACACAACGAATCCACAACTTGCTGCGAAGAAGTGAGACATGAAGAAGGATCTGGTTCTCTCGAGGCGGGTGTATGTACTTGTTGCCGTTATGGGGTTGTGGGGGGCGGTAATAGGCGCCCGCCTCTTTTTTCTTCAGGTCGTTCAGTCGTCGGCCTTTCGTGAAAGAGCGGACGATCAGCAGCAGAACGTCATCTCGATCACACCACCTCGCGGCGCGATCTTTGACCGCAAAGGCAATACCCTCGCGGTAAGCGTCCAGGTAAAGTCGGTCTTCGCCGAGCCACCGAAAATTAAGGATGTGGTAGCCACGTCGAAGGTTCTTGCGTCCATTACCGGAATTTCGGCCACCGACATTGCAGCAAAGCTGGTGGAGCGACGGAAGTTTGTCTGGATCAAACGGAAGGCGCCCGATGCGGAGATACTGGCGATTGAGAAAGCCGGGCTTGCCGGTATTGGTTTTAAAGATGAATATCAGCGCAAGTATCCCAACAACGAACTTGCGGCTCAGGTTCTCGGCTACGTCGGCACGGATGAGCGGGGACTGGGTGGCCTGGAGGTTCAGTACGACGAGATCGTTCGTGGCGTGGACGGGAAAGTCGTCTATCTCACCGATGGTCGCCGAAGAAGCTACAACGAGTCGGAGGAACCCGCGCAGCCTGGCGCCAATCTCATCACAACCCTCGACAAGAGTATTCAACACATTGTGAGGCAGGGGGTGCGAGAGGCAGAGGCTCGTACGAATGCCACTGGCATCCACATCATCGTCATGGACCCGCGCAACGGCGAAATCCTTGCCATTGAAAACTATCCCACGTTCGACCCAAACAACTGGCGCGGTTCGGAACCCAGTCTGCGGAAGAACGGCGCCGTGGAGTACACCTACGAACCCGGGTCGACATTCAAGATCGTAACCGTCGGCGCCGCGCTCGAAGAGGGGCTGACGAATCCTCAGGAACGGATTGATTGTCTCAACGGAGCGATCGTCGTCGCCGGCCAGCGAATCCGCGACCACAAGCCCTTTGGCGTTCTTTCGGTCAGCGAGATTCTGCAGAAGTCCTCCGATGTGGGCGCCATCACGCTGGGCCTTCGTCTCAAGGACGACGTGATGGCCAGATACATCAAGAAATGGGGCTTCGGCAAAGGGACTGGCGTCGACCTTCCTGCCGAGGAGAACGGCACGATCCGGCGGACCTCTCAGTGGACCAAAAGTTCTATCGGCTACATATCCATGGGCCAGGAAATTGCCGTCACGCCGCTCCAGATTCTGGAACTGATTTCCATGGTGGCGAATGGCGGAACGAAGTTTCGGCCATTCGTTGTAAAGGAAGTTCAGGACCCGCAGGGGCGAGTCATCTCGCGCACGGAACCGCAGGGTGAAAGCGTCATGTCTTTGAAGAGCGCCCGGGAAATGCAGGACATGCTTGAAAAGGTCGTGACCGAAGGCACGGCGACAACCGCGAAGCTCGACGGATATCGCGCCGCGGGAAAAACCGGGACGGCACAAAAGAAAGGCGACGGCGCCGGTTACTCGGACACGAAATTGATCGCATCCTTTGCGGGCTATGCTCCCGCTTCCAATCCTGTCATCGCCATGATTGTCGTGGTCGATGAACCAGTGGGAGCGCATCACGGCGGCGAAGTAGCGGCCCCGATTTTCAAACAGATCGCCAACCAGATTCTCCACTACAAGGGAATTTCTCCCGATATACCGGACTATGCCCCGCGCTACATTCCAGTGCCGACGAAGCGCCAGAGCGCTCCGGCGCCATCCGCGAAGCCGTCTGAGACTGAGGAACTGAAGATCGTCAATGCGAGTTTCAGACCTGTTCGCCCCGGTGATATCACCGTTCCGGACTTCCGCGGTAAATCCGAAGCGCAGGCCTACAACGAGAGCCGTCGACTCGGCCTCAAGTCAAAATCCGATGGAATGGGCCTGATCCGTCAACAGTATCCTTTGCCGGGCGCTCAGGTGAGTCCCGGCACCGTCGTCGAAGTCTGGCTCGCGGCGAAGTAACGACGGGTTCGGAATGATGCGGCTGCGCGATCTTCTCGCCGGTTGCCGAGTGGTTCAATCCTTCGGCGATCTCGAATCTGACATTGTCGGTATCGCATACGACTCGCGCAAGGTGTCGCGCGGTGATGCATTTGTCGCCATTCGTGGACTGCGCGCCGATGGCAATCAATTTGCTCTTCAGGCAATCGCCAAAGGAGCCGCAGCAGTGGTTTCTGTTTCGCCGCCGCCCGCAGAAGCGAAGGCGGCATGGATTCAAGTTGAAGATGATCGCGAAGCACTCGCAGTACTGTCGTCAAACTTTTTTGACCGGCCGACAACGAAGCTTCACGCCATCGGAATAACGGGGACGAACGGCAAGACGACAACGGCGTACCTGGTCGAATCGATATTGAAGGCCGCGGGGCATCCGGCCGCATTGTTTGGAACTGTCGAATATCGCGGCCCCGGATTTGAATACAAGGCCGAGCGAACGACGCCGGAAGCTCCGGAACTCGAGTCGCTGTTCAGGAAGGTAGTGGATGGAGGTTGGAAATACGCGGTCATGGAAGTGTCGTCCCATGCCATCGATCTTAAAAGGGTCGAAGGCCTGCGCTTCGATGTCGCGGTATTCACAAATCTCAGCCGGGACCACCTCGACTACCACAAGGATATGCGTACGTATTTTCTCGCAAAGAAGCGACTGTTCACCGGGTTGGACGGGAAGGCTCCGCGCGTCATGGTGCTGAATCGGGACGACTCCCAGTATGCGGAACTTGCCGCAATCGCGCCCTCCAACGTCATTTCATATGGAATGGATGCGGGAAGCGACGTTCGTCCCTCATCGTTCCACCTGGGTTGGTCGGGAATCGACGCCAGCTTTCGGACTCCAGCCGGCGATTTGACTATTCATTCCAACCTGATGGGAAAGCCCAACCTGTACAACATCTCCGCGGCAATTGGAGTTGCGGTGGGCCTTGGCCTCTCCCCGGACTCCATTCGTGCCGGTATTGAACAGTTGCCCGTCGTCCCCGGCCGATTTGAAAACATCCCCACGACCGAGAAGTTTCGGGTGGTCGTCGACTATGCCCACACGGACGACGCTCTTGAGAAGGTTCTCCAGACGGCGCGAGAAATCACGCCAAAGCCCGGCCGCGTGATTGTGGTGTTCGGCTGCGCCGGCGAGCGGGACCGGACCAAGCGGCCCCTGATGGGAAATGCGGCTGCGCGATTGAGCGATATCGCGGTTCTGACGTCGGACAATCCCCGCGGTGAAGACCAGATGGCAATCATCCGCGAAGTCGAAGCAGGTATGACGACGATATCCGGCGCCAGATACCATTCCATCGCCGATCGTCGCGAGGCCATACGACTCGCGCTGTCATCCGCCGCTGCCGGCGACACTGTCATCCTGGCGGGAAAAGGTCATGAGACTTACCAGGTGATCGGAAATCAAACCTTCGATTTTGACGACCGCGTTGTCGTTCGGGAGCTGTTGGATGAACTTGCCGCTGGCCGAAATCTCTAAAGCTGTGGGCGGCACCCTGGCTGGCCAGGGAAGCGCAGTGGCGCGCGGGTATTCCATCGATACCAGGACTCTGAATCCGGGAGATCTCTTCTTTGCGATTAAAGGGCCGAACTTTGATGGCCACAACTTCGTGAAACAGGCGCTCGAAAAGAAGGCTTCAGGCGTTGTCGTCGAATCCGCGTTTAGCGCGGATCCGGAATCGAGCCCGGAGTCTGGCGTGATCAAAGTGTGTTCCCCGACAGCCGCATTGCAGGCTCTCGGGCAGCATGTTCGCCGACGATGGGCCCGGCCGATCATTGGTGTCACAGGAAGCGCGGGAAAAACGACGACAAAGGCGATGATCGGAGCCGTTCTCAGCAGAAAATTCAAAGTCCTGCGTACCATCGGCAGTCTCAACAACGAACTCGGCGTACCGTTAACGCTTCTACGCCTCGATCCTGAGCATGAAATCGGTGTTCTGGAAATGGGGATGTCTGCGAAAGGCGAGATCCGCCGGCTGGCAGAGATCGCAGAACCGAATGAAGGTCTGGTCACCAATGTGAATCCGGTCCACCTGGAGTTCTTCAAGTCCGTGGATGAGATTGCCGAAGCCAAGGCGGAACTTCTGGAAGGGCTCTTCGAACCCCGGACAGCATATCTGAATAACGACGATTCGCGGGTGCGCGCCATGGCGAGGAAGTTTGACGGCAGGATCATCACCTACGGGGTGAAGACCGCCTCCTCATACAAAGCTCAGCAGATTCAGGATCGCGGAATCGATGGCAGCACGTTCACCGTGCATCACGGCCGCCGCGACATCAAGTTTGCGCTGCCCATGTTCGGCACCCACAATATTTCCAATGCGATGGCGGCAATCACCGTCGGTGCTTCGCACGACGTTCCATGGGACGAAATCCAGGCAGCCGTCGCCGGATTGAAACCGGAGAAAATGCGCGGCCAGGTGACTCGATTCCGGGATGGATTTGCCGCGATTGACGACTCCTACAATTCCAATCCCAGGGCTTTGACCGAAATGATCCGCTTCATCGGAAAGCTTCAGGGGTTCTCGCGAAAAATCATTGTTGCGGGAGAAATGCTGGAACTGGGAGAGGAGTCGGCCGCTTTGCACCAGACCTGCGGACGGGAAGCCGTCACGGCAGGTGTGGATCTTGTCGTCGGCGTTCAAGGCATGGCGAAGGAAATTCTGGCGGGCGCACGTGCAGCCGGGTTTTCAGAGGAGAAGTTGACGTTTATGCCCGATTCCGTCGAGGCCGGCGAGTTTCTTGCGCGGACGGTTCGGTCCGGTGACGTGGTCCTGATCAAGGGATCGCGTGGCGTGAAACTGGAGCAGGCGTTAAACACTTTGCGCGCAAGATTCTCGAGCCTGGAGTCCTGATGCTGTATCACTTTCTATACGACTTCCTCTTCATGCATTTCAGCAAAACCATACCTGCGCTGCGGATTCTGAATGTTTTTGGGTACATCACGTTTCGAACAGCCATGGCCAGCCTCACGGCTCTGACAATCAGCCTGATGCTCGGGCCCTGGTTGATTTCACGCCTTCACTACTTTCAGATCGGGCAGCACATCCGGGAGGAAGGGCCCAAATCCCATCAGAAGAAAGCCGGCACTCCCACGATGGGAGGGGTTCTCATCGTTGTTTCGATTCTTGTGCCCACGCTGCTCTGGACAGACCTTCGGAACCGTTACATGTGGCTCGCGGCAATTTCGACGCTCGCCTATGGCGCCATAGGCTTCACCGATGACTACCTGAAGATCCGGCATCGCCGGAATCTCGGCCTGACCGGACGCAATAAAATGGGACTGCAGATCGTCGTCAGCCTCGCCATCGGATCGTTTCTGCTCTACCTGATGAGGCACAACCTGTATTCGACAAAGCTGACGGTGCCGTTTGTGAAATCGTTTGCGCCGGATCTGATCATCGACAGGTTGATGCCGGGTCCATTCTTCCTCTTCGCATTCGTGCCGTTCCTGATATTTGTGACGCTGGTCATCGTTGGATCTTCCAACGCCGTTAATCTGACTGACGGTCTTGATGGGCTTGCGATCGGATGCACCGTGATCGCATCCGCTGCCCTGACCGCTCTGACCTACGTCGTGGGTCACGAGAAATTCTCAACCTATCTCGATATTCAACATCTCTCGGGCGTTGAGGAAGTGACGATCTTCTGCGGATCCATTGTCGGTGCGAGCCTGGGTTTCCTCTGGTACAACGCCCATCCCGCAGAAGTGTTCATGGGAGACGTGGGTTCTCTGGCACTGGGCGGCGCCATAGGAACGGTAGCCGTCATCATCAAACAGGAACTGCTTCTGGTATTTGTCGGCGGAGTTTTCGTTATCGAAGCGCTGTCGGTAATGATCCAGGTGTTTTCGTTCAAGCTCAGAGGCAAGAGGGTTTTTCGAATGTCGCCGATTCACCATCACTTCGAGCTGGGAGGATGGGCGGAATCGAAGGTCATCATCCGCTTCTGGATCGTGGCGCTGATATTTGCGTTGTTCAGTCTTTCGACTCTGAAACTGAGGTAGGCCGGATGAAATGGTGTTGATCGTGGGTATGGCGCGAAGTGGAGTTGCTGCGGCAAAGCTCCTGCAGAGCCGAGGGAAAACCGTGTTCGCCACGGATTCCGGCGCCGCGCCGCTTCGTTCGGAACTCGACACACTTGGAATTCCGTACGAGGCCGGAGGTCATACTTCAGCACGATTTCTTGAAGCGGAAGAGATCGTCATGAGCCCTGGCGTCCCGCTGAACATTCCACCGCTCGGTGCGGCGCGCCGGAAGGGGATTCCCATCGTGAGCGAAATCGAAGTGGCGTTTCGTTATATCCAGGGCGATATCGTGGCGATCACGGGCTCAAACGGCAAGACCACCACGACCACTCTCGTTGGAGAAGTGTTGAATACGACCGGAAGACCGGTTCAGGTTGGCGGGAACATCGGGACAGCCATGAGTTCTCTGGTGGATTCCTCGCGCCCCACGACCATCAATGTTGTCGAAGTCAGCAGTTTTCAATTGGACGGCATTCAGAAATTCCGTCCGAAGGTCGCTGTCCTGACTAACATCACGCCCGATCATCTGGATCGTTACGCGGACTTTAGAGCCTATCGCGCATCCAAATTCCGAATTTTCGAAAATCAGCAACCCTCCGATTTCGCGATTCGGAATCGCGACGATGCCGAAGTCTATCCCCCGGAGTCCGCCGGGATGGCCCGTCAGCGGTTTTTCAGCCGGAAGCAACAGAATGCCGAAGACGGAGCTTATCGTTCGGGTGACACGTTATATCTGGATGGGAAACCCATAATGCCGGTGACCGATGTTTCACTTCGAGGCGCCCACAACATCGACAATGTGCTTGCCGCGATGACGGTGGCGGACTGCTACGGCGTTCCCGCTCCAGCCATGTCGGAAGCGATACGGAAGTTCCGCGGTGTGGAACATCGAATCGAATTCGTTTCCACCGTAAACGGTGTCCGGTTCTTTAACGATTCCAAGGCCACCAATGTCGATTCGGCAATCAAGGCTGTCGAGTCCTTTGATGGAAACCTCATCATCATTCTCGGTGGACTGGACAAAGGCGCGCCGTACTCGCCTCTCGTTGACGTGATGATTCCCAGGGTAAAACTTGCGATCCTCATCGGTGCTGCCGCCGACAAGATTGCCGGGGCCATCGGCGGCCGCCTGCCAGTGGCCCGTGCCGGGTCCTTGAGCGATGCCGTGCGGCTGGGATTGGAAAATGGAAAGCCGGGGGATGTGGTTCTGCTGTCTCCGGCATGTGCCAGCTTCGACATGTTCGACAACTACGAGCATCGCGGAAAAGTATTTAAGGAGGCCGTACTGGCATGGCCAGGAAATTAAGACCCGACTGGGTTCTGTTTATCATCACGCTGTCGCTGGTGATCTTCGGTGTCGTGATGGTGTTCAGCTCATCTGCCGTGCTGGCAAAGGCGGACCACGAAAACCCCAACTATTTTTCCTTCAAGCAGATCGTGGCTGCCGTGCTCGGCCTCGCCATCATGTTTGTTGTCATGAAGGTGGACTATCACCTGTATCGAAAGCCGGCTGTCGTCTTTACCGTGCTCTCGAGCGCCGTTGCGTTGCTGGTTCTGGTGTTCTTCTTTGCGAAAGTTGCAAGAACCCATCGATGGATACAGATTTCGCCTATTTCGTTTCAGCCCTCGGAGCTGGCCAAGCTGGCGCTGATTTTCTTCCTGGCATACTTTCTGGAGAAGCGGAAAGGTCAGATCAACGACATCCAGTTCACGCTCGCTCCGGTCGCCATTATCGTTGGGGTGCTTGCACTGCTCATCGTCAAGGAACCCGATCTGGGTACGGCGATCGCACTGCTCCTGACGGCGTCGATACTCCTCTTTGTCGCCGGACTGGATCTGAAGTGGTTCGCGATACCTGCGGCCATGTCCGTTCCCGCGTTTTACCTGCTGGTCTATCGCGTGCCCTGGAGATGGGAACGCATCATGGCATTCCTGCATCCTGACGCCGATCCGCAGAAATTCGGATATCAGATCAATCAGTCGCTGCTGTCGATAGGATCCGGTGGAATCCTTGGTCTGGGATACATGGAGGGAAAGCAGAAACTCTTCTTTCTTCCCCAGGCGCACACCGATTTCATCTTCGCGGTTGTTGGAGAAGAACTGGGGCTCATCGGAGCATTCGCGATACTCGCCTTATTCGTCGTGTTTCTGTGGCGGGGCCTGCGGACGTCCGCGAAGGCGCCGGACATGTTTGGATTCTACCTTGCGCTGGGTATCACGATGATGGTCTGCGTTCAGGCCTTCATCAATATCAGCGTGGTCCTGGCACTCGTGCCGACCAAGGGCATTCCACTTCCGTTTCTGAGTTACGGCGGCAGTTCATTTGTCGTGATGCTGGCATCGGTCGGCATTTTGTTAAACGTGTCGCAACAGTCGAGTTGAAGATCAAATGGACCTGATATGAAGCTCGCACGCGCCATTATTGCCGGTGGTGGAACTGGCGGTCATCTGTTTCCGGGCATTGCCGTGGCGCGCGAGATGCAGAGACGGAACGCGAAAGCGGAGATCCTGTTTGTAGGTGCGGAGCGGGGAATCGAATCTCGTCTCGTGCCGCAGGAAGGCTTCGAACTCCGCGTGTTGCCGCTGCGCGGTGTAAAGGGCGAAGGATTGGGAACAAAGATTCGAAGCATGATAGCAACGGTGAAGGGCATATTCAGCGCAAAGCGCATATTGAAGGAATTCAATCCCGGCGTTGTTATTGGTGTGGGCGGCTATGCGTCGTTCCCAACGGTGATGGCTGCCATACTCGGCGGATATCCGCGCATGATCATGGAACAGAACTCCGTTCCCGGTCTTGCGAATCGAATGGTGGCGCGATGGGTGGATTACGCAGCAATTACGGATCCCAAAACGAAATCGACATTTGGTGATCGCGGAATCGTGACCGGGAATCCGATACGGCCCCAGTTCAAGTCCATTGGCGAGAAAACGCATCAGGCACCATACACCGTGCTGGTATTCGGAGGCAGCCAGGGGGCGCAGGCCATCAACCGCGCAGTCCGGGAAAGCCTGGCGCACCTTTCAGACTGGAAGTCGAAAATCCGATTTGTTCATCAGACCGGAGAGAAACAGGTGGAAGAGATCCGGAAGGCATATGCCGAAGCGGGATTCGCTTCGGATGTCCGCGCGTTCTTCAATGACTTTCACCAGCAGTATGCCGCAGCCGATCTCATTGTTTCGCGCGCCGGCGCAACGACGGTCGCCGAAATCAAGGCGGCCGGACGTGCCGCGATTCTGATCCCGCTGCCCACCGCGGCGGATGATCATCAGACCAAAAACGCGCAGGCAATGGTGGACGAAAATGCCGCAGTCCTGATTGCCAATTCCGAACTGACCGGCGAGCGGATGGCATCCACGATCCGATCCATGCTGTCCGACGCCGGAAAACTCGGCTCCATCGAAAAGAATGCGCGGCGTATCGCGGTGCTCGACGCGGAACAGCGCATCGTCGATCTTGCCGAACGTGCAGCCGAGAAGCGAGGCGTGCGTGTTTAAGAGATTCAAACACGTTCACTTTGTCGGCATCGGTGGCATTGGCATGAGCGGAATTGCCGAGGTGCTTCTCAATCTTGGATATCGAGTCTCGGGCTCCGATCTTCGATCCACCGCGATTACCGAATCTCTGGCGTTGCACGGCGCGACAATATTTTTGACCCACGCCGCGACAAATGTAACCGGAGCGCACGTCGTTGTGACGTCGTCGGCAGTGCATCCGGACAATCCTGAAGTGCTTGAGGCGATGCGGACAAAGGTCCCCGTGATTCCACGCGCAGAAATGCTGGCGGAACTTGCCCGGCTGAAATACAGCATCGCCGTTGCCGGCACTCACGGAAAGACAACCACGACGTCGATGATCGCCACAATCCTGGACCGCGCGGGTTTTGATCCCACCATCGTCGTTGGCGGGCTGCTGAATACGATCGGCAGCAATGCGCGGCTCGGCAAAGGCGATTACATTGTGCTGGAGGCCGATGAAAGCGATCGATCGTTTTTGCTGCTGACTCCGGCCATTGCCGTGGTAACGAACATCGAAGCCGACCATCTGGATAACTACAAGGACCTGGACGATATCCAGTCCGCGTTTCTGTCCTTCATCAATAAGGTGCCGTTTTATGGTGCGGCCGTCCTGTGCCTGGACGATCCCGCGGTGCAGTCCCTGATACCGCAAATCAATCGCAGGTTCGTGACGTTTGGAAGAGCAGCCCACGCCGATGTGTCCATAGTGGATTGCGTCGCAGAGAATCTCGGATCCACATTCACACTGCGCTACAACGGCGGCAGCTTGCAGAAAATCCGGCTGCAGGTCCCGGGAGACCATAACGTTCTCAATGCGGCCGCGGCGTTTGCCGCCGCGAGGGATACGGGCATCGATTCCGCGGTCATCGCGGCTGCGCTTGAGGATTTTCAGGGAGTGGCAAGGCGTTTTCAGATCAAACGCCGCGACAGTGTCACCGTTATCGATGATTACGCGCATCATCCCACCGAAATCCGGGCAACGCTGGCTGCGGCGAAATCCGGAAACTTTCGCCGGATCTTAGCCGTCTTTCAGCCCCATCGATTCACGCGAACCATGCATCTGTTCGACGATTTTGCCCGCGCATTCAACCTGGCCGATGTCGCGCTGCTTCTCGATATTTATCCCGCAGGGGAGACGCCCATCGAGGGAATCAACACACCGGCGCTCGTCGAAAAGATTCGCAGCTTCGGTCACCGAAATGCTCTGTATGCACCCGACTACGCAATGATTGAGTCCTACATTGTCGCCAACGTCAGGGAAGGCGACGCCGTTATCGTCATGGGCGCCGGCAGCGTCACAAAGCTGTCGGATGTGCTGTCGCAGAAAATTCCCGGAATCATCTCGGACAAACTCGCATGAAGACAAAACTTTTCACGATTCTGAAAATCCTCTTTCTCGCTACGGGGCTTGGCTGTGTCGCATCGGTGGTATGGGCCGGTTATCACTACCTGCATACCGACCCGCGATTCAATTTACGGAAGGTCACACTCAGCGAACTCAAGCGTGTGGAAGACAACGATATTCTCAGCCGCATCCAGTTGAAGCCCGGCAGCAATACCAATATTTTTGCCGTCGATATGGATGACGTTCGGGCCCGCGTGGAGCAGATCGAATGGGTGCACCATGCGACCGTTCAGCGCGTGTTGCCGGACCAGATTGTCATCAAGGTTGTCGAACGAGAACCGACGGGCCTGGCGCGGATCGACGGCCGCATCTTTGAATTCGACGGGGAGGCGGCAATTCTTGAACCGGACAACTCGCCTCTTCCACCTTTCCCGATACTGGTGGAATTGAGTGAGAACGATAGTGAAAGCAGCAGGGAGACCAACGCCCGGAAGATCGCCATGTACCAGAAAGTAGTTGCAGAACTGGGCCCGGACGGAATCTCTCAGATCCAGGTGAATCAAAACTTCGAAGTGTCGATCGTGAGCAAAGAAGATCCGTTGATTGTGAAACTGGGAACAGCCGATTTCAAGGAGCGATGGGGACGCTACCTTGCGTTGAAGCCGATGATTAACGCCAATTACAAGGATGCATTGCGTGTGGATCTGCGGTTTCGCAACAAAGTCATACTGAACTTGCATGACGATGACGGTGGAAAGGTGATATGGGACGGAAAGAAAAAATCATTGTAGGCCTCGACATTGGCTCATCGAAGGTGACCACGCTGATCGCCGTTCCCCGCGCAACGGGGCTCGATCCCATCGGGATCGGTGTGGCAGATTCCAAGGGCCTGAAAAAAGGCGTTGTGGTCAACATTGAAGCCGCGGTCGAATCGATCAAGAAATCCGTTTCCGAAGCCGAAGCTATGGCCAAGTGCGACGCGGAACAGGTGTACGTCGGACTGTCCGGCTCGCACATTCGAAGCTGCAACAGCCAGGGCGCCGTACCGGTGGCAGCGCGATCCCGCGAGATCACCAGCGACGATGTCCGCCGCGTGATCGAGAATGCCCGTGCCATTCCGCTCACACCCGACCGCGAAATCATTCACATCCTGCCCCAGGAATTTACGGTGGATGAGCAGACAGGAATTGCCGACCCGCTCGGAATGGTCGGTACCCGCCTTGAAGTGAATGTTCACATCGTGACCAGTTCAACCACTGCGGCTCAAAACATTGTCACTGCCGTGAACCGAAGCGGTTTGCTTGTCGGCGACACCGTGCTCGAACAGATGGCCGCGGGTGAATCGGTTCTCAGTGAAGATGAAAAGGAACTTGGGGTTGTGCTCGTGGATATCGGTGGAGGGAAATCCAACGTCGCCATCTATCACCATGGCGCAGTCCGGCACACAGTAGTCGTGCCGGTGGGCGGCGAACATTTCACAAACGACATTGCGGTGGGACTGCGAACCTCGATTCCGGAAGCGGAACGGTTGAAACGTGAGCAGGGATCTGCAACCGCATGCGCCTCCGACCAGGACCATGTTTTCGAAATCATGGGTATGGGCGCTCGCCAGCCGCGTGCCATTGCGCACACGGTGCTCAGCGACATTCTGCAGCCGCGTGCGGAGGAGATCATTCACTTCGTGCGCAACGAAATCCGCAGCGCCGGCTACGAGAGGCAGGCGGGATCCGGCGTGGTGTTCGTTGGCGGAGGCGCGATGCTGAAGGGATTTACGGATCTGGCCGAATCCATTCTGGATCTTCCGGTGCGAATCGGAATTTCGAATGGTTTTGCCGAAGGAAAAAATTCTCATGTTTCTGCACTGCAGGGACCTGAATTCGCCACTGTTACGGGTTTAGTGTTGTACGGGGACCGGCGACGCAAGACGCACGACTTTCATGAGGGTTCCGGGTCGTGGTCGAAAAGGCTTTTGGCAAGGTTGAAGCTTTTCAATTAAGACCTTAATTTCATTCGAGGGAAGCATGGCTGAAAAAAGAGGAACGACAACGGCAACGGCAAAGACACCGACCGAATCATCATCCATCCGGTTTTTATTCGACGAAGGTTTACGCACGGGAGCCTGCATCAAGGTAATCGGAGTTGGAGGTGGCGGTTCCAACGCGGTGAACCGGATGATTACCGCAGGTCTGGGCGGCGTCGATTTCATGGTGGCCAATACGGACGCACAGGCCCTGACGCAATCCATGGCGCCGGTAAAAATTCAGATCGGCGCGAAGCTGACGAAGGGGCTTGGAGCCGGAGCGAATCCCGAAGTCGGGCGACAGGCCGCGCTTGAAGATACCGATAAGATCATTGAAGCGCTTCAGGGCGCCGACATGGTTTTTGTCACCACAGGTCTCGGCGGCGGAACCGGAACCGGAGCCGCGCCGATTGTCGCCAGTCTTGCAGCCGAACTGAATGCATTGACGGTTGCCGTCGTGACAAAACCATTCGCCTTCGAAGGCCGGAAGCGATTGCAGCAGGCCGACCGCGGACTGGCAGAGCTGAAGGACTGCGTCGATACGGTAATCACGATTCCCAATGAGCGTCTCCTCGCAACACTGGAGCGCGGCACAAGCCTGTTCGATGCATTTCACATCGCCGACGATATTCTGCGGCAGGCCGTGCAGGGTATATCGGATCTCATCATTGTGCCGGGATTGATCAATCTGGATTTTGCGGACGTGAAGACAATCATGTCTGGCATGGGAATGGCGTTGATGGGTACCGGATCCGCTACCGGAGAAAACCGCGCCGTCGAAGCCGCGAAGCGGGCGATCTCCAGCCGTCTTCTCGAAGATGGAACCATCCAAGGGGCTCGCGGCGTCCTTATCAATATCACCGGCGGACATGACCTGTTGCTGCATGAAGTCAGCGAGGCATCGAGCATCATTCAGGAAGCTGCGGACCCGGAGGCCAATATTATTTTCGGTGCCGTTCTCGACGACCGGATGACCGATGAAGTGAAAATCACGGTGATCGCGACGGGATTCATGGGGCATGGCGAGCCGGTTCAGACTATGGCTGCAGGTGCAGCCGCCGGCACGATTTCGACGACGCCTTCCAAACCGTCCAACTCTTCAATCAACACATTGCCCGACCTGGATATCCCCGCGTTTCTCCGCCGCCAGCGCTAGGTTAGAGGAGCAGAAAAAAAGGGGCCAGACGGGTCATTCCCCATTTTTCGGAAGAAAAATGGGGAATGACCCGTCTGGCCCCTTCTTCCGCTTGCGGTAGAACCATGCCTTACCCAGTTCCGCGATCACCACATAGAGCAGCGTTATTCCGGATAACGTCGCAAGAAGTGGAATCGGTATTGGCACAAAGCCCAGGGCTGAGGCGAAAGGCAAATAGGGAGTCGCCAGGCTGAGAACGATGAGAACCGCTGTGGACCACAGAAGCAGCGAGCCGGGCCTGCTTTTGTAGAACCGGCGCTGGGTGCGAACGACCAACGCGATGACGAGTTCCGTCAGCAACGATTCAACAAACCATGCAGTACGGAATGTCTCGACCGAAGCGCGAAAAACCAGCAACAGGGTTGCAAAAGTGAGCAGGTCGAACACGGAGCTCAGCACCCCGAACTCAATCATGAATCGGCCGATGAAGCGGATGTCCCAGCGTCTCGGCAGATCCACCATCTCGGGATCGACACTGTCATCGGCTATTCCCACCGCCGGGATATCGGACAGGAAGTTGTTCATTAGAATCTGCGCCGCCGTGAGGGGCAGGAAGGGGAGGAACATCGAAGCGATTCCCATACTGACCATGTTGCCGAGGTTTGCACTTGTCGTTGTCAGGACATACTTCAGTGTATTTGCGAATGTCCTGCGGCCTTCCTCGATGCCGCGGTGAATAACGCCCAGGTCGCGTTCGAGAAGGACGAAGTCTGCAACGGCACGGGCCACGTCGACGGCAGTGTCCACTGAAAGACTGGTATCGGCAGCATGCATTGCAGGGGCATCGTTCACGCCATCACCAAGGAACCCCACCACGTGTCCCATCTTCTTGAGCGAGAGAATGATCCGTTCCTTTTGATTGGGATCCACCTCCGCAAAGAGATCGGTCTGTTCTGCTGCGCGCCATAGAGCCTCGTCGTGGAATTCATCCAGATCGCTGCCTGTCAGTACACGATCGGCGCGCAGCCCTACAAGCCCTGCGATATGTTGTGTGACCAGTTTGTTGTCGCCTGTAATGATCTTTACCGATACGCCGAGGGCTGCCAGCTCGCGAATCGCCCTGGCCGCTCCCTCCTTGGGCCGGTCCAGGAAAGTGACGAATCCCGCAAAACACATGTCGCGCTCATCTTCCGGGGTACAGGAAGTTTTTCCGTCCACCTTTCGGGTGGCCACCGCAAGTACGCGGATCCCTTGCCGGCTCCAATCCGAAAATCGTTCAGCAAGCTTTGCGCATTCGGCCGCATCAAGCTTTCTTCCGTCGAGCAGCTGGGTACTGACTTCGATAACGTGAGCGAATGCGCCCTTCGTGATCAGGCGGGTACCTTCCGGGGTATTCGCGAGAACACTCAGTCGTTTTCGAATGAAGTCGAATGGTATTTCCCCAAGTTTGCGAGTCTGTGTCAGTTCGGGCGTATGCGCCTTTAGGATCGCTTCATCCAGGGGATTGGCGAGGCCTGTTTGCAAGGCGGCGTTGAGTGCTGCAAGTTCAAGAACAGTTGCTGACGCACTGCCGGCCGCGTCGTAGGATCCTTCGACCTGAACGACACCTTCGGTGAGCGTGCCTGTCTTGTCTGTACAGAGCGTATCCATGCTTCCCAGGTTTTCGATGGCATTCAATCGGCGCACGAGCACGCCATCGCGGGCCATCATTTTTGCCCCCCGTGCAAGGTTCACGCTCAGAATCGCGGGCAGCAACTCGGGGCTGAGACCAACAGCGAGAGCGATCGAGAACAGCAACGTCTCGACTGCGGGCCGTCCCTGGACCATATGGGCCGCGAAAACGAGGATCACCATCACCAGCATTGCGATTGTCAGGAGATAGCCGAATCGACGTATGCCGCGT
>Ga0210380_10000537_pt1 | contig 16556 bp, 10 predicted proteins | sample PLM4_5_coexredo_FD_155476 | JGI IMG/M metagenome (GOLD analysis project Ga0210380, IMG submission 155476) | Groundwater sediment microbial communities from an aquifer in East River, Colorado, USA - PLM4_5_coex redo | ecosystem: Environmental > Terrestrial > Soil > Riparian zone | place: USA... | reverse complement strand
CGTGTTGCGGATGACGGCGAACGGGAAGCGCATCCTGCAGGCGCTGTTCGCGGAGTACGTGGGTTCGCCGCAGTTGCTTCCCGAGAAGCACTTGCGCCGGTGGACGGGTTCGGATTCGGTGGCCGGTCCGCCGCCCCCGGACTGGCGCACCGCGAACCGCCAGCCCCTCTCCAGCCTCGAGCGCGTCGTCGGCGATTATCTGGCCGGCATGACGGACCGCTTCGCGCAACTGGAATACCGGCGCCTGTTTCTCCCCGCGACCGAACCGTAGCAGTAGGATTGTTCTTTTACTTGCAGCAGGCGGGATTCTCGACAGCCTCGTCGAACCGTGACAGGAGGCGAACAATGTGGCTGTCTGCAAAGCGTGCCACCTCGTTGCTGACCAACTACACGTGTATTCTCGGGCTTGGTGCATTTGCACCTGATCGAATCCATCGCTCTCGTCGCTATCTCTTCATTACAACGTCCTTTTCACTAGTTGGTCGTTGCGCAGTAGGTAAAGTGCAAGCCGTGATTAGCGCAAAGGAAGCGTGCATCGAGTACTGCGAGCTCGTTCCCTTTAGCCCTGAGCACACGTTTTTGCTTCCACCATGGCAAGTCATGCCCTTCTCAAATCGTTTATCCATTGCGTGGGAGATGGGCATTGGCCAGATCTACTGGACGAAGTGGCATGACTGGTTTGCAGCCATCGGGCCAATGGAACGTCTGCGGTATATCGGGAAGTACCCTGAGCCCTCAGACCCGTTTTGGACAGGCTTCTATCCGGTTGAAACAATTGCGACGAGTTGAACAGTCGATCCTTACCGCTGCAGTATAGTAGGCCTACGGGAGTTCACGCATTGCGGACCAACCGTCACCCTCTCCCCGCTGGGGAGAGGGTGGTTTCGACCTGCGAACGCAGGTCGAAACCGGGTGAGGGGTGGTTGGCTTCGAAGCCAATCACCCCTCACCCGCCGTTCCGATGCAAGCATCGGAACGGCGACCTCTCCCCAGCGGGGAGAGGTGGGACGCCGCGTCCCAGGCCGCCTGTAAATCGAAACTGCCTGAACTCCAGTAAGATGATCCTGCCCTTTTCATACCTCTCTCATACCCCGGTTCCGCCATGCTGCTCTGGTTGCTCCGCGGCGCGTACATTCTGCTACTGCTCGGCGTCGCGGCCTACGCCGCCAACGTCTTCATTTCCGAAAACAACGAAACCAGCACGATCAACGCGATCGGCTTCCCGCTGTTTATCTTCGCCATCGGCAGCCTGGTGCTGTTCACGGACATCCGCGAGCGGCAGAAGCAGATCACGACCATCTCCGCGATCTATTTCGGCCTGCTGCTGGGGCTGCTGCTCGGCTGGCTGTTCTCGCTGGCCCTCGAACCGATGCTGATCTCGTTGTTCGACCGCCCGCCGATCACGGTTCTCGGGCGCGTGCTGCTCACGCTGATTTGCTGCTATGTGACGATTTCAACGCTTCTGCAGACGAAGGACGAATTTCGCTTCATTATCCCTTATGTCGAATTTTCCAAGCAGACGAAGGGCGGGCGTGCGCTCGTGCTCGATACGAGCGTCATCATCGATGGCCGCATCGCGGACGTGTGCGATACTCGATTGCTCGACACGAAGCTGATCGTGCCGCGTTTCGTCCTTCAGGAACTGCAGGCCGTCGCGGACAGTTCGGACAAGCTGAAGCGGAACCGCGGCCGCCGCGGGCTGGACATCCTCAAGCGCCTCCAGTCCAACCCGAAACTCGATCTCCAGATGCACGACGGGAACGTGCCGGAGTTGCGGACGGGCGAGCGCATCCGCGTCGATGAACGCCTGGTGATCCTGGCGAAGTCGCTCAATGCCCGGGTGGTGACGAACGACTTCAACCTGAACAAGATCGCGCAGCTTCAGGGCGTGGACGTCATCAACCTGAACGAGTTGGCGAACGCGCTCAAGACGGTCGCGCTGCCGGGCGAGATGATGCCCGTGAAACTCGTGAAAGCCGGCGACCAGATCGGGCAGGGCGTCGGCTACCTCGAAGACGGCACGATGGTGGTCGTGGAGCAGGGCCGCTCCCTGATCGGCCAGGAAGTGCCGATCGTGGTGACGAGCGTGTTGCAGACGCCGGCGGGCCGGATGATCTTCGGGCGGCCGGATTCGCAGCGGCTCTCCGGTTCCCAAACCCCGTACGCGGGACCGGGCGCCACGCCGAGCGGGCCCGGGTCCGGGATTTCGAGCCCCTCGACCGACCTGCCGCGCGGCCCCTCGGACCCCGGCAAACGCTGATGCTCTGCTCGCTCCGGCGACAGAGCCGGAGTTCCTCATGTACCGCACCTGTGTTGTCGCACTCTTCGCCGCCGTCCTCGCTCTCGTGGGTTGGGCGCCCGGCGCCGACCCCGTTAAACCAGACGATAAAAAGGGCGACCTGCCCCCCGGCGCCACCACCTCGGACGTCGAAATCGTCGAGCGGAACATCGCCGCCCGCAAGGAATACGAGAACAGCCTCAAGAAGCTTTGGGAACACTACAAGCGCGCCGGCGATAAGCAGCGCGTGAAATGGGTCGAAGACGAACTCATGGGATTCCACCTGATCACGAAGCCGTCCTACAACCTGGACGTGCAGGACGTGCCGCCCCCCTCGCTCGAAGCCAAGACGAACATCCGCGAGGCGAACGAGTTGTACAAGGCCGCGATGGAGTACAAGGGCAAGGGCATCGGCAACGAGTACGTGCTCAACATGCGCCGTTGCGAGGTGCTTTTCCGCGAGGTGCTCGAGAAGCACCCGACTTCGGACAAGATCTCGGACGTGGCCTATCAACTCGGCGAAGTGTACGAGAGCCGCGCGTACAAGCAGTACGACCGGGCGGCCCGTTACTTCGAACGCTCCTTCCAGTGGAAGAAGGGGACTACCACGGACGCCCGTCTCCGGGCCGCCACCCTTTACGACCGCATGCTGAACGAGCGCGGCAAGGCCACCGCCCTCTACAAGGACGTCGTCGAACACGATACGGACCCGGACCGCATCAAGATCGCCGAGAAGCGCCTGACCGAACTCACCGGCGGCAAGAAGTGATAGGCGATGTTCGCGCTCCGCTCCGCAGACTCCGCGTCGCGGCTAATCGGCAATCGAACGAGATTCTTGCGTGGTCCCGTTTACCCCGAAGCCGGCGAGTGGGCGTCGACCCGCGCCGCGGCTTCAGGCCGCTGCCGACACGCCCTTCATCCCTCCAGGCGGTTTCGTGAGCCCGAGCAGTGCCAATCCGCTGTCACTGGAACCGGTGATCTCATCAGCTGTTCAGCAGTTTTCGGGGATTCGCACAAGTCCGCCGTTCACGCTTCCGGCTCCTTAGTGGGCTCGCCCGTTGCCCAATGCCGCTCGGACCGTCATACTAACCGGGTTAGGCCTCTCGGTCCTCCGGCAGATTCATGACCCACCTTCTGTTCGCCGTGATCAGCCCCGGGCTGGCGGTCGGGGCCGCCGCGGCCGCCGTCGCCGCGCCGCTCATCATCCACCTGCTCTTCCGCAAGCGCTACCAGATCGTGCCGTGGGCCGCGATCCGCTTCCTCCTCACGGCCGAGCGCCGCCACCGCCGCCGCATCGACCAATGGCTGCTGCTCGCATTGCGGACGCTCGCCCTGCTCCTGCCCCTGTTCGCCATGGCCGCCGCCACCGACTGGGCCGAGAGCATCTGGCAATGGCTTCAGCCCGGCAAACTCGAATCGTATTCCACCGTGCCGCGCACGCATCATGTCCTCGTGATCGACGGATCGCTCAGCATGACGGCGCGAACGGAGGACGGCCGCACCCGCTTCGAACACGCCGTGGCCCAGGCCGAGGAACTCATCCAGCGCGGGAACGCCGGCGACGGCTACACCATCATTCACCTCACCGGCACGCCTAAGGTCGTGGTGCCCGGGCCCTCCAACGCCCACGACAAGGTGTTGAAGGAACTGGGCAAGCTGAAGCCGACGCACGCCGCGGCAGACACCGCCCCGGCGCTTACCGCGATCGCGGACGCGCTCGCCCGGTCGCCCCGTTCCTACCCGCGCCGGCAGGTCACGTTCTTCACCGACCTTCAGCGCTCCGCATGGGCCAGTTCGCTTCCCACGCCGGACGCTCCTTCGCCGGATGCGTGGTCGCAGATCCTCAAGGGTAAGGAGGGCAAGGGCGCCGCCGAGGTCGTGATCGTAGACGTGGCGAGGGCGGACGTCGACAACCTCGCCGTCTCGGACCTTGCGCTTGGCGATCCGCTGCCGCTCGTCGATGCCCCGACCGTCGTGACCGCGACCGTCCAGAATCACGGGCGAACCGAGAAGCGGCTTGTGCGCGTGGAACTGCTCCTCGGACGCCCGTCCGCTTCCGGCGCCGATTCGCTCGTTTCCGTGGAGACGCGCACGATCGACGCCGTTCCCGCGGGCGGGCACTCGGCCGTCAGTTTCAACCTTGAAGGGACGCGCACCGGGTTCATCACCCGCGGCATCCACGTCGTGCAGGTGAAACTCGCCGAAGGGGACGAACTTCCCGCGGACGACGTTCGCTCCCTTGCAGTGGACGTGCGGGCCGGGCTGCATGCGATGATCGTGGACGGGAAGAAAGGCGAGGCGGAGCGACTGCGTCGGGCCGGGGAACATCTGGCGCGGTCGCTGGTGCCGCCGGGCGCGAAGCCGACCGAGACGCCGGCGCGGCTGCATCGCCCCGGCGCGAAATGGCCCGAGCAGCCGGACCAGCGCTGGATCCTGTCGCCGACGGAGTTCGCGAACCCGGACCTCGGCGATCCCGCCGGCGCGGAGTGCGTCTTTCTGTGCGATGTACCCGCCTTCACTCCCGCAATGGTGGCGAAACTGGAAGCGCACCTGAAGCGCGGCGGCGGCGTCGTCATCGGCCTCGGGCCCAACGCAGCAGCCGCAAAAGACAACTACAACAAGCTGCTCTACGCCGAAGGCAACGGCATCCTGCCGGGTCCGCTCCTGGAGGTCGCCACCTCCTCGCCCGACGACCCGGGGTTCCGGTTGTTCGCGGAGGAAGCGGAGTTCCGCAAGGCGCCGCTGCTGGCGTTCCGGGAAGACAATGCGCGGGCCGGGCTCGCCACGGCGCCGTTCAAGAGTTACGTGAAGCTGGACGCGCCGGCGGACGGACGCGCCCGCCGCATCCTTTCGTTCGTTCCGGCGAACGCGGCCCCGGACCCGAGCCGCAAGCCGGACGCTGCCGTCGTCGAATGGTCGCGGCATCGCGGCCGCGTCGTCGTCTACACCAGCACGTTTAACCAGGACTGGACCGACTGGCCCGTGCTGCCGAGCTTCCTCCCGTTTGTCCATGAAACGCTCCGCTTCGCAGCGGCGAACCCGGACCGCCACACGATTCGCGTCGGCGAATTGCTCGAGGAGTTCTTTCCGCCGGCGAACGCGGGCCTGAGCGCGGAACTGATCGGCCCGGATGGCATCACCGCGAAATTGCCCATCACCCTGCGCGATGAAGCCGGTGTGGCCCGGTTCGAGCACACGAACTTCGGCGGTTTGTACCGCCTCGGCGTGGGGGAATCGCGGGACCGCGTGTTCGCCGTGAACCCGCCGGAAGCCTCGCCCTCGGGCGGCAACGAGTTCGACCTGCGCCGTGCCGAGCCCTCCGAGTTCAAGCCGGTCGGCCCGATTCAGATTGTCAGCGACCTGGGTGAAGCCCGCACGCAGGACGGCGGCGCGAGCATCGTTTCCACGCCGCGGCCGCACGGCCCCACGCTCGCACGCTGGGCCGTCCTCTTCGCCATCGGCATCATGGTGTGGGAAGTGGTGCTCGCGTGGCGTCTGGGGCCGTCCCGCCTGCCCGGCACGGCGGCCAAGCCCGTTGAACGCCACCCGATCGTTCGCCTGCTCAGCAACCTCCTCGCGCTGGGCGTGCTCCTCCTCGTGGCGGTCGCGATCGGGCTGGTCATTCGCGCGGACCGCACCGGGAACGTCTTCGGCTTCCTGCCCCTGGAATGGAAGCACGCGGCGGAAGAGGGCGTTGGGTGGGTCGTCGGCCTTCCGCCCACGCCGCCGGGCGAGAATGACCGCCTCGTTCTCGAGCGCTCCGCGGCCATCGCCCGAGACCTGCACACGGACTGGCTCATCGCCGCGGTCGCGGCCCTCGGCTGTATCGCGATCGCCGTCGGAATGTACTGGCGCGAACGCGCCGCCGCCGGCGGTTTCCGCCGCATCCTGCTCCCCACCGCCCTCCGTACCGGCACTTTCCTCCTCGCGCTGTTCGTGCTCCTCTCGCAATGGCAACTCGCCTTCAAGCGCGAGGGCTGGCCCGAGGTCGTGATCCTGCTCGACACGTCCGCGAGCATGGCGACCGTGGACGAGTTCCGAGACCCGGTCGTTCGCGCGAAGGCGGAGCAACTTGCCGCGTCCGTGAATCTGCCGAGTGCACACCGCCTGAAGCTGGCCCAACTCCTGCTGTCGCGCAAGGGATCGGACTGGCTCGACAAACTGCTCTGCGAGAAGCGCGTGAAGGTGCACGTGTACGCGGTGGACACGCAGACTCGGATCGTGGCCAGCGCAACTGAAGAGAAGGACGTGCCTGCGGCCCGCGACGCGATGCAGGCCCTGAAACCCGAAGGAGATTCCTCGCGGCTCGGCGACGGAGTCGAGGCCGTCGTGAAGGCTTACCAGGGCGGCTCGCTCGCCGCCGTCATCCTCTTTACGGACGGCGTCACCACCGCGGGAGTGGACCTGCCCGAGGCCGCCCGCACGGCCAACGTGCCGCTCTACCTCGTCGGCATGGGCGACCCGTGGGTGGTGCCCGACCTGCGGCTCTCCGATCCGATCTTCGAGGACGTCGTGGCCCGCGGCGACCCGCTGGACTTCCAGGCCCGGCTCTCCGCGCGCGGCGCCGTGCCTCCCGATTCCGTCCAGGTTTCGCTCTACGAGAAACTGCCCAGCGGGCTCGTCGAACGCGGCCGCGCAAGTGCCGTGCCCACCGAGGACGGCGCCGCCGTGAAGGTCAGCTTCACCCCCACCGAGGTCGGCGAGAAGATCCTCGTGCTGGAGGTGCCGCCGATCCCCGGGGAGGCGGACACGACGAACAACCGCATCGAGCGCCGCATCACGGTGGTCGAAGCCAAACGGGCCCGCGTGCTCTTCGTCGAAGGAGACCCGCGCTACGACTTCCGCTACGCCAAGGTGCTCATGGAGCGCGAGTCGGAACGCGTCGCGGGGAACAAGTCGATCGAGTTGAAGAGCGTGCTGCTGGGTGCCTCGCGCGGCTGGGCGGAAACGGACAAGAGCGCCCTCACGGACTTCCCCACCCGGGATCAACTCTTCGAATACGACGTGGTGATCCTCGGCGACTTCGATCCGAAGGCGCTGCCGCGCACCTCGCGGACCTTGCAGGACCTCGCGGACTTCGTGAGGGTGAAGGGCGGCGGTATGCTCTTCGTCGCCGGCGAACACTTCAGCCCGTTCGCGTTCGCGGACACACCGCTGGCGGATGTGATGCCGATCGTGCCGAGTGAGGGCGTGCCGCCGAAACCGACTTCGGAAGCGAACCCGATCGCCGAATCGTACCGGCCGCACCTCACGCAGACCGGCCGCTCGCACCCCCTGTTCCGATTCAATCCGGACCCCGTGGAATCGGACCGCATCTGGAACCGGCTTCAGCCGCTGTTCTGGTTCGCCTCGGGTTACAAGAAGAAGCCCGCGGCCGAGGTGCTCGCCGTACACAAGGATCGGCCGTCCGAAGGCGGCGGCCGCGAGAACCATCCGCTCGTGCTGCAGCAGTTCGTCGGCGCCGGCCGCGTCCTTTTCTTCGGCTTCGACGAAACCTGGCGCTGGCGCTGGCGCGCTGACGAAGAGCAGTTCAACAAGTTCTGGCTGCAGTCGGTCCGCGTTCTGGCCCGCGCCCGCCGCGGAAAGATCGAACTCAAACTGAAGGACGGCAGCGGCCCCTACCGCCGCGACGACCGCATCACGGTGAAGGTCCGCTTCCCGGACGACGCGCCCGCCCCGGCGGACGGCACGGTGGTGAAAGTGCAGGTGCAGCGCAGCCCGCTGCCCAACGCGGATGGGACGCCGGGCATGGGCGACGTGGAATCGCAGGACCTGCTGCTCTCGCGAGTGAAGGGCGAGCGTGCGGAGTTCGAGGCGGCGCTCACACGCACGCCGGAGGCGGTGTACCGCTTCACCCTGGTGGAGCCGGACGCCGGGCCGAACCCGCCGCGAGCGGAGGCGAAAGTCCTGCCGCCGCCGACCGAACGCGAACGCCTCGACATGAATCGCCAGGCGCTGGTCGCCGCGGCGTCCGTGTCGCACGGCGGCTTCTATACGCTGGCCGACGCGGAGAAGGTGTTCGACGACCTCCGCGACCTCGAGCCGATCGAATTGAACGAACCGCGCCCGCCGCTCGCCCTGTGGAACCACCCCGCTGTGTACGGACTGTTGTTCCTCGTGCTCGTCACGGAGTGGTTGTTGAGGAAGCGTGAGCGATTGCTATGATGCGGGAGGAGCATCCGATGACACTGACACCCGAACAACTGCAAACCATTGATCATCACGCTTCCGGCTCGCACTGCGCGCTCATTTCGCCGTTCCGAGCGTTACGGTGACCTGCAAGCCCACGAAGCGGGCGGCGATCGCGGACGATTCCGCGTCGAGATAGGCCGTGACTTCCACCACACGGCGGTCGGAGTCCTCCCGCGGGCCCACCGGCATCACCTGGTTGCGCGCGATCATTCGTGCGATGTCGCGGTCCGAACGCACCGAGCCTTTGAGCGGCTTCGGCAGCGCCGAGTTCGTCGCCTCGATCGCCACCGGGCCCTTCTTCACCAGATCCGCGACGCGCTCGAGGTCTGATTCGTACACCTCGGCCACCACCGTCATCTCGGTCAGGTTCCCCATTTGAAGAACGGGCTCGACGCCGGTCGGCTGTCCCTCGTGGCCGGAAACCTTGAGCACGGTGCCGTCGACCGGCGCTTTCAGAATGGTGAGGTCGAGTGTCTTCCTTGCCTGGGCAAGCTTCTCCTCGGATGACCTGATCGGCGCTTTGGCCTCGGCCTCCGCGAGGCCCGCTTTCGCCGCGGCGAGCCGGGCGTTGGCGGCCTTCTTGTTCTCCGCATACGACGTGACGGCCTTGTCTTTCGCGGCTTTCGCCGCCGTCAGTTCCGCGTCCGCCTGATCGACCCCGAGCCGCGCCTTCTCCAGGTCTTCGTCGGCGACCCGGACCTTATCGGCCTTGAGCATGTTCAGCCGCTCCAGCATCTTCGCCGCGGCCGCCTTCTGCTTCTCAATGAACGAGACTTTCGCGCCGAGCGCCCGGAGATCGCTTTCCTCGCCGGCCGCGAGTTGGTTCACGTCGGCCTGGGCGGCGTCGATCTTCTTCTGCCCGGATTCCTTGGCGGCCTTGAGGGAGTCCTTCGCTTCCTGCAACTGCACCTCGGCGACTTTCACGTCCCCTTCGCGCTGTTCGCGGCTGGCGAGGGTCGCGATCGGGTCGCCGGACTTGAGCATGGTGCCGGGGGTGAGAGGCTTCATTTCTTTGATGCGGTCGCCGGGCGGACCGTAGACGGGAACGACGCCTCCGGCGGGTTGCAGCCGGCCGAGCGCGGAGACGCGCGCGGGCGACTGGCCGGGCGAAGTGTCCGGCGCGGTCCGATCCACGGGGGCGCCGTTGCTCTTCGAATAGAAGAGGGCGGCGCCGACGCCGGCGGCGAACGCGACCAGTGCGATCACCACGCCGACCCAGGCGCGGCCGGAACGAATCGTCCAGCGGGGCGAGTGTTTCATCCCGTCACCTTCACCACGTTGCCGACGATCAGCGCCCACCACAGCACTTTACAGAGCACGTGCAGTGCCTGATCCACGTGGATGGTGTAGAGCTTTTCGCACTTGCCGAGGTCGATGAACCAGTGGACGACGGTTTCGGCGAGAGCGAAGGCGATGGCCAGGTCCCAGTTGCCGGTGACCCAGATGATGATGACGCCGACGGCGGCGCCGTGCAGCAGCGCGTGCGCGGTGAGCCAGTAGAACCACGGCACGGATTTCTGAATGGGGTTGTCGGTGCGGCGGCACTTGCAGACGGCCATGGGGTCCGTCTGCAGGGAGTAGTCCATCAGGGCATGGCCGGCCAGCAGGAAGAAAAGCATCCGCGGTTCCGTGGCAAGCGAGTCCGGTATCGTCGTGGAAGGGATTGTACTCAGCTCGTCGTCGCGGCGCGAAGAGCAACGCGATTCTCAATTCTGGGGCGCACGGCGCGGGTCGATTCTCGCGCTTGAGGCGCGAAACGGGCCGGTTCGGATTTCGCGGTTGGATCGGGCAAGCCGCGTGCGGTTGGGGCTTTCGAGCGAACCCGCGCGCGGCGCGGGGTTTCTCAAAAAATGGCATTGCCGCCCGATGCTGCGCCCCTAAAACCCCGACATTGCAATCGACGGCCTGCGCGCGAATGCAAGCCGCGACGCCGAGTGACAGTGGAGTGTCACCGGCCTGCCGATGGGAAGGTCGAACATGGAACATGCCCCTTCGCCGGCTCCCGTTACCGCCACCGGTTACAGCGCGACCGTGCGAGGCATCGCCGTGGCCTCCGTCGCCCTCGGCTTCTTCTCGATGATCGTGTTCTGGTGGAAGCCGTTCGGCGGGATGCTTGCCTCCGTCGGGCTCGCGCTCGGATTGATCTCGCTTCTGATCGGCAACAAGGGCGGCCTTCGCGGTGAGAACTACGCACTCGCCGGCACTCTCATGTGCGCCTTCAACCTGTCCGTGATTACCGCCGTCTACTTCGCGCTGAACTTCGTGCAATGGGGATTCCTCCCCTGGTGATCGGTTGGGAGGGCGAGGCTCCCGCCGAGCCTCGGGTACTGGAGACTGTGGATGCCCCAGATCTTCCCGAAGGGTGTGAACCCGCTGGGCCGGATGCTCGTGCTCGGCCTGCCGATGTCGTTCGCGCTCACCTGCGTCGGGCTCGCGGCGTTCTACCGCTCCGGGTACGCCACAGGTAAAGATGAAGTCGTGCCGCAGCCCATCGCCTTCAGCCACGCGCACCACGTCGGGCAGCTCGGCATCGATTGCCGCTACTGCCACACCTCGGTGGAAGACTCGCACTTCGCCGGCATCCCGCCCACGAAGACCTGCATGAACTGCCACCAGCAGATGTGGACGAGCGCGGACATCCTCGAGCCGCTCCGCAAGAGCTACTACGAAGACAAACCGGTGGTGTGGAACCGCGTGCACAACGTGCCGCACTACGCCTACTTCAACCACTCGATTCACGTGGCGAAAGGCGTCGGCTGCCAGAGTTGCCACGGCCAGATCGACCAGATGAACCTCACGTTCCAGAGCAAGACGCTGCTCATGGAATGGTGCATCAGTTGCCACCGCAACCCGCAGGAGAACCTGCGGCCGAAGTCCGAGGTGTTCAGCATGACCTGGGCGCCTGGCCGGCCGGTCGATGGTCATGCGCAGAAGTGGAAGCGCGAGGACCTTCCCAATTGGGGCCTCGTGCAGGAGAAGGACGGCAAGTGGGTCGATTCGAAGTGGGTGGGCGAAATGGTCGGCAAGGACCGGCCCACGACGCAGGCCGAGATCGGCAAGCAGTTGAAGGAAGTCTACGCCGTCCGCGACGCCGGCACGCTCACCGGCTGCTCGATGTGTCACCGCTAGCCGCGTGCGGCTTCGCGACTGGAACGCAGGGGTAACGATGCCACCCGAAGCGAACGACAACCGGCTCACCGAACCCGGCCTCTGGCAAGGGCTGGAAGCGTACATGGACTCCGCCGAGTTCAAGGCGTCCATGGAGAACGAGTTCCCGGAGGATGCGGCCGAGTGGACCGATCCGGTGAGCCGCCGGAACTTTGTCAAGCTGATGGGTGCTTCGCTGGCCCTGGCCGGCGCCGCCGGGTGCTCGCCGCGCCCCGCCCCGATGCGGAAGATCGTGCCCTACACGCGGCAGCCGGAACAGATGACCCCCGGCGTCCCGCTCTACTTCGCCTCCGCCTGCCCCGTCGGCGGGTACGTCTCCGGCGTCGTCGTCCGCAGCAACGAAGGCCGCCCCACCAAGATCGAAGGCAACCCCGATCACCCGTCCAGCCTCGGCAGCACCGGGGTCATCACACAGGCGTCCCTCCTCGACCTCTACGACCCGGACCGCTCCCAGTCCCCGACGCGCAGCGGCACCTCGCTTCCTTACGACGAAGTGATGTCCGCTCTTCGCAAGGAACTCGAACGGCTCAAGAAGAAGGGCGACAAGGGCAAGGGCCTCCGCATCCTCACGGGCACCGTGACCTCGCCGACACTCGCGGCCCAGATCGGCGAACTGCTCGCGGCGTTCCCCGAAGCGCGCTGGGCCCAGCACGAACCCTGCGGACAGGACAACGTCGTCCTGGGGGCCAATAAGGCCTTCGGCCGCGACGTGAACGTGACCTACGACTTCGCCAAGGCGGACGTCGTGCTGTCGCTGGACGCGGACTTCCTCGGCAGCGGCCCGGGACAGGTCCGTTACAGCAAAGACTTCGCTTCGCGCCGCCGCATCCGCGAGAACATCCCGGCGGGCCAGGAAGGCGAGTACGTCAAGCTGAAGGCGGACGAGAAGAAGAACGAAAAGGGGATGAGCCGGCTGTACGTGGTCGAGGCGATGCCGAGCGTCACCGGCTCGGTGGCCGATCACCGCTTGGCGCTGCCCGCAAGCCAGGTGGACGCGTTCGCACGGGCGCTGGGTTCGAACCTCGGCGTCGCCACGGTCTCAGCCGCGGCGGTTTCGGATGCAGCCCAGAAATGGATCGCCCCGCTCGCCAACGACCTGAAGACGCATAAGGGCAAGTGCATCGTGATCGCCGGCGAGTGCCAGCCGCCGCACGTGCATGCGATCGCACTGGCGATCAACAACTCGCTCGGCAACATCGGCACTACGGTCCTGGTCTCCGAACCCGTGGAAGTTCGACCGGTCGGCAAGGTCATCGACCTGCCGACACTCGTAAAGGAGATGGCGGCGAAGGCGGTCGAGACGCTGCTTATTCTCGGCGGCACGAACCCGGCCTACACCGCGCCCGCGGATGTGGACTTCGCCGGCGCGATCAAGAACGTCGGCTTCCGCTTCCACCTCGGCTCGCACCAGGACGAGACCGCCGCGCTGTGCGAGTGGCACGTAAACGAAGCCCACTATCTGGAAGCGTGGGGCGACGGCCGCGGGCACGACGGCACGGTCGGCCTCCAGCAACCGCTCATCGCGCCTCTGTACGCCGGCAAGTCCGCCATCGAACTGCTCGCCGACGCCAACGTGAATTCTCCGACTCGCGAGGGGCGCGAGGTCGTCCGCACGACGTGGAAGAAGTGGTTCGCCGATTCGAAGCAGGCCGGCGAGTTCGAGCAATTCTGGCAGGAGGCCGTGCGCTCGGGAGTCGTGAAAGGGAGTGCGCCGGCCGCCGTGAAGTCGGCTGTCGCCGGCAACCTCGACCTCAAGCCGGTTTCCCCCGCCCCGTCCGGCGCCGAACTCGAGATCAACTTCCGCCCGGACTCGGCACTCTACGACGGCCGCTATGCGAACAACGGTTGGCTCCAGGAACTGCCGCGTCCGGTGACCCGCATCAGTTGGGACAACGCCGCGTACGTGAGCCTCGAAACGGCGAAACGCCTCCAGGGCGAGAAGAGCCCGCGGTGGATCGCCGGCGAACGCGGTCGCATGGAAGTGACCGTGCTTGAACTCGACTACAAGGGGAAGAAGATCAAGCTGCCGGTGTGGGCGCTGCCGGGTCATCCGGACAATGTCGTGACCGTGCACCTCGGCTTCGGCCGCGAACGCGCCGGCCGCGTCGGCAACGCGGACAACACGATTTCCACCAAGACCGTCATCGGCGTCACCCGCGATGAGGTGAACGCCGAGGGGAAGACGGCCCGCGGTTCGAACGCCTATCTTCTTCGCACCGCCGATTCGCTCTGGTTCGGTTCGGGGCTCAAGGTCACTCGCACGTCGAGCACGTACTTCCTCGCGTGTCTCCAGGCGAACTGGAGCATGGTGCAGAAAGACCCGCTGAACGGGCACATCCTCAAGCGCGAACCGGTTCGGCACGGCACGCTGGCCGATTACGAGAAGAACGCGTGGTTCGCGAAGATCCCGCCGACGGGCGGCGGCGAGACCGACCTCATCAGCCACAACATCCCCGGCCCCGCGGGGAAGAGCGAGAAGGAATCCGGCGCCCAGAACGGGCTCGGCACCAGCTACGGCCCCGGCCACGACCACCATCACGGCGACGATCACAAGCACGAGGAAGGCGGCCACGACACGCGCCTCTTCCCGCTCTCGATGTACCACCCGAACGACAACCTCTATCCGGGGGCGCGGGCGGAACATCAGCGGCGCTGGGGCATGGCGATCGACCTCTCCGCGTGCACCGGGTGCAGCGCGTGCATGATCGCCTGCCAGAGCGAGAACAACACGCCGGTGGTCGGCAAGCGCGAAGTGACCCGCGGCCACGACATGTTCTGGATCCGCATCGACCGCTACTACGGCGGTACGCAGGACAACCCGACGGACCAGACCTACCACCAGCCGGTTCCGTGCCAGCAGTGCGAGAAGGCGCCGTGCGAAGTGGTGTGTCCGGTCGGCGCGACGGCCCACACGTCCGACGGCCTCAACGACATGGCGTACAACCGCTGCGTCGGCACGCGGTACTGCTCGAACAACTGCCCGTACAAAGTCCGTCGCTTCAACTTCCTCACCTTCCAGGACTGGACGACGGAGAGCATCAAGCTCGGCCGCAACCCGGACGTGTCGGTGCGGAGTCGCGGCGTGATGGAGAAGTGTACCTACTGCGTGCAGCGGATTCGCTACGCGGAGATCGTGGCGGAGCGCGAGAGCCGGGGCATCAAGGACGGGGAGATCCGCACGGCGTGCCAGGCGGCCTGCCCGTCCGGCGCGATCAGCTTCGGTGACCTGAACGACGTCAACGGCGTGGTCGGCAAGTGGAAGGGCGAGCCCGCCAACTACGGCCTGCTCGCGGAACTGAACACGATGCCGCGGACGAGCTACCTCGCGAGCATCCGCAACCCGAATCCCGAGTTGAAGTGATCGGCGGATCGCTTGCGGTTTCGCGACACGCGAAACCGCAAGCGATCCGGAAACCTGGAGAATAGCAGTGTCGATCGCGGAACATCCGCAAGCGCCGTATCGGCCGCCGAGCGATCTGCCGCTCGAGCCGGAAATGCATCCGCTCGTGCAGAACAAGCACGACCTCGTCTCCGTCGGCACCGCCATCGGATCGGTCGTCTTTCTGGACAAGCAGCCCAAGGGCTGGTGGGTCGGCTTCCTCGCCGGCTTTGCCATGCTCCAGATTCTCGCGATCTCGGTCTGCTACCTCTTCTACATGGGCGTGGGCATCTGGGGCATCAACGTCCCGGTCGCCTGGGGCTTCGCGATCATCAACTTCGTGTGGTGGATCGGCATCGGTCACGCCGGCACGCTGATCTCCGCGATCCTCCTGCTGCTGCACCAGAAGTGGCGAACGAGCATCAACCGGTTCTCGGAAGCGATGACGATTTTCGCGGTCATGTGCGCCGGCCTGTTCCCCCTGCTGCACATGGGCCGGCCGTGGTTCTTCTACTGGCTCTACCCGTTCCCGAACGTCGCCGGCGTTTACCCGCAGTTCCGCAGTCCGCTGACGTGGGACGTCTTCGCGGTGACGACGTACTTCACCGTGTCACTGGTGTTCTGGTACATCGGCCTGGTACCGGACCTCGCCGCGCTGCGCGATGAAGCGAAGAAGAAGTGGCAGCAGATCCTGTACGGCATCCTGGCCCTCGGCTGGCGCGGCTCGGCGATCCACTGGCGGCGCTACGAGAAGGTCTACCTGCTCCTCGGCGGGTTGAGCACGCCGCTCGTGCTTTCCGTGCACACGGTCGTGTCCTTCGACTTCGCCGTGTCGATCGTGCCGCTGTGGCACGCGACGATCTTCCCGCCGTTCTTCGTCGCCGGGGCCATCTACTCCGGCTTCGCCATGGTGGTCGCGCTGGCGATCCCCATTCGCAAGTGGTACGGCCTCGAAGACTTCTTCACGGACCACCACCTGGACATCTGCGGCAAGGTCATGCTCGCCACGGGGTTCCTCGTGACGTACGGGTACTTCAGCGAGTTCTGGATGGCCTGGTACGGCCACAGCCTGTACGAGTGGGGCACGACGATCGAGCGGATGTTCGGCCCGTACGGGTGGTCGTACTGGTGCCTCATTTTCTTCAACTGCGCGTTCCCGCTGACGGTGCTGTGGTCGAAGCGGATTCGCCGCAGCATGTTCTGGCTGGAGATGTGCTGCATCTCGGCCCTCATCGGCATGTGGTTTGAGCGCTACGTGATCGTGATCACGCTGAGCCGCGACCAGGTGCCGAGCAGTTGGGGCCGTTACGCTCCGACGATCTGGGACTACGGGACGATGATCGGGTCGCTGGGCCTGTTCCTGTTCATGTTCTTCCTGTTCATCCGGTACCTGCCGATGATTTCGATCACGGAGATGCGGGAGTTGCTGCCGAAGAAGCAGGGCGGCGGCGGGGGTCACTCGATCATGGAGAACGCGCCATGAGCATCGACGCCGCAACGACGGTCGCGGCTTCGCACGGGCACGGCGGCGGCCACGGC
>Ga0210380_10000536_pt1 | contig 16581 bp, 15 predicted proteins | sample PLM4_5_coexredo_FD_155476 | JGI IMG/M metagenome (GOLD analysis project Ga0210380, IMG submission 155476) | Groundwater sediment microbial communities from an aquifer in East River, Colorado, USA - PLM4_5_coex redo | ecosystem: Environmental > Terrestrial > Soil > Riparian zone | place: USA... | reverse complement strand
GCCGAGAGATTCTGCGATTCGTCGATGATCAGCACGGTGTGGCGGCCCTTGGCATGGGCGTCGAGCAGGTACGCGTTGATGCAATCGACGAACACCTTGATGCTGGCATTGCCGGGCGGACAGACAATGCCGAATTCAACGCAGATGGTCGAGAGCAGTTCCTCCACCGTCAGCTTGGGATTGAAGATATAGGCCACATCGCAGGACGCGGGGATCTGCTGCAGCAGGCAGCGGCATACGGTGGTCTTGCCCGCTCCCACCTCGCCCGTGAGCAGCACGAACCCGCCATCGCCGTTCACGCCATAGAGCAGATGAGCGAGCGCCTCCTGATGGCGATGGCTCAGGTATAGATAGCGTGGGTCCGGCGCAATGGAGAATGGCGCCTCGGCGAGGCCAAAGTAATGTTGGTACATGGAACGATAGGGGATTCTATCCCGCCCCCTGCGCACCTTTGACGCTCGTAGCGCGCGTAGGGCACTTCCGGCGGATTCCTCTATGGGTCGCAAGCAGCCATCGGCATGGGCTTCCAGCGAGATACCATTGTCCTGCGCCCTCAGGACATTGACACACACGGTTCTGCCAACGTGCTACCGAACTTCGCGAAGGAAGAGCTGCTGGCTGTCGCAATCGCGCGCCTGATCGGCGATGCGCGGCACGTCGCCGTGGGGGCGGCCTCGCCGATTCCCGCGATGGCGGTGTTCCTGCTGCGCGAGAAGAACGGCGGGCGGCCACGCGTATCGCTGCTGCACAAGCGCAGCGGCAATCCGTTCACCGAAGGATCCCGCGAACTGTTCGACCTGGCCGGGCAGGGGCGCATCGACGTTTTCTTCCTCGGCGGCGCGCAGATCGACGGCGAGGCGAACATCAACCTGGTGAAGGCCGAAGGCAAGCGCTTCCCGGGCTCCTTCGGCTCCGCCTATATGTATTTCGCGGCGAAGAAAACCATCCTATTCCGGGAGGAACATTCACCGCGCGTGCTGGTAAAGAAGGTGGATTTCCTCTCCGCGCCGGGGTGGAGCGAACCCGGTGTCGAACGGCGGGGCGGCCCGGCGGCATTGTTGACCGGAAAGGCGCTTTTCCTGTGGCAGAAGGAACAGCGCCGCTTCCGTTTGGCAAGCGTGCACCCGGACTCGAGCGTGGCGGACGTTCGTGCGAACACCGGCTTTGACTATGACGTGCCGGGCGCCGTGCCGCAGACGGCCGCACCGGCCGACGAAGAACTGGATCTGCTCCGCGGGCCGGTAGCCCGCGTCATCGCGGAGAACTACCCCGAGTTCGCGCGCCGCGTGTGGGGCGCGCTAACCCAGCTCCGCCCAGCGTAGCGAACGCTTGACCGCCTCGCGCCACTGCCCGAGAAGATCTGCGGCGTGGGCGGGAATCATCTGCGGCTCGAAGCGCCGGCCCACTTCCCAGCGCGAGGCGAGCGCCTCGCGCGAAGGCCACAGCCCGACGGCCAGTCCCGCCAGGTACGCCGCGCCCAGCGCCGTGGTCTCCAGCACCTTGGGCCGCACCACCGGCACGCCGAGAATGTCGGCCTGGAACTGCATCAGCAGGTCGTTGGCGGCGGCGCCGCCGTCCACGCGCAGCTCCTTCAGCTTTTCGCCCGAGTCCTTCTGCATCGCCTCGAGCACGTCGGCGCTCTGGTAGGCGATCGATTCGAGCGCGGCGCGGGCGATGTGCGCGCGCCCGGTACCGCGCGTGATGCCGACGATGACGCCGCGCGCCTGCGGATCCCAGTGCGGCGCGCCCATGCCGGTGAACGCCGGCACCAGGACCACGCCACCCGAGTCGGGCACGCTGGCGGCCAGCGCCTCGATCTCGGCACTCGAGTTGAAGAAGCGCATCTCGTCGCGCAGCCACTGTACGACCGCGCCGGCGATGAATACGCTGCCTTCCAGCGCGTACTCCTTGTCGGCGTCGCGCGCATCGCGCGCGCGGCCGAGTTGTGCGGTGGCGGTGGTGAGCAGGCCGTTGGCGGAGGCCACGGCGCGCGCGCCGGTGTTGAGCAGCATGAAGCAGCCGGTGCCATAGGTGTTCTTCGCCATGCCCGGCTTGTGGCAGCCCTGGCCGAAAAGCGCCGCCTGCTGGTCGCCGGCGATGCCCGCGATCGGCACCGCGGCGCCGAGTACCGAGGGCGCAATCATGCCGAACACGTGCGCTGACGGGTAGACGTCGGGCAAGATGGCGCGTGGCACGCGCAGCATTTCGAGCAGTTCGGTGTCCCAGTCGCCCTTGTGGATGTCGAACAGCATGGTGCGCGCCGCGTTCGAGGGGTCGGTGACATGGGTCCGGCTCTGCGACAGCTGCCAGGCGAGCCAGGTGTCGATGGTGCCGAAGGCGAGCTCGCCGCGCTCGGCGCGCCCGCGCGCGCCGGGGATGTTGTCCAGCAACCAGGCGATCTTGGTGCCGGAGAAATAAGGATCGAGCACCAGCCCGGTCTTGGCCTTGATGGTGTCCTCGACGCCGTCGGCACGCAGTTGCGCGCACACGCCGGCAGTGCGGCGGTCCTGCCAGACGATGGCGTTGGCGAGCGGCGCGCCGGTCTGCCGGTCCCACAGCACGGTGGTCTCGCGCTGGTTGGCGATGCCCGCGGCGAGGATCTCGGTCGGGTGCACGCCGGCCTTTTCCACTGCCTCGCGCGCCACCTCGCACTGGGTAGCGAAGAGCTCGTTCGGATCGTGCTCCACCCAACCCGGCTGCGGATAGATCTGGCGGAATTCCTGCTGCGCCGTCTGCACCGGCGCGCCTTCCTCGTTGAACACGATGGCGCGCGAGCTGGTGGTGCCCTGGTCGAGCGCGAGGATGTAGCGCATCGGGCTATTCTACTGAGCCGGCTGCGGCGGCAGCCGGCAGTAGCGCTCGGCGAGCTCCCTGAAGTCGCGCAGAGACTTGCCGGCATCGAAATCCTTGCCGAGTTCCTCGGCGAGGATCGCGGCGGTGCGCGCCGCAATCGACGCGGCTAGCCGCGCGTCGAGGAACAGCACGCGCGATCGGCGCGCGAGCACGTCCTCCACCGAGCGCGCGTATTCGCGGCGCACCGCGAAGCGCACCATGGCCTCCGAAAGTCCGGGCGCCAGTTCCCGGTCCGCGCCGGGCATGGACTGCACGATCGGCGCCTCGGTGCCATATAGATGCAAGCCCGGCGCATCGCTCAGCGGGCGCTCGCCGCAGGCGGGCGCGCCGGCCAGCGACAGGGCGGCGGTCGCACCAGCCGGGCGCGCCGGCAGCAGCTGGTTGGACATGCAGTGCGCGAGCACGTCTTCGGCCATCGCGCGGTAGGTGGTCCACTTGCCGCCGGTAACGGTGACCAGGCCCGAGCGTTCCACCAGCACTGCATGCTCGCGCGATAGCGCCTTGGTATCGCCGGGATCCTCGTTGGGCGGCTTGACCAGCGGCCGCAGGCCGACCCACACCGAGCGGATGTCCGCGCGCGTGGGCGCTCTCGCCAGGTAACGCGCGCCTTCGCCCAGGATGAATTCGATCTCTTGGCGGAACGGCTCGGGCTCGAGCGGCAGGTCGTGGCGCGGAGTATCGGTGGTGCCGAGGATGGTCTTGCCCAGCCAGGGCACGGCGAACAGCACGCGGCCATCCCTGGTTTTCGGCACCAGGATCGCGTGGCCGCCCGGCAGGAAGTCGCGGTCCACGACCACATGCACACCCTGGCTCGGCGCCACCAGGTCGCCGCGCGGCGCCCGGTCCATGCGCCGCACCGCGTCCACCCAGACACCGGTGGCATTGACCACGCAGCGCGTGCGCAGGGCGTGGCGCTGCCCGCTCTCGCGGTCCTCGACCACCACGCCGGCGATGCGGCCGCCTTCATGGTTCAGGCCTACCGCGGCACAGTGATTGAGCACGCTCGCGCCGCGCGCGATCGCGGTGCGCGCCAGCGCGAGCGCCAGGCGTGCATCGTCGAATTGTCCGTCCCAGTAGCGCACCGCTCCCGCCAAGCCGCGCACCTGCAGGCCCGGCGCCAGGCGCACCGCCGCGGCCGCGCCAAGAAACTCGGTTCGCCCCTGGCGTTGCCGGCCGGCAAGCAGGTCATACAGCAACAGTCCGCTGCCGTAGAACCATTGGTCGAACCAGCGCCCCTTGGCGCCGTAGACGGGCAGCAGGAAGGGCAGCGGCTGGGCGAGGTGCGGCGCGTTGCGCAGGAGGATGGCGCGCTCGCGCAGCGCCTCGCGCACCAGCCTGAGGTTGCCTTGCGCGAGATAGCGCACGCCGCCGTGCACCAGCTTGGTGGCGCGTGACGAGGTGCCCTTGGCGAAGTCTTCGGCTTCGACGAGCGCAACCGACAGGCCGCGCGCGGCCGCATCGAGCGCCACGCCGAGCCCGGTGGCGCCGCCGCCGATCACCACCAGGTCCCACGCGGGGAACTGCGCGAGCGTGCGGGCCAGGTCGCGGCGCGCCGGTTGCTGCGCTGCGCTCATCGGGCGCCGACGACCGCCTCGTCTGGCTTCTCGACGGCGATGTCGACCGCCACTTGGTTCTCCGCGCAGATGCTCAGCAGCCGCTCGGACGGCGCCGCGTCGGTGACGAAATGGTCGATGTCGGAGATGTGGCCGATGCGCACCGGCGCGGAGCGTCCGTATTTCAGGCTGTCGGCGACCAGGATGGCGCGGCGGCTGCTCTCCACGATCTTGCGCGACACCTCCACCTCGCGGTAGTCGTAGTCGAGCAAGCTGCCGTCCTCGTCGATCGCGGAGGCGCCGATGATCGCGTAGTCCACCTTGAACTGGCGCAGGAAATCCACCGCAGGCTCGCCGACGATGCCGCCATCGGCATGGCGCAGCACGCCGCCCGCCACGATCACTTCGATCTGCGTGTAGCCCTGCAAAATGTTGACCACGTTCATGTTGTTGGTGATCACCATGAGGCCCTTGTGCGAGCGCAAGGCGGTGGCCACCTGCTCGGTGGTGGTGCCGATGTTGATCAGCAGGGAGCAGTCGTTCGGGATCAGTTCGGCCGCCTTCAGGCCGATGCGCCGCTTGGCGTCGGTGGCCAGCTGCCGCCGCGATTCATAGGCGAGGTTGGCGACCCCCGAGGGCAGCATCGCGCCCCCGTGATAGCGCTGCAGCACGCCCTGGTCGCACAGTTCGTTCAGGTCCTTGCGGATGGTCTGCGGCGTCACCCCGAAGCGGCTCGCCAACCCGTCGACATCGAGTCGACCGTTATCGCGCGCGAGCGCCACGATGTCCGCCTGGCGTGGAGTGAGGACTGGCAAGGTGTTGGCCTCAATTGCTCATCTTAACAAGAGGACTTTCTATTTCTTTCGTTTTGCGGCACTGCACCAAGCGTTTCTTATATATTGACATTCATTTGCTTTCGCTCATAGCATGGTTTTTCTGTCAGACAAAGGGAGCCAACATGACGAGGTTTACGAAGGTAGGGGCGACGCTCGCCCTTGCAGTCGCCGCCGCCTTTGCCCCGATCGGCATCGCGGGCACGAACGAAGCGAAGCAGTGGGTCGACAAGGAATTCCAGCCTTCGACGCTGAGCAAGGCGCAGCAGTTGAAGGAGATGGAATGGTTCATCAACGCCGCGAAGGCCTTCAAGGGCCTGGAGATCAATGTCCTGTCGGAAACCATCCCGACGCACGAATACGAATCCAAGGTGCTCACCAAGGCCTTCTTCGAGATCACCGGAATCAAGGTCAACCACCAACTGCTGGGCGAAGGCGAGGTGGTGCAGGCGGTGCAGACGCAGATGCAGACCAACCGCAACCTGTATGACGCCTACATCAACGATTCGGACCTGATCGGCACGCACTCGCGCCTGCAGTCCGCGGTCAACCTGACCGACTGGATGGCGGGCGAAGGCAAGGACGTGACGCTGCCCACGCTCGACGTCAACGACTTCATCGGCAAGTCCTTCACCACCGGGCCGGACGGCAAGCTCTGGCAGCTGCCCGACCAGCAGTTCGCGAACCTCTATTGGTTCCGCTACGACTGGTTCAAGCGCGCGGACCTGAAGGCCAAGTTCAAGCAGATCTACGGCTATGACCTTGGCGTGCCGCTCGACTGGTCGGCCTACGAGGACATCGCCGAGTTCTTTTCGGTGCACGTAAAGGAAATCGACGGCAAGCGCATCTACGGCCACATGGACTACGGCAAGCGCGCCCCCGACCTGGGCTGGCGCATGACCGACGCCTGGTTGTCCATGGCGGGCGCCAGCTCCAAAGGCCTGCCGAACGGCCGACCGATCGACGAGTGGGGCATCCGCATGGAGGCAGGTTCCTGCAACCCGGCGGGCGCTTCGGTCACGCGCGGCGGCGAAACCAACGGCCCGGCGTCGGTCTACGCCGTGCGCAAGTGGGACGAGTGGCTGCGCAAGTACGCGCCGCCCGGAGCGGCTGACTATGACTTCTACCAGTCTCTGCCGGCGCTCTCCCAGGGCAACGTGGCGCAGCAGATCTTCTGGTACACCGCCTTCACCGCAGAGATGGTCAAGACCAAGAAAGAAGGCAACAACACCGTCGACGACCAGGGCAATCTGCTGTGGCGCATGGCACCTTCGCCGAAGGGGCCGTATTGGGAAGAGGGCATGAAGCTCGGCTATCAGGACGCCGGCTCGTGGACGCTGTTCAAGTCGACGCCGCTGAATCGCCGCAAGGCCGCGTGGCTGTATGCGCAATTCGTGGTTTCGAAGTCGGTGTCGCTCAAGAAGAGCCACGTCGGCCTGACCATCATTCGCGACTCGGACATCAACCACAAGTCCTTCAGCGACCGCGCCGCCAAACTCGGCGGGCTGGTCGAGTTCTACCGCTCGCCCGACCGCGTGCGCTGGACGCCGACCGGGGTCAACGTGCCGGACTACCCGAAGCTGGCACAGCTCTGGTGGCAGAACATCGGCGACGTGAACTCGGGGACTTTCACCCCGCAGCAGGCCATGGATCGCCTCGCCAAGGAGATGGACCAGGTGATGGCGCGCATGGAGGAAGCCGACAAGAAGGACAAGACCTACAGCGGCTGCGGCCCGCGCCTCAATGCCGAGAAACCGGCGAGCGAATGGCTCGGCAAACCGAACGGTCCCAAGGCCAAGCTCGCCAACGAGAAGCCGAAGGGCGTGACCATCGACTACGACGAACTGGTGAAGCGCTGGGCGAAGCGCTGAACCAGCCGCCCAGCCGGGCTGCAATTGCACGGACGAGGGGCGCACCGCCCCCCGTCCGTGTTAGTTTTGGATCACCGCGATGCTCGAACTGAAGAACGTCGTGCGTCGTGTCGGCGCGCAGACGCACATCCACGACACCAGCCTGGCGCTGCGCTCGGGCGGCTTCAACATCCTGCTCGGCACCACGCTTGCAGGCAAGACCACGCTGATGCAGTTGATGGCCGGCCTGGTGGCGCCGAGCGCCGGGCAGGTGTGGTTCGGAGGCCGCGACGTTTCTGGCGTGCCGGTGCAGAAGCGCAACGTGTCGATGGTGTTCCAGCAGTTCATCAATTACCCGAACCTCTCGGTGTACGAGAACATCGCTTCGCCGCTGCGCGTCGCGCGCAAGCAGGAAGCCGAGGTGCGCAGCCGGGTCGGGCGGATTGCCGAGCTGCTGCAGCTCTCGCCCTTCCTGCAGCGCAAGCCCGCGGAGCTCTCCGGCGGACAGCAGCAGCGCACCGCGCTAGCGCGCGCGCTGGTCAAGGACGCCGACCTGGTGTTGCTGGACGAGCCGCTCGCCAACCTCGATTACAAGTTGCGCGAAGGCTTGCGCGAGGAGCTACCCCGCCTGTTCGCGGACCGTTCCTGCACGGTCGTGTACGCGACCAGCGAGCCGGGAGAGGCGCTCCTGCTGGGCGGGTACACCGCGACCGTGCATGAGGGGCGCGTGACCCAATACGGGCCGAACGGTTCGGTGTACCGCGAGCCGGTGGACCTGACCACGGCAAGAGTGTTCTCCGATCCGCCGATCAACACGGCGCAGGTGGTGAAGAGCGCTCAGCGCATCCGGCTGTCGGAGCAGGTGAGTTGGGCCGCCGAAGGCAAACTGCGCGACCTGCCTGACGGCTCCTACACCATCGGACTGCGCCCCCACTACGTGCTGCCGGCGCCCGGAAAAGGCGGCGGCGTACAGGTTGACTGCAAGGTCCTCATCGCCGAGATCAGCGGATCGGAAAGCGTCGTGCATTTCGACCTCGGCGGCATGACCTGGGTATCGCAGTCGCAAGGCGTGCACGTGTTCAAGGTTGGTGAGGCCGCGCGCTTCGAGCTGGATGTGGCACGTTGCCTGTATTTCGCGCTGGACGGAGCGCGGGTCGCCGGCTGAGGATCATGGCGCGCATCAGACTGGAGCAGTTGCAGCACAGCTACCTCGCCAATCCGCTGCAAGACGCCGACTGGGCGCTGAAGAAGATGGACCTGCAATGGAACGACGGGGGCGCCTATGCGCTGCTCGGTCCTTCCGGCTGCGGCAAGACGACGCTGCTCAACATCGTGTCCGGCTTGCTGCGCCCGAGCGCGGGACGCATCCGCTTTGGTGACGAAGACGTCACTGACCGACAGCCTGACCAGCGCAACATCGCGCAGGTGTTCCAGTTTCCGGTGGTCTACGACACCATGAGCGTGTACGACAACCTTGCCTTCCCGCTGCGCAACCGCGGCACCGCCGAGGCGCAGGTGGATGCGCGCGTGCGCGAGATCGCGGCGCTGCTCGACCTGGAAGCCATGCTGCCGCAGCGCGCGGCGGGTTTGACGGCCGACGGCAAGCAGAAGATCTCCCTCGGCCGCGGCCTGGTGCGCTCGGACGTCAACGTGATCATGTTCGACGAGCCGCTGACGGTGATCGACCCGCACCTGAAGTGGCGCCTGCGCTCGAAACTCAAGGAACTGCACCAGCGCATCGGCATGACCATGATCTACGTGACGCACGACCAGACCGAGGCCATGACCTTTGCCGAACAGGTGGTGGTGATGCACGAGGGCACCGTAGTGCAGGTGGGCACCCCGGTGGAACTGTTCGAGCGGCCGCGGCATACTTTCGTCGGCCATTTCATCGGCTCGCCGGGCATGAACATCCTGCCGTGCGAGGTGGCGGGAGGCGTCGCGCGCTTCGCCGGCATCCCGGTGCCCACCGCAAACCCGGCCGGCGGTGCCGCGGGCGGCAAGCGCACCGAAATCGGCGTGCGGCCGGAGTTCGTGCGCTTCGCCGCGCAGGGCATCCCGGTGCGTGTGGCGCGCGTGAGCGACGCCGGGCGCCACCAGGTGGTCGAGACGCGGCACGGCGATACGGTGATCCGCGTGCTGCTCGACGAGCATGACGCGGTGCCCGCGCAGACGGCGCACCTCGCCTTCGACCCCGCCTTCACGCGGCTGTACGTGGACGGCTGGCTCGCCGGGGAGAGGGCGTGAGCGCGAAAACCGTCAACCACAGGGCCTGGTGGCTGGTGCTGCCGGTGGTGCTGCTGGTCGGCTTCAACGCGGTGATCCCGTTGATGACCGTGGTGAACTACTCGGTGCAGGAGACCTTCGGCAACAACCGCTTCTTCTTCGAAGGCGTGAAGTGGTTCGACCAGGTGGTGCATTCGGCGCGCTTCCACGACGCGCTCACGCGCCAGATGCTGTTCACCGCGATCATCCTCGCCATCGAGGTGCCGCTCGGCGTCGCGGTGGCGCTCGCCATGCCGCGCAAGGGCGTGTGGGCATCGGTCTGCCTGGTGCTGATGTCGATGCCCCTGCTGATTCCCTGGAACGTGGTCGGCGCGATGTGGAACATCTTCGCGTTGCCGGACATCGGCCTCCTGGGCTGGACGCTGAACAAGCTCGGCTTCGACTACAACTACACGCGCCAGCCGTTCGCCGCCTGGGCCACGCTGATCGCGATGGACGTGTGGCACTGGACCTCGCTGGTGGCGCTGCTCGCCTACGCGGGCCTCTCCGCGATCCCGGATGCCTACTACCAGGCGGCGAAGATCGACGGCGCCTCGTCCTGGGCGGTATTCCGCCACGTGCAGCTGCCCAAGATGAAGCACGTGCTGACGATCGCGGTGCTGCTGCGCTTCATGGACAGCTTCATGATCTACACGGAGCCTGTCGTGCTGACCGGCGGCGGTCCGGGCAATGCGACCACGCTGCTGTCGATCGACCTGGTGAAAATCGCGCTGGGGCAGTTCGACCTGGGCCCGGCGGCGGCGATGTCGCTAATCTACTTCCTCATCATCCTGCTGCTCTCCTGGATGTTCTACCGCGTGATGACGCTCGACGAGGAGTGAGTGATGAAACGCTTCATGTGGCTGGTGCCGGCGCTGTACATCGTGTTCCTCATGCTGCCGATCTACTGGCTGCTCAGCATGTCATTCAAGCACACCAACGAGATCCTCGGCGGTTTCACGCTGTGGCCGCGCAATTTCACGCTCGAGAACTACCACAAGATACTCACCGAGCCTACCTGGTACATGGGTTACGTCAATTCGCTGACCTACGTGACGATCAATACCGTGCTGTCCATCGCAGTGGCGCTGCCAGCGGCCTACGCCTTCTCGCGCTATCGCTTCCTTGGCGACAAGCACCTGTTCTTCTGGCTGCTCAGCAACCGCATGGCGCCGGCCGCGGTGTTCGCGCTGCCCTTCTTCCAGTTGTACTCGGCGATCGGCCTGTTTGACACCCACATCGCGGTGGCGCTGGCGCACTGCCTGTTCAACGTGCCGCTGGCGGTGTGGATCCTGGAGGGCTTCATGTCCGGCGTGCCGAAAGAACTCGACGAGCTGGCCTTCATCGACGGCTACCCGTTCTGGAAGTTCTTCCTCAAGATCCTGCTGCCCGCCATCGCCGCCGGCATCGGCGTGGCGGCGTTCTTCTGCTTCATGTTCTCCTGGGTCGAGCTGCTGCTCGCCAAGACGCTGACCTCGGTGGAGGCGAAGCCGATCGCCGCGATCATGACCCGCACCGCGAGCAGTTCGGGCTACGAGCTCGGCCTGCTGGCGGCGGCCGGCGCGCTGACCATCGTGCCGGGGGCGTTCGTCATCTACTTCGTGCGCAACTACATCGCGAAAGGATTCTCGCTCGGCCGGGTCTGACCCCGGCGGCGCGAAAGCGGACTATGGATCTGAGCTGGATGGCCTGGACCTGGCAGACCGCGGTGTTCTTCGCGTTCATCGCCCTGGCGCTGGCCGGCATGAGCGTGTGGGAATGGCTGTCGCCCGGAGGCGCGCCGCGGCGGGGAATCCTTGCGATCAATACGACGCGCGGCGACCGGTTGTTCATTTCCCTGCTGCTCGCCGCGTATATCCACCTGATCTGGCTTGCCGCCACCAGCGCGCCGCTCTGGGGCGCGACCGTCACCGCGCTGATCGTCGCCGCGATCGTATTTCGCAAGGTCTAGATCATCAGGTACTTCGCCTTGACTTCCTCGTTCGCCACCAGTTCGCCCATCGTGCCCTGGTAGCGGATGCGGCCCTTCTCGATCACGTAGGCGCGGTCCGAGATCTGCGTGGCGAAGTGCATGTTCTGCTCGGCGAACAGGATCGTGAGCCCCATCGTCTTGAGCCGCTTGATCTGGCGGGTCAGTTCCTGCACCACCACCGGCGCCACGCCCTCGACGGGTTCGTCGAGCAGCAGCAGCGAAGGGTTGCCCATCAGCGTGCGGCCGATGGTCAGCATCTGCTGCTCGCCGCCGGATAGGTAGCCCCCGAGGCGCGCATCCAGTGGCGCGAGCACGGGAAACAGCTCGTAGATGCGCTCCACCGTCCAAGCTGCCGGCGCGCCCGCGGCGCCCTGCTTGATTGCAATCTCGAGATTTTCGCGCACCGTCAGGTCGGGAAAAATGAGGCGATCGTCGGGCACGTAGCCGACGCCGAGGCGCGCGATCTCGTAGGGCGCCCGACCCACCAGGTCGGACCCGTTGAAGCGGATGCTGCCCGCGCTCGCCTGGGCGAGCGACATGATGCTTTTCAGCGTCGTGGTCTTGCCCGCGCCGTTGCGCCCCAGCAGGCAAACCGATTCGCCCTGCCGCACCTCGAGCGACACGTCGAACAGGATGTGGCTCGTCGCGTAGTGCGTGTGAACGCCGCTAAGCTCGAGGCAGGTCGTCATACGTGGCGCTCGCCCAAGTAGACGTTTTGCGCGGTTTCGTTCGCGCGCACCTCCTCGGGGGTGCCCTGCACGACGATCTCGCCCCGGTGCATCAGCGTGAGCTTGCGCGCGTGGTTGAACACGATCCCCATGTCGTGCTCGGTGAACAGCACGGTCAGGCCGAGCTCGCGGTTGAGGCGGTCGACCAGCTCCATCGTGCCGCGCGCTTCTTCGATCGACATGCCCGCGGTCGGCTCGTCGAGGAACAGCAGGCGCGGCTTCCCGGCCAGCGCGATCGCGAGCTCTAGGCGCTTCTTGTCGCCCTGCGCGAGCTCGCCGGCCACCAGGTCGCGTTTGGCGTCGAGCCCGCACAGCGCGAGCACGCGGCCGGTTTCGCCGCCGCCGATGCGGCTCGCAGCGCCGAAGATGCTGAACGAACGCCGCATCTGCGCGTGCACCGCCGAGCGCACGTTTTCCGCGACGCTCATCTTGGCGAAGATACTGCTCACCTGGAAGGCGCGCGAAATGCCGAGGCGCGCGATCCTGTGCGGCGCCTGGTTGGTGATGTCCCGTCCCTCGAAAACCACCTTGCCGGAATCGCTGCGGTGATAGCCGGTGAGCAGGTTCATGAAAGTGCTCTTGCCCGCGCCGTTTGGCCCGATGATCGCCGACTGCTCGCCTGGCTGCATGGAGAAATTCACGTGCCGCGTGACGTGAATGCCGCCGAAGTGCTTGTGCAGGTTGGTGACTTCGAGGATCGCCGACATGGTCAGGCTTCCCGGTTGCCGGCGTCGCCGTCGCGCCGGGCCTTGAGGCGCTTCTCGACTAGGCCCAGCACGCCCCCGGGCAGGAACAGCACGATCAGCAGGATGATGGTGCCGATGGTGAGCGGCCAGTAGACTGTGTACATCTTCACCACGGCCTGCAGCATCGTGTAGATCACGGAGCCGAGCATCGGCCCGACGATCGACCCCGCGCCGCCGATCAGCGTCATGAACACCGCGATGCCCGACTCCTGCCAGCCGAGCAGACCGGGGTTGACGCTGCGCGAGAACGGGCCCCACAGCGCGCCGGCGAGCCCGGCGAAGCCGCCCGCGATGACGAAGTTGATGAGCATGTGGAGGCGCACGTTGATGCCGAGGAACGCCGCGCGGCGCTGGTTGTCGCGCAGCGTGCGCATGATGTAGCCGAACGGCGACTCGGTGATGCGCCACATCGCCAGCAGCGCCAGCGTCACGATCGCGAGCGTCAGGTAGTAGAAGTTGACCGCGTCCTGGAAGAACGACGGCGGCAGCAGGCCCTGGATGCCGTCGTCGCCCTTGGTGAAGCTGTACCACGAGAACACGATGTAGAACAGCAACTCGCCAAACGCGAGCGACAGCATGGCGAAGTAGATGCCGGTCAGCCGCACGCAGAAGAAACCCACGATCAGCGCCGCGACGGCGGCCACCGGCGGCCCGGCCGCGAGCGACAGGAAAAAGTCGAGCATGCCGATCTCGCCGCCGGCGGTCTTCAGCCGCGTGAACAGCATGGCGCTGGCATAGGCGCCGACGCCGAAGAACGCGGCGTGCCCGAACGAAATCTGCCCCATGTACCCGTAGAGCAGATTGAAGCTCATGGCGAACAGCCCGAGAATCAGGATCTCGGTCGCAACCTGGGTCCAGTACTCGCCCGGCAGCAGCGGCACCAGCAGGAACAGGACGAGCATCAGGATCGCAACCGGCACCGTCAGGCCGTGCCGCGCGAGCCAGCCCGGTTGCATGTCAGGTGCGTGCATGGCGGAGGATCAAAAGCGCAACTCGGTGCCGAACAGGCCCCACGGCCGCCAGATCAGCACCACGATGACGATGAGGAAGATCATTGCCAGCGCGCCGTCTGGCCAGAACAGGATCGAAAACGCGTACACCACGCCGACGATGATCGACGCGACAAAGGTGCCGAGCATGCTGCCGAAGCCGCCGATCACCACGACTGCGAAACACTGCACGATGACGTCGTGGTCGACGCCGAGCGCCATCGGCAGCAACGGCAGGAACACTCCGCCGGCGAGGCCGGCGAGCCCGACGCCCGCGGCGAACACCAGCCCGTAGATCAGCGGAATGGGGATGCCGAGCGCACTGACCATGTTGCGGTTGTAGACCGCCGCGCGCACGATCTTGCCCAGGCGCGTGCGATGCAGGAAGAACCACAGTCCCGCCGCCACCGCCACGCCGCTGCCGACGATGACGAAATGGTAGGGATTGATCAGCGTGTCGAACATTTCCACCGGTTGCACGCCCAGGTTGATGCGCCGGTTCTCGACGCCCCAGACGAGCTTGATCAGATCGCCGATGATCAGCACCAGCGCGAAGGTCAGCAGCAGCTGCTCGGGCAGGTCTCGCTCATAGGTGCGCCGGATGAGGAAGCGCTCGAGCGCAAAGCCGATCAGCGCCATCAGCGCGGTCGCGCCCACGATCGCCGGCAGCAGCAGCCACGGGCTTGCGCCGAGCTGCTCGCTGAGGAAGGTGAAGATCGAGAACGTGAGGTAGCCGCTCAGCAGCCACAGCGTCGCGTGCGCGAAATTGAGGATGTTCATCACGCCGAAGATCAGCGACAGGCCGGCGGACAGCAGGAACAGCACCATCGCGCGCGACAAGCCGCTGAACAACTGCAGGACGTAGGGGCCGATATCCATGCGCAAATGCCTTAGTGGACGAATCGGCCGGAGCGCCTCGGGCGCCCCGGCCGGCTCGCGTGGCGCGGGTCAGGCGCGCTTCTTCTTGAGTTTCTCGACGTCCTCGCAGGTCGGCGTCCAGACTTCGTTGCCCTCCACCTGGATCATGGTCTCGGGCTTGTAGATCGGGAAGGGATAGTCCGGGGAATCCCATACTTCACCCACGTACGAGGGCACATTGAGCTGGTTGCTGCAGTCGCGGAATGTGCGCTTGCCGCGGCAGGTGTCGATGCTCGCCCCCTTGAGCGCCTTGACGATCGCCTCGGTGCTGGTCGAGCCGGCCTTCTTCGCGCCCTGCTCGAGCCCGCCGAGCGCGTCGTAGTACATGCAGGCCCAGTCGTCCGGATAGCCGTCCGCGCCGAATGCCGCGCGGTCGCGCTTGATGTACGCCTGCATGATCGGCTCCTTGAGGTGCGCGAAGAACGGGCAACGCGCGAGGCCGATGATGCCGCGCGGCAGCGTTTTCCTCTGCGCCTTGAGGTCGTTGACCGCGATCAGGCCGCCAGGGAACGGCACGCGCTTGAACAGGCCCATCTGGCTGGCCTGCTGCATGAACGTCTCGGCGTCCTTGCCGGCGATCGCGCCGAACATGAAGTCGGGCTTCGCCGCCATGATCGCGGTGATGTAGGAATTGAAGTCGGTCTCGCCGAGCTTGAACCACATCTGGCGCGCTTCCTTCACTTCCGGGTTGATCTTCGCCAGCCCGGTGGTGAACCCCTTGTGCGTGTCGCGGCCCCACTCGTAGTCCTGCCCGAGCGACACGTAGCTCTTCCATTTGTTCTTCGTCGCCATGCGCGACACCGCAACCACCACCGCGCCCGACTGCATGTTGCTGTCGGGGCAGAACTGGTAGGTATAGGGCGAGTAGTTGTCCTGCGTGATCTTGGAGCTGTTCGAGGTCGCCGCGAAATGCAGCACCTTGTGCTCGTGAATGATTTCCTGCACCGCGAGCGCCACCGCGCTCGAATAGGTGGCGAACATGCAGTCCACCTTGTCATTCAGGATCAGCGACTTCGCCTCGCGCGCGCCGACGTCCGGCTTGGTCTCGTCGTCGCGGTACACCATCTGCACCTGGTGCTTGCCGAGCAGCCCGCCGCGCTTGTTGAGTTCCGCGATGGCCACCGGCAGCCCCTTGATGCAATGCGCCATGTAATTCGCGCCGGTGCCCGTGGAGGGCAGCAGCACGCCGATCTTGTACGGCTTTGCGGCCTGCGCGCCGGCCAGGCGGGGCGTCAACGTGAGCGCCCCGGTGGCGAGAGTGGTGAAAACGAAATCACGCCGGCTCAGCTTGAGGTTGTCGATAAGAGCTTCCCACTTCCTGTCGCTCGTGCTCATCTTTCGGCTCCTTGGGTTTGGTTGGTCATGGCGAAGCCGCCCGTGCTGGCGGTCTTCGAAAATATGGCTGGTGCGTTGCGCCCGGGGTCGTGCTGGTCGGCAAGATGTTACGCCTTCGGCATGGCAATCGAAAGTACGTGCCGCGGCGTTACGCGGCATGACCTAGGTCAATGTTTGCGCAAACGGTGCCGATGCTAAACTCCCGCGCTCGATGCCGCTCCCCATTTCCGAGATCGAACGCGAGCTGGTGCACACCCGGCGCGTGCGCTACGAGGGCTACAAGCGCGCCGACGGCCTGTGGGACATCGAGGCCCACATCACCGACGTGAAAAGCCACGACTGCCAGCTGAGGACCGGCGTGCGCCGCGCCGGGCTGCCGATCCACGACATGATCGTGCGCGTCACCATCGACAGGCAGCTCAACGTGGTGGACGTGCTCGCGGTGTCCGACGCCGTGCCCTATCCCGGCGGCTGCGAAACCATCGGCCCGGCCTACCGCAAGCTCATCGGCTTGAACCTGGTGAAAAGCTTCCGCGACG
>Ga0210380_10000535_pt1 | contig 16586 bp, 12 predicted proteins | sample PLM4_5_coexredo_FD_155476 | JGI IMG/M metagenome (GOLD analysis project Ga0210380, IMG submission 155476) | Groundwater sediment microbial communities from an aquifer in East River, Colorado, USA - PLM4_5_coex redo | ecosystem: Environmental > Terrestrial > Soil > Riparian zone | place: USA... | reverse complement strand
CGAAGGCGAGCCGGAGAAAGACGACGACAAGGCCGCGGAGGCGTAAGCGCGATAGCCGTCGCTCGTGGCCGTCCGACTGCATTCATACGACGTCACCCCCGGGCTCGACCCCGGGGTGTTTTTTTGAATGCTTGGTTCGCCGTTTGCTGGATCGCCGGTTCAGTCCGGCGATGACGCTGGAATGCATGGCCAGGCAACGGTGGGCCTGGCGCGTTCCTGGACAGCACTGGCCCCCGCCGCTACATATCCCCCGGAAATATCAATCCGGTCCGCGATTTAGAACTGGCGGGCAGGCAATCCACCAGGCAAATCGGCGGCAGGGACCGGCGGGCAGTATGAGCGGCGTCAACGACATCCGGGCGGGTTTTCTCAACTATTTCGCCAAGGCCGGGCACGAGATCGTCCCGTCGTCGCCACTCGTGCCGCGCAACGACCCGACCCTGATGTTCACCAACGCCGGCATGGTGCAATTCAAGAACGTCTTCACAGGCGTCGAGAAGCGGCCCTACCAGCGCGCGGTTACGGCGCAGAAATGCGTGCGCGCCGGCGGCAAGCACAACGACCTCGACAACGTCGGGTACACCGCGCGCCACCACACCTTCTTCGAGATGCTCGGCAACTTCTCGTTCGGCGACTATTTCAAGGACCGCGCCATCGAACTTGCCTGGAACCTGATCACCAAGGAATTCGGTCTGCCGAAGGACAAGCTGACGGCGACCGTCTATGTCGACGACGACCAGGCGTTCGACCTGTGGAAGAAGATCGCCGGCCTTCCCGATTCCCGCATCATCCGTATCGCCGGCTCCGACAACTTCTGGCAGATGGGCGACACCGGCCCGTGCGGGCCGTGCTCGGAGATTTTCTACGACCACGGCGACAAGATTCCCGGCGGGCCCCCCGGCAGCGCCGATGCCGAAGGCGACCGCTTCATCGAGATCTGGAATCTCGTCTTCATGCAGTTCGAGCAGTTGCCCGGCGGGCAGCGCAACAACCTGCCGCGGCCCTCGATCGACACAGGCATGGGGCTGGAGCGGATCGCCGCGGTGCTGCAGGGCACCCACGACAACTATTCGATCGATCTGTTCCGGGCGCTGATCGGCGTCATCGCCGAACTGACCAAGGTGTCGCCCGACGGCGCGCAGAAGGCCTCGCACCGGGTCATCGCCGATCACCTTCGCGCGTCGGCGTTCCTGATTGCCGACGGCGTGCTGCCGTCCAACGAAGGCCGCGGCTACGTGCTCCGCCGCATTATGCGGCGCGCCATGCGCCATGCCGAACTCCTGGGCGCGCGCGAGCCGCTCATGTGGAAGCTCGTGCCGGTGCTCACGCGCGAAATGGGCCAGGCCTATCCGGAGCTCACCCGCGCCGGGGCACTGATCACCGAGACGCTGAAGCTCGAAGAGTCGCGGTTCCGCAAAACCCTGGAGCGCGGGCTGTCGATCCTTGACGAGGAAACCAAGGCGCTCAAGCGCGGCGACAATCTCAAGGGCGAGACCGCGTTCACGCTCTACGACACCTTTGGCTTTCCGCTCGATCTCACCCAGGATGCGCTGCGTCCGCGCGGCATTGGCGTTGATCTCGACGCGTTCAATGCGGCGATGGAGCAGCAGAAGGCCAAGGCGCGCGCCTCGTGGTCGGGCTCGGGCGAGGCCGCGGCGGATACGGTATGGTTCCCGCTCCGCGAAAAAGTCGGCGCAACCGAATTCCTGGGCCACGAGACCGAGACCGCCGAGGGCGTGGTCGCGGCGCTTATCCGCGACGGCAGGGAAGTGACCGAACTCAAGACCGGCGAAGCTGGCGCGGTGGTCGTCAACCAGACGCCATTCTACGGCGAGTCCGGCGGTCAGGTCGGCGACACCGGGGCGATGACCGCGGACGGCGTGCGTTTCCAGGTGACCGACACCCAGAAGGAGGCCGGCGACCTGATCGTGCATCACGGCACGGTCGAGCAGGGCACCCTCAAGGTGGGACAGGCGCTTGCGCTCGAGCTCGATCGCGCCCGCCGCTCCTCGATCCGGCGCAACCATTCGGCGACGCATCTGCTGCACGAGGCGCTGCGCCAGGTGCTGGGCGACCACGTCGCGCAGAAGGGTTCCCTGGTCGCGCCTGATCGGCTGCGCTTCGATTTCTCGCATCCGAAGCCCATGACCCCGGAGGAGATCGAGCGCGTCGAGGACATGGCCAACGACTACGTGCTGCAGAATTCCCCCGTAACCACCCGCCTGATGGCGCTCGATGACGCGCGGTCCTCCGGTGCCCGTGCGCTGTTCGGCGAGAAATATGGCGACGAGGTGCGTGTGGTCGCGATGGGCGAGCGCTTGGGGAACACAATGGGCTGGTCGGTCGAGCTCTGCGGCGGCACCCATGTCCGGCGCACCGGCGATATCGGGCTCATTTCCGAGGTATCCGACTCGGGCGTCGCCGCCGGCGTCCGCCGCATCGAGGCGCTGACCGGCACGGCCGCGCGGAAGGCCGCTCATGGCGTGGTTCAGCTCGCCAAAGCGGCGTCTTCGGAACTTAAAGTGTCACTTGAAGACATGCCCGCGCGGATCGCGAGCCTGCTCGACGAGAGGAAGAAGCTCGAACGCGATCTGGCCGATGCACGAAAGAAACTCGCCATGGGCGGCGGCGCCCAGGCCGGCGGCAGCGACGGCGTGCGCAGCATCGGCGACATCAAGCTGCTGGCGCGGGCGGTCTCCGGCATCGAAATCAAGGATCTGAAAAGCTTGGCCGACGAGGGCAAGAAGCAGGTCGGGTCTGGCGTGGTCGCCATTGTCGGCGTCACCGATGAGGGCAAGGCTGGCGTCGTGGTCGGCGTCACGGCGGACCTCACCGGGCGCTTCAACGCCGTCGATCTCGTTCGCAAAGGCGCCGAGGCGCTGGGCGGCAAGGGCGGCGGCGGGCGGCCCGACATGGCCCAGGCCGGCGGCCCCGACGGCACGAAGGCCGATGCCGCATTAAAAGCGATCGAGGCAGCGCTCGGGGGTTAGCGATCTTTCGAGCGCACCAGTCTCCGCTGGGCAGTTTCCATGCCGAACAATAACGCTCTAAGAAAAACGGCGCGGTCGAGGCCGCGCCGTTCGTAGTTCAGATTGCGCGAAACGGACTTACTTCATCGCCTTCTTCAAATTCGCGTCGATCTTGTCGAGGAAGCCCGTCGTCGACAGCCACTTCTGATCGGCGCCGACCAGGATTGCGAGGTCCTTGGTCATGTCGCCGGCTTCGACGGTATCGACCACGACCTGCTCCAGCGTGCTCGCGAACTTCGCCAACTCCGGATGGTTGTCGAGCTTGGCGCGATGCGTGAGGCCCCGCGTCCAGGCGTAGATCGAGGCGACCGAGTTGGTCGAGGTCTCCTGGCCTTTCTGATGCTGGCGATAGTGCCGGGTCACGGTGCCGTGCGCGGCCTCCGCTTCCACGGTCTTGCCGTCCGGCGTCATCAGCACCGAGGTCATCAGGCCGAGCGAGCCGAAGCCCTGCGCCACGACGTCCGACTGAACGTCGCCGTCGTAGTTCTTGCAGGCCCAGACATAGCCGCCCGGCCATTTCATCGCGGCGGCGACCATGTCGTCGATCAGGCGATGCTCGTAGGTGAGATTCTTCTTGGCGAACTCGTCCTTGAACTCCTTGTCGAACACCTCCTGGAAGATGTCCATGAAGCGGCCGTCATAGACCTTGAGGATGGTGTTCTTGGTCGAGAGATAGACCGGATAGTTCCGCATCAGCCCGTAGTTGAACGAGGCGCGGGCGAAGTCGCGGATCGAATCGTCGAGATTGTACATCGCCATGGCGATGCCCGAACCGGGCGCCTGGAACACCTCGTGCTCGATCACCTTGCCGTCCTCGCCGGCGAACTTGATGGTGATGATGCCCTTGCCGGGGAACTTGAAGTCGGTGGCGCGATACTGGTCGCCGTAGGCGTGGCGGCCGATGATGATCGGCTTGGTCCAGCCCGGCACGAGCCGCGGCACGTTCTGGCAGATGATCGGCTCGCGGAAGATCACGCCGCCGAGGATGTTGCGGATGGTGCCGTTCGGCGACCGCCACATCTTCTTGAGGTTGAACTCCTTCACCCGCCCTTCGTCCGGGGTGATGGTGGCGCATTTCACCGCCACACCGACCTCGCGGGTCTTGTTGGCGGCGTCGATGGTGATCTGGTCGTTGGTCTCGTCGCGCTTCTGGATGCTGAGATCGTAATAGAGGAGATCGATGTCGAGATAAGGATGGATCAATTTGTCCTTGATGAACTGCCAGATGATGCGGGTCATCTCGTCGCCGTCCATCTCGACGACCGGATTCTTCACTTTGATCTTCGCCATTTTAAGGAGCCACCTTTTCAGAGCCGGCATCGGTAACGGTCGTCAGACTGAAGGGGACTTAAGCCTGAGGCAAGATGCGCACCGTCATGCCGGCCTCGTCAACTGCGTCAGGAATCAGGTCACGGCGAGAAGGACGGCGGTGCCGCCCAGAACGAAGACCCGCTCGATGAGTTCGTCATCGAGCGGGTCTTCGCCTCGGAAACGTCCGCCGCCGTCGGGCTTCGTGTCAGAGCGCGGCGAGCGCGGCGTTCAGCGTGGCGCTCGGCCGCATCGCGGCCGACGCCTTGGCGGAATCGGGGAGGTAGTAACCGCCGACGTCGACCGGCTTGCCTTGCGCGCCGATCAACTCGCCATTGATCTTGGCCTCGTTCTTGGCGAGCGTCTCGGCCAGCGGTTTGAAGCGGGCTTGCAGCTCCGCGTCCTTGGTCTGCTCGGCCAGCGCCTGAGCCCAGTACATGGCGAGGTAGAAATGGCTGCCGCGATTGTCGATTTCGCCGACCTTTCGCGCAGGATTGCGGTTGAACTTGAGGAACTTGCTGATGGCCGTGTCGAGCGTTTCGGCGAGAACCAGCGCCTTGGCGTTCTTGTAGGTATGCGCCAGATGCTCAAGCGACGCGCCGAGGGCGAGGAACTCGCCGAGCGAATCCCAGCGCAGATAGCCCTCTTGCTGGAACTGCTCCACGTGCTTGGGCGCCGAGCCGCCGGCACCGGTCTCGAACAGACCGCCGCCCGCCAACAGCGGAACGATCGACAGCATCTTGGCCGAAGTCCCGAGCTCCATGATCGGAAACAGATCGGTCAGATAGTCGCGCAGCACGTTGCCGGTGACGGAGATCGTGTCCTGGCCCTTGCGGATGCGCTCGAGCGAGAACTTGATCGCTTCGACCGGCGGCAGAATGCGGATGTCGAGCCCCGCGGTGTCATGATCCTTCAGATACTTCTCGACCTTGGCGATGACCTGGGCGTCATGCGCGCGGTTCTTGTCGAGCCAGAAAACCGCCGGGGTGCCGGTGATGCGCGCGCGGCGCACCCCGAGCTTGACCCAGTCCTGGACCGGCGCGTCCCTGAGCTCGCACATGCGGAAGATGTCGCCGGTCTCGACCGGACGCTCCAGCAGCACCTTGCCGTCATCGGCGACGATGCGAACCGTCCCGCTTCCGGGAACTTCGAACGTCTTGTCGTGCGAGCCGTATTCCTCGGCCTTCTGCGCCATCAACCCGATGTTCGGAACCGAGCCCATGGTCTTGGGGTCGAACGCGCCGTTAGCCTTGCAGTCATCGATGGCCGCCTGAAACAGCCGCGCGTAGGCGCGATCCGGGACCACGGCCTTGGTGTCGTGCAGCTTGCCGTCGGCGCCCCACATGCGGCCGGATTCGCGGATCATCGCGGGTATCGAAGCGTCGATGATGATGTCGCTGGGCACGTGCAGGCAGGTGATGCCCTTGTCGGAATTCACCATCGCGAGGCCCGGACGCTTCGCGTACTCGGCCGCGATGTCGTCCTTGATCGCTTTCTTCTCGGCTTCCGGCAGCGTCTCGATCTTGGTCAGCAGATCGCCGAAGCCGTTGTTGAGATTGACGCAGAGACGCTTCAGCGTGGCATCATGCTTCTTGATCACATCGGCGAAGAATTCGGAAACGACATGGCCGAACACGATGGGATCGGCGATCTTCATCATCGTCGCCTTCACGTGCAGTGAGAACAGAACGCCTTGTTTCTTGGCGTCTTCGATCTGCTCGGCAAAGAAGGCGCGCAGCGCCTTGCGGCTCATCACCGCCGCGTCGATGATCTCGCCGGCCTGAATCGGCGTCTTCGCCTTCAGCACCGTGACGGCGCCGTCGGCGCCGACCAGTTCGATGCGCGCGTTGGTCGCCGCGGCGGCCGTGGTCGCGATTTCCGAGCCGTAGTAATCGCCGCCCGACATGTACGCCACATGCGATTTGGAGTCCTTGCTCCAGGCGCCCATCTTGTGCGGATTGTCGCGGGCGTATTGCTTGACGGCGCCCGCGGCGCGGCGGTCGGAATTGCCCTCGCGCAACACCGGGTTGACGACGCTGCCGAACACCTTGTCGTAGCGGGACTTGATGTCCTTCTCGGCGTCCGACTTCGGGCTGTCCGGATAGTCCGGAACGGCGTAGCCCTTGCCTTGCAGTTCCTTGATCGCGGCCCGGAGCTGCGGGATCGAGGCGGAGATGTTAGGCAGCTTCATGATGTTGGCATCGGGCTTCAGCGTGAGCGCGCCGAGTTCTGCGAGTTCGTCGTTGGTCCGCTGCGCAGGGGGGAGCAGGTCGGCGACGCTGGCGAGGATGCGGCCGGCCAGCGAGATGTCCTTCATCGTCACGGACACGCCCGCCGCGCCCACGAAGGCTTCGACGATCGGCAACAGGGAATAGGTCGCGAGCGCCGGGGCTTCATCGACCTTTGTCCACATGATTTCGAGATTTGGCATGCTTGTACCTCTGGTCGCCTTGCGTGTTTGGGCCGACCGGAAACTGAACACTGATGGGCGAGGTGGAATGGCTTCTCCCTCGGGCCCTCAAATGAATTGTTCTCGGCGCGGAGACCGCCAACCGGGAATCCGACTGACGGGAGTTCGGCGCGCCCTATAGCATCTGCTGGGAGGGGGAGAAAGCCGATGTTGCGGGCCTGAGGCGGCTTTTCCGCAAGCCTGCCGAGCCTTATACCGCATCAATCCGTCATTCCGGGGCGCGCCGAAGCGGTCCGTTCCTTCGGGACGTCCCAGAATGACGGACAAGAGTTTCCTCGTGGTGGAATTCGAAATGCCGGGCGCCGGGACCGACAAGACCAAGAACTGGGTGCAGCAGCCGGGGCCGGTGGTGATCCTGGTCGAGCCGCAGATGGGCGAGAACATCGGCTCGGCGGCGCGCGCCATGGCCAATTTCGGGCTCGGGCGGTTGCGGCTGGTCAAGCCCCGGGAGGAATGGCCGAACCCGCAGGCCCGCAAGATGGCTTCGGGCGCCGACCGCATCCTCGACGACGCTGTTGTCTATGACACCCTCCGGGACGCGATTGCCGATTGCACGCTGGTGCTGGCGACCACGGCGCGGGCGCACGACCAGTCCAAGCCCGTGGTCGATGCCGCCGAGGCCGCACAACTCGCCGCGCCGCTGATCGCGGCGGGAGAGACCGTCGGCGTTATGTTCGGCCGTGAGCGGATCGGACTGGAAGGCCGCGAGGTCGCGCTCGCCGACCGGATCGTTACCCTGCCGGTCAACCCAGCGTTCGCCTCGCTCAACCTCGCCCAGGCGGTGATCATCATCGCCTATGAGTGGTTCAAGCTCTCGACCGGAGGCGCGCTGCCGTTTTCTATGCCAGTTCGATCTCCGCAGGCGGCGAAGCAGCAGTTGCTCGCCTTCTTCACTACGATGGAAAGCGAACTGGAAAAGGTCGAGTTTTTTCGTCCGCCCGACAAGCGCGACACCATGCAGATCAATCTGCGCAACATCTTCACCCGGATCGCGCTCAGCCAGCAGGACATCCGCACTCTGCACGGCGTCATCACCGCGATCGCGGAGGGCCGCAAGGGTCCGGCACGGGGCGGGCTGCTCAATGGCGACGAGGCGGCGCTGCTCCGCACGCTGCTTGCGGAGCACGGCCAGATGCCGAACGAGGGCGGTCCGGTGCGTGGGTTGTCGCGGCTCCTGCGCCGCAATCCGACCGAAGGCGAACGCAACTTCTGGGATGCGTTCATTCGGGATCGGCGTTTCGTCGGACAGGGTTTCAAGCGTCAGGTGCCAGTCGGCCCGCACATCACCGACATCGTTTCGTTCCCGCTGCGTGTCGTGATCGAACTCGTTCCCGCTGACGAGGTCGCGGCGGCAGTCGCCATGCGGGCGGAGCGGCGGGCGTGGCTCACCGGGCGTGGCTATCGTGTGTTCGACGTGGCGATGACCGATGTTGAAGCGGATATCGGCAAAGTGTTGGACGGACTCGCTGCGGCCTGCGCTGTCAGCCCTTCAGCATCTTGAACTGCGCGGCCGTGCCGGCGCGGAGGAAACCCAGATCGCTGCCGACGGCGAGGAAGCGGACACCGCGCTTGGCACAGGCCACGGCGCGCTCGGCATTGGCGCAATAGAGGCCAGCGATCTTGCCAGCCTTGCGGCAGGCCGCAACAATCTTGTCGAGTGCGGCTTCGACGGTACCGGAGTGCGGATCGAGTTCTTTGCCGTCGGTTAACCCAATCGACAGATCGGAGGGACCGACGAACAGCACGTCGATCCCGGGGACGGCGGCAATCGCGTCGAGGTTGGCCATCGCCGTTTTGGTCTCGATCATGGCCAGCGTCACCGTCGCCGCATTGGCCTCGTTCAAATATTGTTTCGGATCGGAAATGTTGGCGAGCGTCATCGCCCGCGTCGGTCCCCAGCTCCGCTCGCCGAGCGGCGGGAACTTCGCCGCGCCGACAAAGGCCTTGGCGTCGGCCACCGTGTTGATCATCGGCGCGATGATGCCTTCGGCGCCGAAGTCGAGTGCGCGGCTCGCGGTGGCGAACGCACCTAGCGGCACGCGGACGACCGGCGCGGAGCCCGCGGCACGGATCGATGCGATGGCGACCGCGGTCGCGGCGGTGTCCCACAGGCCGTGCTGCTGATCGATGGTAACGGCGACAAAACCTTCGCGCGCGATGGTCTCGGCAACGATCGGCGCCGGCAGCGCACACCAGCCGGTGTAAACGGTTTCGCCGGCGGCGAGACGGCGGCCGAGCGAGTAACCTTCGAGATTGGCCATCAGCCTGAACCCATGGTGAAATTCACTGCCGGCGGCGCCTTGATGGGCCGGGCCGGCGCGACGTTTGCTAGGAGCCTGTCTTGATCTGCTCGACGGCGTGAGCCATCAGATCGGTCATCGTTTTCCGGATGTCCTGGTCGGATTGCGCGACGCCTTTGGCGTCGAAATCCTTCCGTATTTTACGGAACACGTCGTCGTCGCCGGCCTCCTCGAAGTCGGCCACCACGACCTCCTTCGCGTAGGCGTCGGCGTTAGGTCCCGACAGTCCCATCTTTTCCGCAGCCCATAGGCCGAGCAACTTGTTGCGCCGGGAATTCGCCTTGAAGCGGAGCTCTTCATCGTGCGCGAATTGTTTCTCGAAGCCTTCTTCGCGCTTGTCGAATGTCGTCATGTCGTCCCCGTGGCTTTTTCGAGCATCATCATGTCCGAAATCGGTGCCTCCGCATCGGGATCATGCTCTGGATAACGGAACCTGCATCAAGCTATGGACTCTGCGCGCTTTACACAACAGGTCAGAGTGGTCAAGCTCATCCACTGCCGCAGAACTTGTCCGTTGCGCGCGAAAAGAAGTCGGCTTATGTCGATTGTACTGCCCAACTCGATCGGATAGGTTTTGGGTGTGAACGGACAGGCGTTTGATTCCATTTAGTTTGTGCCTTTCGTTTCGCCGCCGCGGACCTCGATCCCACACTGGAGCCACGGCATCTCGATGGACTTTAACAAACCACGGTACACTCCGATGAGCCGCCGACGCCGCATCTATGAAGGCAAGGCGAAGGTCCTCTACGAGGGCCCAGAACCTGGCACATTGATTCAGCATTTCAAGGACGACGCGACCACCTCGAATTCCAAGAAGCACGAGGTGATCGAAGGCAAGGGCGTGCTCAACAATCGCATCTCAGAATATCTGTTTCAGCGATTGAACGATATCGGGGTGCCGACGCATTTCATTCGCCGGCTCAACATGCGCGAGCAGTTGATCCGCGAAGTCGAGATCATTCCGCTGTCGGTGGCGGTGCGCAACGTCGCGGCGGGCTCGCTCGCCAAGCGTCTTGGCATCGAGGAGGGCACGCAACTACCGCGCTCGATCATCGAGTTCTATTACAAGAACGAGCAGCTCGGCTATCCGATGGTATCGGAGGAGCACATCACCGCGTTCGGCTGGGCGACGCCCCAGGAGATCGACGACATCATGGCGCTTGCCATCCGCGTCAACGACTTCCTGTGCGGGCTGTTCCTCGGCGTCGGCATCCGGCTGGTCGACTTCAAGATGGAGTGCGGTCGGCTTTGGGAAAACGATCTGATGCGGATCGTGGTGGCGGACGAGATTTCCCCGGATTCCTGCAGGCTGTGGGACATCAAGTCGAACGACAAGCTCGACAAGGACCGCTTCCGCCGCGACCTCGGCGGGTTGCTCGAGGCCTATGCGGATGTGGCAAAACGCCTCGGCATCATGAGCGAGAACGAGCGTCCGCAGGGCACCGGCCCAGTGCTGGTCAAGGGCTGACCCGATCCGCTCAACGAATTCGGACGTCATGGCCGGCCTTTGTGCCGGCCGTCTCGATTCAATGGGCACGGCCGTGCCATGCTTATCGGGTTAGCCGGGACAAGCCCGGCCATGACGTGGAGGGGTACGTGCTTCGTCGCACCTTGGTCGCGCTCGCGCTGTCATGTCTTTTCGTTTCCAACCTCGCCTGCGCGCAGGACTATCCCAACCGGCCGGTCAAAATCCTCGTCCCGTTCGGCGCGGGCGGCGGCACCGACGCGCTGGCCCGGTTTCTCGCGCGCGGTCTCGAGCAGCGGCTCGGCCAACCGTTCATCATCGAGAACCGCGGCGGCTCGGGCACGACGCTTGGCGCGACGGCCGTCGCCCGCTCCGATCCCGACGGCTACACGATCATGTTGGGTACCGCTTCGACTTTCGCAGTCGCGCCCGGGCTGTACAAAAAGCTGGCCTACGACCCGACCAAGGATTTCTCGCCGATCATGCTGCTGGCGACAGTGCCGTTCGTGCTCACGGTCAATCCGTCACTCGGTGTCAACAACGTGCAGGAGCTGGTCGCGCTCGCCAAGCGCAAGCCCGGCGAGTTGACCTTCGCCTCTGCCGGCGTCGGATCGGTGCACCATATCTTTATGGAGCTCTTGATGACCATGACCGGCATCGACATGAAGCACGTGCCCTATCGCGGCGGCGGTCAAGCCATCAACGATGTGGTTGCCGGCCATGTGCCGGTCTATTTCGCCGACGTGGGCCCCGCGGCGGCGCTGATCAAAGCCGGTAACCTTCGGGCGCTGGGCGTCACCACTGCAACGCGGACCGCCAACCTGCCGGACGTGCCAACGTTGAACGAGGCCGGCGTCACCGGTTATGAGGCAAACACCTGGCAGATGATGGTCGGCCCGGCCCGGATGCCCGACGCGGTCGTTGCCAAGCTCAACGGCGCACTCGCCGATTTCATGCGCACGCCGCCGACGCAACAGCACTTCATTTCGCTCGGCATGCAGCCGACTAGCGGCACGCCGCAGCAGGCGCAGGACTACATCAATGGCGAAGCGGCGCGTTGGACCCAGATCATCAAGGGCATAGGCGTGAGCATGGACTAGGGCTAGATTGGCTGCAGCGTAGTACGGGAGGATTTCAGATGACCAAAGAACTCACCATCGGATTGGTCGTGCCGTTTTCGACCGACAAGGTCCCCGATGAAGGACCGATGATGTATCCGGGCGTGAAGTTCATCCCGCGCGCCGTCGGCGTGCGGGCGCTGACGCCCGAAGGCTACGATGCCGCCTGGAACGGAATTCTGCCGGCGGCCAGGCAACTCGCCAAGGAGGGCGTCGATGCGATCATGGTGATCGGGACGTCGCTCACGTTCTATCGCGGCTACGAGGCGCACCAGGAACTGCTCGAGCAGCTTGGCCGGGAAACCGGCTTGCCGGTCTCGACCATGACCGAGGCGGTGGTCGATGGGCTGCGCAGCGTCGGCGCCAAGCGCATAGCGGTCGCCACCGCCTACGCCGACGAGGTCAACAACCGGCTTGCGGACTTCCTCAGGCGCTCCGGCTTCGAGGTGCTGGCGCTGGAAGGCTTCGGCCTGTTCGGCTTCGGCGAGCCCGGCAAGAAGAGCGAACAGGACATCATCGAGCTCAGCAGCAAGGCGATCGAGGAGGCCGGAGGCGCCGACGCGGTGCTGATCTCCTGCGGCGGCCTGCTCACGCTTGGCTGCGCCGAGCCGATCGAGGAGCGGCATGGCATTCCGGTGGTCACCAGTACGCAATCGGCGTTCTGGAAGGCCATGCGGCTTGCCGGCGACAGCGGCCATGTCGCGGGCAGGGGCCAGATGCTGGCGCAATCGCAGGCCGTTCCTGCGTAGGATTGCGGGGGACTTGCGGCCGCCGGAGGTTGCGGGGGCGGGGAATCCTCGTTATCTCAGCCTTGAATGAAAGCACGCGTCACCGTCACGTTGAAAAACGGCATCCTCGATCCGCAGGGCAAGGCGATCGAGGGCGCTTTGAAGTCGCTCGGCGTCGCCGGCGTATCGAGCGTCCGCCAGGGCAAGGTGTTTGACATCGAGGTCGAAGGCGCCGACCGGACGAGGGTCGAGGCGGCGCTCAAGGATGCGGCCGACAAGCTCCTCGCCAACACGGTGATCGAGAATTACCGCGTTGAGGTGCTGGGGTAGCCGGTGCCATGAAATCCGCCGTCGTCGTTTTCCCCGGCATCAATCGCGAGCGCGACATGGCGCGCACGCTCCGGCTTGTGTCGGGCACCGAACCCGCCATGGTGTGGCACGCTGATACCGAGCTGCCAGCCGGCACCAATCTCGTGGTTATCCCCGGTGGCTTTTCCTATGGCGACTATCTGCGTTGCGGCGCCATTGCGGCGCGGGCGCCGATCATGGATGCGGTGCGGGCCCATGCCGGGCGCGGCGGGCTTGTGCTCGGGGTCTGCAATGGCTTCCAGATTCTGTGCGAGTCGGGGCTCTTGCCAGGCGTGCTGATGCGCAACGCGGCGCTCCGCTTCATCTGCAAGGATATTTATCTCCGCGTCGAGCGCTCGGACACCCCGTTCACCCGCGGCTACAACGCCGGTCAGGTGATCCGCGTGCCGGTCGCGCATGGCGAGGGCAACTACGTCGCCGACTCGGAAACGGTCATGCGACTGGAAGGCGAGGGCCGGGTCGCGTTCCGCTACGTCGCGCCCGACGGCAAGCTCGATCCGCGCTGGAACATTAATGGCGCGACCAACGCGATTGCCGGGATCCTGAATGATCAGGGCAACGTGCTGGGGTTGATGCCCCACCCCGAGAACCACGTCGAGGACGCGATCGGTCCGACCGATGGGCGCGGGTTGTTTGCCGGGCTGACGCAGCACTTTGCAAAGGTCGCCTGACGCGGAAATAGGCTACACTCTGATCGTTCAACTGATCAGTGAGTAGAGACGCGTGATGAATCCCCGCACCCTCATGGCGGTCGTCGCCGGCCTCGTGCTGGTGGCCTTTGGCGGATTCTATTTTGCGCTGAAGCCTCACGCCAACGACGCGCTCCTTCCGCCGGCCTTGCCGCCCGCGCAGACCGCCACGCCTTCCAGCGCCGCCGCGCCGCCTGTCGTCGTCCCGCCGCCGCCGCCTCTGGCCACCGCGGCGAGCATCGATGCGGAGATCGCGCTGTCGGAACACGCCGAGCTGCAGGCGCTGCTGAAAAAGAACTTCGCCGCCGAATATGACGAGTTGATCGCGGTTGCCGCTCGCCGGCGAAACGAAGGCGTTTCGAATCAGATCTTCGGCCAGGAACTGGCCGAACGCTTCGAGGCGGTCATGCGCGGGAAATTGAAATACGGCGTTGGGGCGAGCACTCCAACCATCGACAAGCTCGCCGCCAACGAGGCGAGCCTGTTTCATGCGCTAAGCACCGAGGACGCGGGCCTTTGCCTCAAGATGCTCGGCAAGGAAGACGGGGCCACCGTCACGGCGCCCCCCGAAAGCGTGCGGCAACTGATGCGGCTCGGTACGTTGTACCGGTTCCAGGCCATCGCCGAGGGGATGCCGGCGGCCAAGCCGGCGGAGGCTCTGACGAGCGACGAGATGCGGGCGTTTGAGGCCTCGCTCGCGCGCGAAGGGGTGAATTTCAAGGACGTCAGCACCGGCGCCTATCTCAACAACTCCGGCACCGAACTGGGAAAGCCTTGCCGGACGCTGGAGACGCTTCATCTGTCGATCGCGCGGCTGGCCGAGGGCACGCGCCGCAAAATCTACGCCGGAATGTTCTTTCTTGGGCTGGACAAGTGAGCGGGTGGCAATCTGAATAATAGACGTGGATGCCCGCCTTCCAGCGGGTGAAATTGTCAGCCGCGCACGTTACATATCCGCAGTGAACACCAACGAACCTCCCATCACTCCCGCGCTGGTCGCCGAACACGGCCTCAAGCCGGAGGAATACCAGCGCATTCTCGAGCTGATCGGCCGCGAGCCGAGCTTCACCGAGCTCGGCATCTTCTCGGCGATGTGGAACGAGCATTGCTCGTACAAGTCCTCGAAGGTGCACTTGCGCAACCTGCCGACCAAGGGCGCTTGTGTGATCCAGGGACCGGGCGAGAACGCCGGCGTGATCGACATCGGCGACGGTCTTGCCGTCGTGTTCAAGATGGAGAGCCACAACCACCCGAGCTATATCGAGCCCTATCAAGGCGCAGCCACCGGCGTCGGCGGCATCCTGCGCGACGTGTTCACCATGGGCGCGCGGCCGATCGCCTGCCTCAATGCGCTGAGCTTCGGCGATCCGGACCATCCCAAGACCCGCCATCTCGTCGCGGGCGTGGTCGCCGGCGTCGGCGGCTACGGCAATTCGTTCGGTGTCCCCACGGTTGGCGGACAGGTGCGCTTCCACACCCGTTACGACGGCAACAATCTGGTCAACGCCATGGCGGTGGGCCTTGCCGAAAAGGACAAGATTTTCTACGCGGCGGCTTCTGGCGTCGGCATGCCGATCGTCTATCTCGGCTCGAAAACCGGACGCGACGGCATCCACGGCGCCAGCATGGCCTCGGCGGAATTCCGCGAGGACGCCGAGGAGAAGCGCCCGACCGTGCAGGTCGGCGATCCGTTTTCCGAAAAGCTGTTGCTGGAAGCCTGCCTGGAGATCATGGCGAAGGGCTGCGTCATTGCCATCCAGGACATGGGCGCGGCGGGGCTGACCTGTTCGGCGGTCGAGATGGGCGCCAAGGGCAACCTCGGCGTCGATCTCGAACTCGACAAGGTGCCGTGCCGCGAAACCGGCATGAGCGCCTACGAGATGATGCTCTCGGAAAGCCAGGAGCGCATGCTTATGGTGCTCAAGCCCGAGAAGGAAGCCGAGGCCGAGGCAATCTTCCGCAAATGGGGGCTCGACTTTGCCATCGTCGGCCACACCACGCCGAGCAGGCGTTTCATCGTCAAGCACTCCGGCGTCGAGAAGGTCAATCTGCCTATCAAAGAGCTCGGCGACGAGGCGCCGGTCTACGATCGGCCCTACACCGCCACGCCGAAGCGCTTGGTGGTGAAGGCTTCAAGCGTGACACCGCCGATGCGGGTGCCCGATGCGCTGGAACAGCTGATCGGCACGCCGGATCTGTGCTCCAAGCGCTGGGTCTGGGAGCAGTACGACCACGTCATCCTCGGCAACACCGTGCAGCGGCCCGGCGGCGACGCTGCGGTGGTGCGGGTCAACGACGGTCCGAAGGCGCTGGCGCTCACCGTCGATGTCACGCCGCGCTATTGCGAGGCCGATCCGTACGAGGGCGGCAAGCAGGCGGTGGCGGAAGCCTGGCGCAACATCACCGCGGTTGGCGGCACGCCGCTGGCGATCACCGACAATCTGAACTTCGGCAACCCGGAAAAGCCGGAGATCATGGGCCAGTTTGTCGGTTGCGTGCGCGGCATCGCCGAAGCCTGCAAGGCGCTCGACTTCCCCGTCGTGTCCGGCAACGTCTCGCTCTACAACGAGACGCAGGGGCGCGGCATCCTGCCAACGCCGAGCATCGGCGGCGTCGGCGTGCTGGCCGACTTCACCAAGTCGACGACGCTCGCCTTCAAGGCCGCGGACGAGACGATCCTCCTGATCGGCGAGACGCAGGGCTGGCTCGGGCAGTCGGTTTATCTCCGCGACGTCTGCGGCCGCGAGGAGGGCGCGCCGCCCCCGGTCGATCTGATCGAGGAGCGCGAGAACGGCGATATCGTGCGCGCCCTGATTGGCGAGGGGCTAGTCACCGCGGCCCACGATGTATCCGACGGCGGTCTCCTGGTGGCGCTGGCCGAAATGGCGATGGCGTCCGGCATTGGCGCCAATCTCGATGCGCCGCCCGAGGACATTCCCGCACACGCTTTCTGGTTTGGCGAGGATCAGGCCCGCTATCTGGTGACGGTGCCCGCCGATCGCGCCGAAGCGGTGATGCAGCGAGTGCAGGACGAGAGCGTGCTGGTACACCGCATCGGCTCGACCGGCGGCTCGACCATCTTCATTCCGGGCGAGCGTGCCATCGCCATC
>Ga0210380_10000534_pt1 | contig 16593 bp, 17 predicted proteins | sample PLM4_5_coexredo_FD_155476 | JGI IMG/M metagenome (GOLD analysis project Ga0210380, IMG submission 155476) | Groundwater sediment microbial communities from an aquifer in East River, Colorado, USA - PLM4_5_coex redo | ecosystem: Environmental > Terrestrial > Soil > Riparian zone | place: USA... | reverse complement strand
CAGGACCTGGACGAAGTGCACGAGGCGGGCGCGCAAGGCGTCGGCCTGTTCCGCACCGAGTTCCTGTTCATGAACCGCAAGGACCTGCCCGGCGAGGACGAGCAGTACGAGGCCTACCGCGAAGTGGCGAAGGCGATGCACGGCAAGCCGGTGGTGATCCGCACGCTGGACGTCGGCGCCGACAAGGCGCTCTCGGGCAACAGCCAGCTGATGCCCAACCCCGCCCTTGGCCTGCGCGCGATTCGCTTCTGCCTCGCCGAGCCGCAGATGTTCCTCGTCCAGCTGCGCGCCATCCTGCGCGCCTCGAACCACGGCCGCGTCAGGATCCTGCTGCCGATGGTGGCGCATGTGCACGAGGTGGAGCAGGCGCTCGCCTTCATCCGGCAAGCAAAGCAACAGCTGGACGATCTGGGCGTGTCCTACGACAAGGGCATCGAGGTCGGCGGCATGATCGAGATTCCGGCGGCAGCGCTCTCGCTGCAGATGTTCATGCAGCGGCTGGACTTCCTCTCCCTGGGCACCAACGACCTGATCCAGTACACGCTCGCCATCGACCGTACCGACGACGCGGTGGCGCACCTGTACGATCCGCTGCACCCCGCGGTGCTGCACCTGGTGGCGCACGTCATCCAGACCGCCACGCGCGGCGGCGTGCCGGTCGCGGTGTGCGGCGAGATGGCGGGCGACCTCACGCTCACGCGCCTGCTGCTCGGCTTCGGGCTGCGAAATTTCTCCATGCACCCGGCGCAGCTGCCGGCGATCAAGGAGCGCGTGCTGCGCTCGAGCCTCGCCGAGGTGCAGCCGCTGGCGCAGAAAGTGCTGCGCTCGAGCGATGCCGCGAAGACGCGCGAGCTGCTGGCGAAGCTGAACGCCTGAGGCAAGCCATGCCCGGCCCCCTGCACGGCGTGCGCGTACTGGACCTCACGACGGTGGTGATGGGGCCCTACGCCACACAGGTCCTCGCGGACTTCGGCGCCGACGTGGTGAAAGTGGAGCCGCCCGAGGGCGACATCATGCGTTACGCCTGGCCCTTCCGTTCCAAGGGCATGGGCCACATCTTTCTGAACGCCAACCGCAACAAGCGCGGCATCGTGCTCGACCTGAAAAAGCCCGAGGCGCGCGAGGCCTGCCTCGCCCTGGCGAAAATAGCCGACGTCCTGGTCTACAACATCCGCCCGCAGGCGATGGCGCGACTGAAGCTGGACTACGACGAGGTGCGCGCCGTGAATCCGAAAATCATCTACGTCGGCGCCTTCGGCTACAGCCAGTCCGGGCCCTACGCCGCGAAGGCCGCCTACGACGACCTGATCCAGGGCGCGAGCGGACTGCCGTGGCTGCTGCGCGAGGCGGGCGCGGAATCGCCGCGCTTCGTGCCGGCGACCATGGCCGACCGCTCGGTCGGGCTGCACGTGGTGAACGCGGTATGCGCGGCGCTCTACTCGCGCGAAAAGACCGGCAAGGGCCAGCGCGTGGACGTGCCGATGTTCGAGAGCCTGCTGCAGTCGGTGCTCGGCGAGCACATGGGCGGCTACACCTTCCAGCCGCAGCTGGGCGAAGCCGGCTATACGCGCATGCTGTCGAAGCACCGGCGGCCCTACGAGACGCGCGACGGGTACGTCTGCGTGCTGATGTACAACGACAAGCACTGGAAGGCTTTTTTCGAGATGATCGGCCGGCAGGACAAGCTCGCGGACGCGCGCTTCGCCTCGGCCGAGGGCCGCGGCCAGAATTTCGACGCGGTGTACGGCTTCGTCGCCGACGAGATGACGAAAAGGACCACCGCGGATTGGCTCGCCGCGCTCGAGCGCGCCGACATCCCGGTGCAGCGCATGAACAGCCTTGCAGACATCATGCGCGACCCGCACCTGAACGCCATCGGCTACTTCCGCCCGATCGAGCATCCGAGCGAGGGTAAGCTCGTCTCGATGAAGGTGCCCTCCGAATGGTCGGGGACGCAGCCCGAGGTCCGGCGCCACGCGCCGCGCCTCGGGGAGCACACGCGGGAAGTGCTGCGCGAGGCGGGCTACAGCGACGCGCAGATCGACGGCCTGACGCAGTGCGGGGCCGCAAAGGCGGCCTGAGATGCTGCGCGAGATCCGCGGCCTCGAGCAGCGCAGCCAGCAGCGCATCAAGCACTGGTTCCAGGACGACTACTTCGACCTATTCCTGTGGCAGGACCACGCCGGCACAATCGTCGAATTCCAGTTGTGCTACCGGCGCGACACGCGCAACGAGCGCGTGCTCGACTGGCGCCGCGGGCGCGGCTTCCAGCACCTCATGCCGGAGAGCCTGCATGCCGGCGATTCGTTCCTCGAGGACGACACCTGGGCGCTGCGCTACGACGGCGCGATGCCCTACCAGGCGCTCACGCAGCATTTCGAGGACGCCGCCGCGGGGCTGCCGGCGGAGATCGCGCGCTTCGTGCGCGACAAGATCGACGAGTACGCGCACCCCGCGCGCCGCTTCAGGCCGCGCGGCGCGCGCACGCCCCGCTGGCTCGAGCGCCTGCGCAATGCGGCGCGCCGCTTCCTTGACACCGAAGGCGACGGCAGGTAACGTTCGCGCGGCTTCACAGCGCCGATTTGATGTTCAGCTTGCGGGCGCTTTACAAGTACCGCTAAAGAGACCGGCCCCGAAAGCCCGTCCTCGCGCAAGCTGAACGGGCTTTTTCATTTTGGTGCGCGCCGTGATCGTGGAAGCGAAGCAGGCCAGGTTTGCCGAGCCCCTCAAGCTGAGGAGCGGCGCCGTCCTGCCCGCATACGAAATCGCCTACGAGACCTACGGCGAGCTCAACGCGCAACGCTCGAACGCCGTGCTCGTCTGCCATGCGCTCAACGCCTCGCACCATGTCGCTGGCGCGTACGCCGATGATCCGCAGAACCTCGGCTGGTGGGACAACCTCGTGGGCCCGGGCAAACCGCTCGACACCGATCGCTTCTTCGTCGTCGGCAACAACTACCTCGGCTCCTGCTTCGGCTCCACCGGGCCCACATCGCCCAATCCGGCCACCGGCAAGCCCTGGGGCGCCGACTTTCCGGTGGTGACAGTGGAAGACTGGGTCGCCGCGCAGGCGCGCCTGGCGGACCACCTGGGCATCAAGCGCTTCGCTGCGGTGATCGGCGGTTCGCTCGGCGCCATGCAAGCTCTGCAGTGGACCCTTTCCTACCCGGAGCGCGTGCGCCATGCGCTGGTGATCGCTGCCACGCCGCGCCTCTCGACGCAGAACATCGCCTTCAACGAGGTCGCCCGCCAGGCGATCATGACCGACCCGGACTTCCACGGCGGGCACTACTACGAGAAAGGGGTGGTGCCGAAGCGGGGCCTGCGCATCGCGCGCATGATCGGCCACATCACCTATCTGTCCGACGACGCGATGATGGAGAAGTTCGGCCGCGTGCTGCGCGGCAAGGACGGCCCCGGCTTCGACTTCGACGTCGACTTCGAGATCGAGAGCTATCTCAGGTACCAGGGCGACAAGTTCGCGAGCTACTTCGACGCCAACACCTACCTGCGCATCACCAAGGCGCTCGACTACTACGACCCGGCGGCGGATTACGGCGGCGAGTTGTCGGCGGCGCTGGCGCGCGCGCGGGCCAATTTTCTGGTGGTGTCGTTCACTTCCGACTGGCGCTTCACCTCCGAGCGTTCGCGCGAAATCGTGCGCGCGCTGCTGGACAACCGGCGCGTGGTGTCCTACCTCGAGATCGACGCGCCGCAGGGCCACGACGCCTTCCTCATGGACGACCCGCGCTACCACGGGGCGCTGCGCGCCTACTTCCGCAACATCGAACTATGACCGAGGCTGAGGTCATTTCCGGCTGGATCGCACCCGGGGCCCGGGTGCTGGACCTCGGCTGCGGCGACGGCAGGCTGCTGCGCCATCTGTGGCAGGCGAGGCAGGCGCCGGGCTACGGCGTCGAGATAGATGACGCGCACGTGCTGGAGTGCATCAGGAACGACGTCAATGTGCTGCAGATGGACCTGGAGGACGGGCTGTCGGCGTTTCGCGATGGTTCCTTCGACAGTGTGATCCTGTCCGAGACGCTGCAGGCGATCCACCGCCAGGAGCCGCTGCTGCGCGAGATGCTGCGCGTCGGCCGCGAGGCCATCGTGTCGTTCCCCAACTTCGGCTACTGGAAGGCGCGCATCCAGATCGCGCTTGCCGGCCACATGCCGGTGTCGAAGGAACTGCCCTACCAGTGGTACGACACGCCCAACGTGCACCATTGCACGCTGGTGGATTTCGAAGCGCTGTGCGCAACGCTGGGTATCCGCATCCTCGAGCGCCGGGTGCTGCGCGATGGCAATCCGGTCAGGCTGTTGCCGAACCTGCTCGGCAGCCTGGCTGTCTACCGCATCAGCGCGTAATACTCCCGGGCCGGGACTTGACCCGGCGTGCCCGACCGGAGCAGCATCCGGACTGCTGTCATCTCACGGAGGAGCCAACATGAAAACAAGCATGGCGGGAGTAATGGCGGTCGCCGCGGCGATCGCCCTTGCGGGTTGCGCGGACATGCAAAGCAAGATGCCCGACTGGATGCCGGGCAGCGGTGCCATCAGCGTCAAGCTGACCGGCGCCGAGGAAGTGCCGCCGGTCAACACGGCGGGCAGCGGCAGCGGAAGTTTCCGCGTCGCCGAGGACGGAACCATCAGCGGCAGCGTGACCACGAAGGACGTGCCGGGAACCATGGCACACATCCACCAGGCCGCCGCCGGCAAGAATGGCCCGGTGATCGTGCCGCTGACCAAGAATGGCGATACCTATGGCGTGCCGGAGGGCCGCAAGCTCACCGCGGCGCAGCTGCAGGCGCTCAAGGCCGGCGAGCTCTACGTCAACGTGCACAGCAACAAGAACAAGGGCGGCGAGGTGCGCGCGCAACTCAAGCCCTGAGCCTTGCCCCCGGCCGGCAGGCGCCGGCCGGGCGGCGCGACCTGAGCGCGTCGCGCTACTTGCTCTTCGCCGCGCTTTTCGGCGCAGCCTCGACCGAGATGGCGACCGCTTCGGTGTAGACGGCTTCGACCTGGTCGCCTTTCTTCACCAGCGCCAGCTGCTTCGGGTCTTCCACGACCAGATCCACCTGGTTGCCCTTGGGTCCCTTCAGGGTGATGGTCTTGGTCTTCTTGTTTACCGCAACCACGTTGGCGAGCACCGTGACCTGCCGCGCGCCAGCGACCCCGGGGCGTGCGCCGGCTGGTGCGCGCGCCGCGTCGGATTTCTCGGACTTCTCCATGACAGCCGAGCCGGTCTTCTTCAGCTCGAGCGACAGCGCGCGAACGTAGCGCACCACCACCTGGTCGCCCACTTGCACCTGGTCGAAATTGCGCACTTCGTTGCTGACGGCAAGCGTGACCACGCGACCCTTGGGCCCCTTGAGGTCGACCGTGCGGCCAACCTTGTCGATGGCCACTACGGCGGCGCTGACCCGCACCGCTTCGGTTACGGAGACCTTGCCCGGTTCGGAGGACTTCACCACAGCGCCGGTGGGCGGCTGCTGGGCGTGGATCGAGGCGGCCGCGCACGCGGCGAGAATTGCGAATGTCAGTCTAAGCATGGTGGAGATCCTTATGTGCAGGGGAGAAAAGGGGGCGCAATTCTAGTCCTTTTCAACGGTCCGCGTCGAGCGTATCGATGCGCGCGCGCAAGCCGGCGAGCAGCGCGATGCCCGGCAGGGCAACCAGAAAGGTGAAGAAGAAGAACGCCGTCCAGCCACAGGCGGCGGCGAGTTCTCCCGCCGCGGGCCCCACGTAGACGCGCCCTAGCGCGGCAAGCGCCGAGAGCAGCGCGTACTGCGTCGCCGAGAAGCGCCGGTCGCACAGCGCCATCAGCAGCGCGACGAAGGCCGCGGTGCCCATGCCGCCGCACAGGTTCTCCGCCGCCACCACCGCGATCATCAGCGCATAGCTCTTGCCCGCGAGCGCGAGCGCCATGAAACCGAGGTTGGTCAGCGCCTGCAGTATCCCGAACAGCAGCAGCGACCTGTAGAGACGCAGCTTGGCCATCAGCGCGCCGCCCGCCAGCAAACCGAGGATGGTGGCGCCGACGCCCAGCCACTTGTTCGCCCAGCCGACGTCGGTGAGTGAGAAGCCCGCGCCGCGCAGCAGGAACACCGTGGTGAGCACGCCGGCGAAGGCGTCGCCGAGCTTGTAGAGCACGATCAGCGCCAGCAGCGCCACCGCGCCGTCGCGCGAGAAGAACTCGGTGAGCGGCTCGCGCACGGCCTCGAGCAGCGTGGCCGGCGCTTTCCCCTGCACCTGCGGCTCGAGCGCAGCCCAGGTGGCAGCCGCGCCGATCAGCATCAGCACGGCCATCAGCCAGTACGCTTCCTTCCAGCTCAACCAGCCATCGACGAGGATCAGCGCCAGCCCGCCCGACACCAGCATCGCGATGCGGTAGCCGAGCACCGACACCGCCGCGCCGGCGCCGCGCTCGGGCGCGTCCAGCACATCCGCGCGGTACGCGTCGAACACGATGTCCTGCGATGCCGAGAGGAAAGCGACCGACAGGGCGAGCGCGGCAAGGAGCCAGGGCGACTCCTTCGGCGACACGCTCCCCATCCAGGCGATGGCGAGCAGCAGCGCGAACTGCGTGGCCATGAGCCAGCCGCGCCGGCGCCCGAGGAAGGGCAGGGGATACCGGTCCATCAGCGGCGCCCACAGGAACTTGTAGACGTAGGGCTGGCCGACCAGCGCGAACCAGCCGATGTCCTGCAGGCGAACGCCTTCGACCGTCAGCCAGGCCTGCAGCGTGGCGCCGGTCAAGGCGAGCGGCAGGCCGGAGGAAAAACCCAGCAGCAGCAGCAGGAAGATCTTCCGGCTGCGAAACACGCTCAGCAGTTCAGCGGCCGAGGCTCCACTCATAGTCTACGGTCAACGGCGCGTGGTCGGAGAAGCGCTTCTTCTTGTAGATCGCCTCGCGCTTCGCGGCGCGCGCGAGGCCCGGCGTGGCGATGTGGTAGTCGATGCGCCAGCCCACGTTCTTCGCCCAGGCCTGGCCGCGGTTCGACCACCACGTGTACTGCTCGGGCTTGGCATTCAGGCGGCGGAACACATCCACCCAGCCCAGCTCGCCGAACACGCGCGTGAGCCACGCACGCTCCTCGGGGAGGAAGCCGGAATTCTTCTGGTTGGAGCGCCAGTTCTTCAGGTCGATTTGCTGGTGCGCGATGTTCCAGTCGCCGCACAGCATCACTTCGTGGCCCGAGCGCGCGAGCTTGCGCAGCTGCGGCACGAACGCGTCGAGGAAACGGAACTTGGACTGCTGCCGGTGCTCGCCCGCGGAGCCCGAAGGCAGGTAGACAGACACCACCTTGAGTTTGCCGAAGGTGGCTTCGAGGTAGCGTCCCTCGTCGTCGAACTCGCGCACGCCGAAACCCTTCACCACCCTGTCGGGCGCGAGTCGGCTGTAGAGCGCGACGCCGGCGTAACCCTTCTTTTGCGCCGTGAAGAAGTGGCCGTGAAATCCCCTGGGCGCGCGCAGCGCGACATCGAGGTCGGCCTCCTGCGCCCTGATCTCCTGCAGGCACACCACGTCGGCCTTCTGCGCGGCGAGCCAGCGGTAAAGGCCCTTCTTCGCCGCGGAGCGGATGCCGTTGACGTTGAGGGTGATGACCCTCAAGACGAGGGAAAGCTCGAGACGCCGCCGTGCGCGGCGGACCAGGGTGCCGGCGCGTTGAGGAACTTCTCGACTTCATCGATCTGCGCCGGCGCCAGGTACTTGCCCTGCTTCACCACGCGCAGCACGTCCCACCAGGTGGCGAGGTGGTGCAGGCGCACGCCGAGATCCTGCATCACCTGTTTCGACTCGGGAAAGATGTCGTAGTAGAAATTCACGAACACGTGCTCGACCACGGCGCCGGCGTCGCGCAGGGCCTTGCAGAAATTGATCTTGGAGCGCCCGTCGGTGGTCAAGTCCTCGACCAGCAGCGTGCGCGCGCCCTCGCGGATGTCGCCCTCGATCTGCGCGTTGCGGCCGAAGCCCTTGGGCTTCTTGCGGATGTATTGCATCGGCAGCCCGAGCCGATCGGCGATCCATGCCGCGTAGGGAATGCCGGCGGTCTCGCCGCCCGCCACCACGTCGAACTGCTCGAAGCCCGCGTCGCGTGCCAGCGTCGCGGTGGCGAACTCCACCAGCTGCGTGCGGATGCGCGGATAGAAAATGAGCTTGCGGCAGTCGATGTACACCGGGCTCGCCCAGCCGGAGGTGAAGATGAACGGCTTGCCCTCGGAGAACAGCACCGCTTTCACCTCGAGCAGCATCTTCGCGGTGGTCTCGGCGATGAAGGCCTGGTCGGCGGAATGCATGGCGGCGCGCGGATTCTAGCAGGTCAACGCGGCGCGGCGCGGCGCGTTAAAATGGCTCTGTCGCCTGCAACGAAAGGAACGAGCGATGTCCCGCACCGCCACCGCCGCGACAGCAATGCTGCTCGCGTTCGCCCTCGTGCCCGCCAGCGCGATTGCGCAGTCCGCTGCGGAAAAGTCCGCGGCGGAGAAGGCCCGGGCCGCAAAGGACGCGGCCATCGACGCGCAGGTCCGCTCCTACCGCTGCGTGGGCGCGGACGGCAAGAAGTATTACGGCTCGACCCGGCCGGCGCAGTGCGCCGGAGTGGCGGTCGAGGCGTTGTCCGGCCAAGGCATGGTGTTGCGGCGCATCGAGGCGCCGCTGACCCCCGAGCAGCGCGCCGCGAAGGAAGCCGGGGCGGAGCAGGCGGCCGCGGCCGAGCAGGCCAAGCAAGACGCGGCGAATGCGGCGAAAGTGCAGGCGCGCCGCGACCAGGCCCTGTTGCAGACCTACGCCAGCGAGAATGACATCGAGTCAGTGCGTCAGCGCGCGCTCGCCGACAACCAGAAGGCGCAGCAGGATGTGGAGCGGCGCATCGTTGCGCTGAAGAAGCGCCAGGACGACCTGGCGAAGCAGGCAGCTGCGATCAAGGCCGGCAAGGTCTCCGGCGATACCTTCGAGCAGGACGTGAAGGCCGTGGCCTACGACTTGCAGCTGCAGGAGCGGCTGCTCGAGTCGCGGCGCAAGGAAGCTGATTTCATCAACGCCAAGTACGACGAGGAAAAACGCAAGTACCGGGAACTCACCAAGGGCCCGCAGAAGAAGTAGTCAGCGCGAAAGCTTTGCCTTGAGGATCGCGTTCACCTGCGCGGGGTTGGCCTTGCCCTGCGTCGCCTTCATCACCTGGCCGACCAGGGAGTTGAAGGCCTTTTCCTTGCCGGCGCGGTAATCCTCGACCTGCCTGGGGTTCTGCGCCAGGACCTGGTCGACGATTCTTTCGATCGTGCCGGAGTCGGCGATCTGCCGCAGGCCGCGCTGCTCGATGACCTGGTCCACGCCGCCGTCGGCAGCCCACACTGCATCGAGCACTTCCTTCACCATCTTTCCGGACAATGTGCCGTCTTCGACCTTCTGCGCCAGTCGGCGAAGCTGCTCGGGCGTGACGTGGCTTGCCGCAATGTCGAGGTTCGCCTCGTTGAGCTTCGCACTCAGGGGTCCGCTGATCCAGTTTGCGATGTCCGCGCAGCGGCCCTTTGGCGCACCTTCAAGCGCAGCGAGCGCGAATGCGGAAGTTTCGATGCTGGAGGTGAGCAGGCCCGCCTGGGCGGGCGTCAGGCCGTAGGCCGCCACAAGTCTTTCGCGGCGTAAACCGGGCAGTTCGGGCAGCGAAGCCTTCGCCCTCGAGAGCATTTCCCCGCTCACTAACAGGGGCGGCAGGTCGGGGTCCGGAAAATAGCGGTAGTCCTGCGCATCCTCCTTGGAGCGCATGGAGCGCGTCTCGCCCTTGTCCGGGTCGTAAAGGCGCGTCTCCTGCGCGATGCTGCCGCCCTCCTCGAGGATCTCGATCTGGCGGCGCGCCTCAAAGTCGATCGCCTGCTGCATGAACAGGAACGAGTTCAGGTTCTTGATCTCGCAGCGCGTGCCGAGCTTCGCGTCGCCCGCCTGCCGCACCGACACGTTGGCATCACAGCGAAACGAGCCTTCCTGCATGTTGCCGTCGCAGATGCCGATCCAGCGTACCAGCGAATGCAGCGTGCGGGCGTAGGCCACCGCCTCCTTCGAGCCTCGCAGTTCCGGCTCGGACACGATTTCCAGCAAAGGCGTTCCCGCGCGGTTCAGGTCAATTCCGGTCATGCCCTGAAAGTCCTCGTGCAAGGATTTCCCCGCGTCTTCTTCGAGGTGTGCGCGAGTCAGGCGGATTGTCTTCTCTCCTTCGGGCAGCACGATGCTGAGCGAGCCGCCCTGCACAATCGGCAGCTCGTACTGGCTGATCTGGTAGCCCTTGGGCAGGTCCGGATAGAAGTAATTCTTGCGCGCAAACACCGAGCGGCGGCTGATCTCGCCGCCGACGGCGAGGCCGAACTTCACCGCCATCTCCACTGCCGCCGCGTTCGCCACTGGCAGCACCCCGGGCAGCGCGATGTCCACCGCCGAGGCCTGCGAGTTCGGCGCCGCGCCGAACGCGGTCGAGGCGCCCGAGAACATCTTGCTCTTCGTCAGCAGCTGCGTATGCGTCTCGATGCCGACGACGATCTCCCAGGCCATCGGCGCTACCTCGAATGCGGTCGCAGCAGCTGGCAGGCGCCGCCGCGCTCCACGAGCACCGGCTCCAGGTAGCCCAGCGATCCGCATTGGTCCGTGCAATCCTCGGCGACGATGCGCACGTACTCGCCAAGGTCGCGCAAAGTCACCTTGCAACGTCCCGCCGAGAAGCGCAGCCCGCCGCCGTAGGCCTGCTGCACAAGTTCACCGACCGCGCAGGTATGTCCGGCCGGCGCCACCTTCGAGCGCCAGTCCAGGCTCTTCAGCTTGCCCTGCTCGACCGCGTAGGCAAGCGTGGCCGCGTAGCGGCCCTCGGCCGTTTCGCAGCGCACGCTCGCGCTGTACGCCTCAAGTGAGGGAAACGTCTCGCTGAATTCGAAGCGCTCGCGCTCCTGCCCGCCGGGCGCGTAGCGCGTGCCCTTGAGCACACCGCCGCTCCAGGTGCCTTGCAGCGTGGCCGTGCCCGGACGGCCGTAGAGGATGGGCGAGTTGCCCTCCTTGAGGAAAGTGACGCCGAGCTGCTTGCTGCGCTCGCCTTCGACGAAGCGCTGCTGCAGCGTGGGCAGGATGAGGTACTCGCCGTTGAGCCGAGCCGAGCCGTCCAGCCGCGGGGTCACGTACAGGTTGAGCAGCGCCACGCGCCCGCCCATCTGACCGAGCAGCTCGCGCGACTCTCCCGCGTCCTGCGCCGCGGCGGGCAGCGCCGCGAGCAGCAGCACGGCAATCAGCGGCCTCACAGCGGCGAGTCCTTCGGCACGCGCCGGTGCCAGTCGGTGGCGCGCTGGTACTGGTGAGCCGCGCCCAGCATCTTCGCCTCGGCGAAATAGTTGCCCATGATCTGCAGACCCACCGGCAGCCCTTTGCCGTCCAGGCCGCAAGGGATCGACAGACCCGGCAGCCCGGCGAGGGGCGCCGGGATGGTGAAGATGTCGTTCAGGTACATCTGAACCGGGTCGTCGGTCTTGGCCCCGAGTGCGAAGGCGGTGGTGGGCGAAGTCGGTCCCATGATCACGTCGCAGCGCTGGTAGGCTTCGGCGAAATCGCGCGCGATCAGCCGCCGCACCTTTTGCGCCTTGAGGTAATAGGCGTCATAGTAGCCGTGGGACAGGACGTAGGTGCCAATGAGGATCCTGCGCTTCACCTCCGCGCCGAAACCCTCGGCGCGCGTGCGGCAGTACATGTCGGCGAGGTCCGCGTAGCCCTTCGCCCGGTGGCCGTAGCGCACGCCATCGAAACGCGAGAGGTTGGAGGAAGCCTCCGCCGGCGCGATCACGTAGTAAACCGGCACCGCCAGGGCCGTGTTGGGCAGTTCGAGCGGCAGCGTGCGCGCGCCCTGGGACTCGAACCACGCAATCGCCTCTCGCACGCACTGGAGCACCCCCGGCTCGACGCCTTCGCCGAAATATTCCGCCGGCAGGCCGATGCGCAGGCCTTTGAGCGGGGCATCCAGCTCGCGTAAGTAATCCTCTTTCCCGCGCTCGACGCTGGTCGAGTCGCGCGCGTCATGCCCCGCCATGACGTTGAGCAGCAGCGCGAGATCCGCAGCGCTCCTGCCCAGTGGCCCGCCCTGGTCAAGCGAGGAGGCGAAAGCGATCATGCCGTAGCGCGACACGAGGCCGTAGGTGGGTTTCAGGCCGCAGACCCCGGTGAGGGCCGCCGGTTGGCGGATCGAGCCGCCGGTATCGGTGCCGGTGGCCGCCGGCGCCATGCGCGCCGCGACCGCCGCCGCCGAGCCCCCGGAGGAGCCTCCCGGCACCAGGCGGCGGTCCCAGGGATTGCGCACCGGCCCGAAATGGGAGGTCTCGTTGGACGAGCCCATGGCGAACTCGTCCATGTTGGTCTTGCCCAGCAGCACCGCCCCGGCGCGCCCGAACTGCTCGATGACGTGCGCGTCGTAGGGGCTGGTGTAGCCCTCGAGCATCCGGGAGCCGCAGGTGGTGCGCAGCTCGCGCGTGCAGAAGATGTCCTTGTGCGCCACCGGGATGCCGGTGAGCGGGCCGGCCTCGCCGCGGGCGCGCCGCTCGTCGGCCTTGCGGGCATGGCCCAGACTTGTCTCTTCGTCCAGCGTGATATAGGCGTTCAGCACGCCGTTCAGCCCGCGGATGCGATCGAGGAACAGCCGCGTCAGCTCGACGGAGGAAACTTTCCTCCCCGCCAGCGCCGTCTGCAGTTCGGTGAGGCTGGAATCGAGCACTTACTCGATGACCTTGGGAACCAGGTAGAGCCCGCCCTCGACCGCGGGAGCGCCCTCCTGGAACCGGTTGCGCTGATCGGTCTCCGTCACTGCGTCAGGCCGTAGGGTCTGAACCACGTCCAAGGCGTGCGACATGGGCTCGATGCCCTCGGTGTCCACTGCCTGCAGCTGGTCGATGAGTCCGAGGACCCGGTTCAGGCGGTCGCGCACTTCGGCCGACTCCTCTTCGCCGATCGCGATGCGGGCAAGCCGCGCAATGCGGCGGATCTGGTCGTCGGATAGCGGCATTGCGCTGCGGGAAAAAGGGTTTCGAAACCCGGTCTTACGTTGGCTCGGCGCCTCGTTCGAGGTATTATATGCCCTTTAGTGACACAGCCTTAGCGAACAAAGTTAAGGCGCAACCAAGAAGGCGGCGTCAACTACGAACATGTTCGGTTTCCTGCGCAGCTACTTCTCCAACGATCTGGCGATCGACTTGGGCACCGCGAACACGCTGATCTACGTGCGCGGCAAGGGCATCGTGCTGAACGAGCCCTCCGTGGTCGCGATCCGCCAGGAGGGCGGTCCGAACGCGAAGAAGACGATCCAGGCGGTGGGCCGCGAAGCCAAGATGATGCTCGGCAAGACGCCAGGCAACATCGTCGCCATCCGCCCGATGAAGGACGGCGTCATCGCCGACTTCACCATCACCGAGCAGATGCTCAAGCAGTTCATCAAGAAGGTGCACGACAACAAGCTGTTCTCGCCGAGCCCGCGCATCATCATCTGCGTGCCCTGTGGCTCGACGCAGGTCGAGCGGCGCGCGATCCGCGAGAGCGCGATCGGTGCGGGCGCGGGCCAGGTGTATCTCATCGAGGAACCGATGGCGGCGGCGATCGGCGCCGACATGCCCGTTGCGGAAGCGACTGGTTCGATGGTGGTCGACGTCGGCGGCGGCACCACCGAGGTCGGCGTGATCTCCCTTGGCGGCATGGTGTATTCGGGCTCGGTGCGCGTCGGCGGCGACAAGTTCGACGAAGCGATCATCAACTACATCCGCCGCAATTACGGCATGCTGATCGGTGAAACCACCGCCGAGAACATCAAGAAGGAAATCGGCTCCGCCTTCCCGGGGAGCGAAGTGCGCGAGATGGAAGTCAAGGGCCGCAACCTGGCCGAAGGCATCCCGCGCAGCTTCACCATCAGTTCCAACGAAATCCTCGAAGCGCTCACCGAGCCGCTCAACCAGATTGTCGGCGCGGTGAAATCCGCGCTGGAACAGACCCCGCCTGAACTGGGCGCCGACATCGCCGAGAAGGGCATGGTGCTCACCGGCGGCGGCGCGCTGCTGCGCGACCTCGACCGGCTGTTCATGGAAGAGACCGGCCTGCCCGTGATCGTCGCCGACGACCCGCTCACCTGCGTGGTGCGCGGTTCGGGCAAGGCGCTCGAGCAGATGGAGCACTTCGGGCCGATCTTCACCAACGACTGAGCGCAGCGTGAAGGGTTTCTTCACCCTTCCCTGACGTGGAGCACACTCCCCCGCCCTTCTTCGTCCGTGGCCCGGCTCCCCTCGTCCGGCTCGCGTTCTTCGCTTCGCTCGCGCTGACCTTGCTGGTGCTGGACGCGCGCTTTCGCTATGCCGAGAACTTGCGCAGCGTGCTCTCGCTCGCCGCCTATCCCCTGCAGCAGGCCGCGCGTTTGCCGGTCGCCGTGGTGGAAAGCGTGACCGGGTACTTCACCAGCCAGTCCCAGCTGCGCGAGGAAAACGAGGAGCTGCGCGCGCGCCTGCTCGCCTCGGCCCAGGGCGCGCAGCGCTACGAAGCCGCCGCCGCCGAAGTCTCGCACCTGCGGCGGCTGATCGGCGCCGCCGAGCGCAGCGAGAGGAAATCAATGCCCGCCGAGATCCTCTATACCGGCCGGGACCCGTTCTCGCGCAAAGTGATCCTCGACCGCGGCACGCAGCACGGCGCGCGTGCGGGCAGCCCGGTGGTGGACGAGGTCGGCGTCATCGGCCAGCTCACGCGCGCGCATGCCTTTGTCTCCGAAGTTACGCTGTTGACCGACAAGGACCAGGCGGTCCCGGTGCAAGTGGTGCGCAACGGCCTGCGTGCCATCGCCTTCGGTGGCGGCGCCTCCGGCATGCTCGAGCTGCGCTACATGGCCGCCAACGCGGATCTCGAGAACGGCGACCGGCTGGTCACCTCCGGCATTGACGGCACCTATCCGCCCGGCCTGCCGGTGGCGAGCGTGGTGCGCGTCGAGCGCGATGCTTCCTACACCTTCGCGCGAGTGCTGGCGCAGCCCAGCGCCGGCGTTGAGCGCGGCCGCTACGCACTGGTGCTCTCGAGCGAGGCGCGCCTGCCGCCCTACCCCGAGGAGGCCGCCGAGCGCAAGAGCGCAAAGAAGGCGCGCCCCAGGAAGAAGGACGCCGATGGGTCCTGACCGGCCGCAGACCATCCTCCTGCCGGTGCGCGCGGGCACCATCGCCACCTCTTTCGCCGGTGCGCTGCTGCTCGACTTCCTGCCCTGGCCCGACCTCGCGCTGGCGCCGGACTTTGTTGCCCTCACGCTCGCTTTCTGGTGCGTGCGCCAGCCGCGCCTGGTGGGTCTCGCCACGGCCTGGACGCTGGGGCTGCTGGTCGACGCCGGCAACGGCGTGCTGCTCGGCCAGCACGCGCTCGCCTACTCGGTGCTCGCGTTCTGCGCCATCGCGCTCTCGCGCCGCATCCTGTGGTTCGAGAACTGGGGCCAGATGCTGCACGTGCTGCTGCTGCTCGAGGGCGCGCAGTTGGTGTCGCTCGGCGTGCGCCTTGCGACCGGCGCCGAGTTTCCCGGCTGGTCGCTGTTCGCCGGGCCGCTCGCCGCCACCGCGCTGTGGCCGGTGGTGAGCTGGCTGCTGCTGATGCCGCAGCGCCGGCCGATCGCGATCGACGAGAACCGCCCGCTATGAGGTTCGCGGAGCTCAAGAACTACGAGAGCGAGCTGCGCGCCTTCCAGTTGCGCCTGGGTTTCGCCGGCTTCGTGGTACTCGCCGCCTTCGGCCTGCTGCTCGCGCGTTTCATCTGGCTGCAGGTGCTGCAGCACGACGCCTACCGCGCCAAGGCGGAGGAGAACCGCATCTCGGTGGTACCGGTGGCGCCGAGCCGCGGGCTGATCCTGGACCGCAACGGCGAGGTGCTGGCGCGCAACTACCTCGCTTACACGCTGGAGATCTTTCCGGCGCAGGTCCGGGACCTCGAGGCCACCATCGCGGAGCTCGCCGAGTACGTCGACATCCAGGCGCGCGACCGGGCGCGCTTCAGGAAGCTGCTGCAGGAGACCCGCAACGCCGAGAGCATGCCGATCCGCACGCGGCTCACCGAGGAGGAAGTGGCGCGCATCGCCGCCAACCGCTGGCGCTTCACCGGCGTGGACATCCGCGCACGCCTGTTCCGCCAGTACCCGCATGGCGAGGTCGCCTCGCACGTCCTGGGCTACATCGGCCGCGTCACCACCCGCGACCAGGAGCGGCTGGAGGAACTCGGCGATGCCGCCAATTACCGCGGCACCGACTACATCGGCAAGGCCGGCATCGAGGCGAGCTACCAGCAGGAACTGCACGGCATCACCGGCTTCGAGCAAATCGAGATCGACGCCGGCGGTCGCGGCATCCGCACGCTGTCGCGCACCGCCTCGCAGCCCGGCAACAACCTCAGCCTGACGCTCGACGTGCGGCTGCAGGAAGTCGCCGAGCGCGCCTTCGGCGCGCGCCGCGGCGCGCTGGTGGCGATCGAGCCCGGCACCGGCGGGGTACTGGCTTTCGTCTCCATGCCCGGCTACGACCCGAACCTTTTCGTCGACGGCATCGACCCCTCGAGCTGGGAAGCGCTCAATAATT
>Ga0210380_10000533_pt1 | contig 16619 bp, 18 predicted proteins | sample PLM4_5_coexredo_FD_155476 | JGI IMG/M metagenome (GOLD analysis project Ga0210380, IMG submission 155476) | Groundwater sediment microbial communities from an aquifer in East River, Colorado, USA - PLM4_5_coex redo | ecosystem: Environmental > Terrestrial > Soil > Riparian zone | place: USA... | reverse complement strand
CGAATCGACTAGTGCGGCCCGCTTGCAGCCGAGTTCCAGTGTCTTTTGCGTGTAGAACCCGTCGACCTTCCACATGTCTCCGAAGACGACCGCCGATTCCCCGGGCATCGCTTTTTTGAGTATGCCGGTTTTGAATCGAACCAGCGGACTGTCAGTTTTGTCGATTCCAAAAGTTTTCAGTAATTGCCTTAGCATCTTCGGTCTGCCTCGCCTTGGGGGGGGGTAGCCCGCCCTTATTTGCCGCGTGACTCTTAAGTATTTTCACCAAGTGTTCGTTCGAACCAAGCTGCGCAAACCAACTAAAATTAGTCGCTCGCCCGAAAATCTCCAAAAGGTTTGATAAGAATTCTGTACAAACGGTACGCTAGAGTTCGTCGCACGGCGTCGGCAAAAGTTTGCAGACGCGCATTACGGTCTTGGAGTTGTGCAATCGTTTCGTCTTTGCATCTCGCTTGTTCTCTCATTAAGGCTCTGAGCGCATTCAACTGTTGCTCCTTTTCCCCGACGGCGCTTTCCAATTGCAGGACCTTATCTTGGCCATGCATTTCAGAAATCAACCGCAAGACGCTATCCATGCCATCCGAGACATTTGTTCCGGTTATGTCATCCTTGGGAGTCGCCAATGGACCCGGTAACGGTAGCGCGCGAAGCATGAAATAAAGCAACTTGTCCGCGAGGAGAATGGTGCGTTCGTTGAGCAGCTCTTCAGCCCCTCCGACTTGATGGCGTAGCTCGCCCGCAATGCTTGCTTCGATTTGCGAAACGCCGGTCGCGTTGGGCAAACCACAGAACTCGGAGAGCCGGCTTACTTCCTGGATCGGTTGACGGAAGTAATCTTCGTAAAAAGTCAGAATGCGTGAATAACCTTCGGTGCTCCGAATTGCCTGACATGTGTATTGCCGCCAAAGATGGACTGCTCCGGCAATCGATTGCCCGTCGCGTTGCGCCAACGACAAAGCCACCTCCCAAGGGTTGCGGATACAAATGACATATCTGAGGTTTGGAACGATTTTCTGCCAGAATGGCAGAACTATGGTCGTGCGAGGATCCTTCCAACCCCAATGCTCGCAAGCCGCGAAGTCTTTAAGCAGCACACCCGCCTTCCGGGTCAAATCATCCAAATCAGGATCTTGCTCCCAGCCCGATTGGAGCGTCGGAGGACTATCCCAAGAACCGTCCAAATGCTTTAGCAGGGCCTCGTTGATTTCAAGGAAGCCGGTGTGCTCGAAATGTCCGAACGGATTGCTCTCGCTGGCGCCCAACAAACGCTCGTCGGAACCCAATGAAAGGCCGTGGAGTCGCAGCAAATTGGCGACCATCGATGTGCCGCTGCGGTGCATCCCGATGATGCATACAGGCCCGTCCTTTGAATTTACCACGCCGTTCACTACGTCACATTTAGCGCATCGTGGGAGTGCTGCTCACACCGCAATCGCCCACTCAAATGCGATTTGCACGCCGCCTGATCAAGAGCCAAGTCTGCCCGTTCGGGTGAGGCCAATCGATGGTTTCAGCGATGAGGTTGTGATCGCCGGCGAACTGTTTCATTTGCTTAGGTGTATAGGTGACACATTCGGGGTAAACCCAGCGTACTCCCTGGTAATCCACCTTTCCCGCCACAAAGGTCGCCGCGAATATGCCCGTGGGTTGAAGACTTTGGCCCACCTCGCCGAGGCATTGATGAATTTGCGCCGGGGATGCGTGGGAGAAGATGGACTGAGCCACGACAAAATCAAACTTTTGATCAAACCGAAGACAGTTAAAGTCTGAGTCATGGCTAAACACCGGACGCTTGAGTTGGAGAATTTCTCGACCCAATTCATTGTTGAGGCCTTCCTCGACTAACCACGCTTGCGGTTCTATCCCATAGTAGTGCCCCGATAGTAGATAGGGGATGAACAATCTCCCAGCTCGCAAAGATCCGCAGCCAATGTCCAGCAGATAATGAAATTCGCGCAGTCCAAGGTGGGTGAGCAAGTTAAACTGCATTGCCCCCACCAAGTCATACTTTTCCGGTGGACCGACATAAGCCCGGTAGTGATGGGCGCCAATAGGCAAGCTTTGGCCAAAGTCATTTTTGCCGCTCATAGCCCGCGCTCCAGAATTATTGCAGTTGTTGCCACTCAATTTCCGATTCTGGATCGAAAAGACCGACCCTCTGACTAGCTTCCACAATCTGCAACGGCATGTAATCAAAACGTCGGTCATAGACTACATATTCTCCCGTTTCCCACGCTCCACAGCCCACGGAAAGAAGATAAGCACCGGCGTTAAGGCGAGCGATTTGCCTGAACACAACCAGGACAACCGCACCGCGTTCTACCTGTCCCATTTCGATGTTCTGGAACATCGTATTCGTGCCGCAAAGAATCAGCCCCTTAGCATCTTTGATAGAATACGCGGCCACGGCAGCCATCATCGATTCATTGTGGCGCAGTTTAATCTTGATCAGGAATTCATGACTACGTTCTATGACCTGGATCGGAGCGCCCTCTAAATCAAAAATTCCTGCCTCGAGAATTTCGGCTTTAAGCGAGCCATAGCGGTCTTCGTTCGGATTAACTTTGAACCATCCGTCCCACTCGATGGTTTTTGCCCGAGCAACCGACCTTGTCCCATCGGCTCGATTTGCCTCGGACGCGTAACTTTTAGGGCGACTGTTTGAAATCATCCTGTGGTATGCATCAACCGCAGTTTTCGGCGCCCCATGACAGAATACATTTCCCTTGGCGAGTAACACTGCTCGATTGCAGCGGGAATTGACAAGGTCCAGGTTGTGTGTGACGAGGATTATAGTCACGCCTCGCTCGCTGAATTCTCTCAGTTTGCCGTGACACTTGGACTGGAATGAGACATCCCCGACCGCAAGCGCTTCATCGATTAGAAAAATATCCGGTTCCGCATGCACTGCAATGGCAAACCCCAGGCGGACGTACATTCCAGACGAATAATGTTTAACCGGGCTATCGATAAATTCTTCTAAACCGGCGAAATTGACGATGGCGTCAAATTTATCAGATATCTCTTCTTTGCTAAGTCCCAGAATCGCAGCATTCAAGTAAATATTTTCCCGGCCGGTAAGCGCAGGATGAAATCCGGCGCCTAATTCCAACAAGGCACCGACACTGCCGGTGATTTTAATCGTGCCTTGATCCGGGAGGGTAATTCCGTTTAGCAGCTTCAAAAGCGTACTTTTGCCGGCGCCGTTCGGTCCGATCAGGCCCAAACATTCGCCGCGCCGCACTTCAAACGAAACATCGTCCAAAGCCCAGAATTCGTCTGGTCGCAATTCTCTAGGGTTCGGAGAGATACCTAACAAGTCGCGGGCCACATCTGTCCCTCCATAGAGCATGGTCCGTTTGAGCGAGCGGCAAAATTTCTTGCTGACGCTCTGCACACTGATGATGGGATCGATGGACATGCAAACGGCTCTTAAGCATAGCCGGCGACACGTGGAATCGTGACGTGAAAAGCGCGCCAACCGCCGCAGGCTAAGGCCAATGAAAACACGCATGCCACCGCCAACATTGCGGGTCTGCTTACGTATCCAATAGCGATCAGGTCCTGGGTAGCGGTCACAAACGGGCTCAGCGGATTCACGATGTTAACCATGAAAAACGGCCAGCGCACCGGCGCCGGGTAAAGCACGGGGGTGAGAAACATGCCGACGGTAAGCGCCATGCCAAGCGCATTGCCGATATCCCGGAACACAAGATTGGCAATCGCCAGGATAAATCCAAATCCCAACGCTAATAGCATGACCGTCAGAAGTAGCAGCGGGACAAACACAACAGTCCACTCAGGCACCACCCGGTACCAAAAGAAAACCGCGACAACCGGTAGCAAGCGCACACAGAAATCGAATAGCGGTTGACCGAGCGCCGCGATGACGAGAGTCTCCCTTGGGAAACTCACCTTGGTCACCAGGGCGCCGCTGGCGACCAAACTCGCGCTGCACGCGCTAAGACAACCGGCAAAGAGATGCCACACGCTCAAGCCCCAAAGTGCAAAGGCGACGTAGGGAATGGGGGTATTGCCGATCGGTAAGACGTGGGACGCGTTGAGAAACGCGAAAGTCGCGACGGTGAAAAGTGGCGGCACGACCGCCCAGACGTAGCCGAGGAGCGACTGCCGGTAACGCACCGAAATGTCCCGCCGCACCAGCAGCCAAATGAGCCGGCGGTTATCGGCCAGCTCTTCAGCCATTAGACTCCAGCCAATTGCACCGTTGCGTTTCACGCCGGCGGGCGAATACTCGACCTCCACAAGGTTTGATTCAACTGGCTGTGCGATGGAATCGGTCAGAGTAGCAGAATGGATGGTTTGTTCCATGGATCAAACTTCCCGCGATGATAGGCCCCATTAAGCGTATATCGTCGGAGTAATAACGGGTATTATACGTCCTGTCGCGGTGGATTACTATTTTTTTTTGAACACCTGGGCACTTCGGGTATATTAAGGTCATCTTTCGAGCGCTATCGACCAGCCAACGGCAATGAGAATCCTCGTCCTCACCAAACGCCAGTATATGGGCAAGGATCTCCTCGACGATCGCTTCGGCAGATTCCGCGAGCTGCCGTTGGAACTAGCGCGACTCGGCCATCAGGTTCAGGGCCTGTGCTTAAGCTACCGCGCGCGCAACCAAGCCCATGTCATCGACTGCGCCGCCTCGCGGGATGGGCAAGTCGAGTGGCAATCCATCAATCTAATGCGTGGTGTCTTGCCGGGATTGCATGGCTACTTCCGCCAGGCGCGACAACTGATCGGCGAATTCCGACCTGATATAATCTGGGCTTGTTCGGACGCCTATCACGGGATCTTTGGATCTCGCCTCGCCCGCGAGTTTCACTGTGGTTTGGTGATCGACCTTTACGACAACTTCGAAGCTTTTTCCGCGACCAAATTGCCCGGCGTTTTGTCCATGTTTCGGCGCGCGATAAAAAAAGCCAACGGGGTTACCTTCTTCAGTCAGCGCATGGCCGACCATGTCATGCAAACCTATCCTGCGACGACTCCGCATACTGTGATCTTGAGCGGGGTGCGCAAGGATTTATTCTATCCCCAGGACAGAACCACTTGCCGGCGAGAGTTGAAATTGCCAGCCGCTGCCACGATCATCGGTGTCGCGGGAGCACTCGATTCCAGCCGTAGCATCGACACCCTATTCTCTGCCTTTGCGACATTGGCGGAAGAAATGCCGGAGCTTCATTTAGCATTAGCTGGAGCACGCAGCCCGAAGCTAAAAATACCGAGCGGAGCGCGAATTCACGATTTTCAATCATTACCCCACGAACGAGTCCCGTTATTCTTAAATGGCCTCGACCTTGCCGTCATATGTTATCGCCGTTCAGCTCAAGGCGAATACAGTTTCCCGCAAAAGGCTTACGAGATCATCGCCTGCGGTGTCCCGTTGGTCGCCGCCGCGGTAGGCTCGATGAACGAGTTATTAAAGGAGTATCCGGATTGCCTTTATGAGCCTGAAGATTCGATGAGCTTGGCAAGCGCTATCCGGTTGCAATTGGGAAAAAAGACCGCGGCGCGCATCGCCTGCCCCTCTTGGGCCGACTCGGCGGCACAATTGGATGGATTTTTCGAAAAAATCTCCCGCGCGTCGTTTTCCAAGACATAAGGGTCGATGGTTGGAAGCGCATCCTAGTTGGCTCCTTCACTCAGGCGGCGGAAAGCCGCTTCGTAGCGCGACACCACCGAGCTCCAGGTAAACTCTTTTACGGCGCGGCGGCGGCCGGATTGTCCCATGATTGCGGCGGTCCGGGGATTCTTCAGCAAAGAAACGATCGCCTCACTTAAACGATCGCGATTCCCCGGCTCCACCAGAATACCGCTCTCCCGGTCCTCAACCGCGTCAGGAATCCCGCCGCAACGAGTGGCGATTACCGGCTTACTCGCGGCGGCAGCTTCCAGCGCAACCATGCCGAAGCCTTCGACATCAGCATGCAGATCCAAAACCGGCAGGACGACGACGTCGCACAGTGCGTAAAGCTGAACTAGTTCAGCATCGCTCACCGCGCCAAACCAGCGCACATAACCGGAAAGTTCGTGGCGCTCGATCGCTTGGCGAATCTCTGCGGCGACATCTTCGTGCTCGGTCAACGATTCCGCCGGATTGTCGCCGGCGATGCCAAAACAAACCTCCGGCACTTGCTTGACGATTTCGACCAAGGAATGCTCGATGAATTCTTTGACGCCTTTGCGCCGGGCCAGCCGGCCGACGAAAAGAATTACTTTGCGGTTGGCCAATCCCCGCGTCGCCTTTAGCGCGTCAGCGCTCTCTGCGACCTGGAAGCGCTCGCAGTCGACGCCAGGAGGGATTACCTCGAGCGCTCGCTCGGTCACGCCTTTCTGCTGAGCCAACCTTGCTGTATGACGGCTGTTGGCGATGACCCGGTCGACATGTCCGAGCCAGCCGACGATGAAGCACTGATAAACCGAATTACCATAGATCAGATCTAAGCCATGGGCCTGGACGATCGCTTTACGGCGAAACAAGCGGGCCAGTACCAAGACAATTGGCGTCACTAACACACTGCCGCCGAAAACCACGGAGATGTTGCGGTTGCCGCACAGCAGCGCGAACCCTTTGGTAAAGGCGAAGAGAAAGTAGCGAATTAGGCCTGGCGACGCGGGCCGAAAAACCGACTCTTCGCCCGCTGTTAAATGCCTATCAGCATAAGCCGTGACCACCGACACGCGATGATTTTTGCTCAAGCCGGCGCAGACGCTGGCGAGCAGCTGTTCCATCCCTCCCTGCCGCGGTGGATAGTTCCACGTGATGACGAGAATCTCCATGCTCGCGGTAATCAACGCTTGACCGTGCACAGATGATAGACTTGGTACTGCCAATCCAGCGGCCAGAAAAGTAGCGCGAACGCCTGGGCGGCGCGCACCGGCCATGCGTACCAGGGTCCGCGAGAAATCCATGACGGCGAGATCACATGGAGATCGCGCCAGCGATGGCGCACGCTGAGACCGGCGCTTGCAAAAAGTTCGCGCCACTCGGACAGAGACCTGACCTCTTCCCGAATATCGGCTTGGTGCGTGCCGGAATAGAGCCCCAAGCGCGACGGCAAAAACCCTGCATTCGGTACGAGCAGAATGAATATTGCCCCCGGTTTCGCCACTCGGACCATCTCGCGCAGCGCCCCGTGGGAATCCAGGAAATGTTCCAGCGCGCCGAAACATGAAACAACGTCGAACTGCCGGTCGGCAAACGGCAGTTGTTCGGCCGGACCGCAATGGAGCTCGCTGTCTGGGAGAGCCTTACGGCAAATATCGAGCGCTGTTTGGGAAATATCGATGCCGGCGGGAACAGCGCCCAGCGCGGCAGCAGCGCCAAGCCATTGACCCGTGCCGCAGCCTACGTCGAGCAAACGCTGGCCTTTCCACGGCTGAAGTTTTTTGGCGAGCCGCCGGTAGTGCGCCGGGATGGCCGACGACGCCGTCGCGTTGGCGTAGTAAACCCGCTCGTAGAATTCGCGCACCGTCGCTGCGTCCGGAGTCTCCTGAGTCTTCAGCTGCGGATCCACAACGTACGCTCTGCCGGCAACGAAGGACGTTCGCGCCAATTGAATTCATCCATCGTCATGCCGTCGCCCGCTCTCCTGGCGCTCCATGCGCAGGAGTGCGATCTGTTCGGAGATCAATCCCAACATGAAAATAATCACCGCCGTGCTCAAGGCGAACACCGACATGTTGGTGAAGCGATTCTGCGTGACGTAAGTGTAAATGTAATTGCCAACGCCGCACAGAAAGAAAAACACACTGACCGGCAAGAAAACCCGAAACGGCGAGAACAACGTGGCGATCTTGGTGATGATCAGCAGGAATAAAATACCGTCGGTTACCAGGCTGATTTTACTCTGGCCGGCGCGGTAAAGGGTCTGGATCGGCACGTATTTGACGGTCAGCCCGGAACGCAGAAAGGCCAGCGTCAGTGTCGTCGGATACGAAAACGTGTTGGGCAGCAAATCGATGAAGCGCAGCGCGTCGCGCCGGCGCATCACTCGAAACCCTGAAGTCAAATCCTCTACCTTGAACCGGGTCACGTAAGACGCCAAAAGATTGTAAACCGTGTTAGCCAAATTGCGGTGCAAGCGGAGCTTCGACCCTTTGGCGCGTGCGCCAACGACCATGTGAAAAATATCCGCCACGGCCAACAGCTTGGGGATATCCTCGGGTTTGTGCTGGCCATCGCCGTCCATCAGGACGATGTACTTGCCTTTAGCCGCGCGCATGCCGCTTTTTACCGCGGCGCCGTTGCCAATGTTGTAAGGATGGCGCACCACGTTGGCGCCGGCCGCCATGGCGACATCCGCGCTGCCGTCAATCGAGCCATCGTCGACGACGATGATTTCGCATTCAGCCAGCTCGAGCCCGTGAATCTGGCCAAGAAGTTTTTTCAAACTCGCCGCTTCGTTGTAGACGGGGACGATGATTGAAGTTTCGACTGGGTTAGCCATTCAATTGATAGAGCGCGTAGCCGCGCTCACGGAAGTTGAGCCGCAGCCGGCTGGCCGCAAAGTCATTCCACCGGCGGGCTTGTTCAGCGGTCAGATTATTACCCAAAAAACCCGCCAGGAGATCCTCGCGCACCATCAGATGAGTGACCTGATTTCGCCTGAGTGACTGCTCTAACTGTTCGATGTCTCTAGCGTTGCGAATCGCCGCCAAAAGATATCCGGGAAGCTCGCCGCCATCGTGGAAATAGTTTCGCTGGCAATAATACGCTCTCCGGCCGATAAAGAGAAGATAAATTTTCGCATCTGCCGGCGTTTCCCGGTTGATATAGAGAAACGTCGGATACTCCGGGAGCATTCTCGAGAGATAGCCATCACGGCTTTCCCTGCCGGCTAGATAAGGCCAAGGATCGGCCGCTACGACATAGTTCCACAGAAAAGCTCCATGCCAGATGGCGAACAATAATAAGCCGGCAAATAAAATCGCCGGTCGCTTGATCCGGATATAAATATTGAACACGCCGTAAACCGCTAAGATTACCAGCGGTGGGACAATCGACAATACATAGCGCACCCGCAGATCGACCAAGAAAAGCGCATAAAGAAGCGACAATAGGGAAAAACTCGCGAGCAACTTCTTGTCCTCCGACCACTTGCCCCTGAAGACCCAGGGCAGCAAAACGATCAGCGCCGGCGTCAACACGCCGTCAAAGTATTGCGGGTTATCGTCCTGACCGGAAAAAAACAGCCGGAGCGGCAGCGCGACGATCTGCCAGATATTTTCGCCATACAAAAGTTCGCGCTTGTCGAAGATACCGATGCCGGCAAAGCTGGCGGTGTCCAGAACCGCGCGAGCCTTCGCGTGAAACCATCCAGGAAAGAGTGGGTAAAAGGGATTGCCGGTTTGCCACCAGTTCTTGAGCAACCAAGGTAAGAACGGCAGTAGCGTCAAGGCGCCCAATAGAGCGGTTTCTTGAATCGATGCGAAGAAACTTTTGCGCGGCGGTTTGGCCAACACCAAAGCAAACAGCATGACGATAATCAGTGCCGCGACCAGGCCGTTTGGCTTGGTTGCCAGAGCGAATCCCAACGATAATCCGGCCAATGCCAGCTCGCCCAAAGCATTTCTATTTTCCCGCCAGCGCAACAGCAACAACAGCGCCGCGGTGGTGTAAAAAGTAATGCCGAGATCGATATAACCCCAGTGGCTCAGCCGCAGAATCACCGGCGTAGACAAAAACAAAAAGGCGCCGAGCAAACCGTACAGCCCATTCATGCGCCAGCCCAGATACGCGTAGATCAGCAGGCCAGTGAGCGCGCCGTAGAGCGCGTGAATCCACTTGGGGACAAAATCATAGCCCCAATAAATCCACGGCGTGTAGAGCATGTCGACCAGCATGGGGTAATAAGCATAGGGCGCCGCCGGCACTTCGATGATGCGCCCGGCATCGGCGTAGAGCCTGGGTATCGCCAGATGGTGGGTCAGCTCATCGCGGCTGGTGGGCGGCAGGAGCCCCAGTAGAGCTTCGGTGAGGAGAATCACCAGGATCGCCAGCCAGATGCTACGCCCGACCCAGTTGGTGTGAGCGAAGGCCGCGACGTAGTTGCCCAGGAAAAACAACAGCGCGACCACCAGCGCCGCCGCGATAGCGACATTGAGCAACGGGCTGTGAACGAAACCGGCCAGGCCCGCCAGCAAGTAGATCGTGCCGGCGACACCGACCAGGCAGCCGACGACGCACGTGCGCGTCAGAAGTTGTGCGAAGCGCGCTTCCATCAGGACCCGTTGCCGCAATGCTGACCCGCCATCGGCACAACCCAAGCCAATGCATCCAGTTGCGCTGGGGAAACATTAGCGTCGGTGATCAATGAGAACAGCGCAAACAAAGTGATTTACGGTAACTGCCTAAATGAACATTAAATTGGCTTGTCTGCTCCCGGTTAGCGCCGGCGGGGACCGCCAGCGCCAACCGAGCGGAGATTTTTCACATGCAGAATTACTGATCGATAACGATAACCGCAACCGCGGCACCGAATTTGATGAAATCGCCCTCTTTGGCGTTCACCTCATACAGCGTGCCATCCGCCGGTGCTTCGATCTCGACGTTGACTTTGTCGGTTTCGACTTCGAGCAGGGCTTCGCCCTTTTTCACCGCAGCTCCAGAGGTCTTGATCCAGCGCAGAATTCTCACCTCGTCGCTCTCGTCGCTGGAACCCAAGCGCGGCACGATGACATCGGTCTTCATGCCAAATCCTATAGGGACGGCGCGTCGAAGCTGTCGGCCAGGGATTTGAGCTTCAAGGTCTGTCGCATGTTTTCCAGAAACGCGTGGACGTTCTTATACTGCGCCGGGACGTCGTATTTCACCGCGGTGTACAGATAGTGCAACTCCGAGAAGATCGAGATGTCGGCAATGGTCATCCTGTTGTCGAAGATGAATTTCTTGCCGGTATACATCTGGTCGAGGGTCTTGAAGTGGCTATCCCACTCCGCTTCGGCCTTTTGTTTCGCCTCGGGATTATCGGCGCGCCGCATGGCGTGATTGGCGTGAATCAAGACTTCGTCGGACCAGTCTTCGATCGCCAGGCAAAGCCCCTTGTTATTGGCGCCTTCCGGATAAATGCTGTTCTGCGGATGATCCTTTTCCAGCCGGGCTGAGATCACCGTAGAGTCGATCACACACTCGCCGTTATAATTGATTGTCGGCACTTTGCGCTGATTAGTATACTCGAGCAAAGACTTGCGCTCGTCGGCGCGCACGTCAATGACCTCGTAGGGCACCTTCTTCAGCGCAAAGACCACCCGGACCTTTTCGCAAAACATCGAGGTTTGAGAATTAAACAATTTGATAGCCATAGTCTCGATCCTCCTTAGTGTGTTGGTAATTGATTAGAACGGTTGAAGTCGCTCATGCGGCAACCGCGAATTTGCCGCGGCGTCGCCCATGCATAGTAAGCCATGCATCAAATAGGAAAAATTCTCAAGCCCGCGGCGGCCGCCGTCATTGACCTTGGCGGAGTTCGTGAGTATTCTTCTGCCTACCGCGATGGCAAGATTTCAGGAGAATCGAAGATGGCTAAGTACCTACAGTGCAGCGAGTGCGGCAAACTGGCCTTTTATTACGACGACTTTGTCGGCACCGAAAAGCCTTTCTACAAACGCTTCATGCGCTACCCCGAAGGCGAAACCAAGCATGAACCGCCCCGTTGTTTCAATTGCGGCGGCGTGCCGCGCATGATCCACGACAATATCAAGGAAGAAAAACCCGCAGCGGCCAAGCACTAGCGTTCCGGCACGAATTCCACCTTTCCCAGCTTTGATCGCCGCACCGGATTAGCCCCGCGCAGTAATCGCCTTCAAGTGCTCCTGCACGACTTCACGAGGACACAGACGGAGAAATAATTTTAAGCCGCCGAGGATGACCGCGAGATCGTCCAGTTGACCGACACCGATAAGAAAATCCGGCAGCAAATCGGTCGGCAGGATGACATAGGCCAAGATTCCAGCCACCACCAGTTTAGCCCTCGAAGAAACCCTTGGGTCTTTGATCAAGCGTGAGAACAGTTTCACGAAGCTCGGCAGATGGGTGAGCAGCTGAAAGAATTTGCCCCAGCCCCACTGCCGGATGATTCCTGTCGGTTTCATTGCCATGGCTTAGATCCTCCGCCGACGCACAGACGCCGGCGCACCCATGCCTATTCACGCGCAAGCTGACATGCCAGTCGATCCAAGTCTAGTGCTTGTCCAAGACTGGCGCCCGCGGGCGATCAACCCGATGACACCCCTGGCGAATGATTTTTTCTCAGCGCCATCATGGCTAGGCCAGGACCATCTAGAGAATCGAATAGTAGAAACTAAACCGCGGATCGGGAGAAAACGGCTGAGTCGCAAACAACAAGAATATGACTAATGCCTCGCCGAGGCGCGCCGATAATTCGCGCAACCAATCAGCCGATCACCAGCATCGCCGCCGCGCCCAAAAGCTTCGGGACATACCCCGTCAGAATTTTTCTATTATCGTCGAATATCGGGTCCATTTTCAGCGCCCGTGCTTTTCGCTCGGTGCGCTAATGTGATTTCGACTTTACTTCTTGACGATCCTGTATCCCTGTTTATCCAGAATGTTGAAAATCTGAATCAACTGATTGGTCGGTTCATAGCCTCGATAGGGGAAATAAGTCTGGATGATGGCATTCTTCCATTTCGGATGGCCACTGGTTTCTAGATATTCCCTGCCGTTCAATATCGAAAGCACCAATTGTTGCATTTCGCCGGCGAACTTTTCACTTCTGTTGTCCACCCCCATGATCGCCGATGGCACGGAAAACGTGTCCGTATCGGCGCCAGTCCAACCATAGTGTTTCTTTCCCAATGGAGTTCGAAGATAGATTTGCTCCAGCACCGCATTGCCTGGCAGGCGAACGAAATGAAATCTGCCGTCGAGTTTTGCAATGAACGGCACGGGGGCGCCGCCGACGAACACAACGGCATCGAGCATGCCTTGATCCATCTTCTTGACGGCGTCTTCAAACGTGTCGTGCGTCGCGCTGGCTTTGATATCGTAGACGGAAAATAACACCGCCGCTGTAAGCGCCGTGCCGCCCCCCTCCACGCCCACCGACACCCTTTTCCCCTCGAGATTGTAGAAGGTTTGAATATCCTTATTCTTAGCAAGAATATGAATTTCTTCCGGGTACAGATTCAAAACCACTTTGATGCTGTCGAAGACATCTAAACCCTGCTGTCGTTTGGCGATTTCGGAAGTAAACCGCAGCGCGTCGAGCTGGACGATGGCCAGGTCGACCTTGCCGGTGCCCAGGAGTTCGATATTTTCGAACGAGCCTTTGGTCGGCATCACCTGCAGTTCGATTCGGTCCTTCAGCGCCAGATTCTTGATATCTTGAGCGATCTGAAAATAAGTTCCGTCACTCGGCCCCGTGGCGATGGTGAACGCCCAGGACAGCTGTACCCACAGCATAGCGATCAAAACGCACAGAATTTTTTTCATAAGTGTCTCCTTTTCGTCAGTCAAATAAGCGATCTTTTCCTGTTCGACTCACGCAGGCCGCGAACTTCGCCTTGCCAGGCCACGCGCCGCGACATCGAGCCCGATTTGCCAATAAGGCTGCGGCCTGGCGCGGATGGCCCGAACGCAACCCCGATATTCCGTTGACATATTGAATCGATTCCGGCGTCCGCTGAGTGAGTGAGTCGAGCGGACGATTTTCTCCGACGCCACACCGTCGAAATGAGCGCTCCTCTATTTACAACATTGCTCCGCGCGTCGCGCAGCAGCGACGCCGAGTACGCTAGCGGATTGCCCGTGTGGTCTATGAAGTAGCAGAACTCGTAGGCAGCGAAGATCGCGCTATCGTACATGGCGACTCGTGCCTTCAACGCAGCCTATTCCCCCTTCAGCAGTGCTTCTCTCTTCTGATTGTATTCCCCTCCGAAATGACCCGGCAGTGTCCGTCTGCCGACAACCGCGCGCCGATTGCAGAAGAGAAAACTCGAGACCCGCGTTTTGTGAATAAACATTCTTATCCCCGCTGGCGACAGGCGCCGTTGTGATGGGACAAGGGAGCGGGTAAGGCTTCTCGCTCTTTGCCGTCTCGTTTCCTCGAGAATGACGTTGACGAGATCGGCGCTTTTTGATCTGAACAAGGCGGATCCGCCATAAGCTTTAAGAAAATATAACTTCTCCGTGCGGGTCAAAAGACGCCCTAGCGTCCGGTCAAGCTGGGCCAAATTCTTGATCCGGCGCCGGCCGCTAACGTAGAAACATTTTCTCAACCCCTGCAAATCGATGACGCTAAAATGGCCTTCAATCGGCCCTTGCCCATCGCGAATCAATATATTCGAAGCATTGAAGTCGTTGTGGTAAATTCGCTTTTGATGCAGCGAACTGAGCAAGTGCGCCAGCCCTCGCAAAAAGGCCCGTCTTTTGCGGTAACCTTCTGCGCCTCGAAGTAAATTCAGATCCTCACGCCAGAAAGCGTCAACGGTTTTTGCTCCCGGCACTTCCTCGGATAAGTACAAGCTCTTAATCAGCATACCCCAGTTTCGGTACTCCACTGCCGCGACGGGTTTGGCTGTGGCATAGCCCTCCTGCAGGAGTATAACCGCGCCTTTCAGCGAACGCAGCGCCGCTGAATGAAGAAAGAGAGAGCCGAGGCGATGGATGGTCGACAGCGCGTTTTGCTGTTTGATGTAAACGGTTTTGGTCCGTCCGCTGATTCGCATCGGTATAGAACCGACTTTGATCTTCCTTTCGCTTTTAATGAGTTGGCATTGCGGCTGGACAAATGGATCCGGCTGGCTCATCAGCGCTTCGTCGAGAGCGCTGGCACCGATGGAATAGAATTTCACTACCGGCACCTCGCGGTGCTGGCGGGACAGATTCAAAATAACCTTTTGCTCGACAGTTGCTGCATAACTCATGGCTCGTCGTGTCCGTCCTTCCGTTGTCTAAATTGTCGCCTTCTTGGTTGATTCATCATCGAATTTTCGCAGCCTCCTTCCAAAACTTGTCGGGATCGAATTAGCTCATTGAAGCTGCCGCCCGCGGTGTCTTCGCGCCGAGGTCTTTTTCATAAACGACGCCGTCATGATTGACGACGAATGTCATCACTCCGGAGGAACCATACTGAGCGGGATGGGCAACCATGAGCGCTCGAACCGCTTCTTCCGGGGAGGAGAATGTTTTCTGTGGCGGCGCCGCGCTAAACGCGGCATGGCTCATCATCACTGCTACGAAAGCGAGAATGCCAATCGCGGCGGCGCATAAATGCGCCAAATCGACAAGACGAGTTCGTAGTTTTTTGCCGTACCGAGACATTTGTAACTCCATTATCTATCTAAAGACCTTGATCTTGTCGATACGTCACGAGCCCGGCGAGGATCAAAACTTCATGATCGTCCACCGACAGAGCGTGAGGACTTTGGTGAACATTCCTTTGGGACATCGTCCCAGCCATTGGCTTCACCGCCGCCGCCTCGCGCGCCTCCTCCACCGGCGCGCGATCCACCGCCGCTTGCGCGACTCGACACACTGCGCGAGCTGGCGCTGCGCACACCGCCGCCCTTGCCGAGCCCCTCGAAGGCACCCGCGTCTCTCCCTCCGCCAGCGATTCGTGACCCACCGCCGCGATTGGCAGAGCCACCCTGCCCGCCGACGTTGCCGCCGCGCCACTTGCAGTCGCCCCACGCGTAACCCCATGCAGCGCCGGCAGCCACACCGGCTGACGAGCCGGTATTTGCGCACGAGTGCGTCCGTATCAGCTTGTTGCGTTTAGAATTGCGCAGCCTATTTCACGGTTGGGACTGTCTACTATCGGGCGTTCCCTGATTTCTGCTTACGAAATTCCTTAGAAGCGCCGAATGGAAAAGAGGCCGCGAGTCGGACCGACAGAGTAAATAGGCCCCTAGCGCCGGGACTGGAACGTGAGGCCTTAATCCAGACCTAGCAGACAAGTACCGGAGAGGTTTTGGAAATTAACCGAGCGAGGATCGATTAAAGATAAGCTTTGAGGGGCAAACGTCGATCGATCGTTCTACGGGAGACTGTTGACAGCTATTCGAATGCCGATAGCCGGGAAAGCACGTCCGAGAAAAGCCCTCTGTGGCTTGAGGCAATCGAAGATTGCCGGTTTCCGTGTACTCGCTTGAATTGCCGCAGTACCGGAGACTCGCTGGAGATCCTGTGACAGCTGGGCACGGCCGCAGCGGACAATCACACGCGGCCGTGCCCAGCAACTCAAAATTCCCGTCGCATTCTCGGCCGACGCTAGCTTCCCCGGACGATCGTGCAGTACGAGCCGAAGAGCCGGAGTATGCTGAAACTCTCGTGATCGACCGAGGAGACCTCCTTGATCTGCCCCGAACCTTTGGCCGCGTTGATGCTCGCGTTGCCCCATGCGACCAAGCCAAGAATGCTAAAGGCGCAAGACTCTCCCATACGCGCGCTCTGCCCATAGGAGGTCGCGGTGATCGGACCCTCTACCCAGGTAAAGATATATCCCTTCGCCGGCGTATCCACCAAGGCGCACCCACCGAAAAACATCACCGCGACAGAAAGGCGAACGATCTGCATGCAGCGTCTGTACATTCTGCTTCCTCCTCTTTACTGAGTCTGGTTATTATCC
>Ga0210380_10000532_pt1 | contig 16623 bp, 18 predicted proteins | sample PLM4_5_coexredo_FD_155476 | JGI IMG/M metagenome (GOLD analysis project Ga0210380, IMG submission 155476) | Groundwater sediment microbial communities from an aquifer in East River, Colorado, USA - PLM4_5_coex redo | ecosystem: Environmental > Terrestrial > Soil > Riparian zone | place: USA... | reverse complement strand
CAGCCGACGAGCCCCACGCGCACGAACAGGAACGCGGTCTTCGCCTCGGGCGTGGCGTAGCGCAGGTCGCTCGCCATCGAAATGATGGCGCCCGCGCCCGCGCACACGCCGTCCACCGCGGCGATGATCGGCTGCGGGCAGGTGCGCATCTCCTTCACCAGGCTGCCGGTCATGCGCGTGAAGGCCATCAGGCCGCTCATGTCCATCTTCACCAGCGGCCCGATGATCTCGTGCACGTCGCCGCCCGAGCAGAAGTTGCCGCCTTCGCCGGTGAACACCACCGCGCGCACGTCCTCGGCGTACTGCAGCTTGTGGAAGGTGTCGCGCAGCTCGGCGTAGCTCTCGAAGGTGAGCGGGTTCTTGCGCTCGGGCCGGTTGAGCGTCACCGTCGCCACACGCTGCTTCACTTCCCACTTGAAATGCTGCGGGCGCCATTCGGCCGCCTTGAGCTTGTACATTGGATCGTTCTCCCTGGTTGAATGCGCTCAGCCGGCCATGGTAAGGCCGCCGCTCACCGAGAGCACCTGCCCGGTGACGAAGTCCGCGCGGCTGCTGGCGAAAAAGAGGATCGCGTCGGCGACCTCCGCGGGCCGCGCGAGGCGGCGCATCGGCGTCGCGCGGCCGAACGCTTCCTTGATCTTGTCGGGCACCGCGGCCATCAGCGGCGTGTCGGTGGGCCCGGGGCAGACGCAGTTGACGTTGATGTTGTAGCGCGCGAGTTCCCGCGCCAGCGCCTTGGTGAAGGCGATCACGCCCCCTTTGGCGCCCGAGTACACGGTCTCGCCGAGGCTGCCGACGCGCCCGGCGTCACTCGACACATTGACGATCTTGCCTGCCTGGCGCTCGATCATCGGGTCGATGAAGGCGCGCGTCACCTGGATCGGGCCCATGAGGTTGAGCTCGATGAGCTTCTTCCAGAAGTCGGGCGCATTCTTCACGAAGGGCTCGTTGCGGCCCCAGCCGGCGACGTTGGCCACCACGTCGACCTGCTTGCGCCGAGCGAGCGCCTCGCCCCGGAACGTCTCCACCGAGGCCGGGTCGGTGACGTCGAGGCGCAGGAAGTCCGCGCCCTGGCCGCGCGCGCGGATCGCGGCGGCCGCCGCCTCGCCGCCGTCCAGGTTCACGTCGCCGAGGATCACGTGCGCGCCCGCCGCGGCGAACGCCTCGGCGGTGGCGCGGCCGATGCCTGAGGCGGCGCCGGTCACGACTGCGGTCTTGCCGTTCAGCTTCATGCCAGTCTCCTTGGGAATCGTTCAGGTCACGCCGCGCGAGCGCAGCTGCTCGGCGAACGGCCGGTCATTCTCGTCGATGTGCCCGAGCAGCCATTCGCGCAGCCAGCGCGTGCTCTCGGCGAGGCCGCCCGGGTCCAGGCGCAGGTCGAAGTGGCGGATGGCTTCCAGCAGACGCTGGTGCTCATCGTGGTGCTGCCCGCTTGCCAGCCCGTGCTCCTGCATCAGGCGCTCCTCGGTGGCGACATTGTGCTCGGTGCACCGCACCAGCTCGCGCAGGGTCTCGACCAGCTCGCCGGCGTCGCGCCCGTCGCGCAGCCCCACGAGCAGGCGGTTGGTGATGTCGAACATCTCCCGATGCTGGCCATCGATGACCGCGACGCCCACTTCGTAGTGCTCGCTCCACTTGATCATGACAGGTGCTTGACGAATGCCAGGCGCTGCGCCGGCGCGAAGCCCGTGTCGAGAAAGAAGCGCAGCAGTGCCGCCGCCTGCACCGCGACCAGCGTCTCGACGCGCTCGATGCGCAGCGCATCGAGGTTGAGGAACAGCTGCTGCAGCAGCGCGTGGCCGACGCCCCGGTGCGCGTACTCCGGCGCGACGCCCAGCGTGTCGATCACCGCCACCGGCTCGGTGCGGCCGAAATCGCCCAGGTCGGCGCGCGCCATGACGTAGCCGGCCATGACGCCGTCCATGCGCGCCGCAAGCGAGATGCGCACCCCCGATTCGCGCAGCGCCTCGTCGAGCGCGTGCTGCACGTAGGCGCGGCGGTCGCGGCCCGTGACGTGGTGGTCGATGCGCACCACGTCGTCGATGTCCTTCGCGCTGAGCAGGCGCACGTCGGCGATGTCGCGCGCCAGCCGCTCGAAGTCCTTCGCCGCCGGGGCGCTCCAGTCGTTCGGGTCGCCGGGCACGTCGCGCTGCGGCGAGCTGAAGGATTCCGGCCGCGCGAGCAGGGGGTTCGCGCGCAGCGCGCAGTCGAGGACCAGGGCGCCGGAGAGCACATAGCCGGCGCCTGCGAGAAAGCGCAGCATGGCGGAATCGCGCCACGGTGCAGCGGTGTGCAGCTCGCCGATGGAGCGCTTGCGCGCGGCGGCCTCGAGCGCGGCGTGCAGCGCGCGCCCGACGCCGCGACCCTGCGCCGCGCGTGCCACGCTGATCACCTCGAGGCGCAGCGCGGGCCGCGTGCGGCCAAACTCGCCCTCGAGCACGCGCGCAAGCGCGTGGCCTGCGAGCGCGCCATCGATATCCGCCGCGAACTGCAAGTGCAGCGCGGGCTGGCGCAGCGCCGCGGCGAGGCGGCGCTCGAAGTACGCGCGGCGCGTGCGCCCGGCGAGCGCGGCGTCGATCGTGACCACGGCGTCGAGGTCGCCCGGTGCGAGCGTGCGGGTCTTGACTGTCATAAGTATCTTTCGGCGAGTTCCGCGTCCGCTTGCTCGTCGAGCAGGTCCTCGAGCGAAGGCAGCAGCGACATCTCTTCCTTCTGCACGTGCCCGACCAGGCGCTCGGCGAGCTCCAGCCCGAGCATGCGCAACTCCGGCCAGCAGGCGGCGAGGTCCTGGCCCGGCTGCGTCAGTTCGCTGAAGCGCCGCGCCGCGGCGCGGATCGTCGCGTGCTCCTCGGCGAGGAGCTCCGCGATGTCGCCCTCGCCGGCGGCGTCGAGCCGCGGGAAGAGTTCGGTTTCCTCGAATGCGAAATGGCGGGTCACTTCGTCGGCGAGCTGCGCTGCGCAATTGCGCAGCAGCGCGGCGTCCGCCGCTTCGGCGGGCCGGTTGGCGCGCCGCGCGAGCGTCTGCTCGAGCCGGCCCCAGAGCGCGAGCGTCGCCTCATGCTCCTCATGCAGGCGGCGGCTGATCTGTCGGTTGAATTCCATAGTGCTCGCGCGTCAGGCCGGGGCGGCAGCGCGCGCGTCGCGCAGCCTGAGGAGGACGCCCACGAAGAAGCCGCCGAAGGCGAGAGCGCCGGCGAGGCCGGCAGCCGCCGCCGCCTGCGCCAGCCAGTGCGCATCGAGCAGGACGGCGACGAGCAGGGCGCAAAGCGCGGCGAGGTGCAGCACGCGATGCGCGGCGAGCGGCCCCTGCGGGCTGAGCGCGGAGGCGAGCGGCGCGCCAGGGCCCGCGTGCACCGAAGCGAGGAAAGGCACGATGCGCCGCAATACGGCGAACACGAAGGTGAGCAGCCAGCCGGGCACCAGCAGGACGACGAACGCAACCCCGGCGCGCGGAGGCGCCCAGCCGAATTCGATCGCCGCCGCGAACAAGAGGCTCGCAAGGAGGCAGGCCCAACTCACGCGCACCAGCACGAAGGCGGGCTCGAGTGCCGGGCGCAGGCGGGCGCGCAGCGAGCGCTCCATCGAAACGATGTGGATCGCCGCCGCAGCGAGCCCGGCGAGCGCGGCGGCGGCGAAATACGCGCCCAGCGCGAGCAGGAGCGCGGCGAGGGCGGCGCCAAGCGCGGCGTAGGCGGCGCGCGGCGAGGGCGGGCGAGCCACGGCGAACATCGGCAGCAGGAACTGCGACAGGCCGAAGGCGAGCAGCCCCATGAACCCGTACGTGGCGAGCACCAGGTGCGCGGCGCGAAACGCCGCCTCGTCCAGGTCGAGGCCGTGCTCGTAGCGCGCGAGCAGCGCGAGGCCGGTGGCCGCGAGCCCGGCGAGCGCGGCGAGCGCCGCCCAGCCGTGCACCACGACCACGCGCATGCCGCGCGCGCCGAACAGGTTGCGCGCGAGCAGCCAGGCGTAGAGCGCGAGCGCGGCGAGCACCAGGGCGCCACCCGGCGCCATGACCCGCGGCGCGTAGGCGGCGGCGCCCGCGCTGAACAGCGCGACGCCGGGAACCAGCAGCCACCAGACAAGCTTCGCCGCGGCGATCGAGCCCACCGCCTGGCGCGTCGCGACCGGCAGCAGTTGCAGCGTCGCGCCCACTGCGGTCATGGCGAGCACGCCGAGCGTCGCGAGGTGCAGCGCGGCGAACGGCAGTCCGAGGCCGCCCGGGAACGCCGCGACATCGCGCGCCCCCGCGAGGAGCGCCGCCCACGCCAGCACGTGGAACGCCACTGCCGCGCCGAAAAAGCGGAACGGCAGCGACATCGGCAGCAGCCGGCTGCGGGTGACGTTGGCAAACATCAGGGCGTCTTGGGGCGCAGGTCGCGCACGCGCACCGCCTTGCCCTGCGAGCGCGGCACTTCGCCCGGCTTCTTCGCCAGCACGCTGGCGGTGACGCCGACCATCGACTTGATCTGGTGGCGCACGCGCTTCTCGAGTTCCTCGAACACAAGGTCGAGGGACGCCGCCTCGATCTCCACGGTGAGCTCGTCGAGGCTGCCGCGCCGCTCGACCACCAGCTGGTAGTGTGGCGCGATGCCCTCCAGGCCGATGAGCACCGCCTCGATCTGCGACGGGTAGACGTTGACGCCGCGGATGATGAGCATGTCGTCGTTGCGCCCGGTGATGCGCTGCAGCCGCAGGTGGTTGCGGCCGCAGGCGCAGCGCGCGGTGCTCGCGCGCGTGATGTCGCGCGTGCGGTAGCGGATCATCGGCAGCGCCTGCTTGGTGAGCGTGGTGATGACCAGTTCGCCCGCTTCGCCCTCGGGCACCGGCTGCCCCGATTCCGGGTCGATGATCTCGAACAGGAAATGGTCTTCCCAGCCGTGCAGCCCGTCCTGTGCCTCGCACTCCACCGCGACCCCGGGCCCCATGATCTCCGACAGGCCGTAGACGTCGATCGCCTTGAGGCCCAGGCGCGCCTCGATCTCGCGCCGCATCGCCTCGCTCCAGGGCTCGGCGCCGAACAGGCCGATCTCCAGGCGGCTCGCGCGCAGGTCGACGCCTTCGCGCTCGGCGACCTCGGCGATGTTGAGCGCGTAGGAGGGCGTGGCGCACAGCACGCGCGCCCCGAAGTCCTGGATCAGCAGCACCTGGCGCTCGGTGGCGCCACCGGACATCGGCACCACGGTGGCGCCGAGGCGCTCGGCGCCGTAGTGGGCGCCCAGGCCACCGGTGAACAGGCCGTAGCCGTAGGCGTTGTGCACCACGTCGCCCGGGCGCACGCCGGCGCAGGCCATCGAGCGCGCCATCAAGTCCGCCCAGGTGTCCAGGTCCTGGCGCGTGTACCCGACCACGGTCGGCTTGCCGGTGGTGCCCGAGGAGGCGTGCAGGCGCGCAAGCGCCTCGCGCGGCCGCGCGAACATGCCGAAGGGATAGTGGTCGCGCAGGTTGCCCTTCACGGTGAAAGGCAGCTGGCGCAGGTCGTCGAGCGAGCGGATGTCCTGCGGCCGCAAGCGCTTTGCGCGCATGCGCTCCCGATGAAACTCGACGTTCTCGTAGGCCGCTTTGACGCTTGCCCGCAGGCGCTTGAGCTGCAGCCGCCTGAGCTCCTCGCGCGGCATGGTTTCGGCCTCGCGGTCGAAGAAATGACGGCGGCGCGGCGCGCGCACGTGCTCGTGCACCTTGGCCGCGTACCGGGGCTGCAGCATTGCGCTCATCATCGCTTGCTCCTCAGCGCGTGCCGCGCACCGGCAGGTGCGGCAGCGCGAAACCCTGGTTGATCGAGGCGCGCGTCACGAGCGCAAACTTGAGCCACAGGCCCGTGGCGATCGCCGCCGCACCGGCAAGCGGCGCGGCCGCCGGCACCCAATAGCCCGCGAACGCGAGCGCGAGCGCTGCCACGGTGCCGAGCTGCAGCAGCGCCTTGCCCGGTGCCTCGAGCGCGGTGCTGCGCACTGCGGCCGCATAACGCGTCCAGGCGATCGCCCTGAGCAAGAGCGCCAAGCCGAACCACGCGAGCAGCAGCGGCGCGGTGGTGAACAGCAGGCACAGGCCGGCGCCTTCCGCGAGCGACGTGCTCACGATGAGGAGCCCCACTTGCGGTGCGCGCCACGCCGGAATTCCCTTCGATGCGCGCAGGATCCGCCCCTGGCACCAGACGAAGACGAGCGCGGCGGCAGCCGCCGCGGGCAGGAACCATTGCGGCCGCCACAACGCGCCGGCGCCGAGCGCGAACAGCAGCACCGCGGCAAACGACTCGCGCGTCATCCAGGAGGTGAACGGGTTGAAAAAGACGTTCACGGCGCGCAACTTGCGCCCGATCTCGAGCCACACCGCGGCCAGGCCCGTGGCGACGAGGACGAGGGACAGCAGGACCGGCACGCGACTCTCCGCAGTGGCGAGCGCGGCCGCGATCATCAGCCCGCTGCCGGTCCCGCCGAGCATGAAGTTGAGCGCGGCGCGCGCGTCCCAGTGCGCCTGCAGCCAGGCTTTGGGGCCGAAGCTCATGGTGCCTTGTCCCAGAGGTAGTAGAAGTTCGGGCGCGTGCCGAGCTCCTCGTGCATGCGGAAGTGCTGGTTTTCGGCGAGCAGCTGCGAAATGTTGCTTTGTGGATCCTCCACGTCGCCGAAGTGCAGCGCCTTGGCGATGCAGGAGTTGACGCAGGCGGGGGTCGCCTCCGGGTCGACGCCGGGCTTCAGTCCCTGGGCAAGGCCGGCATCGACGCGCTCGACGCAGAACGTGCACTTGGTCGCCACGTTCTTGCGCAGCACGTCCGCGTCGCTCTTGTAGCGCGCCTGGTAAGGGCAGGCGACCGCGCAGTAGCCGCAGCCGATGCACAAGTCGTAGTCGATGGTGACGATGCCGTCGGCGCGCTTGCGCGTCGCGGTGCTCGGGCACACGTGCATGCAGGGCGGGTCGTCGCAGTGCATGCAGCCGACCGGCACGAAGGCGCGCTTCACCTCCGGGTACTCGCCCACTTCCATGTCGAGCACGCGCCGCCATTGCACGCCGGGCGGCGTGTCGTTCGCCTGCCTGCAGGCCGCGGTGCAGGTCTGGCAGCCGACGCAGCGCCTGAGGTCCGCGACCATCGCCCAGCGCGTCATGCCGCTTTCCTCAGCGAAACGCGCACGATGTCGGCGCCCGAGCCGGTGGCGTCGGTCAGCTCGAGCGACATCGGCACCAGGTTGTTCATCGAGGGCATGCCGAAGTCCTTGGCGACCGGCGTCGCCCAGTGCCCGAACTGCCCGAGCAGAAGCAGCGTGTCGGGGCGGATGCCCTCGCGCAGGACGGCGCGCGCGCGCACCGAGTGCTGGGGCGTGGCGATTTCCAGCCAGTCGCCCTCGTGCAGCCCCATGGCCCTGGCGCGGCCCGCGTTCACGATCACGCCGCCGTGGCCCGCGATGTTGTCCGCGACCTCCTTGATGAGCTGCATGCCGACGTTGCCGCCCCAGGCGTACTGCATCGAGCGCGAGGTGAGCAGCCAGAACGGAAACGCCTCCGGCGTGCCGCCCATGGCGACGAGCGCGCGTTCCCATTCGCCGGGAAAGTCCTTCCACACGGGCAACGCCTGGTATTCGGTGAGCTGCTTGTCCCACCAGCGCATGTCGTGCTCGTGCAGGCGCCGGCCGAGTTCCTGCCCGATGCGCAGCAGCCGCTCCTGGTAGGGCATCTCGAAGCGCAGGCCGCGGGCCGCGAGCGTCGGGAACAGGTACCAGGCGGTGCGCGGGAACGGCCTGGTGGCGAGGCCGTGCTCCTTCCACCAGGCGAGGCCGTGCGCCTCGGCGCCGCCGGTGAGCTCGTGGCTGGCCGCCTTGCACACCGCGTCCCAGATCTTCTCGGCCGTGTGCGCTCGCGTCGGTTCGAGCGCAAAGTCCCTGAGCGGCACGCCCAGGCTGCCCTTGTTGATCGAGGCGTGGTAGGGCTCGAGCAGCCCGGTGCGCTCGGCGAGCGCGGTGGCGATGTCGGTGAAGTCCCGCGCCTCGCCGCGCGGTGCGATCGCGGGCTGGCGCAGCGCGAAGCCCTCGTGGTCCCAGAACTGCTCGATGTACTTCGAGCCGCCGATGCGGATCAGCTGCAGGCTCTCCAGGTCGACGGCGTCGGGCAGCAGGAGGTCGGCGTAGTGGTTGGTCTCGTCGCGCGTGAAGGCGAAGGCGACGACGAAGGGAAAGCGCGCCATGCGCTCCTCGAGCGCGTCAGTGTCCCAGAACGAGATCGCCGGATTGGTGCGGTACACGAACCACACCTCGGGCAGCGTCACGCGCGGCAGGCCCGGCGGCGTCTGGTCGAGGAACATCCAGGAGAAGTGCGTGGGCCCGAGCGCCTGGCTCCAGGGGCCGTCGGCGGCGAGGGGCACCATCGTGCGGTAGGCGTTGCGGATGTTGGGCTGCGCGTTCCAGTGCAGCGGGTCGGTGGGGTTGAAGGGATAGCCCATCAGCCCATCCGGGCCCGGCTTGACGCTCCTGTGGCGTTCCGACATCGGGCGGTTCAGGCGCACCGTGGTGCCGAGGATGCCGCCCGGGACTTCCAGCGCGCCGACCAGCGCCGCCAGCAGCGTGCGCGCCCAGCAGCATTCGAAGCCGCCCCAGCCATTGGTCACCGTCTTGCCCAGGCTCACCGCCACCGGGCGGAAGGGTAGCGTCTTGCCCTCGATGTCGATGGTCTGTCCGACGCAGGCGGCGCCGAGATACTCGCCGGCGATGCGCCGGATGCGCGCCGCCTGCACGTCGCACACGCCCTCAGCCCACTCGGGCGAATAAGGCTTCATGTGCGCGACGAGCTTGGCGAACGCCGTTTCGCCCTCGAGCAGGCCTTCGGCGAGCACCTCGCCGTCGGCGCCGGTCTCCAGGCTCACGTGCGTTTCCTTCGCTTCGAGCGAAGCGGCGATGATCGGCTGGCCCGTTCCAGGGTCGCGCAGGTAAAAGCCGTGCGCGCCGACGAGGTAGGGCGAGGAGGTGTGGCGATAGAGGAAATCCACGTCCAGGCGCGCGCGCGGTGCCTCGTGCAGCAGGATGTGGATCAGCGCATAAAGAAACGCGGCGTCGGTCTTGGGCTTGATCGGCACCCATTCGGCCGAGCAGGCGCCGGTGACCGAGAGGTGCGGCTCCACCTGCACGCGCTTCATGCCGCGCTCGCGCGCGTTGGCGTGGCGCCACACGCCGGTGACGCCGCCCGAGGCTTCCACGTTGGCGCCGCAGGAAATCAGGTAGTTGGTGAGCGGCGTGTCGGGCGAGACGGTGAAGCCGCGATGCCAAAGCTCGCCGTAGAGGTGCTCCGAGTGGTAGCACTTGACGCCCTGGCCGGAGCCGAAGCCCATGTCCACCGGGCCCCAGGCGGCGAGGAAGGCGGGAAAGCTGCCCATGTAGGACTGCGGCGTGCCGCCGCCGCCGAAGCTCGCCGCCACACGCGGGTAGCCCGATTCGTCGAGCAGGCCGCGCGCGCGGATCCGCAGCAGTTTTTCCGAGATCAGGCCGAGCGCTTCATCCCAGGAGATCGGTGCCCAGCCCGGGTCCTCGCCGTGCCCCTTCTTCGGGTTGGTGCGCTTCATCGGCCGCAGCACGCGGTCCGGGTGATAGGCCTTCTGCACCAGGCCGTAGGCCTTCACGCACACCTTGCCGCCGCCCGGATGTACCGCCGCCGCGGCGAAATTGGGCTCGACTTCGCTCGCCACGCCGTCGCTCACCTTGACCGTGAGCAGGTCCGGCCCGGCGACGCACTGGTAGCAGTAGGTGGGGACGCGCTTCATGCGGGCCTGGCGAAGGCCTTGGCCTGCTTCTGCTTCAGGCGCTGCTTCACCTGCTCGACGTTGGCGATGAAGCGCGCATGCCGTCCGCGGCAGATGGTGTCCAGGCCGTCCGTGGCGCTCACCTCGAACACGGCGGCGCGGCCCTTGAGCTCGGCGAGCGTGGCGGTAATGGCGACTTTCATGCCGAGCAGCGTCGCCGCCAGGTGGTCGATCTCGACGCGCGTGCCGACCGAGTCCTCGCCGGCGTCGAGGTGCGCGAGCAGCAACTCCCGGCAGGTGACCTCGATATCGCGCACCAGCATCGGCGTGGCGTAGACGCGGGCCTCCTCGCCCATGAAGTCGATGGTGCGCTCGCGGTCGACGGCGAACTCGCGCGTGGTGGCGAGGCCGGGGACAAGGGTGGGTTTCATGGGGCATCCTGCTCCGATTGCGGGGTGGGCGATTTGATTTAGGTTAAAGACCGAGGTAGGCGCTGCGCACGGCCTCGTCGGCGAGGAGCTCCCGTCCGGTGCCCGCCAGCACGATGCTGCCGGTCTCCAGCACGTAGCCGCGGTCGGCGATGGCGAGCGCCGCGCGCGCGTTCTGCTCCACGAGCAGGAGGGCGGTGTGGGCGTCCCGCAGCGAGCGCACGCAGGCGAAGATCTCCGCCACCAGGCGGGGCGCCAGGCCCATGCTCGGCTCATCGAGCAGCAGCAGCCGCGGCTGGGCCATCAGGGCGCGGCCGATGGCGAGCATCTGCTGCTGGCCGCCCGAGAGGGTGCCCGCCGGGTGGCCGCGGCGCTCGGCGAGCGCCGGGAACATGGCGTAGACGCGCTCGAGCGTGCGCGCGGCGGACGCGCGCCCGCGCCGGTAGGCGCCCAGGCGCAGGTTGTCCTCCACCGAGAGGGGCCCGAACACCTGGCGGCCTTCGGGCACCTGCACAATGCCCGCCGCCACGCGCGCCTCCGGCGGCGCCTCGCTCAGGTCCGCGCCGTCAAAGAGCACGCGCCCGCGCGAGCGCAAGACGCCCGAGAGCGCGCGCAGGAGCGTCGTCTTGCCCGCCCCGTTGCCGCCGACGAGGGCGACGAGCTCGCCCGCACGCACTTCGAGGTCCACGCCTTTGAGGGCCGGGATGCGGCCGTAGGCGCATTCGAGCGCGCGCACTTCTAGCATGAGAAGCGCCTCAAGCGCATCAGTGCGCTTCCTCGCCGAGATAGGCCTCGATGACGCGCGGGTCGGCGCGCACCGTGCGCGGCTCGCCTTCGGCGAGCATGCGGCCTTCGTCGAGCACGATGACGTGACCTGAGACGCCCATCACCAGCTTCATGTTGTGCTCCACGAGCACGATCGTGATGCCGCGGGATGCGAGCTCGCGGATCAGGCGATCGAACTCCCGCGTCTCGGTCGGGTTGAGGCCGGCGGCGGGCTCGTCGAGGAGCAGCAGCCTGGGTCCGGCGGCGAGCGCGCGCGCGATCTCCAGGCGCTTGAGCGCTCCGTAGGGCATGGCATCCGACGCCGCGTCCGCCCAGCGCTCGAGGCCCACGAGCTCCAGCAACTGCATCGCCTCGGTGCGGCAGCGGCGTTCGGCGCGCGCGAGCCGCGGCAGGCGCAGGAGCGCCGACGCAAGGCCCACGTGCTCGTGCAGCCAGCGCCCCGCCATGACGTTCTCGAGCGCGCTCATGTTGAAGAAGATCTGCAGGTTCTGGAACGTGCGGCCGATGCCCGCGGCGGCGAAGCGGTGCGGCGGCTGGCCGGTGAGATCGCGCTGGTCCAGGAACACGCGCCCCGCGCTCGGCAGGTAGATGCCGGTGAGCATGTTGAGGAGCGTGGTCTTACCCGCGCCGTTCGGCCCGATGATCGCGTGCACCGTGCCCGGCGCGAGATCGAAGCTCACGTCCTGCACGGCGTGCACGCCGCCGAAGCGCTTAGCGAGGTTTTCTGCGCGCAGCAGCAAGCGCTTTCTCCAGGGTGGGCACCAGGCCCTGCGGCATGAAGATCATGGTGAGCATCAGCACCGCGCCGAGCATCACCATCTCGTATTCCTTGAAGACGGTGAGCAGCTGCGGCAGCGTGGTGAGCACCGCCGCGCCGACCACCGCGCCGAAGCCCGAGGCCATGCCGCCGAACACGACCATGGTGACCAGCTCGATGGAGTGCAGGAACGAGGCCTTTGCCGGCGTGATGAAGCCCGCGTAGTGCGCGGTGAGCGCGCCGGCGAATGCGGCGAGCGCGGCCGAGAGCACGAAGGCCGCGAGCTTGTGGCGCGCGGGATCGATGCCGATGGCGGAGGCCGCCACCTCCGAGCCGTGCAGGGCGCGCCAGGCGCGGCCGCGCGGCGAGTCGATGAGGTTCTGTGCGAGCCACACGGTGGCGACGAGTAGCACCCCGACCACCCAGTACCAGGCGCGCTCGCCGGCGAGCGCGTAGCCCGCGATGCCCAGCGGCGGCACGCTCATGCCGTCTGGGCCGCCCGTGTAGCGATCCTCGGTGGCGATCACCACCGAGACGATGATGCCCAGGCCGAGCGTCGCCATGGCGAGCGCATGGCCCCTGAGGCGCAGGACCGGCCGGCCGATCGCCCAGGCAAGCAGCGACACGGCGGCGACGGACGCTGCGAGCGAGGCCGGCGTGGGCCAGCCGTAGCGCGCGGCGAGGATCGCCGAGCCGTAGGCCCCCAGGCCGAAGAAGCCCGCGTGGCCGAGGCTGATCTGGCCCGCGTAGCCGATGAGCAGATTGAGGCCCACGCAGACGATGGCGTTCAGCCCGACGAGGATCGCCACCTCGTAGGTGTAGTTGTTCGGCAGGGCGAGCGGGAGCAGCGCCACCGCTGCCGCGAGCGCTACGAGACCCTTCCTAGACGCGCTCGGTGGCGCGGCGGCGGCCGGCGAGGCCATCGGGAAGGAAGATGAGGGCCGCGAGGATGATCACGAAGGCGAAGACATCCTTGTAGGCCGAGGAGAGGTACCCGGCGCCCAGCGATTCGATGAGCCCGAGCGCGAGGCCGCCGATGATGGCGCCGGGCCCGCTGCCCATGCCGCCGAGGATCGCGGCGGCGAAGCCCTTGAGGCCCAGCATGACGCCGACGTCCCACGAGGTGAACGAGATCGGCGCGATCAGCACCCCGGCGAGCGCACCGAGCGCGGCAGACAGGCCGAAGGAGACGAGCAGCACGCGCCGCACGCTGATGCCCATCAGCTGCGCGGCGAGCCGGTTGTGCGACACGGCGAGGATTGCCTTGCCGGTGAGCGTGCGGTTGAAGAACCACCACAGGAGCGCCACCGTGACCAACGTCGCGCCGAGCACCCACAGCGTCTGCGGCAGGAGCGTCGCACCGCCAAGCTTGAGCGGTGCCTCGCCGGAGAAGGCGGGCAGCGAATGGATCTTCTTGTCCCAGAGCAGCGAGGCGAGCCCGCGCAGGAGGATCGAGGCGCCGATGGTGATGATGATGAGCGTCACCACCGAGGCGCCGCGCGCGGGCTCGATCGCGAGCTTCTCCAGCGCGAGGCCGACCAGCATCGCCCCGCCCACGGCAAGGAGCGCCGCGAGCGGCAGCGGCAGCCCGGCTTCGACGAAGCCGGCGGCCGCCATGCCGCCGATCATGACGAACTCGCCCTGCGCGAAATTGAGGACGTGGCTCGCGTTGTAGATGATCGCGAAACCTAGCGCCACCAGCGCGTAGATGGCGCCGACGGTGAGGCCGGTGAGCAGGAACTGGAGAAACTGGGCGGACACGGGCGCTCCGCCCCGCTCGCCTCAGCTCACCTCGCCAGCGTCCAGTCGCCCTTGCGGATCTCGAGCATGCGGAAGCCCGCGACGTCGAGGCCCACATGGTCGGTCGGCGAATAGTTGAACGCGCCAGCCGTGCCCATGAAGCCGCGCACCGACTCGATCGCGTCGCGCACCTTGGCCTTGTCGGTGCCGCCTGCCTTCTTGAGCGCCTCCACTGCGATCATCAGGCCGTCGTAGGCATGCCCGCCGAAGGTCGAGACGTCGGACTTGTAGCGCGACTCGTAGTCGCGCTTGTAGCCGAGCACCACCTTCTTCTGCGGGTCGGAATCGGGCAGCGCCTCGGCCACCAGCAGCGCCGCGGCCGGCAGCCGCACGCCCTCGGCGGCATCGCCGGCGAGCTGGATGTAGCCCTTGGAGGCGACACCGTGCGACTGGTACAGCGGCGCGGCGATGCCGAGCTGCTTGTAGTTCTTGGTGACGATCGCCGGGCCCTGGCCGAAACCGCAGTTGAGCACCGCCTGCACCCCGGGCGTCCCCTTGATCTTGGAGAGCTGCGCCGTCATGTCGGTGTCGCCCGCGCCGTAGGACTCGTCGGCGACGATCTCGATGCCGTGGGCCTTCGCCACCTGCATGCACTGCGCGCGCATCGACTTGTCGAAGCCGCCTGCGCCGGAGATGAGCGCGATCCTGGTCGTGCCGCGCGCCTTCATGTCGACGAAGATCCGCTCGCAGGCCTGGCGGTCGGAATGCGGCGTCTTGAACACCCATTTCTTCACCGGCTCGACGATCACCACCGCACCGGCGAGCGAAATGAAGGGGATGCCCGCCTGCTCGATGAGCGGCACCACCGCCATGGTCTCGCCGGTGGTCGAGCCGCCGACGATCAGGTCGACCTTGTCCTGCTCGATCAGGCGCTTGGCGAAGGTGCGGGCTTTCTCGGCGTCGCCCGCCGAGTCGTAGGCCACGAGCTCGAGCTTCCTGCCGAGCACGCCGCCGGCGGCGTTCAGCTTCTCCACATAGAGCTCGAGCGTCTTTTGCTCCGGGTCACCGAGGAACGCGGCAGGACCGGTGACCGACAGGAACGAGCCTATGCGGATCGGCTCCTGGGCTTGCACTGCTGCCGCGGCGGCGAGCAACGCTGCCGCGAACCATGCACGGTGTTTCATGACCTCGCTCCTTTTAACGAAACCGACATTCCGGTACCGTGTAGCGTATATAGCGGATGGGAGCCTCCGATTGATGTGTATCAAGAAATGTCTTCGGTGAAGCGCCGCCGCGGTGCAACAGGCGAGCGGCCCCGATTGCGCGTGCGCAGCGCGGGGCCGGCCGACCTGGCTGAGGTGATCGCCATCGACGCCCGGGCCACCGGCCTCGCCAAGCCGGAGTACTGGGCGGGGATCCTGCGCCGCTACGGCCGGCGCGGCGCGCGCCGCCGCTTCCTGGTGGCCGAGGCCGGCGCGCGCATCGTCGGCTACATCGTCGGCGAGGTGCGCGACTGGGAGTTCGGCTCGCCGGCCTGCGGCTGGGTATTCGGCATCGGCGTGCGCCCTGACATGCGCGAGGCGGGCGTCGGCGCCGCGCTGCTCAAGGCGATCACGGCGGCTTTCCGCCGCCTGGGCGTGGCCACCGTGCGCACGCTGATCGCGCGCGACAACCAGCTGGTGCTGTCGTTCTTCCGCAGCCAGGGCATGATGGCGGCGCCCGTCATCCCGCTGGAGAAGGACATCGGGTGAGGCTGCAGAAGAACACGCTGCTCGCGCTCTACAGCGTGCTCGAGTTCGCCGCGCAGCCCGGGCGCCAGCTGTCGGTGGCGGGCATTGCCGCCAGCTTGCGCGTGTCGCCGCACCACCTGGCGAAGGTGTTGCGCACCCTGGGCCGCGCCGGGCTGGTGGACTCGGTGCGCGGCGCGCGCGGCGGTTACCGCTTCGCCGGCAACGCCCGGCGCGTGACGCTGATGGACGTGATCGGCCTGTTCGAGGACATCGGCGCGCCGCGGCCGCGCGCGCGGCGCGGGCGCCGGCCCGCCGAGCAGGCGCTCGGGGAGGTGCTGCAGGAGATCGACGACACGGCGCGCGCCACCTTCGGTTCGGTTACGCTGGACACCATGCTCAAGCTGATCGGGCGCCACAATGGACGCCGCTGACGCCTACCGCGCGGTCAGCGTGCTGCACATCGGCTGCGCGGCGCTCAGCATCGCCGGCTTCGCGCTGCGCGGCGCGTGGATGCTGGTCGATTCCCCGCTGCTGCAAAATCGCTTCGTGCGCGTCGCCCCGCACGTGGTCGACACGGTGCTGCTCGCGAGCGCGGCGTGGCTCGCGTGGTTCCTCGGGCAGGTGCCTTTCGTGCATGGGTGGATCACTGCCAAGTTGCTGGCGTTGGTGCTCTATATCGTTTTGGGCATGTTCGCCTTGCGGCGCGGGCGGACGAAGTCCGTGCGTACCATCGCATTCGGGGGCGCCCTCGCCGCGGCCGCGTACATCGTCGCGGTGGCGTTGACGCGCGACGCGACGCCATGGGACTAGAAAGTTGCCCTTCGAACGCTACCTGCTCGGACTTACCTTGAAGCGGGAGCGGTCCGGGAGGCGGTACGCAGGTACTTCCTGCGATTCTCGGCGAGGTCGCGCGGACCAACGACGCAGCCAACCAACCCAACCTTTAACGCAGCTTGGTAGGGTGTCAATCTTCGCGCTGCACGGCGCGCATGTGCTGTTTTCATCCCAGCCTCGCTCTTGACCAGTAACTAACGCATTTTACCAACATTGACCGCAGCTCAGCCCGGCTGCCCGTCCAGGCGCGCTCGCGACAGGATCGGGTAGTACGCCACGGTGAACGTGGCGAACGCGGCGAACCACAGAAGCGCCGAGGCTGTGGTCGCTGCGACGTAGGCGGCGGGCGCCGCAAGCGGCACCAGCACGCGCACCACAGCCGCCGCCTGCACCAGCAGGTAGGCCACGATTTCCGCACGGCCCGCAACGAGCGGCCGAGCGGTGTGCCCCCGCGCCGTGCGCGTCATCATGCCCAGCGTCAGCCCGCCGATCGCGCCGATCGTGAGCGCATGCGTGGCGAGGGCGACGCTCACCAGGCCGAAGCCCGCCAGGCCGCGAAGCAACAGGTGCGCCACGATCCAGGCGTAGGAAACGTGCAGAATCCAGACGAGGGGGTGGCGCCAGGTCCGCTGC
>Ga0210380_10000531_pt1 | contig 16632 bp, 30 predicted proteins | sample PLM4_5_coexredo_FD_155476 | JGI IMG/M metagenome (GOLD analysis project Ga0210380, IMG submission 155476) | Groundwater sediment microbial communities from an aquifer in East River, Colorado, USA - PLM4_5_coex redo | ecosystem: Environmental > Terrestrial > Soil > Riparian zone | place: USA... | reverse complement strand
ACCGTGCGGGTTTCGTTACCGCTTTTGTAGGTCCGGCAATCCTGGCCGGCGTAGGCCAGGCTCGGAGCTGATACGGCGAGAACTAGGAGAAGAGTTTTCATGGAGGCGTTCCTTTTTCATTCGTAGTTGGAAGGTTGGGCAGATCGGCAGGAAGCAAATCTGCATGATCTCCTTCTGCGTGATTCCGCAGATGGTGCAGCGTTCGGGCCAGTTCATTGCCGGTCGTCCGGTCTGAAGTTGAAGTACCAACGTGGATTGTGGGTGAATTCGAGCGTGCCTTTTACGCCGTCTTGCTTGCGCGTGACCAACACGAACGGCGCGAGGAAGCTGTGGACCTCGAACAGCTCTCGCACTTGGTCGGTATCCCAGCGTTCCTCGGCGCGCGCGAGGTCACGATAGGGCTCGCCGGTTTCGAGCATCTCGCGGCGAACGGCTTCGGTTGGGTCCTTGCTCATGCACGTTTCTCCTCGTTTCTACGTTGCATCCACGGCAGGACGGCCAGGTTGAACTTCACCTTGGCCTGCTTGAGCGTGAACATTGTCATCAGGGTAGGAATATTGAGCACGCGCTCTAAGAGCTTGATGTAGGCGCCGACGAAATCGGCGCCGTGGCCGTCAGTGTGGCCGTTCTCATTCGAAGTAAGCGTGTGCGCCAGCTCGTGTAGAATTACCCAATCGGGTGTATGAGTCGGCAATCTGATCTCGCCACGACAACCCGTCGCCATGGTGCGCGTCGCCTGCTTTGGCATCATGCTGACCTGCGGCGGGTACAGCCACCCGTGCGCCAGCCATACGCCGTCGACGAACGCCTGCGCCTGATCGAAGGGAACGCTCCTCTTACTCAGAGGAGCAACCACATGACGTTCCCAATCGTAGACCTTCTGCTTTTGGCTATCGCGGGTCATTTCAGCAGACCCGACTTGGCGCCGCTGTTGATCGGCCGTGAGAGGTTCACGCGATCACCGGCAGCAGATCCCGCACCGTAGGCGCTATAGCTACGAACAGTACGGTGTGTTCTAACAGAGCGTATCTTGGGGCCGTGGATCTTGAACTCCTGCTCGACCAATTGTTTTTTGAGCACCACTAACGCAGTGCTGGTAGGCCCCCGTTCGGCGTGTTGCTCGGCTTCACGCGCGTGCAACTCAGCTGTTTCTTCTTTTTTCATCTGCCGCATACGCTGATTGAGCTTGTCAGTCAGACCGTGCTGAAAACTTACGGTCGATGACCGTCCACGATATTCCGGCGTGCTCTTGAAACGGCGGGTCTCGCTGTCGATTGCAGCTTTGCACACTTTGAAAAGGTACTGCGCCATGTCCAGGTCTTGTTCCTGGCCAAAGAAGGAGAACACTGTCTGGGAGCCGAACTTTTGATACCACGGTTTGGTATCGGTAAACCCACCGATGCTGCCGAGGCAATTAGCAATGCGATGACGTGAGCCATCAATTTTGATCGCGATGGTCTTACAAGGCGTTTGCCGCACGTCTAACTCGGACATGGTCAAGTTGTACTGTTGCAACAGGCGACCGACGCCTTGCATCGCGGACATGGCTTCTGCTTCGCTGCAACCGTTATCGACGGTCTTGGCGGAGAGCGCTTTGATCTTGATCTTGATGCGATCGAGTTCGGAATATTGGGTGGTGTTCATTTCAAATGCCCTCCAGGCCGTCGTTGAGTTCGACGGCACCGCCGCCCATGCCGGTAAGCTGCTCGCCCTTGTAGACGAGCTTGCCCTTGGGCGGGTTGAGCAGGCGCCTGCGCTGGGCGAGGAGCTTCTCCAGCTCGCGCGCAGCACGCAGCAGCTTGCGCTGCCAGCGATCGATAGCTTCACCGTTGAGGGCGAGCTTGGTCTGGCGGGCTTCGACCTTCATTTCGGGGTGCTTGGGAACGATACGACGACGTTTCATTTTTAGGCTCCTGGGTTGAGGCCGCTTCAACGGCCCTGCATTTCGTATTCCTATTTGATATACGAGTTCAAACAGGAAGTCAAGCGTCTTCTTCAGCTTCGTCGCGCTCTTGATCGAGGCGACCAAGATCCGCGATCGCCTGCTCTGGGGTGGCTCCCCAGCCACAATGGCCGTCTTCCTCATCGCCATCGTGCCAGGCGCACCAGTCCCAGCGCCGATCTGGGATCGGTGGGTAAACTTGTCTCAGGACGAGATCGCGCATTCTCATCACGACACCGGGAGCAGATTGGCGGGGTGGAACTTGCGCACCTTGTCGCTGCGGTCCATCCGAACGTGGATGTGCTTGGCGCCGATCTTGATGACGGTGCCGTAGACATCGCCCATCATGAAGCAATCCATTGCTGGGTGCGCCTTGACGCGCTGGCCCTCGAAGAACGAACGGCGCAGCAGCGTGGTCTTGGAGAGCGGGATCATGACACGCCCTCCGCCTTGAGAGTTGCTGCCCGGCGCGAGGCGTTCTCTTGGTTGATCGCGGTGTATTCCTGGCGAGTGATCTCGATCGCCGGAACAATCTCAGTGCCTTTTGCTGCATTGTAGGCGAGGCCTACTGCACTCGCCCATTGCGCGGCTTTCCAGCCAGGAGAATGGGCGTGGCTGTACTTGCGGCCGGCGGTCGATCGCGTGAACACCTGGCCGTTTGAGAAGGTCGCCTTGTAATAAGTGGTCATTTTTCAGTTTCCTGGTTGGGGCCGCTTCAACGGCCTTGCATCTCGTATGCCCATCTGATATACGAACTCAAATAGGAAGTCAAGCAGACGAATTCAAAAAGGAACCAGGACAATGCCAAGCGGCGGAGCAAGAGAGAAGTCCGGACCGGAGAAACGGTTCGAGGAGCGCATCATGATCAAGCTTTCGACCAAGCTGTTGGGGGCGCTCGACGAGATCACCCGCGAGGGCGAGACCCGCAGCGAGGTGATCCGCCGCGCCCTTGAGCGCGAAGTGACACGTTGCCTCAAGATCCACAGTAAAGCTGGCGGCAGGACGTCAGCGCACGTATAATCTTCACAAGCGCTGAACGTGGCGGGTTTGCGCTCCTGGTTCCTTCAAAAGAACAGCGAACCCTAACCCATCAGCGACAGGCCCTCGGCGCGGCTTCAAACGTGCCGGGGGCCGCTTCATATCTGGAGGCCACTGTGCCAATACTGAAATCGAAACCGCAGATGCCAGCCCCGTTGCAGCGCCCGTATGTCGACCCGGCGCCGCACCTCACCAGCGCCGGCTCCTGCTCCTACTGCGGATGCAAAGCGATCACCGCCGCCAACAATATGCTCGTGTGTCCGGAGTGCTTTGCACTACTGCGGCACGAAGACTACTCCGCCGAACTACGGCGCAAGCAGGAACTCATCAATCAAAAAATAAAAGAAACCCGCGAGCGCAATCGCCAGCTCGACGCGGAACGCAAGGATCGAATCAGAGAAGAGCGCCGGCAAATACAACAGATGATCAAGGCCGAGGAGAAGCTAAAACCACCTGAGCAGGATAAGCAGCACGAAGATAATGGCCAGTGACAGCAGGCTGTAGAGCAACGCCTGCCGGTGCGAACTCACGGCTTGGGTTCGCGCAAGCGTCTAATCTCGGCGACAGCTTCCTGTGTCATCCTTGCTATATTGACCATGGCTCTTGCTGACCGTTTGTTGTCACCATCCCGATAGCCTGCGATGGCATTACCAAGATCGAGGCCAACTCGCTCAAGTCGCTCGACGATGTCGGGCATTAGTCTTCCACCAGAATTGCGGGTCGCGGTCGCCGGGGATTATTTGAAAGACGCCGCGACCCGCCTTAGGGAACCGCTGCTGCTAGAGGACAGCGGTCTTATCCGCTTTAATCTTTCGCCGCCGGGAGAGCAAGCCAAGCCCCGGCCAGGGTTTTCATTGGACATCAGCGCGCCGCGCGCGGCGGCTGATAGCCCTACGCTGACGTAAAGCTCCTGCACAAGCTTCGGCAAAATCTTCCGCCGACATGTCAGAGTGCTGGTCAATGATCTCCGCAACAAAAGCCAAGGTGATGCTGTAGATCGTCCCCACCGCCTCTTGCTCTGGTACGTCAGCCAACTCGCACATCTCGTGCATATGTGCCGCGCCGCGGCGCATCTTCTCTCGGTAATCCTTGGCCAGATCGAGCAATATTCGCTTCTGCGTCGGATCCATCCTACCGGCCCCCGCTGAGCACCCCGGTCCAGGTCCTGACCTCGGTGCGATCGCGCCACCATGGGGTGGCAAGATCGCTCATAATATCGCACCATTGGTAAAGAAAAGTCCCGTCGAGATCGTTACGCTGGGAGACTGCGGATTCCCGAACGACCTCGACGGGGTTCACATCAGGCGGCTCGGTGAGGTGTCTAGTCCTAACCGCCCAATGCAACTGTGATTTCGATCTTCCCGGCCGGCCGGCATACCAACACGTACGGCCGTCAATGACACGCCAGGAATAATACTGGCCTCGTTGCTTGTCCGGCTTCGCCGGCAGGCACTCATCCGCGCGCGCCACCAAGGTCCCGACCACGACGCTGATGGCGACAGCCAGAGCACCGGCGACCAGGGCCTCAAGCTGGGTCGTCCCCATGGCGCGGCCCTTGCGTCAGGAACTTTGGCAACGGCTGTTGGTGCGTGAGCGCGTGCGCAACCGCGGCCTCGCCAACCTGCTCGGCGACCGGATTGGCGCGCGGCGGAATCACCGTCAGCGCTTCCTTATGTTCCTGCATGCTGGCCCGCGCGGCCTGGCATTTCTGCATGTACTCGGCGACCCGGCCGGCCATCTCTTCGTGCGCCGCGGTCAGCGCGTTGGCGATCTCCTCGGCATAAGTGGCGACCTCTTCACCCTCGCGCTTGGCCTGCGCGCCCAGCTCGCGGATTTGCTCGACCACCGTCTGCCCGCTCTCGCGGATGGCATCGGCGCTTAGCATGGCGGTTGCCCGCCGCTCCATCGTCGGTCCGTTGGCTCGCTGCATTATCATCGTCCTTTGTCTTTTGACGTTTGGGCTTGCGCGTGTTGCGATCGATGGCGTCGAGCTTGCGCGGGATTGCCTGAAAGCCGGGACACCCCAAAGTCTGATTGATCCGCTTCAGTTCCGCGCGAATATCCATCAGAACAGCGACGCCCGCCTGCTCCCAATTCGCCACCTTGTCCGGAAAATTCCAGTCAGCATCTTTATGGCGTGCCACTTTTGTCCTTTCGGGATATCTCGTCGACAACGGCGCCGACGATCGTGGACGCGCTGCCGTCCGCTTCCCTGGTCATCGCATGTCGGATCGTTTCGAGCGGGACATGATGCTGCAGGGCGAGCGAAAGCAGGATCGCACCATCGCGTGCGACAGCATCAAACGAACTACCCGACTTGGAGCCCGCGATGAACACCTCGGCGATCTCACCGTTAGGGAAACGTCCGATCGTGATTGTAAACGCCGTGTTCTGCCCGCCATGACGCAGCTCAAAATTCTCAGCCAAGCGACGATTCTCGAGAACGCGGCGCGTGTTCATCGGCGCACAAGGGCAGTCTCAATCAACCTGGCGCCTTTACGCTTGACGCGCTTGATTTTGTACGGCTCGCGGTTGGCGTTCATTTTATCGGCGAGACGGTGCACTGTGGAATTGACGATGATCCTGGCGTGATACGGCCGATCGCCGCCACGGTAGACCTTCGGCAACAGCTGCTCCGAGGTCATGGGCGCCCCAGCTGCCGCCAGGGCGTCGAACACCCGCGTCTCCGTGGGCGAATATCCGTTGGCTCTGAGTTGAGGTTTAGCCATTACGTTCCCCATGAACAAAGGGCGAGAAATATTTATTTATTTGTTAAATGTCAAGCACTCAGTAATAGCGCGCCCAGAACCAAATGGACATCAGCCACAGTGGAAGTATTGCCAAGCCCACCATCGCGACGAACGCAGTGGTCCGCCAGAACAAGTCAGAATTTAACCGCCCCCGTAACATCGCCCTGCACCGCTAACCTCATATCCACACCTCGACGTTCCTCAACCGGGATACCCGCCAGCTCGGCGATCTCCCGCGCCTGCTGCATGCCAGGCGAAATGCCGCGATCGATATAAAGCACCATCGCCTCGGCCACGCCGACCCAGGCTAGGCCGGCGGCAATGCCAAGCTTGCGCTCGGCCACGAATTTGTCACGCAAGATCCCTGGCTGTGTAAACAGCAAGTGCGACGCAATCGGGGCGTCCCCACGCATGACCGCATCGCGTACGCACGCCCGCGCGTAGGCGACATTGGCGTCGATGTCGCCGGCATACGGGCTCTCAAGGATAACCCGTCTCACCGCAGCGGCGCCTGGCACGCGACCAGGAGGAGCGGCAGCACGAAGATCAGAAATATTCTCATAGGTCAGCCCCGCTCTCCAGTGTGGTCCAGTCCTGCCAGCTCTTTCGATCCAATGGCTTCTTCCCATGCGACGCCGAGACCCCACAGATGCGATCCACCGCGGGCGCGACCTTTCTCAATCCAATTCTATAATCGTGATTGTAGTCCTCGGCAGTCTCGTTGATGAATCCGATGCAATCAGCCACGAAGTTATAATAATTCTGATGCGGCAGCGCCAAGAACTCTTTCAGACGCCCTTCTTTCGTTCTAATCATCATCTCCTCCTAGATGAGACCGGGGGCAAAAATGCCCCCGGCCTGCCGATCGCTCAGTGGTCAGTGGTCAGGGTGAGCTTGCACGATCTGCCACATCTCTTTGCGAGCATCGAGTTGTGAGAGATTGAGCTTGCTGGTTGACCGCTTGTTGACGTCGAGAGCGACGCCCTTGGCCACCCACCACGGGAGGTGGTTTGGTCGCAGGCGAGCTTCCTTGGTCAGCTTGTGTCCACCGCCGTAAGTCTTGTGGACAATATCCTGCAGATCGTCTGGCGTGTGCTTCTTGAGCCAACGGCGCACGCCGACGTCGCAGTTACGTACGGTCGCATAGAGCATCGTCAGTCCGAGAACAACGATACCGTCGATGCGGCCGTGCTTGGGGCCCCAGCTCGAACGCAATGCGAAGAGAGCTTTCGTCATCGACTCACCTGAGTCGATCTCAAATGCCTTCTTCACGAAGCCGGCACCCTTGAGCACGTCTTTCGACCCACCCACGATGCCGTAGCCAGTAGCCTGGACGCTTTTGAGGAAGCCCTTGTCGACTCCTCCAATACCCTCGGCGGTCAAGCGGTTTGCCAAAGGAACTGCCTTGCGAGAGGCATTGAAGTGCTTGAACAGAAGCGCTTCCTGCTTGGGCCCGTTGGTGTCGAAGACCTGACACCGCACACGACTCTCGCCTAGTCCGCGCTTTTCCATGCCGAGCTTGCGAGTTACGCCGTCGCAAGTATAGAGCGTGGTGTCTGGTCGGCGAGACACTATCGGTGTCTGCACCATTGCAGGGCTAAAGTACTCTGCAATTTGGTCGACCAGTTTCTGGCGCGGGCGGTCCTGATAGGACCAGTCGATCTGCAGCTGGCTCAGCAGGATCTCTTCGTAACGAGGAACCTGGTCGAGCAGTTTCTGCAGCACTCGCCTCTCGGCGTCACTCAACTGTGGCTTCACCTTTTTGGTGCGAGCCTCAGTCGCCGTCTCGTTCGCAACCTGGGTCATGATGACCTCCATGGCGTTGCGAGGTTGGGTGGTCCCTATCTTTGATCGCGAACGATCCTTATGGCCCGGACCAAATCTGGCCGCGAAGGCAAGGCCTTCACGCAGAGCCTAAACGATCAAAAAGAAACAAACAAACAAAAAATACTCATCCGTCGGCCTCAAGCGTATGCTGCAGCGTTACCCTGGCGCGATCGACCAAGCCCGCATTGAGTTCGACCAGGGCGAGCTTGAGCCCGGTGCGCAAGTCGCGAATCGCCAGGGCCTGGTCGACCATTGTCTCGCAATAGCGCTCGCCGATCCGGATCGAGCAGTCGAGCATGCGCCGCAGCTCTTCGGGGCTAGACATGGAGTTGAAACACATAGGCGGCAAACGCGCGCCGCTCACCCTCGACATAGATCGCACCGTCCTTGTCGAACGATTCGATCCGCACAATGCGACCGGTCGGAATCTGGTTGGGGTCGCCAACCCATTCCGGCCGCGGCTCAACGATGTCACCGACGCGCAGCATTAAACTACCCATTGACGCCAATTATCCCCGTTGATCACTGCGGCCATATCTATCTTCGCTCGAAGGGCCTGAAGAATTTTCTCATCCACGGTGCCGGGCACGACGAGGTCGACGTTGTCGACGCCGTGCTCCTTGTCCTTGCCCATGGTCCGCATCTCGGCCTGATCGCGCAGTTCGAGGTTGTCCCGGTTCGAATAGAAGACGGCGAGGTCGGCCACGTCCCAAGTTCTGCCCTTGCCGCCGGCGTCGGGCGTGGCCACCATGAACCGGCACTCCGGATCAGTGCGGAATTGCAGCTCCTCGGCTTCGCGGGTGGATTCATTGCCGCCGTAAAACTTGGCAACCGGACATTCGAATTCTTTCTCCAGCGCCGTCGAGACCTTGCGCACATCGTGGCCATAGCTGCACCAGACGATACACTTGCCATCGTAATCCTGCAGCAAATCGAGCAGCGCCGCGGTTCGCTTCTCCGGCAGCACATGCTCGACGCCTTCTTCATCGATCGTGTGGCCCATCAGAACCTGATGCATGCGAACGATCTGCGCGATTACCACGGTGGCGGTGACGTGCCCGCCAGAGGCCAACAGTGTGGTGGCGAAGTCTTTGATCTCCTTGTAAGCCTTCTCCTGCTCCTTCGTCATTTCGACTTCGCGGATGGTGAACGTGCTCGGAATCTTAGGGCGGAATTCGACCCGGAACGAATGCGGCTCCATTCGCCGCTTGACCTCGGCGATCGCCTCCGGGCGAAAACCGCGCACGCCCTTCTTAGTGTCGATGATGTCGACCCAGCGGCCGCCAAAATTCTCCCGCTTCATATGCGCGACCTTGTTGCGGAACTGGGTCCAGTTCGACGGCAGCGTCCGACCGTAGGTGATGTTGATGATAGTCGGGTCGAGGAACCAGAGCTGGAAGAACACGTCGAGCAGCGAACGCGGCGTGGCCAGGCCGGACAGAATGCGCCGATAGCCGGCCAGCGGCCTGATCTTGGTCAGCACGAACATCGTGCGCTCGGCTTTGTTCTTAATGATGGTGCTCTCGTCGACCACGACGTAAGTCTTGGTCGGGCGCCTGGAGAGAAAATTGATCACGAGATCACGCGCCCGACCCGGCATGCTGAGCGCCTCAACATTGATCAACAAAGCGCGCGGACCCTCGTGCGCGAGAAAATCCGGCACCAAGCCAGTAAACCGAGTAGACGAAAAGCTCGACGACCACACTAGCGTCTTGATCCGGCCCTGCAGATCAAGCGAGAGATCGGCTTCCATCGCTCCGACCCAGGTGCGGTAGACACCGCCAGGCGCGATGAGCAAAAAGTCCTTGGCCTTGCCGAGCAATTCGAGTTCGCCGAAATCGTCGAGCACAACCTTGCTCTTGCGCGTACGCATCGCCATGAGCAACGCGAAGAACGGTCGGCCGCGCATACGCTGAAGCGCAGCGACCTGGTTCTCGTCGGCCTGACGCCGAGGCTGATAACGGGCGCTCATGTCGGCTGACTGAGCGATTGACTGAGTGATTGATAGAAGGCGAAGTTGTCCGCGCGCTCCTTGTCCGACAGTGCCCAGCGTGTGTTGATGGATCCGAATTCCAGAAGGGTACGATCGACCAAGCTGATCCAGCTCAGGTCGTGCCACTCGTCATCGGTGAGCGGCTGCTTGGCTGCGAACTTCATCATGGCATCGTAACAGCGCTTGGCCTGCTCGCGCCGGGTCATCGCTTTATCCTCCCTTGCAAAATCTCAAACGGAGATGATGGCGTATCATCGCCGATCGTGAGCTTCCATTTCTTTCCAAGTTGGTTGGTGATTTTCCCACGGGTTTGATTGCACTCGTAACACGCCGCCACGACGTTACCGGGCACGGTGCGACCGCCTTCCCATACCTGCTCTAAATGGTCCGCGGTCATTGTGCGTGGACTGCATACACCGTCCTGGCCGGCGCTCACCGGATCCATCGGCCTCCGACACCAAAAGCACAGCCCATCCTGGCGCATGAACGCCCGGCGGGCCAACCGCCGCGCCATAATCTGATCGTAGTGCGTACGCTTCAGACTCATTCGCCACCTAACATCTTGGCAATTACGTCCCAGTCCCAGGCCCGCGGCCCACCGGCCCACCAATTCAACGGGGTCGCGGCAGAGATTCCTCCGAGCATCAGCTTGCGCACATCGGCGCCGGCAAAAATCAACAGCTCATCCCGCCCTTCCCGCCGCAAGCCGGCGGAGCACTTCCACCGTACGATCACCAATACCCGCCCACCGGCACGCAGGCGCCGCTCGATCCAGCCGACTTGCTCGGTCGAAATCCGCACCGCATTGGTCGCCGTGGTCTTGAACTCGATCCAGGTCTCGGTTCCACGCAAGCAGACATTGACGTCGGGCACGCCCTGTCCGGTCGACCACGTTTCGACCGACTGAAAATGCGCCGCCTTGATGCGCTCCACGAATAGCGGCCGCAGTCCACCGTCACGCGCCATTGCGTTCTACTTTCCCCAAAATTTTGAGTAGCCCACGCCGCTCCTGATATTCCCGCCACACAGTGAGATAGACCGAAGCTTGCTTACGCCCACGACACTGCCAGACAACAGTCCATCGACCGTTGCGTATTTCCCACAACTTACCGACCCACCCTCTAGTCCCATCTGCCGGACGTTCCGTGGTAATTCTCAGCACGCAATTAAACTCCAGCTTGACACCCGATTAAAGATAGCCTTAAACCTCAATTTGTCAAATTCAAAGTTGGAGGATTATCGACAGTGGCAATTCGAAATCATAGTCCGGGCCTTAAGCTCGCATTGAAGGCGCTCGAAGGCGGCCACGCCGAACTGGCACGGCAGCTCAAGACCACGCCGCAAGCGATTTACCAATGGGTCGACATCCCGTTTAAGCGGGTACTCGACGTTGAGCGCATCACCGGGATCGACCGCGAAAAACTGCGCCCCGATATCTTCCGCCGGCGGAGAGTCTCATGACGGTTCGCGGCGCCAATTACGAACGCAAGCCGAACGACAATTATCCGACGCCGCCGGAGGCGATCGACATCCTATTCGAGCATGTCAACTTCGGCGAAGTATTAGACCCTGCCTGTGGAGAACTGCAGCGGATCGTCGAGGCAGCTTGGCGCCACGGCTACGACGCCATGGGGACCGACATTATCTTCGGCGCAGACTTCCTCGACAGTACCGACTGTGACAACCACGACATCGTCACCAACCCGCCCTACGGCGGTCGGAGCGGGCGCCTGGCGCGGGAATTCATCGAGCATGCCCTGGAGCTGACCGAAGGGCACCAGGGTCGGGTGGCCATGCTGCTGCCGGTCGATTTCGATTCCGGCAAGACGCGCCTGCATTTGTTTCAACACCCGGCCTTCGCGCTCAAGCTGATCCCGGTCGATCGCATCAAATGGTTCGATGGTAAATCCGGCTCGATCAATAATGCCTGGTTCGTCTGGTGCTGGCGGCACAACGGCCCACCGATCCTACGCTACACCAGGATCCCAGTGTGAAGAACCCACCAACCCTGGCGGATGCTCTAATCGCGGAATCGTATAGCCGCAAGATGCCGCCGCATGCTGTGCAGCACATCCGCGCCATCGTCCCGGCACGCAAATTTGTCGTCGACGATGACATGTGCCGCTACTGGGCCGACGCTGAAATGGCGCTGCTGACAAAGGGCAGCTACAAAAAATGCCTGCGCATGCTGGACCTCGCACGCATGCAGGCACGGTTGCCGCACGGCCTGACATGGATCGAGCACAATCCACGGGCGTTTCGCGAGCGGTCATTGCAGCAGGGATTTGTGATCAAGCCAGGCATGCGTACCGCTTTTCGCCGCGGCTGGTTACTGGAGCAACATCCCCATATCGACGTCGCGATCCGTTGCACCGAGTTCACGGCACACGATAATTTGGGCGATCTGCAAGGTAACTATTTTCGCTTTGCTTGGGTGTGCGACGACGCCACGCCAATGCCGTGGCCGCGCGCTGACTATCCAGCCGACTGGCTGCAAGTGAGACACAATCGCGATAGCTCCAACATGGCAAAGGTGCCGGAGGCTTTTAATCGCGACAGCCCCAAAGCGCCAGATGATTTCATGTGGACTGAATCGGAACTGCTGGCTGGCATGGCCGGATTCATCACGCCGCAAGTCGCGTTGACGATCGGCGGCAGCAAGGAGTTCCTGTCGACTTACAGCGGTAAAATGACACCAAGGGAATTATGGAAAATACGAGCATCGTGCCGGGCGCTGTGGATGTTGCTGGCAATGATCAACGATCTCCCGACCACCGTAGAATCTATCATGCCCAGCAAGGGCTATGTCGCGCGCGGCAGCTACAAGAAATTCCTCAAACACTCGATCATTCATCTCAACGTACCCGAGAATGTGTGGCGTAAATTGATTGCCAAGACCGTCGCAATCCTACGCCGACGCGCGCACCAGGTCCGCGGCCACTGGCGACTGGACTATCGTCATCCGCTTAGCGGCAAGTGCGAGCATAACTGGCACGTCGAAGAGCGAGCGTTACTCTGTTCGCGTTGCGGCGGCGCTAAGCTGTGGATCGCGGAGCATCAACGCGGCGACGCCTCGATTGGTTTTGTCACCCACGATTACTCAGTGGAGCACAAAAATGCTTAGCCCCGATCGTCCACGGCGCGAACTTCTATTCGACGTCGAAAGCCGCAGCACCTACGATGTCACCGACGTTGGCCCGTACATTTACGCCACCCATCCCACCACCGAAATCCAGTTCTTCACCTATGCCGTCGACGACGGGCCGATCCTGATCTGGCGCCGCGGCGACCCGCCGCCGCAGCCGTTCATCGATGCCGCCGAGAACATCGACACCTGGACCATCTACGCCCACAACGCCGGCTTCGACCGCCCCATGCACGAGCACATCCTGGTCAAGCGCCACGGCTTCCCACCGCTGGCGCTGGAGCAGTGGCGCTGCACCATGGCGCAGGGCCTGGCGGCGGCGCTGCCGGGGCGGTTGGAGCGCCTGGCCAAGGTGCTCAACCTGGAGCACCAGAAGGACAAAGCCGGCAGCCGGCTGATGAAGCAGATGGCGAAGCCGCGCAAGCCGCGCAAAGGCGAGGACCCCACAGCCACGCTCTATTTTGACGACCCCGTACGCATGGCCGGGCTCGAGGATTACGGCGTCAGAGACACCGCCGCCATGCGCGAAGCCCATTACGGCCTGCCGGATCTGATCCCGTTCGAGCAACAGGTCTGGCTGCTCGATCAGAAGATCAACGGTACCGGGTTCTACCTCGACCAGGAGCTGGCGCTGGCGGCCAACAAGATCGCCGAAGACGCCAACCCGATCATCAACGCCGAGCTGACCCAGCTCACCAATGGCCAGGTCACCGCCTTCACCCAGGTCGCCAAGCTGACCGAGTGGCTGGCGCAATGGGTGCCGGTGGAATCGCTCAACAAGGCCACGATCGAGGAGCTGCTCGACCAGGAGCTTCCCGAGCACGTCCGGCGCGCCCTGGAGCTGCGCCACCTCGGGGCCCAGGCCGCGGTCGCCAAGGTCGACGCGCTGCTGCAGCGCCGCTGCCCCGACGGTCGGGTCAGGGATTGCTTCGTTTACCACGCCGCCGGCACTGGCCGCTGGTCCTCGCGAGGCGCCCAGGTCCACAACCTTAAGCGGCCACAGACCGATTTCAGCAAGGACGAGGGCGCCGAGCTGCGGCGCGCCATCGAGATCATCGGCAGCGGCGACCTCGCCTTGGCGCGGGAGCATTACGACAACCCGCTCTCGGTCATCGGCGACTGCATCCGGGCCATGATCGTTGCCGCTCCCGGCCACACCCTGATTGGCGGTGATTTCTCCGGCATCGAGGCGCGGGTCACCGCCTGGATCGCCGGCGAGAAGAGCAAGCTCGACGTCTTCCGGGCCTATGACGAGGGCCGCGGGCCCGACCCGTACGTGATCTTCGCCGCCTCGGTGTTCACCCGCGACCCGGAGGAGCTGTCCAAGGCCTACAAGGCCGGCGACCCGGTGGCGCGCGAGCAGCGCCAGATCGGCAAGGCCGGCGAGCTGGCGTTCGGATTCCAGGGCGGAGTAAAGGCCTACCGCCGGTTCTCTCCGGGCGGAGCACCGGCGGCGACCACGGCGTCGCAGTCGGCCTGGATGAAGCTCCACGGCGCCTTCGACCGCACCAAGACACCGCTGGCCGGCACGACGACCGAGTTCACCGACCTCGAAGTCAACCGCATCAAGAACACCTGGCGCCGCCTGCACCCCAACGTGGTGCGGTTCTGGGACAATATCGATCGCGCCACCTACAAGGCGGTGACCAATCCGGGATGCACGGTGACCTTCGGCAACCTCTCGCTCATGTGCGATGACTCGCCGATGTTATGGCTGACACTGCCGAGCGGACGCTCGCTGGCCTATCCGCACATCCGCAAGACTCGAGCGTTCTTTTTCGAGGGCAAGATCGTCGAGCACGAGCGTGGCGAACATTGCGTGCTGTTCAAGGACGCGGCGATGGGGCAGTGGCGCGACGTCAAGGTCTATGGCGGCCTGCTCACGGAAAACATCGTGCAGGCGATCGCCCGCGATCTCCTGGCCGAGGCCATGATTCGCGTCGACCGCGCCGGGTTTCGGATCGTCGCCCATGTGCACGATGAGATCGTGATCGAGGTGCCGAAAGCGAAGGCCGCGGCCGCGGAGGTCACCTTCACCAAGCTGATGTCGCAGTGCCCGCCATGGGCCAAGGGACTACCGATCAAAGTCGGCTCCTGGAGCAACGAACGCTACATCAAATGAGGAGAAACAATTCATGAGTCCGAAAGCCAACAGCGTCCGCGTCACAAACAAATAAACATTCGCTTGACAACCCGTATGCCTGTCGCCAAAGATCGCGCGATGAATAGACTAAGAATATGCGTCGTGTGTGGCGGCAGCTTCCACTTGTTATCACGCAAACTGACGTGCTCGGACAAATGCCATCGCGAGCGCAAACGCACGGCGGCTTATCGCGAGCACAAACGCGCGCAAGACTGCGCCTATCGTGAAGGGCCTATGCGCGAGCAACTTCTTGCAGGCAAACGTGAATGGCACGCGGCCAATCGCGAACGGATCCAACAGCAGAAACGCGAATATCGCAAAGCCCATCGCGAGCAGATCAACGCATCCAAACGTGTGCCTGCGAGATGGCTGACCTGCGTAGTGTGTGGCGGTGAGTTTCAAACCAAAGTCTCACGAAAACTGACCTGCTCGGCCGCATGTGCTCGCAAGCGCAAACACACGGTCCGCGACGAAGCGCATCGGGACCAGATCGTCGCGCAGAAACGTGCATGGAACGCAGCGCATCGTGAGCAAATCAAAATATCGAACCGCAGATACATAGAAGCCAATCGCGAGCAGATCAACGTACGCCGACGTGACTCACGCCATCATCATCAGGAGTGGGTCAATGCGGTGTTTCCGCCTCGTCCACCGTGCCCTCGAGTCAACGCGGCCCCATCCAGCCATCAGCATTATCGGGAATGGATTAATGCAGTATTTCCACCTCAGGCAAAGGGAAGGCGCGGCGGCAAGCGACCGGGCTGCGGGCGACCCAGAAAGGACGTTACGCTGCCATTGAAGACCTGCATAGCGTGCGGCAAAAAGTTTCGGGCTAAGCGAAGTACTTGTTCGAAAGCTTGTTACCGTAGCTACGTCTATCAACCCTTACCGAAACCTTTGCCGGAACGGCGCGGTGGCTGGCGCCCAGGCGGCGGGCGTCCCCGAACGAACCCGTTGACGTCGCATGTTGCGGCGTGGAAGTGGCACATTGCTGGGCTACCGCCGTCAGTGCAAGGGCGCGGTGGCGTGCGCCCAGGAGCAGGACGCCCCCGAACGAATCCAGTCGGATACGAACGCAAGCTCCAAATATCCTACGCAGTCCTCAAGAAACTCGGCATCCCACTGGAACATTTGCCGACGCGATACCAGCAAATGCGCGTCGCATATGAATCACTGAAGCAGCTTGGTGTATTGATACCAGAAGAGAAAGGAAACTAAACATGACGGATATCCACCCCAACATTGGCACGCTGGGACAGACACGCTCGACTTGGCGCGATGATAATCATCTACGCGGTTTGCTGCTTCGGTTGGTTATAGAAAACCCGCAGGCCAACCGCGAGGAGTTGGAAGCACTTTATCTTGACAAAGCCGAGTCGAACTCAACGCTAGTCGAAGAAGCACTTCGCCGCTCCTTTGATAACGACTATTGGCAGCTACAAAGGCCAGCGAAACGACGACGTCCGCTGATCGAGGCCGAAGTTACCGCCGTGACAGAGCAGCTCCGAGTCGTCGTGCTGCTGGATCTGGTCCTGCCCAATGGCAAGAAACTACGCGAGTGCTCCGGCCAAGAATGTCGACAGGCAGGTGGTTGGTTAACAGCGGTAGCTGACCGTATTGGCAATCGCGGCATTGTCGGCGAGAAACTTAGTGAGGCTGAAGTTGCCGCGCTTTATGCCAACCCGAAGAGCAAAAGGAAAAAAGACAAAGACTGACGCGGCGAAAGCGAACTTATCAGCAAGCGGACATGGCGGCCTCGTCGTGTCCGTTTTTTTTTTTCACTTGACACGGTTA
>Ga0210380_10000530_pt1 | contig 16645 bp, 13 predicted proteins | sample PLM4_5_coexredo_FD_155476 | JGI IMG/M metagenome (GOLD analysis project Ga0210380, IMG submission 155476) | Groundwater sediment microbial communities from an aquifer in East River, Colorado, USA - PLM4_5_coex redo | ecosystem: Environmental > Terrestrial > Soil > Riparian zone | place: USA... | reverse complement strand
GATGCGTGAAGAGGTCACGTTTGAGGTCAAGAATCCTCCTTTTTCCGCGGAAGACGCAAAGAGTTTCATGCGGGCGCTTATCGTTCCCGAAGACCTTGGCACTCCGGCTGGAGCCGTCGCTCTAAGAGGTGCGACAAATTTCAAAACTCCCGAGCGATGGGACACGGTCTACACGCCAGTATTCAACGTGATTGAGAGACCGGTAGCTGCGGCTCTCATCGTGCGAGTCGAAACAGACTGGTATCCGCATGAGACGGAGTTCCGCTATGTGCTACAGCCCGGAGAGGGCATTCCCGGAGCTCACTCGATGCCGATAGGCCAGGTGTTTTTCGTGCCTCGCGAAGAAGTGACGATGCGTCCCTGCGGTACCGACGAACTGGCAGAGATTCACGAAGCGCGCGTGAAGTTCTTTCTGGAAAAGGCAGCGCACAAGATTTCGACTCCCTACGGACTCCAATACAGTCCGCACTACCTGCAGCAAAGCCGGTCGCGAAAAACGTAATATTCTGATCGAATCCAGCTCTTCATTCGCCGCCGTGTGCAATACGATACCGTTTGGATTATGGCCTCGTGCTAGGTTTGGACAGCCATTACGGTCCTGGGACGGACTCTTGGTCAGGCCCCGCTCGGTGCCAGTTACACCGGACGGGGCCAATTTCTTTCTGGCCATGAGAAGGTTTCAGTCGCACTGACCTGCCATCAATTACAGGTCAATTCCCTTCTCGTTTGCTGGCAAATAATAGTTGCCGGCTCAAACTCCGAACCGACTAAGAAGAACAAACAGCCCGGCTCGCGAAACGAGGCCTCCCGACCTGCGCAGTTCCGTCTTCTGAAGTGCTACTAAGAGCCGGCGCTATTCGACAGGTCGGTATGTTGCTGAACATCGAGAAGCTCTGGTTCAACACACGGGCACCAGATCTACACCAGGCAGGAAAACCAGAAATGAAAACCCAACAGCAAACGATCCTCACACCCGACGAAGCTCGCGCCATCGCAAAGGAATCCTACATCTATGGTTTCCCCTTGGTAGACAACTACCGAATTCAGAATTCGTATTTTACAGACACGAACAATTCCGAGTTCAAAGCTCTCTGGAACAAGATTTTCAATAACGCACGAGTCTACACGCCGGATGACAAAGCGATCCAGACTCCCAACTCCGATACGCCGTACTCCTATGTCGGCGCCGACCTGCGAGCCGAGCCGCTGGTATTCACCGTGCCGGAAGTGGAGAAATCCAGGTACTACTCCGTGCAGTTTATCGACATGTATACCTTCAACTTCGCCTACGTCGGCAGTCGCGCAACCGGAAACGGCGCGGGACGATTCCTGCTCGCCGGACCGGAGTGGAAAGGTGAAAAACCTCATGGCGTCGATTTGGTGATCCCCTGCGAAACCCAGTTTGCATTCGTCCTCTACCGGACGCAGCTGTTTGATCCCGGCGACATTGAAAATGTGAAAAAGATTCAGACCGGATACCAGGTTCAGACCCTCTCGGGTTATCTCGGTAAACCGGCACCAACTAAGGCCGTGACGGTCGATTTCATGAAGCCGCTTACTCCTGCCGAACAGAAGACGTCACCCGCGTACTACAACGTCCTGAATTTCATCCTGCAATTCTGTCCAACGCATCCGTCGGAGATCGAGCTGATGAAGCGCTTTGCGAAGCTTGGCATTGGCGGCGGCATGGACTTTGATGCAAACGCCCTTTCGCCAGAGATTCGAAAAGCGGTCGAAGACGGCATGACCGACGCATGGAAGACCTTTGCCGAGTACAAAGCAACCCAGCTGGATACGGGAAAACGAGCAAGCGGCGATGCCTTTGGAACACGGGAGTATCTGAAGAACAGCTATATCGACCGAATGTCAGGGGCCGTACTCGGGATCTATGGGAATTCAAAAGAAGAAGCGATGTACCCCGTCTATTTCGTCGACTCGACTGGCCAAAAGCTGGATGGAGGAGGCAATCGATACTCGCTGCGCTTCGCGGCCGACCTGTTGCCTCCAGCGAACGCATTCTGGTCACTCACGCTGTATGAACTACCGTCGAGTCTGCTCAGCGCCAATCCGCTGAATCGCTATCTGATCAATTCGCCCATGCTGCCGGGTTTGAAACGCGATCAGGATGGAGGATTGACGATTCTGATTCAGCATCAGTCCCCGGGCAAGGACAGCGAATCCAACTGGCTGCCCGCACCGAACGGGCCGTTTTTCTGCGTGCTGCGTTTGTACTGGCCCAAAGAGCGGGCATTAAACGGCACGTGGAAGGCTCCGACACTGGAACGGAAATAGAGGAGATCCAAAATGAAGCCAGAACAGCAAACGCAATTACAACGCGTCACCGTCGAGAATTTTACCCGTGCGGAGACCGATCTGTATTTTGGCAACATTGTCAAGCGAGGCAGTCTCGGGAAATCCATCATGACCGCGAGCCGGCAGCAATAGAGCAACAGACCGTGATTCGCCTGAATCGCGACACGCTGTATTCATCCGCTGTGTTCGATCTGGATGCCGGACCGGTAACCATCACTCTGCCCGACGCCGGCAAGCGTTTCAGGTCCATGCAGGTGATCAATCAGGACCAGTACACGCAAAACGTTATCTACGACGCCGGCCGTTACGCCATGACGCGGGAGAAACTCGGAACGCGCTACTTCGTCGTCGCAATTCGAACCCTGGTCAATCCAGCCGATACAAAGGACCTTGAGCAAGTTCACGCCTTGCAGGGTGCGGTAAAAGTGGATCAGGCTGGTCCAGGCAGATTTGAAGTCCCAAACTGGGACCTGAAGAGCCAGAAAAGGGTACGCGACGCTCTCCTGATACTTGGTGCGACTCTGCCCGATTCGAAGAACATGTTCGGTACGAAGGAACAGGTGGACCCAGTGCGATTCCTGATCGGCTCGGCGATGGCGTGGGGAGGCAATCCGGAAAAGGAAGCCACCTATCTCATCGTCACACCATCGAAGAACGACGGAAAGACCGTTCACAAACTGACGGTGAAAGGCAGCGTTCCGGTGGATGGCTTCTGGTCCATCAGCCTCTACAACGCGGAAGGTTATTTCCAACCCAATGACCGCAACTCATATTCCGTCAATAACCTCACGGCAACGAAGGATGCAGACGGTTCGATCACCGTTCACTTCGGTGGTTGCGAGAATAAAGTGATGAATTGCCTGCCGATCATGCCGGGCTGGAACTATATCGTACGCCTGTATCGTCCACGTCCCGAGATTGCAAACGGAACGTGGAAGTTCCCCGAGGCGCAGCCAATCGGCTGAGACCGGAAGTAGCGACTGGAGGAAAGTGAACAGCCTCTTACCTGCCTCAAGTGACAGTACTCTGCCGATTGGGCTTTCCTTAAACTGCATGTTGAATCCGGGCCGCTGGAACGGATGCCTCGACCTGTTTGCAGTTAGGCGCGCCGGTTGCCTGGCACACGGAGGGAAGTCTTAAAAAGTTGAGGACCTGCGTCATAGCGATGGATGCTTGCCTGGATCGGCGCCGGCGCACGCCGCGGATGGAGACAATGGACAGTTGGCGTCGATCGTCCATCCACCTGAATCGATCGCCCGTCGGAGCCCTCTCGTTGCTGTATTCCGTGGGAAGCAACGGTTCCGACTTTCACACGAACTTGATGGTTTGGTTCTAGTGTAAGTTTCGCTTCTCCTGGATCTCGACATGATGCGATCCGTAAAATCTTACGATAAAGGCCGAGTCCCTGAATTCATTCCGCGTCGGAATGGAACAGTCTCGGAAAGTATCCTCCGCATTGCGACTCCGGTTGCGGGTAATACAATCCTCCACTTCCTGCTTTTCTGCGCTGCTTTTTACGTCGCTTACGTCTACGGCATGTGGTTTAGCCAAACTAGTGCGTCCCCCTTCTGGCCTCCGGACGCAATTCTGCTTTCGGCACTCCTGTTGTCTCCCCGGCGACACTGGTGGTTCTACCTGCTGGCGCCACTGCCGATCCGCATCTTTGTCGCGGCTCCAGCCAATTTCCCGCTATGGTTCCTGATTTCGGTTTACGCAAACGACTCTCTGAAGGCCGTCCTCTCTGCCAGCATCCTGAGTCGCTTGAACAAGGGAGCCCCAAAGTTGGAAAGCATTCAACGGCTGGTTCAATTCTTTCTGGTCGCGGTTGTCGGGGTTCCGATGCTTTCCGCCTTCGCCGGTGCGTTTTCGCGTATGGCCATCGGAGACAGTTATTGGGTAGCCTGGGGGAAATGGTTTCTTGGGGCATCACTTGCGAATGTGATCCTTACACCCATGATTCTATATTGGGCGCAGAACGGCGCTTCCACGGTTCGTTCAGCCGACTACAAGCGCCGTCTGGAAGCCATTCTCGTTTTTGCGGCGCTGACTTTGGTGGGAATCAAAGCTTTGAGTGGTGATATCGCCGGTCTGGGCGATTCATCCGTTCTGATCTATCTCCCATTTCCCCTGCTTTTGTATTCAGCGATTCGATTCGGACCTGGAGGTATCGCCAGTGCGCTGTCGCTGATTGCAATCGCCGCCATCTGGAGTGAGGAACACGGACTGGGTCCGCTTTCCAGGGGATCGAACGGGGGAGAGATTCTACCGCTCCAGCTTTTCCTGTTTGTTACATCGATACCATTGCACTGTGTGGCGGTGCTGATGCATGAGAGAGAGCATGCGGCAGCGAAGCTTCATGAAACCATGGAACAACTGGATCGGACCGAGAATCTATCGCTGGTGATGGTGACGCATGCGGATCTCGACGGACGATGGCTGAAAGTTCCTCCAACCTTTTGTAAGCTCGTTGGCTTTTCCGAAAAAGAGCTTCTGACGGGATACTTCAAAGACATTACACACCCGGATGATATCGAAGCGGACTGGCGCCAGAGGCAGCGATTGATCCATGGCGAGATCCTGTCCTTTGAACTGGACAAGCGCCTTATACGTAAGGACGGTGACATCATATGGGTCTATGTCAACAGTTCGATCGTGTCCGACACCGATGGCCGCCCCATCCACTTCCTGACATATATCCGGGACATCTCGGAGCGAAGGCAGGTGCAGGAAGCTCTCCGGGAAAGCGAACAGCGCTTTCGGACGATGTCCGACACGGCACCCGTACTCATCTGGATGTCGGGAACCGACAAACTCTGCACCTTCTTCAACCGGGCCTGGCTCAATTTTGCCGGCAGGCCATTCGAACAGGAACTCGGCAACGGGTGGATCGAGGGGGTCCACTCCAACGATCGTGAGCGTTGTCTTCGCACGTACTTCGTCGCATTCGATGCACGAATGAGTTTCAGCATGGAATACCTCCTTCGACGATTTGATGGTGAATACCGCGTGGTCCTGTCAACCGGCGTGCCGCGCTTCACTCCGGACGGTTCCTTCAGCGGCTACATCGGCTCCGCAATGGACATTACCGAGATGAAGCTGGCTGAGCGGAAATTACAGAGTCTGATGGGACAGCTGATCAACCTTCAGGACGAAGAGAGACGACGCATCGCCACCGAACTCCATGACAGTCTTGGTCAGAGTCTGGTCATTATCAAACACCGGTCGATGATCTGCCTGCGAGAGTTGACTGGAAGCGATCGGATGTCGGAACAACTGGAAGAGATTTCGTCGACTGCCACCTCCGCAATTGATGAACTTCAGGAGATCGCCCACAACTTGCGGCCGTACGAACTGGATCGGCTGGGGCTGGTGAAAGCCGTTGAGACCATGGTGGCCAAGCTCGGAAGCTCGCTGGCCATTCAAGTCTCTGTTGAACTGGATCAAATCGACGGATTGCTTCCGCCTGCTGCCGAGACCAGCGTCTATCGCATCGTCCAGGAGGGTCTCAGCAACGTCGTCAAGCACGCAGACGCCAGGAACGCAGCTGTCGAAATCAGAAGGGTTGAGGACCGGCTGGTCATTTCGGTATCGGACAATGGAAAGGGCCTGAAGGCGAAGCATAAGGAACTTGAGAACAGAGGCGGCTTCGGTCTTGCAGGAATCGCCGAACGGGCGCGAATGCTTGGAGGAACCTGTGTCGTTGAATCGAAGCCGGAACGAGGCACAACTCTGATTGTGAAGATCCGATTACAAGGAGCGGGGGTATGACCAGCAGGCTCGGCGTCGTCATCGTGGACGACCACGCCGCTTTCCGTGCAGAATTGCGCCGGTTCATCGAAGAACATTCGCACTACGAGATTTTCGGTGAAGCCGGTGACGGCAGGCATGCTCTGGATCTGATCCGGCAGGCCAGACCGGCAGTCGCCATCCTGGATGTGTCCATCCCCCCGCCGGACGGGCTTGCTGTGGCACGCACCCTTCGCGAAGAAAGTGCGCCAGTCGAAATCATTCTTCTTACCATGTATCGCGAGGAAGGCATTCTTGCCAGTGCGCGCAGTCTCGGTTTGAGTTACGTGCTGAAAGACAGCGCTATGACCGACATCTTGACTGCGCTCGAAACCGCCTGCCGCGGCGAACGTTACACAAGCCCGCTCCTGACGTCTTATATCCGGGAGAGTACGCGAACAGCCATTCCGCCTCTTTCACAGCAGGAATTCATGAACGCTGTTCTGAATCTCCTGCCGATCGAGGGACGGCTGCTGGACTTGATGGCCGATTACAATACCAACAAGGACATTGCAGACGAACTGGGCATCCAGGCCGCGGAGGTCGAAAGCTACCGTGCCACCATCTGCCGGAAGCTCGGCCTGACCGGAAGCCATGCCCTGATGAAATTCGCTCTGAACCGCAAGTCGACTTCGCCGCCGAATCGTCTTTGAAAGCCAACTCCTGCTTTCCAACGGAAAGCCTAATTGAGAGTTCCCCCAAATGTCGGAATGAGTGGATTGTGATCCAGAATGCCGTCGAGGGTCAGCGTTCCTCCACCGCCATTGGTTAGAAGCAAAATGGCAGTGACATGGAATCTGTTATTCCCGATATAAACGATCTGACCTCCCAACACGATGCCGCTGGTTCGGCGAAACAGACTTCGCAGCTCCCATACACCTGTATAGATCGGAGCGAAATCGCCAATCTCCGTGGGGAGCTCTCCGTGGTTTAACGCGGCAATCATCGCCGCCGACGCGCTGGGATTGATTCCAATATTTCCGTGAAATCCGCCCGCAAAGATTGCGGCGCCGCAAATGAACTGAGGACACAACTCAAGTCCGGCGACCTGCCCATCGATTGCCGGTACAGACGCAGCCTGAGCAACGGAAGTACAGAGGACAAAGGCCAAGCCAAATGCGAATACGCGAACAGCATTTTTCATATCACCCTCCCCAAAGAACAAAATCATTTCAGTTTTCAGAGAACCTATCAGGCCTCCGGATCGGAGGTCAACCGCCCTCATCCGATTGCTCCATACGAGCAATCGGAGAGCCGCATTCTGCATCCCTCTCTTGAAGGGAGAGGGTGCTGCGGAGCGCCGGGTAAGGGGTACAGAAAAGGCAATTCTCTACCCCTCATCCGGACCCGCATTTTCTGGATGCCCCACCTTCTCCCTTCAGGAGAAGGCTTTGCTGTAAACATCTTTCCATTTCTGACAGCTCTGGTCTCAGACCCAGGCGGGCAGTCCGCTTTAACCTGAAGCTGCAGCTTGATCCGTATCACCCAGGGAAGACGCCAAAGGGAAAATCGGCTCGATATCCACCGGCACATCGCTCAGTCGATCCAGCGCACTTTTCATTGCAGGCCGGATCAAAGCGTACTTGTCGAGAATCGCGCGCGCTTTCTCAAAAGAACCTTCTGCCTCGATCGTCAGTATTTCCCTGGTGAGCTTATTCACAGCATCCTTGATTTTTGCTTCGTCGACATTGAACGTTCCCGAACGTTCTTCGAAGTGGAATGCACCTTCATCTGTCAGGTAGTTGAACTGCAGGGCCATGCCCCGCCCGTGTGCTTCATTAATTCCGAAACGGACGGAACGGAAAACGCTGGACAGGTAGGTCACGTAAAGTACACGCTCCATCGTCCTGTCGACGACGCCCTTATCGATCAAATACTGCAGCGCCCAAAGCCCGGTAATATCCGCCTTGGCCTCTTCAATGGTGGAGTAAAGTTCCTTAAGCTGCAAGCGTACGGTCGTTGCCGTCCCGTTGACGCTGATGTTGTGCGGTCCGAGTCCATGCATCAGCTCGTGCGTCAGAATGTGCGTGAAGAACGCCTCAAAGGAAAGTCGATCCTGCTGCGTCGGATCCAGCACGATACGCGATATCGGCACCAGCGTTTTGTGAAACTTCGCATCCTGCACGTTCTTCAACATGATGCGCTTTGTACCTTTTTCGTTCACAACGCGCTCGTCGTTGGGCAGATTGAACGCCGCAGTCTGCACGCCGCAGTTGCCTTCGCCTGCGCTGTAAACTTCATTGACGACGCGAATCGGCGACGATGCGCCAAGTTTCGGATTTCGGTACCTGGCGTCCATCGGTAAATGGTCTTCCAGTTCCTGCAGGTATGAACTGAAGCGCACGAGCTTCGCGGTCTCGACCTCGTCGCGCAGCGTCACATAGGCTTCATATGTCGCTTTGTAGCCGAACATTTCGTCGGCGTAGGTTTCATAAGGACCGATCGTGACGTCGATTGGTGCATCGAGATCCATCCATGCGACATCACTAAGGTAGTAATCATTGGACGCAAACGCGTCGGCCCGCCTGGTCAGAAAATCCTTCAGCGTCTTGTTGGTGGTGAGTTGCGCGGCTTCACGCAGCAACTTCGCCCCCGGTTCGAGGAACACACGATATTCTTCGCTGTATGGAATGGTTTTGAGCTTGCCGGCTGCATCGCGTCGTATCACATGGAAATAGCCGGTGGCGCAGTTTTTCTCCGCAGCGGGCAGAGTAGACAACCATGTATTGAATTCTTCCTGGGTGATATCGACCGGATAGAAGTTGGCTTGCGGCAACCTCGCGGGGACACCTTCGATGAACGCCTGATTTTCATCCAGGCGCGACCAGGGCCCCTGATTCATCCGAAAATAGTGCAACACTTCCCTGCCGGCATCGCTCGCGTCAGCTTCCAGCGACTTCAGCAATGCCTCGCTGCCGCTCCAGATTTGTTGCCGGTACAACGGATCGAGAAACGTCGCGGCGGCGATGATTTTCTGCAGCGCTGCTTGATCGCCAGGTGTCAATCCGGTTGTGTCCGCAGTCAGTACCGTGGGAGCAAAACGTTGGATCTTTGCAGCAATCGAGGAAACTTTTTTCATGCCCGTCCTCTACCAGGAAACTTTCTTTAAAGACTTCGCCAGCTCGGTGCGAACCACAACGGTGATCCTTCTTCCGGCGAGTCTGGCTTCACGAACGGAATTCTGAGTTCGCGTTTGCCGCTGACGCCTACTTTCCGACCAGGTGCTCGATGTCTTTGTTGTTCTCGTTACACATGTATTCCAGCAGTTCGCTATCCGCCTGATAGAGAAGTGGCAGAGTCACCGTCCACGGTTTCGTATATGTCTTCGGATCGTCGATGGTGATTTCAACAGTCATATGGCCAAAGTCTTTTCGCCGGAAGCGTTCCGTAACGCGAAGGCTTTCGGATGCGGGGTGACCATTGTTATCCAGCCAGACATTGTCGTTGAATCCAGCGGAATCGACGATGAACGTGTCGTCCTGCCAGCGCCCAACCGAGTAACCGAACCACTGGGGATTCGGATCTTTGGGGAGATCGCGGCCATCCGTGAATATCTGACGATAAGAATGAACGGCCTCGTAAAGAATCACGACCATGCCGGCGGTGTTCAGGATCTTGAACGGATATGGCACCGCGGTCGAACGGGGAACGCCGCCCACCATACATCGGCCGGTGGGGTCGTCTTTGCTTAGTGTTTCCCGCCTGTGCGCATACAATTCCGCGGCCCCGGGCTGAAACGAAACGTCTCCCGGCTTGAGATCCCGGGAAATGTCGCCGATGTAGCCGCCCTGAATCAGCCACATTCCGGACAGATCCGGCTTTCCGTCTGCGGTTCGCGGCGCGGGCGCCGCCAGATTCGGCTTGCCATCCACCGTGCGCGGGATGCCGGAAGTCGGGTACTTGAGCCACTGCGCCGATAGCGTGGCGCTTGCCATCAACACCGCCGCGACGAAGATCCAACGCTTGTTCATGAGTATTCCTGCCGGTTCTGCGTTAAGTCGTCGCACTGAACGAGCGAGAATTTGCAAAGATTGGCGGGGTGCATGGGCAGAGAATAGGAAATTCAAGCCATGTGTGCAATGCAGAAATGGGTGAAGGCCAGATCTTGCGTCGCATGAGACGCCATGTGAGGAAGAACACTTCGAGTCGATTTGGACGGTCTTGAACTGGAAGGATGATGGTTCTTTCGAAAAAACGTCAGGCCAGCATACCTGGAAACACACTTCTGGAAGGCCATACCCCATCGCAGGTTGTGATCCCCTGGCAAAAAGGCTTATAAGTTTCTGTATGAAGGCAGCACTTGTCATCGTCCTCTTATTCCTGACGCCGGTTGCCGCTGTGGCATCCGATCCGATCTCAGAGTTGCAGCAGAAGATTTCGAACGGACAGACGAAACTGGAGTTTGAAAGGGAGCATGGATACCTTGTCTCGCTTCTGAAAGCGCTGAAGATTCCTGTCTCGTCGCAGACGCTGGTTTTCTCGAAGACAAGTCTGCAGTCCGAGCGCATATCTCCCAGGACTCCTCGGGCAATCTACTTCAATGACGATGCCTATGTGGCATGGGTACAGGGTTCGGGGCTGATCGAAATAATGTCCACGGATCCCGAAAAGGGTTCGAACTTTTACGTGCTGAGCCAGGAGCGCAGCGATCACCTGCAGTTCGAGCGGTCCACGGGCCACGAGTGTTCGGTGTGCCATTACGTACCTGAAGCCGCGCCGAAATTCGTGCCGCGTCTCCTGGTTTCTTCAGTGATTCCGGATTCCACCGGCAACGTGGAGGGCACATTCCCCATCGAAACTACCGATAGGAGCGCAATGAAGGAACGCTGGGGCGGCTGGTACGTCACGGGCACTCACGGCAATCAATTGCACGCGGGAAACATCGTTCTCAACAAACCCGCTTCCGTTTTCGCCGGTCTCCCTGCGACAACCTCCTCCAAATCGTCGAATGTAGTGGATCTCAAAACTTTTTTCGATACCACGCCCTATCTGACTCCGCACAGCGACATCGTGGCACTGATGGTGCTCGTTCATCAGAAAGAGGTCGAGAACCTGATCGTGCTTGCGAATTCCAAGGGGAACGCAGCCGCCAGGGAAACCGGCGAGCCACTCGTCAAGGCGATGCTCTTCGCTGGAGCTGCTCCGCTGACGGCGCCGATCAAAGGTACTTCCAGCTTCGCTGCGGAATTCGCAAGTCAGGGACCGCGCGATGGACGCGGAAGGTCGTTGCGCGATTTCGATCTCCGGACTCGACTGTTTCGATACCCGCTCAGCTATCTCATCTACAACAAGTCTTTCGATGCGCTGCCCGCGGGCGTGAAGACGTATGTATATCGCAGGCTGCGGGAAGTCTTGAGCGGCGAAGACAAGACTGCGACCTTCGCATACCTAAATGCTGCGGACCGTTCCGCAATCCTTGAAATTCTGCGTGGGACAAAACCGGATTTCCCGCGCTGAACGCATAAGAACAAAGTGCCCGGGAATTCGGGGGACGGGGGTAGGAACGCCCCGAACTTGCTACGTTGCCCAGCCGGATGGAATTCTTACCCCCGTCCCCCGAATTCCCGGAACCCGACGTTTAATGTGAAATCGACTGTAATAGCGTCGTGGTCGGAGAGCGGCACACTTTCCGCATCGCGGAGATTGCCGATGGTTTGAGGTGCCGTATTGGGTTTGAGGGAAATGTCCTTTCCTGCGAACCAATCCAGCCGGCACGAAACGCGGCCGCCCACACGGTTTGCGGCCCAGAAGATAAAGGGAAAACACCACTCCGGAACCCAGTCCCGAAGGTTCGTGTTTTTTTCGACACTCTCGACGTCATAGTGGATCGAGCCGGCACCGGTTTCGTTCAGGGTTCTGTATTCATAGCCCCTGCTTTCAAGTTCGCTGAAAAGCCGCCGCTCAAAAAATCGGTCCGGATATGGATAGTGATTTCTAACGACATTCCCCACCCCCATCAGCACGCGACGCCAATAGCCCAGTATCGCCCGAGTTGCGCTTTGAGAATTGAACGTTGTGGTGTTCCAGTCGCCGCCCAGAATGACTGGCAGCGGCGGCAGAGCATCCAGGTGATCGAGAATGATCTTCATCTGCCGATGGCGATGGGCGCGTGAGCAAAGTGCATCGAGATGTATCGTGACAGCTCGAAACGCTCCTGACGGATGTTCGATATCGGCGATCAGCGCGCGAAGGCGGCCAAGACGCTTTTCCTTGCCGCACATCTTGTCCTTGCCGTTAGGCAACGGTATCGCGTGGACATTCTTCATGACATAACGCGAGAAAATCGCGAGCCCGTGGATGGAATTGGTATTCTCACCTTCAACGAATTCTTCGACGCCGCTTCCCTTCTGCAGCGCAATGTATAAGGGAGCGAACGCGAAATTCATCTGGAGGGCACTGCCCAATTCTTTCGCAACGGATCGATTTCCACTCCGCGCCATACCGTGATCCAGTTCAGTGAGAAACAGGACGTCCCTGTCCTTCAGTTTCGGGTGATACGTCAGCGCTTGAACAATGCCGGAGTAGCGGCTGCCCCGCTCGATGTTCCAGGCAAGAGCGGACACATGACCGTAATCGGACCCATCCGGCCGGCAAACGGAATCTCCGGTCGAAGCATGTGGCTCGAACAGTACGATCGCGTTCAGAATCCGATCGACCTCCGGCTTTATCCTCGTGTAAAGCGCGGATGCCTCAAGCTCCGGCGTCGATTCGAATTTCAGAAGTTCGGGGAAGTGTTTCCGGAGTCCGTGCTCAAGGACTTCTGCGTCCCACTCCCTGATTGACGCTTTCATACATTGAAGTATGTGGGAATTCGGGGGACGGGGGTATGAATTCCCCCGTCTCCCGTATTCAGTGCGTTCCACTCGGAAACACAGGGGATGGGGGAATTAATACCCCCGTCCCCCGAATTCCTTACCGGCGACAAAGACGGCGCGGGAGAAGAGTTTCTGATGGCCGATCCGCTTCGTATTCGTGTTATCGACGAACTCAAAGTCGCCCGCCATCAGTTCCAGGATGGTGATATCTGCGGTGGCTCCAACCTTCAGAGTCCCCAGCCCCTTCAATGCCGGAATAGCGCGGGCGGAGTTGACGGTGCCGCGGGCAATCACCTGATCCAGACTCATTCCAAGCAGAAGAAACTTCGACAAGACATTCGGGAAGTTGAAGACCTGGTCGGTCAGTCCGGCACCATTGAGGTCCGACGTGATTGTGTCGGGGAGGAAATCCTGAGCCAGCGCGCGTTCGGCCACTTCCCAGGTGATGTGCCCGTTTCTTCCGTTGCCGACATCGAAGAGAATTCCGCGTTGTCTGGCTTCGCGCACCTGAGGCAGCACGCGGCCGTTGTCGTCCATGATTCCATGAGGCGGGGGAGAATAGACATGTGTCACGATGTCTCCAGGACGCAGCAGTGCGAGAATGTCGGGTAAAGGCGAACGCGTGTCGCCGATATGAATCATCAGAGGAATGTTAAGACCCTGTGTGATCTCATGACTCTTGCGAACGCCGTCCAGATCGTGATCGCCTGCATACTGTCGTGACAATCGTGCTTTCACGCCCACAATCACGTTCCGATGCGTGCGTACTGCGGCACGCGCAGCTTCCGGGTCGGCGCTTGCAAACCTGTTCAACTCTCCATCAGCCTGATTGCCAAGTTTGGAAACATTAATCAGGACGCGAACCCGGTTGGGCGCGCTGTTGGAAACCGCGATCATGTCCAGGATTCCATCGGCGCCACGGGAACCCGCGTCGATGACTGTTGTGACTCCAGTGGAAAGCACCTGCTCGGCACTCAATTCGCCAGGACGGACGTGAGCGTGGATATCGACCAGGCCTGGCGTCACCAGCCGTCCGCGGGCGTCGAACACTTCGGCCGCATCCGATGCGGGAATGTCCGGCTGCAGAGCGGCGATCTTTCCCTGGCGGATCGCAACATCCATCGTTCGATCGATTTTCTGACTCGCATCCAGAACACGGCCGCCTTTGATGACGAGGTCGTATTTTGGTGCTGCGGGAAAGGGTGCGGGCACGGCCGCAAGTAACACAGACGAGGCAAGGAACTCACGTCGATTCATGGCGGGAATTATACATGGACCTTCATGCTTCTTCTGAAGGTAGAAGGTGAACCGAAGGGTCGGATCAGCGGTAACAAAAAAGCTATCCGCTGGACTTCCAAACAACAACGGCGACAACAATCGCGACTATCACCAGAAGCACTATCGCATTCCTTCTGCGCGCCTTCAGTTGATATTGATCGACGGCGTTCTCATAAAGATTGTCCACCAGGACGCGGTCTTTGAAGCGAACTCGTGTTTCACTCATGCTGTTCTCTCCTCGCTCACGCAAAAGGCGCCGGATGAAATACCGTCATCACCTGTTCAATCATCTTGTCGTGATCGCCATCGAACCGGCGAATGTCATAGCAACCCAGCGGATTCGCCACGGCATTTACCAGACACCGGTTGCAAAACGTACATGGACGCTCCGGCTGGTCCTGCCCCTTCTTCAGAATCTGCGGCAGGTCGTTGTTGGCAATCAGCGGCCGTGCGATGGTGACGGCATCACAGTATCCTTCCGAAATCGCTTTGCGGATGAGCGCGCCATCCTGAAAACCACCTGTACAGAGAACTGGAATCTTTACCACCTTTTTTACTTCGCCTGCTTCATGAAGACACACGCCTTCCACCGGCCGGGTCTTCTTGGTGCGATTCCAGAAATAGAAGATGAGCGGCCGAAGCGTTTTGAAGTGGAAGCAGGTGTAATTCAAAAAGCCGCGCGCCCCGCTGGACAGGATGTTGTTGTACCACCAGTTCATTTCATCGGGAGGTGTTCCGCCCGGAGGCATCATGGGATGGGGAAAAATGTTTCCGATCGATGCATGAATCGCATCGACCCCTTCCTGTTCGACCCACCGGCAGACCTGTAGCGATTCCTCCAGCGTGTTCCCTGGAGGATCAAACGGCGAGAGCGCATTATTGAGGTCGAGCGTGCTGAGCTTTACTTGAAGGTGAAAGTCATTCCCGACGGCCTTGCGGACCGCACGAATGACCTCGAGCAGAAAACGAGCGCGATTCTCGAGGCTGCCGCCATACTCGTCTTTCCGATCGTTGACTGCCGAACTCAGGAACTGCGTGAACAGATAGCCGTGAGATGAATGCAACTCCACGCCGTCCAGCCCGGCTTCGCGCGCTCGTCGAGCGGCTTGAGCGAAATAGTCGATAACATTGTGGATGTGAGCCACGGTCATAGGCTGACACAGAAGGCCATGCACGGGATCGGGCTTGCCGGTGGACGAATACGCCAGCGTCTTGTGATTTTCAACGCCGGGGTTATCGCGTTGCCGACCGGAGTGGCTGAGCTGGATGATGTATTTGCAGTCATACTCGTGAACCTTCTTCCCCACCGCACGCCAGAACGGGATTTTGTCGTCCTTGTCGATCATCGCGTAGTTGGGAAGGATGCGTCCTTCGATGTGCACCGGTACGAACGACGAGATGATGGCGCCAATGCCGCCCTTCGCGAATTTCTCTTCCCAGTTAATGCGGGCCTGGGATCCGGATCCATCATAGTTATCGAATCTACCGGAGATGCTGGATCGGAAGAGCCGGTTCTTCACTTCCAGGTGCCTGAACTTGAGCGGTTGAAATAAGATCGAATTGTCCACGCGGATCCTCCCTATTTCCTGATTTGGGGCCACGGCGAGAACGGGTTCTTGATGTGCGCCAGCGACGGCTGCAATGCCGGCATGTGCCGGATCAGAATAGTGGAGAAGTCACTATCCCGAATCCAGTCCAGTCCCGTCTGTGTGTAGACGCGGGGCGTGTAATCGACGGTGAAAAACCGGTCGCTCTTCAACCGGCGTGGAGCCATCACGAGAAACACGCGAAACGCGGTTTCGCAGAAACCAAAACCTGCGGGCCGTGGAGTTTCCGCAAGCAACCCCACCATCAGATCCACGCTGTCGACATCGTCGTTGTAGATCGCTCGAAGCTCTTCCGCCCATTTCGGATTATCCGTGATCTCTTCGAAAGTCTTTACCGGACGCATGTGAAGAAGCTGCCGGAAGCGGTTGTATCGCGGAACTCCGCGCTCGCGATCACGCAGAATGTCGATCGCGGCGAGGTCCATGGACTGGCCATCGTCTTTTTGGAGCTTCTGCAGAAACCTGGGAAAATTGTGGAGCACCAGGGCGCCGGGGTGTGACGTTCCGAAAGAATAGAAGAGGTCCTGAAACGAAACTGAGGTCATGATCTTCCGTCCGGCCCTGCCGGAAACGGTTGGCAGAGTCTGGTCGGGATAGACCCTTTCATTTGTCTCCGCAGATCGGAAATTGAAATCGTCGGGAATCAGGCCATGCATGCGATAGACGGAAACAAACTCCTCCGTCATCGCGTACGGTGCGCTGAACTGATCGGTCTCCGAACCGGGAATCCCGGTGAGGACGTCTCCTTTACCGTAGCGTCCCAGCGCTTCGGTGATGTGCTTTCCGGAAATACCCCACCAGCCGCCTTCCATGGAGAACTTGATGGTCGGATGTCCGAGAATGGCA
>Ga0210380_10000529_pt1 | contig 16662 bp, 15 predicted proteins | sample PLM4_5_coexredo_FD_155476 | JGI IMG/M metagenome (GOLD analysis project Ga0210380, IMG submission 155476) | Groundwater sediment microbial communities from an aquifer in East River, Colorado, USA - PLM4_5_coex redo | ecosystem: Environmental > Terrestrial > Soil > Riparian zone | place: USA... | reverse complement strand
GTGGCATGAACAGCTTTTCGATCGCCGCTCCGCCCAACTGCCATTTCACGCGCAGGTTCGAAAGTAGCACATCCTTGAGCGGACGCTTCTCCTGCGCGGCCTGCCGGCTCAACTCCTGCACCAATGTGTGCGCTTCCGCGCGCCCCATTTTATCGGCGAGTGCGAACGACACGGCCTCGGCCATGATCTGACCGCCGGTCATGTCGAGATTGGCGCGCAGGCGCTCGACGTCGATTTCGAGACCCTCGGCGGTCTCGACCACGGCGCTGAGCGCGCCTGAGGTGACGAGCGCCAGCGCGGGGACCGTCATCCAGTCGGTGTGCCAGCCGCCCGGCGCCCGCTCGTGCTCCTGGACCTGGGCGGCAAGCAGGGTCGCGACGAGGTTTGGCGCAACTGTCGCGGCCGACAGCGCTGCCGAGGTTCCGACCGGATTGCGCTTGTGCGGCAAAGTCGATGAGCCGCCGCGGCCGGGCGCACCCGGCTCGAATGCCTCGCCGACTTCGGTCTGCATCATCAAGATGACGTCGCGCGCGATCTTGCCGCAGGTGCCGGCCAGGATGCCGAAGCAGGCGGCGACCTCGGCCAGGCGGTCCCGGTGGGTGTGCCAGGGCGCGTCGGGCAATTGCAGGTCGAGCAGCGCGGCGAGCCGCTCGGCCACGCCCATGCCGTGGTCGCCGAGCGACGCGAGCGTTCCTGCGGCGCCGCCGAACTGCAGCGCCAACGCCTCGCGGCGGAGCCGCAGCAGACGCTCGCGCGAGCGTCCGAGCGCCGCCGCATAGCCGGCGAGTTTCAGCCCGAACGGCATCGGCAGCGCGTGCTGCATCAGCGTGCGCGCCACTGCGAGAGTGCGGCGGTGGCGCCCGGCCAACGTCGTGAAGCCCTTGATGGCGAGATCGAGATCGAGCACCAGCGCATCGATCGCGGCGCGCAATTCGAGCATCAGGGCGGTGTCGATGACATCCTGGCTGGTGGCGCCCCAATGCACGAAACTCGCCGTCTTCGGGTCGCGCGCGGCCACCGCCTGCGTCAGCGCATTCACCACGGCAATGGCGATGTTGCCGGAGGGGGCGGACGCATCCACCAGCGCCGCGATGTCGTAGTGTTCAGCGTTGCAAGCCTCGCCGATCACGGCCGCGCCGGTCGCCGAGATGACGCCGACCGCGCCCTCGGCGCGGGCCAAGGCGCTTTCGAAGTCGAGCATGCGCTGCAGACGCGCGCCGTCGCTCATGATCGCGCGCATGGCCGCACTGGCATGGAGCGGCGTCATGAGCTGGGAGGTCATCAGCGTATCAGTCATGCGGTCCCATTAGACCCGCCCCGGTGGCCAACGCCAATCCCCGCCGTGCGTCGCGAGGGTGATATGCTGAAACACCCTTTCCAGGGCGTACCACAAGGGTTTAAGTCGTGTTTCAAGTGAGGGCTTGAATGCCGTAACGGAGGAATGCCGATGGCGATGACGATGTCGGGCGAGCAGCAGCTTCCCGCCCCGCGCGAGACAGTGTGGGCCAAGCTCAACGACCCGGAGGTCCTCAAGGCCTGCATTCCGGGCTGCCAGTCCCTGGAGGTCACCGGCCCCAATGAATTTCTGGCGGTGGCCACCAACAAGGTCGGGCCTGTCAAAGCGACGTTCAAAGGCAAAGTGCGGCTGACCGATCTCGACCCGCCGAACGGGTACAAGATTTCCGGCGAGGGCGACGGCGGCATTGCCGGCTTCGCCAAGGGCGGCGCCAGCGTGACCCTCACCGAGAAGGATGGCGGCACGCTGCTGACCTACAACGTCGAGGCGCAGATCGGTGGCAAGCTTGCCCAGCTCGGCCAGCGGCTGGTCAACGGTGCGGCCAAGAAGCTCGCCGATGACTTTTTCGTCAGATTTGCCGCGGCGGTAAAGAACTAGTAGCCCCACAGTTGAGCAGGCTGGCCCTTGACCTGTGCGGGGGCCGCGGTTCAAGTTGCTCTTGTTCCAAAGAACGAAATGAGCGAAAAAACGCTCAGTTTCGCGCGATTTATGCGCCGGGTCGTAAGTCCGGCGAGGAAAACAGGCCGTTCGGCCCGGGTTTGAGGAGGAATACCAATGCCATCCGTTTCGATGACGGTGAACGGCAAAGCCGTCACCGCCGATGTCGACTCCCGCACGCTCCTGGTCCAGTTCCTGCGCGAGCATCTTCGGCTCACAGGCACCCATGTCGGCTGCGACACCTCGCAGTGCGGCGCCTGCCTCATCCATCTGAATGGCATTGCCGTGAAGTCCTGCACCACATTGGCGTTGCAATGCGAGGGCGCCACGGTGCTGACGATCGAAGGGCTTGCTGCGCCGGACGGCCCGCTGCATCCGATGCAGGAGGCGTTCCGGGAGAACCACGGCCTGCAGTGCGGATTCTGCACACCCGGCATGGTGATGTCGGCAGTCGATATGGTGAACCGCAAGGGCAACGAGCTCGACGAGCACACCATCCGCCAGGAACTCGACGGCAACCTGTGCCGTTGCACCGGCTATCACAACATCGTCAAGGCGATCGCGGCGGGTGCGAAAGCCATGAAGGGGTCCTCGCCGGCCGCGTAACTTCGCTCGAAGCTCAAGCTCGAGGGGGAAGGCCATGTCTTCAAAAGCCGCGTCAGTGGAAACCGCGACCGGGATCGGCGCATCGGTGCGCCGCAAGGAAGACTTCCGCTTCATCACCGGCAAGGGTCAGTACACCGACGACATCAGCCGTCCGGGCGAGACCCGGGCGCTGTTCGTTCGCTCGCCGCATGCGCATGCCAGGATCAAGAAGGTCGATGTCGACGCGGCGAGCAAAATGCCCGGCGTGCTCGCGGTGCTGGCCGGCGCCGAGCTTGCAACCGACAAGATCGGCAATCTGATCTGCGGCTGGATGATCCATTCCAAGGACGGCTCGCCGATGAAGATGTCGGCCCATCCGGCGATCGCGTCGGGCAAGGCCTGCTACGTCGGCGATCCGGTTGCGGTGGTGGTGGCAGAGACCATGGCGGCTGCGCGCGACGCCGCCGAGAAGGTCCAGGTCGACTACGAGGTCTTGCCGGCGGTGACCGATCCGGCCAAGGCGCAGTCGCAGCCGGCGATCCACGAAGTGGCGCCGAAGAACACGATCTATCAGTGGCATCTCGGCGACGCCAAAGCCGTGGACGCGGCGATGAAGTCCGCCAAGCACGTCACCCGCCTCGACATCGTCAACAATCGGCTGGTTCCCAACGCGATGGAGCCGCGCGTCGCGATCGGCGACTACGACACCGGCACGCAGAATTTCACGCTATGGAACACCTCGCAGAACCCGCACGTCGCGCGGCTCGTCATCGCGGCTTTCGTCGGCATGGCGCCCGAGCACAAGCTCCGCGTCATCGCGCCCGACGTCGGCGGCGGCTTCGGCTCGAAGATTTTCATCTATCCCGAGGAAGTGGTGTGCCTGTGGGCCTCGAAGAAAATAGGCCGCCCGGTGAAATGGACCTGCGATCGCTCCGAGGCGTTTCTGGCCGACGCACACGGCCGCGATCACGTCACCCACGCCGAGATGGCGTTCGGCGATGACGGCAAGATCACCGGGCTCAAGGTCAAGACCATCGCCAATCTTGGCGCCTACATGTCGACCTTCTCGTCGTCGGTACCGACCTATCTTTACGCGACGCTGCTGTCGGGCCAGTACGACATTCCGGCGATCTACTGCGAGGTCGACGCAGTCTATACCAACACCGTGCCGGTCGATGCCTATCGCGGCGCCGGGCGACCGGAGGCGACCTTCGTGGTAGAACGTCTGGTCGAGGTTGGTGCGCGCGAGCTTGGCATCGATCCGGGCGATCTGCGGAAGAAGAATTTCATTAAATCGTTCCCGCACCAGACGCCGGTGATCATGGCCTACGACGCCGGCGATTATCTCGCCTCGCTGAAAAAGGCGATGGAGATTGCCGACGTCAAAGGCTTCGGCAAGCGGAAGCGCGACAGCGCCCGCTTGGGCAAGCTCCGCGGCATCGGCTATTCGACCTACATCGAGGCCTGCGGCATCGCGCCGTCGCAAGCCGTGGGCTCGCTTGGCGCGGGCGTGGGCTTATGGGAATCCGCCGAGGTGCGGGTCAACCCGACCGGCTCTGTTGAAGTCCTCACCGGCTGCCATAGCCACGGCCAGGGCCACGAAACCACCTTCGCGCAACTCGTTTCGGAGCGGCTCGGCATCCCGATCGACACCGTCAGCATCGTTCACGGCGACACCGACAAGGTGCAGTTCGGCATGGGCACCTACGGCTCGCGCTCCGGCGCCGTCGGAATGTCGGCGATCGTGAAGGCGCTCGACAAGGTCGAGGCCAAGGCCAAGAAGGTCGCAGCCTTCATGCTGGAGGCCTCCGAAGGCGACATCGAGTTCAAGGACGGCAAGTTCACCGTCGCCGGCACCGACAAGTCGGCAGCCTGGGGCGAGGTCACGCTCAATGCCTATGTCGCGCACAAGTTCACCGGCGCACAGCTTGAGCCGGGACTGAAGGAAGGCGCGTTCTACGACCCGACCAACTTCACGTTCCCGGCCGGCTGCCACATCTGCGAGGTCGAGATCGATCCCGACACCGGCCACGTCGACATCGCCGGCTGGGCCGCGGTGGATGATTTCGGCACGATCATCAATCCGATGATCGTCGAGGGTCAGGTGCACGGCGGCGTGGCGCAGGGCGTCGGCCAGGCGATGATCGAGAACGCGATCTATGACAAAGAGGGGCAGCTCGTGTCCGGCTCGTTCATGGATTACGCGATGCCGCGCGCCGAGAATTTCCCGACGCTCAAGGTCGGCACCACCACGACAAAATGCCCGTCCAATCCGCTCGGCATCAAAGGCTGCGGCGAGGCGGGCGCGATCGCGGCTCCGGCGGCGGTCATCAACGCCATCACCGACGCGATCGGAACGGAAGATTTGGCCATGCCGGCAACGGCGCCCGCGGTTTGGGCGGCGATCCGCAGGGCCGCGAAGATACAGCACGCAGCAGAATAAGGGAGACGACTTCGATGTATGAATTCAAATATCACCGCCCCACCACGGTCCGGCAGGCGGTCAACCTGCTGACCAAGAACGCGGAGGCAAAGATCCTCGCGGGCGGCCACTCGCTCATTCCGGTGATGAAGCTGCGGCTCGCCAAGCCGTCCGATCTCGTCGATCTGAGCCAGGTCGAAGGCCTCTCGGGCATCGAGCTGCGCGGCCGCTCGATCGTGGTCGGGGCGATGACCCGGCATATCGACGTGGCCAATTCGCAGGTAGTGAAGGATGCGCTGCCGGTGCTGGCGGAGGTGCCGGGCTCGATCGGCGATCCGGCGGTGCGCCATCGCGGCACCATCGGCGGCTCGCTCGCCAACAACGATCCGAACGCCGACTATCCCGCCGCCGTGCTGGGACTTGGCGCGACGGTCATCACCAACAAGCGGCGCATCGCCGCTGACGACTTCTTCAAGGGCATGTTCGAGACCGTGCTCGAGCCCGATGAGATCATCACCAAGGTCCAATTCCCGATCGCCAAGAAGGCGGCCTACGAGAAGTTCAAGCACCCGGCCTCGGGCTTTGCGCTGGTTGGTGTGTTCGTATCGAAGCGCGGCGACGACATCCGCGTCGCCGTGACCGGCGCGGGCTCGAACGGCGTGTTCCGCGTGAAGAGCTTCGAGGAGGCACTGAAGAAGCGCTTCTCGCCGAAGTCGATCGAGGGCATGACAATCCCGGCCGACGGCATGAACTCTGACATCCACGGCAGCGCCGAGTACCGCGCGCATCTGGTCGCCGTGCTGGCGCGCCGGGCGCTGGCGAAGGCGTAGCGGTCGCGGCCCACACCTCCTATGTGTTGGGGGCAAGATACCAACGGCGTCATGCCCGGCCTTGTGCCGGGCATGACCGTTTTGAGCGGCATGGCAGCAGGACCGGGATACCCGCGACAAGATTGGCATGACGGAGTAAGTTGCGAGCGATGAAACAGGACACGAAAAAGACCCTTCCCGCCTCCATCGACGCGACACTGAAGCTGCTCGGCGAGGCCAACTACCTCGCCGACCGTTCGCTTTCGACCGTGCTGTTCCTGGCGCTGAAAATGGGCCGGCCGATTTTCCTCGAAGGCGAGGCTGGCGTCGGCAAGACCGAGATCGCCAAGGTGCTAGCCTCGACCCTTGGCCGCAAGCTGATCCGCCTGCAATGCTACGAGGGGCTCGACGTCGCGTCCGCGGTCTATGAGTGGAATTACGCCGCGCAGATGATCGCGATCCGCGCGTCGGAAGCGGGAGGCGAGAAGGATAGCGATCGCATCCAGAGCGACGTGTTCTCCGAACGATTTTTGATCAAGCGGCCGCTGTTGCAGGCGCTGGAGCCGGACCCGGCCGGGGCGCCGGTCCTGCTGATCGACGAACTGGACCGCAGCGACGAGGCGTTCGAGGCGTTCCTGCTCGAAGTGCTGGCGGATTTCCAAGTCACCATTCCCGAGCTTGGCACGGTTAAGGCCGAGCATCCGCCGATCGTGGTCATCACCTCGAACCGCACGCGCGAAATCCACGACGCGCTCAAGCGCCGCTGTCTTTACCATTGGGTCGGCTATCCGACCGCAACGCGTGAGCTCGAGATCGTCCGCACCAAGGTGCCGGGCGTCAGCAAGAAGCTGAGCGAGCAGGTGGTCGGCTTCGTGCAGGCACTGCGCAAGCAGGATCTATTCAAGTCGCCGGGCGTCGCCGAGACGCTCGACTGGGCGACGGCTTTGAGCGAGCTCGACGCCGTGGCGCTCGACCCGGCGACGGTGTCCGACACGCTCGGCGTGCTGTTGAAGTATCAGGACGACATCGCACGGCTCGAAGGCGGCAAGGTCAAGGAGCTGCTCGACCAGGTGCAGGCGGAGCTGCGCGCGGCGGAGTGAGCGCGACATGAGCGCAGTGAAAGACCCCGAGGGTCGTCTCGCCGAGAACATCCTCTATTTCGCGCGCGCGCTGCGCGCCGCCGGTATTCCGCTCGGGCCGGGCTCGGTGCTCGATGCGCTTGCGGCCGTGCGCGCCGCCGGCGTCGGCGGCAAGGAAGATTTCTACTGGACGCTGCACACGGTGTTCGTGAAGCGGCACGAGCATTCAGCGCTGTTCGACCAGGCGTTCCGAATTTTCTTTCGCAAGCGCGGCTATCTCGAACGGCTGATCGCCATGATGTCGCCGGAGATGACCGGCGCGCCGGCCCAGGCCAACGAGCCGCAGGCCTCGCAGCGCGTGCTCGATGCGCTGTTCCAGGGCGCGGAAAAGATCGAGCGTGAGAAGCAGGAGATCGAGCTAGACGCGCGCTTCACGGTTTCCGACCGCGAGGTGCTGGAGAAGAAGGACTTCGCGCAAATGAGCGCGGTCGAGATCGCCCAGGCCAAGGATGCGATCAAGCGGATGGTGCTGGGCTTCGACCACGTCAAGACGCGAAGGCTCACGCCGCATCCGCACGGCCACCGCATTGATCTGCGGCGCACCCTGCGCGCGAGCATGAAGGCTGGCGGCGCGCTCATTGACCTCAAATATCGCGGGCCGAAGACCAAGATGCCGCCGATCGTGGCGCTGCTCGACATCTCCGGCTCGATGAGCCAGTACACGCGGCTGTTCCTGCATTTCCTGCACGCCATCACCGATGCGCGAAAGCGCGTCCACACCTTCCTGTTCGGCACGCGGCTGACCAACGTGTCGCGGGCCTTGAAGGAGAAGGACCCGGACGAGGCGCTGGCGGCATGCTCGGCCAGCGTGCTCGACTGGTCCGGCGGCACGCGGATTGCCACCTCGCTCGCCGTCTTTAACAAGCAATGGTCGCGCCGGGTGCTGACGCAGGGCGCTATCGTGCTGCTGTTCACCGATGGACTGGAGCGCGACCCCGACGAGCGGCTGGGATTCGAGATCGACCGGCTGCATCGCTCCTGCCGGCGGCTGATCTGGCTCAACCCGCTCCTGCGGTTTTCCGGCTTCGAGGCCAAGGCGCGCGGCATCAAGGTGATGCTGCCGCATGTCGACGAATTGCGGCCGATCCACAATCTGGAATCGATGGCGCAGCTCTGCCAGGCGCTGTCCGCGCCGGGCGGCCGCGAAACCGATCCCAAGACATGGCTAAGCCGGGTGGCGTGATATATATACGGATATAACGGGTCCCGCCCGGATTCGGGCGGCCCATCGGCACGGAGGCTACAATGCTTTCAAGAGACGAGGACATTCTCAAAGCCGCCGAGGACTGGAAGAAGGCCGGGCGCGGTGTGGCGCTGGCCACGGTGGTCGAGACCTGGGGTTCGGCGCCTCGGCCGGTCGGCTCCAATCTCGTGATCGACGAGCAGGGCAATTTCCTGGGGTCGGTGTCGGGCGGTTGCGTCGAGGGCGCGGTGGTGACCGAAGCCATCGACGTGATCGAAAGCGGCAAGCCGCGCACCCTGGAATTCGGTGTCGCCGATGAAACCGCCTGGAAGGTCGGGCTGTCGTGCGGCGGCAAGATCCGCGTGTTCGTCGAGAAAGTGGAGTAGCCCTTGCGCCTCGATATTCTCAATGCGCTGAACGAAGAACGCGCGGCGCGGCGTAGCGTCATCGTCGTCACCAACCAGGACAGCGGCGCGCAGCGGCTGGTGAAAGCCGCCGACCTCGGCGCCGATCCACTGAAGGCTGTGCTGGAGAAGCATATCCGCTCGGCCAAAAGCGGCATCGAGGACACGCCGGAAGGCAAGGTGTTCCTCACCGTGCACGTGCCGTCGCCGAAGCTCATCATCACCGGCGCGGTGCACATCAGCCAGACGCTGGCGCCGATGGGGCAATTGCTCGGCTATGACGTTACCATCGTCGATCCGCGCACGGCCTTCGCCAGCATCGAGCGGTTTCCCGACGTCAAGGTGATCGCAGAATGGCCCGACGTGGCGCTGCCGCCGATCGGCATCGACCACTACACCGCGTTCGTGGCGCTCACCCACGATCCCAAGATCGACGATCCTGGGCTCGATATCGCGCTGAAGAGCGATTGCTTCTACATAGGCGCACTCGGCTCGCGCAAAACCCACGCCCGCCGCGTCGAGCGGCTGAAAGCCGAGCGCGGCTTCACCGACAACGACATCGGCCGCATCCATTCGCCGATCGGCCTCGACATCGGGGCGGTGTCGCCGTCGGAGATTGCCGTCGCCATCATCGGCGAGATCACGCAGAGGCTTCGCCAAGAACCGTCATGAGACAGCCTTCATGAAGTTCGGCCCGGTCCCGCCGCGGGAGGCCGAGGGCGCCACCGCGGTGCACACCATCCGCCAGGGCGCGCTCGTGCTCAAGAAGGGCACGCTGATCGGGCCCGCAGAGGTTGAGGCGCTGGAGGCGGCCGGCATCAAGGACGTCGTGGTGGCGCGGCTCGAACCGGGCGACGTGTCCGAGGACCAGGCCGCGGCTGAGATCGCCAAGGCCGTGGCGGGGCAGGGCGTGCATGTCGATCGCGCCTTCACCGGCCGCGCCAACCTGTTCGCGGAAGCGGCCGGCGTGCTGGTGGTGGAGAAGGACGCCATCGACCGGCTCAACCGCGTCGACGAGGCGATCACGTTCGCAACCTTGCCAGCGTTCAAGCCTCTGGTCGAAGGCGAGATGATCGCGACGGTGAAGATCATCCCGTTTGCGACGAGCGAGGCTTCGCTCCAGGCCGCGCTTGCGACCGCCGACAAACCTTTCATTCGCGTCGCGCCCTACAGGATCAAGAAGGTCGGTGTGGTCTCGACCCTGCTGCCCGGTCTTGCCACCAAAGTGGTCGAGAAGACGTTGCGGGTAACCGAGGCACGTCTCGCGCCGGCCGGCGCTAGCATCGTTGTCGAGCGCCGGGTGCCGCATGAGCAGGAGGCGGTCGCCAGGGCGGTCGATGAGGTGCTGAAAGAGGGCGCGGAGCTCGTAGTCGTTTTCGGCGCGTCCGCCATCGCCGACCGGCGCGACGTGATCCCGGCCGCTGTCGAAGCCATCGGCGGCCGCATCGAGCATTTCGGCATGCCGGTCGATCCCGGCAATCTGATGCTGATCGGGCAGGCCAGGGGCCGGCCCATTCTCGGCGCGCCCGGCTGCGCTCGCTCGCCGAAAGAAAATGGCTTCGACTGGATCCTGATGCGGCTGCTGGCCGGCCTGCCGGTGTCGCGCGAGGATGTGACGGGCTTGGGCGTTGGCGGGCTGCTGATGGAAATCGTCACACGGCCGCAGCCGCGCGCCGAGCCCGAGCTGGAGAAGGCCCAGCGTATTGCCGCCGTTATCCTCGCCGCCGGGCGGTCGACCCGGATGGGCGGGCCTAACAAGCTTCTGGCCGAGATCGGCGGGCGGCCGCTCGTTCGCATCGCCGCCGAACAGGCGCTCGCTTCGCGCGCCCGCCCGGTGATCGTGGTGACGGGACATCAGCGTGACAAGGTTGAAGCCGCGCTCGAAGGCCTCGATGTGCAGCGCGTGCACAATCCGAGTTTTGCAGAGGGATTGTCGACCTCGGTGAAGGCCGGTCTTGCGGCGGTGCCCGACGACGTCGACGGCGCGATCGTCTGCCTCGGCGACATGCCGCAGGTCAGCGCGCCGCTGATCGACAAACTCATAGCAGTCTTCGATCCCGAGCGCGGGGCGTTGGTGGTGGTGCCAACCATCGACGGCAAGCGCGGCAATCCGGTGGTCTGGGCGCGGCGCTTCTTCCACGAGCTGATGGCGCTCGACGGCGACATCGGCGCGCGGCATGTGATCGCGCGCTATCCCGAGGCGGTGTCCGAAGTGCCGCTCACCGACATCGCCGCACTGGTCGATGTCGATACGCCGGAAGCCCTGGTCCGCGTGCGGGCGGAGCTGGAAGGCGCGTGACAATCCGGGTTCGCAATTGAGATAGGGGCATGTGCCGAGTTGTCCCTCCCCCTGCGGGGGGATGCCTGCTGCACCGCAGCACACTAAACAATCCCGCTGTCGCCTGCGCTTTTTGTGGCGTAGCATTCCCGAGTCGGCGAAATGCAGGTCGTCGTCACGATTGCGGTCTCCTTTCGTCGACAGAGAAAAAAGGGGGGAACGCCAATGAAACGCGAATTCAAGCGCCGTGAGTTTCTGAAGACCGCCGGCGTTGGTCTTGCCGGATCCGCGGTTGCCGCGCCGGCCATTGCCCAGTCGGCGCCGGAGCTGAAATGGCGGCTGACGGCAAGCTGGCCGAAGTCGCTCGATACGCTCTATGGCGGCTGCGAATATTTCTCAAAGCGCATCGCTGAGATTACCGATAACAAATTTCAGATCCAGGTCTTCGCCGCCGGCGAGATCGTGCCGGGGCTGCAGGTGCTCGACGCCGTGCAGAACGGCACCGTCGAGATGGGCAACACCGCGCTCTATTACTATTGGGGCAAGGACCCGTCGTTCACCTACGGCACGGCGCTGCCATTCGGCTTGAACGCGCGGCAGATGAATTCGTGGTTCCGCTTCGGCGGGGGCCACGAGCTGATGAACGAACTGCTGGCGAAGTACAATTGCTTTGGCACCATCGCGGCCAACACCGGCGCGCAGATGGGCGGGTGGTTCCGTAAAGAGATCAAGAGCGTCGCCGATCTGTCGGGCCTGAAGTTCCGCATCGGCGGATTCGGTGGCAGCATCATCCAGCGGATTGGCGTGGTGCCGCAGCAACTCGCCGCTGGCGACATCTATCCGGCGCTGGAGAAGGGCACGCTTGATGCGGCCGAGTGGGTCGGGCCGTATGACGACGAGAAGCTCGGCTTCGCCAAGGTCGCGAAGTACTACTACTATCCGGGCTGGTGGGAAGGCTGCGGCCAGGCCCACAACATCATGAACCTGACGAAGTGGAACGAGTTGCCGAAGCCATATCAGAACGCGATTATCACCGCGTCAGGCGACGCCTGGGCCTGGGTGTTGGGCCGATACGACAGCCTCAATCCGCCGGCACTGAAGCGGCTGTTGTCCGGCGGCGCGCAATTGCGGGCGTTCCCGCAGGACGTCATGGAGGCCTGCTACAAGGCCGCCAACGACGTTTATGCGGAACTGTCGCAGACCAATCCGATGTTCAAGAAGATGCTCGACAGTCTCGTGCCGTTCCGCAGCGATTCCTACCTCTGGACGCAGGTCGCCGAGATGGGCTTCGACAATTTCATGGTCCGGATGCGGACCCGGAGCTGATTTTATTTTGGGGCGGTGCCGCGCGGGGCTCTCATCCCTCCCCTGGCGGGGAGGGATGCTGTTGCCATCGCTACATGTTCAACGCCCGGCAACTCGCGACGAGTGGGTACCTTCGGCCCCAAGGCCCTTGCGGCCAGCCGATTTCGCCTTAAATTATGACTGACCAGTCAGTCAGTAATGTTGACCCATGGCGAAACCTGCACGAAAGGCCAGGACACGAGCGGTGCCGGAAGCGCCGGCCCGGCTTATGAAGGGCGTTGCCGCACCGTCTGGCGCGGCCGCCGCGGCAGCACGATCCGGCACGCGCGCCAAGCGGAGCGGCGAGCGCCGCGATGCCATCCTGGCGGGGGCGCTGGACGAATTCGCGGCGCGCGGCTTTGCCGCGACCCGGCTCGAAGACGTGGCCAAGCGCGCTAATGTCGCCAAGGGCACGATCTACCTTCACTTCGCCGACAAGGAGACGCTGTTCCAGGAGCTGATCCGTCTGGAGCTCAGCCCGGTGGTCGGCGCGCTTGAGCGGGCCTCGCACGCGGACGTTCCGTTCCGGCAAGTGACCGATCAATTGATCGAGGTTTTCGTCCGCGAGATTTTCGAGACGCGGCGGAAGGACGTCATTCGCCTGGTGCTGACCGAAGGGCCACGCTTCCCCAAGCTCGCCGAATTCTACTATCGCGAGGTGATCGCGCGGGCGATGGAAGCGATCCGCGCCATCCTGCGCCGTGCCCACGAGCGGGGTGAGCTCAGTTCCGACGCGCTGGTGCGTTTCCCGCAACTGCTGCCGGCGCCCGGGATTGTCGCGATCATCTGGAGCGGGTTGTTCGACCGCTTCGAGCCGCTCGATATCCGCGCGATGATGCGGGCGTATTTCGGCGTGCTGTTCGGCGACAGGAGCACCACATGAATGTGGGACGCGTTGCGTTGCTCAGCGTCGCGCTGCTGGCGCTTGCCGCCTGCGCCAAAACCAACGATCCCGGATACCAAGGCTGGGTCGAGGCCGATCTGATCTTCGTTAGTCCCGACGAGGTCGGCCGGGTCGAAACGCTGTCGGTGCGCGAGGGCGACACGGTCGAGAAGGGCGCGCCGCTGTTCACCGTCGATCCGGACCTGCAGCAGGCCGATGTCGAGATGGCGAAAGCGTCGGTGACCAACGCCACCCAGGCTTACGAGCGCGCCCAGACCCTGCTCAAGACTTCGGCCGGCACGCAAAAGACGGTTGAGGACGCGGAAGCCGCGCTCCGCACGGCGCAGGCGCGGCTCGCCTCGGCGCAGACCCGCCTGGCCCGCCGCAAGGCTGCAAGCCCGGTGACCGGTTCGGTCCAGCAGATCTACTACCGGCCGGGCGAACTCGTGCCGGCCGGACGACCGGTGGTGTCGCTCCTGCCGCCAGGCAACAAGATCCGCTTCTTCGTGCCTGAGAGGGTGCTGCCCAGCGTCGCGCTCGGCGAAGCCGTGACAATCCACTGCGACGGCTGCAAGACCGATGTGACCGCCAAGGTCACGTTCATTTCCCGCACCTCGGAGTTCACGCCGCCGGTGATCTACAGCCTCGACGAGCGCTCCAAGCTCGTGTTCCTGATCGAGGCCCGCACTGACACGCCGGGCGAGCTTCGCGTCGGCCAGCCGGCGGATGTCCGTTTCGCGGAGCCCCGCAAGTGAACGCCGCCTCCGACACCGTGATCGATGTCCACGGCCTGACCAAGAAATTCAACGGCCGCGCGGTGGTCCGCGACCTGTCGCTGCAGGTGAAACGCGGCACGATCTACGGCTTCCTCGGACCGAACGGCTCGGGCAAGACCACGACCATCCGCATGCTGTGCGGTCTGCTCACGCCCGACGAGGGGACCGGCACGTGTCTCGGCTACGATATCCGCACCGAGACCGAGAAAATCAAGCGCCAGATCGGCTACATGACGCAGCGCTTCAGCCTCTACCAGGATCTTTCGGTAAAGGAGAACCTGGAGTTCGTGGCGCGCATCTACGGCATATCGCAGCCGACCAAGGCGGCGCGTGAAATGATCGAGCATCTCGGTCTCACCGGCCGCGAGAATCAGATCGCGGGACAATTGTCCGGCGGCTGGAAGCAGCGGCTGGCGCTCGGCGCCTGCACTTTGCCGCATCCGCAGCTTCTTCTGCTCGATGAACCGACCGCCGGCGTCGATCCGAAGGCCCGGCGCGAGTTCTGGAACGAAATTCACGCGCTTGCCGCGCGCGGGCTCACTGCGCTGGTTTCGACCCATTACATGGACGAGGCCGAGCGCTGCCATGAGATCGCGTATATCGCCTATGGCGAGCTGTTGGCGCATGGCACCGTGGACGAGGTCGTCCGCCAATCCAATCTCACCACCCATAGCGTGACCGGCGGAGGGCTGGTGCAGCTTGCGCTTGAGCTGGAGAAAAAGCCCGGCGTCGACAGCGTTGCGCCATTCGGCATGAGCCTGCATGTGTCCGGCCGCGACCGTGCGGCACTCGAGGCTGCCATCGCGCTCTATCGCAACGATCCGAAGCTCGTGTGGAAGGAAATCGAGGCCTCGCTCGAAGACGTATTCATCGGTCTGATGGCGCAGGCCAAGGACAACGTGTCGTGAGCGCATTCGGCGACCTTATGCGTCGCGGCTTTTGGCGGCGGGTCGGGGCGATGATCCGCAAGGAGTTCGTGCAGCTTCGCCGCGACCGCATCACCTTCGCCACCATCGTCACCATCCCGCTGATGCAGCTCGTGCTGTTCGGCTACGCCATCAATACCCAGCCGCGCGGCTTGCCGACGGCGGTGCTGCTTCAGGAGTCGAGCGACGTTGGGCGCTCGATCCTCAAGGCGCTTGAAAACACCAAATACTTCAAGATCACGCGGCAGGTGCGTGACGAAGCCGAGTTTGATCGCGTGCTGGCTGCGGGTGAGGTGCTGTTCGCGATCGAGATTCCGCGCGGCTTCGAGCGGGCGCTGCGGCGCGGCGACAAGCCGGCGCTGCTCGTTGCTGCCGATGCTACCGACCCAGTGGCGACCAGCGCCGCGCTCGGCGCGCTCAACAACCTTCTGACCATTGCGCTCCGCAACGACCGCGCCATCCCCGACAGCGGCGCGCCGCCGTTCGAGATACGCACTCACGCGCGCTACAACCCAGCCGGCTCCAGCCAGCTCAACATCGTGCCCGGACTGATGGGCACGATCCTGACGCTGACCATGCTGATCTTCACGGCGCTGTCGGTCACCCGCGAGATCGAGCGCGGCACCATGGAAAGCCTGCTGTCGATGCCGATCACGCCGCTTGAGATCATGCTCGGCAAGATCGTGCCCTATGTGCTGATCGGCTTCCTGCAGGCGGCGCTGATCGTCGGCGCCGGCGTCGTGCTGTTCGACGTTCCTATCTTCGGCAATCTGTTCCTGCTGGCGCTGCTTTCGACCTTGTTCATCGCGACCAACCTCGCGGTCGGGTACACGTTCTCGACCCTGGCGCAGAACCAGCTCCAGGCGGTTCAGATGGCGATGATGTTCTTCCTGCCGAACATGCTGCTGTCCGGTTTCGTGTTCCCGTTTCTCGGCATGCCGGTCTGGGCGCAATGGTTCAGCGAATGGCTGCCGCTCACCCATTACATCCGCATCGTGCGCTCGATTATGCTGAAGGGCGCGACCTTGTCCGATCTGCATTACGATACGCTGGCGCTGGCCGGACTGATGCTGATCGCCATGATCATCGCGGTGACGCGCTTCCGCCGAACGCTCGATTAGCGGCGCGCCCACACGCTGAGCTTGCCGTAGGCGCTGTTGCGCTCGTCGGTGTCGGTGGCCCAGCCGGCGCCGACCGACCACTCGAACTCGTCGGTCCGAAAGCCCGTGACGTGAAGGCCGGCGCGGAGCTGGTGGTAGTTGTCGGCGGCGCCGAAGGCCTGGACCTCGGGGCCGACATAGAAGGCGTCGAACGTGCGCAGGCCCGCCGCGGTCCGCACGTTATAGCTTGGCCGACGGTAGACAGAGATGCGTCGGCGGCAATCATCGTCGTAGCGCTCGGTTGATACCAGAGCTCGAAACCTGTGCGCGCACCATGGCAATTGCCGCGCAGTCCTGCGGACGGATCGTCGGGCCGCAGACTGTGCCGCTGGAAATCGTAGCCGAGAAACACGGTGACGCTGACGCCGTTACCGACGAAACGCCAGCCCGGCAGGATCGCGGCCGCGAATTCCGTGCCGCGTACGTCGGCGTTGCCGAGCGCGCCGGAGGAGTGATAAATGCCGCCGCCGAACAGGAGCTTGAGCACGGGTCCCTCCTGCGCGAGACCCGAGGGCGCCCAGAGCACGCCGCCATGGGCGAAGCCTCCGTGCCGCCAGAGATCGGTCGTCGAGAAAAGCAGGGACCGGGCGGAGTCTTGGCTGAACTGGCTCGACGGGTGCTGTATCGGTGCCGGCCGGGCAAGCGCGGCCAGGATGTAAGAGTCCTGATCGTCGCACGTCTCCTCGGTTTCGGCCAATGCGCCGGAAGCCGTTGCGCAAACGCCACGGCGAGGAGCAATGCCTAGGCCACCGTTACGCATTGAGGGCCCCCGGCCCCGTGAGCAAGCGCCCACAGCACC
>Ga0210380_10000526_pt1 | contig 16704 bp, 8 predicted proteins | sample PLM4_5_coexredo_FD_155476 | JGI IMG/M metagenome (GOLD analysis project Ga0210380, IMG submission 155476) | Groundwater sediment microbial communities from an aquifer in East River, Colorado, USA - PLM4_5_coex redo | ecosystem: Environmental > Terrestrial > Soil > Riparian zone | place: USA... | reverse complement strand
GCGAGTGGCAGGGTGCTGGTCTCGATGACGACATGGTGCGAACGTCCAGGGTTCGCGTCACTCCCCGCAAGCTGCCGCGCGACATCCACGAGCGCCGCCGACGACGGCAGCGACGTAATGATCACGGATGCCGCGTCGGCAAGAGCGGCGACGCCTGCAGCCGCCCGACCGCCGACGCGGACGAGCTGGGTGCGACGCTGCGCCACGAGGTCGTAGCCCACCACGGTGAAACCGCTACGCACCAGATTGGCGGCCATCGCCGAGCCCATGATGCCGAGCCCGACCACGCCAACCGTCCGGTTCGAACGCGGGGAGGGCCCGGCTTTCCGTGCCGTGGCTCGCTTACGCTTCATGGCGAGCAGAGGCAGGTCTCGCGTAGTAGTAGCCATCGTCTTCCTCGAGCGCCACGGGCGCGCCGAACAGGTCGCCGAGCCGCGCGGCCGTCAACACCTCACGCTTCGGCCCCGCGGCAACGATCCGCCCCCGGCTCACGAACACGACGTGCTCGATCTCCGGGACGATCTCCTCGATGTGATGCGTAATCAGAATGATCGTCGTACCGGCGCGCGCGATCTGCCGGACGCGCTCGGTGAAGTCGTGACGAGCTACAAGGTCGAGTCCGGTGGTGGGTTCGTCCAGCACCAGCGCGCGAGGCGCGGTGACGAGTGCCCGAGCCAGCAGCGCGCGGCGGGCTTCGCCCGTGGACATCTCGTCGAGCCGCCTGCGGGCCAGATGCCCCACGCCCATTCGCGCCAGCGCCTCGGACGCGCGCCGGCGCATGTCCTCGGTAACGGCGCCGTACCGCAGGATACCCTGCGTGGCGAGAAACCCCGACAGCACGGCCGCCTCGGCTGTGACGCGGCCCTCATTGTTGCCGAGCACGAACCGGTGATGCAGATCGGAGGACACGATCCCGAGCTGCGACCGCAGCTCGAAGACATTCCAGTTGCCGTCGCCGAACACGCGCACCGGCGGGGATCCGTCTTCGTGGCGCAGGGGACGGTCGTCGTGGGTCAGCAGGTTGACCAGCACCGACTTGCCCGCGCCGTTGGGTCCGACGATGGCGGTGTGCTGCCCGGCGTGGATCGTGAGGGTCAGCCCGTCGAGCACGCGACGGTCGCCCTTGACGACCGTCGCGCCTCTCAACTCCAGAACGGGGTCCATCAGGCCGGGAGCGCCTTCCCTCTGGTCTCGTGGGCGAGGGGCACGATCAGGAGGCCGGCGATGAATGCCGTCGCCGTAATCGCTACCGGCACCCCAAGACTCCCGTAGCGCTGGATACCGCTGCCGACGAGGAAGATCATGCCGACGCCAACAAAACGACCCACCGAGCTAATGAACGCGATGGCGCTCGCACGGCAGCTGGTCGCGTACTGCTCAGGCAGCCAGAGGGTGAAGATCGCGAAGTTGGCGCCGCCCAGGCCCATGAAGAAGATCAGCACGAAGAAGGGCTGCAGCGCGCCCGGCTGATAGAAGACCGAGCCGAAGGCGATCGCAACCGACACGCCGAGCGCGACGTAATAGGTGGCCATCGCAAGCCGGCGCCCCAGCCGTTCGGCCAGCCACGGTGCGATGAGGCATCCGATGATGGTCCCCACCGCGAGGATTGCGGCGCCGTACGACGCCATTCGGGCCGCGTCGGCGGCGGCATAGCCCTCGCGGACGGCAATCTGGGTGACGGCGGCGGGGATGTAGATCGAGCCGGCCCACAGGCCGATGATCGAGACGGTGAACAGCAGTGAGGCGACGATCGTCCGTCGCAGGTAGTGCGGCGCGAACAGCTCGGCGAACGGCGCGATCGCAGACCGGTGGGCCGTGGCGGCCGCCTGCTTCTTCCATGTTTCCGGCTCATGCACGCCGACGCGGATCCAGCTCACCAGCAGGGCCGGCAAGCCGCCAAAGATGAACATCCACCGCCAGCCGTAATTGGCGCCGATGATGTAGTTGGCCAGGGCAGCGATGAAGAAGCCGAAGTAGTAGCCCGTGTGCATCAATCCGGCGCCCATCTTCCGACGATCCTCGGGCCACTCCTCTGCGACGAAGGTACCGCCCATCGGCTGCTCGCCCCCGAGGCCGATGCCGCACAGCACACGCAGGATCGCCAGTTGCCAGATGGTCGTGACCAGCCCGCACATGAACGTGAAGACCGAATAGAAAAGGATGGTCATCATGAGCGCCTTGACGCGCCCTAGCTTGTCGGCCACGGGCCCCCACACCATCGACAGACCCCACCCGAGCAGAAACAGGGCTTGCAGGATGCTTCCGTAGTACCCGATGTTGCCAGGCGTCGCTTCGATGCCTGACTGGGGCAGCAGGTCAGTCAGCGCGGGCACGAGCACCAGGGCGTAGATGAACGCGTCCATGCCGTCGAGGCACCAGCCGCCCCAGGCCGCCCAGAATCCCTTGATCTGGTTCGAATTGAGTTTCGTGCGCGCGCCGGGAACGGACGCAACTGTCACGGCCATGAACGGTCCTCCGGACTCGAATGTCGACGTGTGAAAAGCCTCGGAATTCTATCCTAAACACCAACTCCCAACCCCAAGGCGACTTGGGAGTTGGGAGTTGGGAATTGCGGGGTCGCGTGTGCGGCCTAGAAGGTCAGACGGAAGCCAAACTGCGCGGTGCGCACCTGCGCGGAGGTGTGCTGCAGGAATTGCGTGGTCGTGCTCTCGACCGTGCCGATGCCCCAGTTCGGACGATTGAACGCGTTGAAGACTTCGAAAATCGCGTCCAGCGCCACGCGGCCGCCCAGCGGCACGCGCTGCTGGAAACGGACGTCGGTCTTGTTCTGCATCGGTGCGAGCAGATCGTTGCGCGGAACGATCGTGCCGTTTGGACGCAGGCGCTGGCTGAAGTTCGCACCCGTGCCTCGTACATCGCCGCCGTAGGTGTGCGGCTGACGGATACCGGCGGCGAAGAAGTGCAGCGCGCTCAACTGGAAGCCCTTGCCCACCTGCCAGATGCCGTTCAGCACCATACGGTGGCGCTGGTCGTCCGCCGACAGGCCCCACTCACCGCCGAGATCCGGGACGGTGTCCATCGTCAACTGCTCGAGTCCGCTGAACGGCTTCGTGTCGGCGTTCCACAGGCCCGACAGCGTATACGTGGCCGCGCCCTGCCACCGCTGGCTGAAGCGCTTGGTCACCGACGTCTGCAGGGCATGGTAGGACGACCGGCCGAGGTGCGTGTTCATCGAGACGACGCCCCAATCCGGGTAGGGGCGCGTGGCGCGATTCGAGAACGGATAGTTCGCGCCGGTCGCCGGATTGAACGTGAGGTTGATGTTGTCCACGACATCCTTCTCGTCCGTCCCCTTCGAGTAGACGTAGTCGACCGTGAAGGCGGCCACCTGCGTGAACTGATGCTGCACGCCGATTGACGACTGGAACGTGCGGGGCAGGTGCACGTACTTGGGCAGCCCAACGAACTCCTGCAGTGACCGTGTCAGGCAGGGTGCCGGGTTCGGATAGCCGAGCGCCTTCCACGCGTTGAAGACGCCGGGATTGCCCGAGCACAGCCGCGCCTGTGCCTGGTCGTAGTTGGGGAGCGGCTGTCCGTTGGTCGGGTTGGCCGCAAAGTCCGGCCGGCCGTCATTCGCATACTGAATGACGACGATCTGCGCGTTGCCGGTCGCGAAGGACTGATCGGCGCCAATCGCATCGCCGTAGTAGATGCCCGACCCTCCGCGAATCCCGGTGTTGTCGGTCAGCCGATAGTTGAACCCGACGCGGGGCTGGATGTTGTTGGTGTCGTTGGGACGCCCGGCCTCCTGGAACGGCGGGACCGCGACGTCGTTGGCGAACACACCCAGCTCGAGGTCGTACCGGAGCCCCAGATTGAGGGTCAGGTTGTCGGTGATCTGCCAGTCGTCCTGCGCCCAGCTGGCGATCTTCTTGGAATAGAGGTTCACGTTGAAGTCGCCAACACCAATGTCGTACGTGCTCACCCATGGCGAGATGGCCGCGAGATTCCACGTGTCGACGTTGAACACATCCGGGAACCACGCCTGCATCTGCGCCGGGTTCGGGATCGAGGCGCCATTCACCACCGTCCGCGCCACCATGTCGCCGCTGCACTGTCGGCAGTTGGCCTGAATCTGGTGGCGATTCAGGAACTCGCCGCCGAGTTTGAGGTCGTGCCGGCCGCCCTTGTTGTACGAGTAGGTGAAGTCGTCACGCGCACTCCACACCCACTGGTCCTGGTGACGCGGATAGTTCTGATTCGGCGCGATCGCAAAGCCCGTGAAGGCGATGCGCGGCGATCCGATCGTGATGCCGTTGGGCTTCTGCCAGTGGTTTGACCAGCTCGTGAGGTTCTGGTTGGCCAGGCCGAAAACGGCCTGCCCCACCTTGATCTCGTTGACGGTCGAATTGTTCAGCACCTGGGTAAAACCGACGAGTGTCTCTCGGTTGTACTCGTTGGTGGTCCCGGTCGATCCGGTAAATCCCGTGTTCCCCACACCAAACGGTTCGGCGATCGTGGCCTTCGAGAACTTGCCCATCAGCCGTGTCTGGGACGAGATCTGGTAGTCGAAGCGGATGCCACCCTTCTTCTGATTGTTCTCCCCTTCCAGGGTCTTGTTGAAGAACGGGTACGGCGAGTTGAACGTGCTGGTCCGCGGCTCGCGCTCGTATTCGAAGTTGCCGAAATAGTGCAGCTTGTCCCTGACCAGGGGGCCGCCGAGCGTCGTGCTGTACTGCTGGTTCTGGATCGGCTCCACGAAGCCGAGGACGGGGTTCTCGGCATTGAGCGCGTCGTCCCGGAAATTGGCACGGAACGAGCCGGCCAGTTGGTTCGTGCCCGACTTGGTGATGGCGTTCACCTGCACTCCGGTCGAGCGGCCCATCGTCGCGTCGAACCGGTTCGCGACGAACTGGAACTCGGCGATCGAGTCGGCGCTGAACTTGGCCTGGCCGCCCGTGCCGATGTCGGCCGACACCTGCTGCCCATCGACGTTCAGCTGAAATTCGCGCGCCTCTCCGCCGTTCCGGTCCGGGAGCGGCGTCACGGCGTTCACGGCGTTGGTTCGGCTGCCCGGGGCCGTCAGCGCCAGGCCTATCCAGTTGCGGCCGTTCGCCGGCAACTCCGCGACCTGCCGTGGGTCGATGTTACCGCCAAGCGACGAGCCCTTGAGATCGAGGAGCGGTGCTTCGCCGGTCACGGTCACGGTTTCCTGCACGGTCGAGGGCGCCAACTGAAAGCTCAGCGTGGCATTCTGTCCTACGAGCAGTTGGACGTCGTTTCGGGCGGCCGTCGCAAACCCTTGCAGCTCCGCGGTTATCTGGTACGTGCCGACGCGCACCGGTACGCGGTAGTTCCCGCGATCGTCCGTCACGCCGACGAACGTGTTGCCGGTCGCGCTGTTCGTTGCCGTCACGGTGACGCCTGGCAGCACCGCGCCGGTCGAATCGGTCACGGTTCCGGTAATAGCCGCCTCTTGGGCAAACGCCGCGGCGGGTAGCGCCAACATGACGCTGAGCAGGATCAGCCTTGCGACAACGGTCGCCGATCTCATGGTTGAAACCTCCTCGTGGGGGAAAAAGAGAACATTTGTGGGCCCAAAGCTGAAAGATAGTAGGGCCCTACTCCCGGGGTGTCAACCGGTATAACGACCACGTCCGACCGCCAACGTCCCTAGCGGCGTGCACTTGCGAGCACTGCTGCGAGGTCGCGCCGCGCATCGTCGTTGGCCGGGTCGAGCTCGACTGATCGCCGGAGGTGCTCGGCTGCCTGGTCGAGGGCGCCCCGGCTCGCGAGCGCAGCTCCGAGGTGCCAGTGGGTCGCCGCCGAGTCGGGCTCGAGCCGCAGCGCCTCGTTGAACTCGGCAATCGCCTGATCCATCTGACCCTTCGACGCGAACGCGATCCCGAGATCGTTGTGGGCGTCGGCAGACTCGGGCACCACGGCTCCCAGGTAGCGGCTTCCCGCAAAGACGCGATCCGGGGTCCCCGCCAGGCGCCTGACGTCCTGAGGCGTCGCGGCATAGGCCTGTCCGAGCAGCGCCAGATACAGATCGAGTCCTTCCACGATCGGAACGGGCGTGCCCTTGTCGAAGCACGTCGGGCACCAGGCGCTCACCTCGGAGAGGCCCACGACCGACCCGGGCACCGACTCGCCGAGATTGAGCAGCGAACGGACCCCGTACTCCTGCACGGGACGATCGTCGGTCACCGGCTGGGCGTCGCGCGTGGCGTCGGCGAGCCGCCCGGCCGAGCCGACGAACATCCCCACAATCTCACGCGGGGTCCCCAGGTCGAGCCGCGCGAGATCCGCACGCACACGGGGCCGTTCGTTCAGCGCGGCGAAGAGGCGATCGGGCGCGACCTCGATGCGGTCCTTGGCACCGATCAGAATCAGGTCGGCCCCGGCGCCCGACAGCAGAACGGTCTGCGGAAACACATTCACGAACGCGCGGATCATCGACAGCGCGGTGGACGTCGGCACCTGATACGACGGAAGCCACTGGCTGATGAAGCCGCCGACCGTGAGACGTGTGCGGACGAGCGAGTAGAACTCTTCGGAATAGAGCGCGGCCACGCCGGCGTACCCGATGGGCGGCGGCTCGAGCGCCACGAGGTCGTACGACTCGGGCGGCTGCATCTCCAGGTGGTGCCGGCCGTCGTTGAGGAACACCGACACCCGCGGGTTCGCCAGGACGTCGTGGTTGGCATCGCCGAAGAACCCTGCGTGATCGAGGACGTTCCGCGAGAGGTCGGCGACCTCCACGCGCTCGAGCGACGGATGCAGACTGGCGGCGTCGGTCGTATTGCCGACGCCGAAGCCGATGACGAGCGCCCGCCGGGGACGGTCCAGCATCAGCAGCGGCACATGCGCGAGCGCGCGCATGTAGCGCTGCGAGAGCGGCCACGTCGCCGACATCGCGTGGCCGTTGGTCATCAGGGTCCGCCCCTTGCCCTCGGTCTCCGTGATCGTGACGATCTCGTTGACCCCCTCGCTCTGATTGAGCACGCGCTCGTTCGGGTTCGGCAGTGGAAGCGCGCGCGCTCTGACGAAGTCAACAGGAAGCACTGCCCAGAGGGCGAGCGCTCCCGCCGCTATAGCCATGGCGGTGCCCACGGCTACCACTGGTTGGTGGTTGGTGGTTGGTGGTTGGTTGGTGGTTGGTTGGTTGGTGGTTGGTTGGTTGGTGGTTGGTTGGTTGGTGGTTGGTTGGTTGGTGGTTGGTTGGTTCGTGGTTGGTCGGTTCGTGGTTGTGGCAAGAGCGAGAGGTACGAGCCCCAGCGCGGCCACCGCCATGAGCACCGTCGCACTGGCCTGAAGGCCCAGCAGGGGCAGCAACCCGAATCCGGCGACGAGGCTGCCCACGACGGCGCCGGCCGTGTTGGCGAAATAGAGCAGGCCGGCGCGGCGGCCGACCGACGCCTCGGCCCGCTGCACGAGCGCGTTCGCCAGAGGAAAGGAAACGCCCATGAGCAGCGCCGGGACGGCGACCTCGACCAGCATCGGCCGCAGGTTGAACCACAGCTCGGCCAGCGTCCACGCCCACCCGGTCTGAGGAGCGGGCGTGCCCGACACGAACGCACCGATGGCTCCCGACACGTCCCGGTCGATCGCGCGCGAGTCGGCCAGCGCCATCCCACCGAGCGTGCAGGCAATGAAGAGCGACTGCACCACGATCAGCCATTGAGCCGGCCGCCGGATACGCCGCTGCATCCAGCCCGCTCCGAGGGATCCGACACCGATGCCCACCAAAATCACGGCGAGCAGCAGCGAGAACACGGCACGAAACGCCCCGAGCATCATCGAGAAGTGCCGGAACCAGAGAATCTCCATGCCGAGACCCGCACATCCAGACAACGCAAGCGCGACACTCGTGAGCACGATGGGATCACGTCGCGATGGCCCTGCGCCCTCGGCCTTGCGTCCGGCGCCTGGCGCCTTGAGCCTCGAGCCCTGAGCCTTGCGGATCGGGAGCTGGCCCTTACGCGCGAGCACGAGTCCGCCCACGCCGGCCACCAGGTTCAGTGCCACCGCGACGAGCTGCGTCGCCAGAAGTCCCCAGGCTGGCACGAGCAGGAAATCGGTGAGGAAGCAGCCGGCCGCGGCGCCGGCCGTGTTCACCGCGTACAGCAGTCCGATCCGCCGCTGTTCGTGCTCGACGTTCTCTCGAACGAGGTGGCGGATGAGCAGCGTCAGCGTGCCGCCCATGAGCGCCGCGATCGGCGTCAGCAAGACGACGGTGACGGCTGCGCGTGCGACGTACGATCCCGTCGTTATCACGTACCAGCCGCCCGGCTGCTGCACGTAGCTGGTGACGAACGTCGACACGCGATCGAGATGCGGCAGGATCACCGCGATCGTCAGGCCGAGGCCTGCGATCGCGATCTCGGCGTAGCCGTACGCCCGCAGCGGAGTGCTGCGAGCCGCCGCGTACCGACGATCCGACCACGCGCCGGCCACGACGCTGCCGGCGCCGAGGCCCAGCATGAAGACCGCCACGACGAGCGAGGCGGAATACACGGTGTTGCCGAAGACGTTGCCGAAGACGCGAACCCAGACGACCTGATAGATCAGCCCGCTGAGACCCGAACAGAAGAAGAGGAAGTAGAGCATGGTCGGAGGCGGACCTGAAGGTCCGCCCCTAGACCCGTCTCTGGACTGGTGTTGACGACTAGCGCGTGCCCGTCGCTGGCGCGCTCAGCTTGGTGAGCAGGAACGCCGGATTCGCCCCGGCGCGCGGCTTGTACTTCTGGGCTCGGCCGCTGTCGACTTCGGCCGTATAGAAATTGCCTTCCGAGTCGATGCTCAGGCCGTGGACGCCCCACATGCCGCCGGGGAAATCGCCCCAGGTACCCCACGTGTACATCAAGTTCCCCTCGCGGTCGTACTTGACCATCTTCGACGTGCCGCGGTCGGCCGCCCAGATGTTCCGCGAGCCGTCCATGATGATCAGGTGGACGTCAGAGGGCGGCTGGCCGACGCTCCACATCCGCAGGAACTTGCCGTTTTCGTCGAACACCTGGATCCGCCGGTTGTTCCGATCGTTGACGAAGACTTCGTGCGCGACCGGATCGACCGCGATGCCGTGCACGCTGTTGAAGTAGCCGGGGCGCGTTTCCGGTTTTTGCGCCGTGCCCTCGCCCTTCTCGCCCCACGCCATCACGTAGTTGTCGTTCTTGTCGTACTTGACCACCCGGGTGTTGGCGTAGCCATCGGCGATGAAGTACGTGCCGTCCGGATCCCACGCGATGTACGTCGGCCGGTAGAAGTGCTTGGCGTCGGCGGCGTGCACGTTCGGCTCGCCCAGCGTCTTCAGCAGCTGCTTGCCGTCGTGCGAGAAGATGAACACCGCCTGGCGGTAGTCGTCGACGATGAACACGCGCTTCTGCGGATCGTAGGGACTGATGTAGATCGCGTGCGGGCGGCGGAACATCTTGTCCCACTGCGTCCAATCCTCGACGAGGTTCCCCTGCGCATCGGCCACCACGATGATGTGCGACCAGTTGAAGTCCACGCCGTTGACGCCCACGTCGGAGTCGTCGCCCGGCTTGCCGTTGACCTCCATCGCTCCCGGCGGGCTGGTGGATGTCGCGTCGCGCCACGGCAGGCGGCCGATCGGGAACTCGAGGTTCGGCCCGAGCTGCGGCAGCTTGATGGTCTTCGGCCGCTCGATGTTGGGCAGCAGGCCGCGCTGCAGGATGAACACCCGATTCGGCGTCTCGGCGAAGACGCCCTCGCCGGCGCCCCATGTCCACTTGGTCAGGCCCGGCAGCGAGCTGATCGGCTTGGGCCAGTCCTTGACGATCTCATAGGCGCCGAAGGGATCCTGGCCGCCCTTCTCGGACGGCACGGCGGCGAACCGCGCCTGCGGCGCTCCCGCCTGCCCCTGCAGCGGGGTCGCCTGATATCCGATCGCGATGCCGGCCACGAGCGCCGTGGCGACGATCGCGACCAACGATGCACGCGTTCTCATAAGTCCTGCTCCTTCGTCCTCACCGAGTACCCGTCTGGGGCGCCAGCACGTTCTTCTGGAGCCACCCCGTGATGAAGTTGATGACCTGGTCGCTGTTCTTCTCGAGCATCATCATGTGGCTGTTGCCGCGGATGCCCACGTCCTCGAGACGCACGAACTCGCCCGGCACGCCCGCCTGCCGCAGGAACTTCGGGATGCACGGATCGTAGGTGCGGTGATACGTGCCGTCCGCCGACACGCTGAGCACCTTGATGTCCTTCCATCGCACGAGCTTGCGCGCTGGCTCGACCTGCATCCAGCAGCGCGCCTCGTCCGGACGCTCCTGCTTCGCTTCCAGGTACACGTTGAGGTCCGAGGGCTTGCTCGCGGCCGGCGCGTACTCATACGGCGCCGTCGTCAATCCCCAGGAATTCGCGTTGCGCGGACCGGCCTCGGCGTTGGACGTGTTCACGGGGCCGAACTGCGGGCCGCCGGGCTCGATCGAGACCATCGCGTGCACGAGCTTCGGCCGCTGCTCGGTCACCTCGAATCCCACGCCGCCGCCCTGCGAGTGCGTGAACATGATGACCGGCGTGCCGATCCGATCGAGCAGCGCGATAGCCGCCGGCACTGCCATGTTGGTGCTCTCGCCGGCAAACTGCACCTGCGTGCGAATGAACGTGTCGAAGATCGGATCGCCCGGCTTCCCCGATCCGGGCCACTGGGTGTGGTCGTTCCTCCGCGGGAAGTCGCCCAGCTCGCGGCCCGCGGTCCAGATCCGTGCGAGCTCGAGCCCCGTGCGAATGCCGAAGTTGCCGTCGATCCACTTGCCGTCAGCCGTCTTGAGCGGCACATAGGCCGAGCGGCCGCGCGCCGGGTAGTCCACCATGTAGACCACGTAGCCCGCATCCATGAGCGCATAGACCCAACCCTTGCGACCGTCGGGGGTATAGAGCCAGTCCTGCGCCGTCTGACCGTTGCCGTGGAAGATCACCATCGGGTACGGCGACTTGATCTGCTTGGGCACCCAGACTTCCGTGTACATGGCGCCGTGCATGATCTGCTTGCCCGGCTCGCCGACATATGACCCGCCGGCGTAGAGGAACCCTTTCGCGGCGATGTTGTCGGTGGCAAACGTCGGAATCGATTTGGGTGGCATCGCTTTCGACACGTCGCCGCCGCCGGCAGGCGCGTTCTTCGCGAGCCACTGGCCCATGTATTTCGCGATGTCGGCGCTGTTCTTCTCCAGCATCATCTGGTGGCCGTTGCCACGCAGGCCGACGTCTTCCATCTCGACGTACTCGGTCTTGACGCCCGCCTGACTCAGCCAGGTCGGGACACAGCGATCGAACACCCGGTGATAGCCCCCTTCGGCGCTCAGGAACAGCACGGGGATCTTGGCGAGGTTCACCAGCTTGCGCGCAGGCTCCTTCTGCACGTAGCAGGGAACCGTGCCCGGCTCCGGCGTGCTCGTCTCGAGGACCGTCTGCAGCTCGGAAGGATTGCTCACCGCCGGTGCGTAGGTGACCGAGCTGCCGCTGATGCCCCACGCCAGGCCGCCGCCCTCGTTGTAGGCGACCTTTGCTGTGTCGACGCCCTTGATGGGCGGACCGGCGGCCTCCAGTGTGACAATCGCCTTCACCAGGTTCGGACGCCGGTCGGCAATCGTCCACCCGAACCCGCCGCCCTGCGAGTGCGTGAGGAGGATGACCGGCGTGCCGATCATGTCGAGCAGCGCGACGTTGGCGTCACGCGTCATCGTCTCCTGGCGCGGGCCGTTGAGAAACTGGACCTGGGTCTTGTTGAAGTCGTCGAAAACCTTGTCGCCAATCCGGCCAGTGCCAGGCCACTGCGTGTGCTTCTTCGCATTCGGGAAGTCGCCGCGCGCGGCAGACGCCGTGAAGATCTCTTCGAGGTTGTTCGCGGTGCGGATGTTGAGATTGAGGTTCTCGTTGGTGCCGTCCACGCCCGGCACGTACTGAGATCGCCCGCGCGCCGGAAAATCCTCGATGTAGACGACGTAGCCCATGTCGAGGAAGTTGAAGGCCCAACCCGGCCGGCCGTCCGGCGTCTGCAGCCAGTCGGTCGCCGTCTGCCCGGCGCCGTGGAGGAACACGATGGGATAGGGCGACCTGATCTGCTTGGGCACCATGACTTCGAAGTACATGGCGCCGCCCCACGTCGGCTCCTTCATGGGACCGATTTCGCCCACGTATCCACCGCCGGCGTAGAACGCTCCGTAGCGCGCGACGTTGGCGAGCGAGACCCGCGGAATGGCGGCGTTTGGAGCAGCCTTGGAAGCCGCTGACTGGGCGCCGACTTCGCGTGGCATCCCCACAGCAATCGCCAGCATCGTCAGAACAATCAGTGACAATCGTTTCACGTCACTCCTCCCCAGGGTGCCACCACCAACCACGAACCACCAACCACCAACCACTAACTGATCTTGAGTAGCTTCATGAGATTTCCGCCGAGGATCTGCTCCTTCTCGGCGTTCGTCAGCGTCGAGTGGTTCACGACCAGATCCACCGTCACCGGCCAGTTGAGCGGGTTGTCCGTGCCGTACACGATCTGGTTGACGCCCATCTCGGCCACGAGATGGCGAAGCCCCTCGTCGGTCAAGACCATCGTGTCGGCCATGATGTTGGACTTGAGGTACTCGCGCGGATGCTTCTTGTTCGCGCACATCGCGTTCCCCCGCACGTCGCACGCCACCTCGGTGCGCTGGAAGTACGACGGCAGGTACCCGCCGCCGTGCGACCCGCACACCTTCAGGTTGGGGAACTTGTCGAACGTGCCGTCGAAGATCAGCCGCGTCAGGAAGTACGTCGTCTCGAGCGGGTTGCCGATGATGTTGCCGATGTCGCCCCGCGCCTTCCACGCGTCTTCCTTGACGATGTTATCGGCGCCGCCGGGGTGCATGAAGACGAGCACGCCCAGTTCCTGGGCCTTCGCCCAGAACGGATCGAACTTCGCGTCCGACAGCGACTGGCCGTTGACGTGGCCGCCGACCGTGGCGCCGCGAAGGCCAAGCTGTTTGACGCCGTAGTCGAGCTGCTCGGCCGCGAGATCGGGGAACTGCAGCGATACCGACGTGAGCGCGACGAATCGATCGGCATGCGCCGCGACCCACTTCGCCAGACCCTCGTTCTGCGCGCGGACGATCCGCCCCGCAAGATCGCGATCCTGCACTTCCCACCACCAGTACCCGTTGATGGTGAGCACCTGCACGTCGATGCCCTGACGATCGATGAGCTCAATGCGGTCGGCGCCGAGGGCGCGTCCGCCGGCCTGGCGCTCGAACGGCGTGCCCTTGACCACCTCGGCGACGCCGTCCACCGTGCAGTGCGAGTGCACGTCGATCACCTTGATGCGTTTGCCGCCGATCGACACCTCGCGACGTTGGACCGGTCCCGTCGCCGGCGCCGCGCCGGCTCCCCGTCCGCGCTGCGCAAACGCCGGCAGCGCGCGGCCGGCGATGTAACCTCCCGCGGCGGCGCCCGCGACAGCCTTGAAGAAATCTCGTCGGTTCGTCATCGCTCCTCCTGCGTTGCCGGCTAATTTGTCGCGACGGGCGCAATTTTCAGGATCTTCATCAGATTGCCTCCGAGGATCTGCGCCTTCTGCTCGTTGCTGAGGAATCCGGCGTTGGCGATGAAGTCGGGATTCACCGGCCACGGAAACGGCATGTCGGTGCCGTAGACCAGCTGACCGGCGCCCATCTCCGCCACCAGATGGCGCAGCCCTTCTTCGCGGAAGACCATGGTGTCGGCCATGATCTGCTCGCGGAAGTACGCCTCGACCGGCCGCTTCTTGGCGCTGCACATGTCGGGCTGCCGCGTGCAGGCGCCCTCCGTCCGTCCCATGTACGACGGAAGGTATCCTCCGCCGTGGGCGGCGCAGATCTTCAGACCGGGAAACTTGTCGAACGTCCCCTCATAGATCAAGTGCGAGAGGAAAATTGTCGTCTCGAGCGGGTTGCCGATCGTGTTGCCCAGGTTGCCCTTGCCGCGCAGGTGCGCTTCGGCACCGGTGTCGCCGTTCGGGTGCATGAAAAGCAGCACGCCAAGCTCCTGTGCCTTCGCCCAGAACACGTCGAACTCTGGCGCCGAAGGCTCCTTGTCACCGGGAATCACGCCCGCCGAAATGGCGCCGCCTTTGAGGCCGAGCCGCTTGACGCCGTCCTCGAGCATTTCCGCCGCGATGTCGGGAAACTGCAGCGGCACCGACGCCATGCCGACGAACCGATCGGGCCGCGCGGCCACGACGGCCGCCGTCCCCTCGTTCTGCGCCTTGACGATGGCGCGGGCGAGCGTACGGTCGGTCACGCCGTACCACCACGCGCCCTGCTGCGTCAGCACCTGGATGTCGATGCCCTGCGCGTCGAGCGCGCGGACGCGATCGGCGCCGATGATCTGATTCTGCGCCGCATTGGCCATGCGCTCGTACGGCGTCCCCTTGACGACGTCGGCCACGGCGGCAATCGCCAGGTGGCCGTGTCCGTCGATCACCGTGGTTCGACGCCCGCCGACGGAGATCTGTCGGCGTGTGACGGGCGCTGCCTGTTGAGCTTGGGCGAAGGCGAGGCCGCCTCGCAGGACGACACTGCCGGCGGCTGCGGCGGCCGCCGCCTTGAAGAACTCTCGGCGTCTCATGAGAACACCTCCGGGCCGCATTCTACTTCTCAGTGGGCAGCCTGGCAGCTGGCAACCTGCGCGCGGCGGGGAACTCCGGCGAGGAAAGAAAGGGCCGGCTTGCGCCGGCCCTTCCCTCTACGCGATTCGGCTTCTCCTAGAACATGAACCGGAATCCGAACTGCGCGCTCCGGTACTGGCCCGTCGACGGCTTGTTGAAGTTGGCCGCGACTTCCTGCGTGACCAGCGTGTAGTTCTCCAGGTTGAGCACGTTGAACACTTCGCCAATCGCGTCGATCGACAGGCGCCCGCCGAGCGGAATCCGCTGCTGCACGCGGAGGTCGGTCTTGTTCTGCGTCGGCTGGATGAAGCCGTTGCGCGGAACGATGGTGCCGTTCGGACGCAGTCGCATCGACCCGCCCTGGAGGCCCCGAAGGTCGGCGCCGTAGTTGTACGTGCTGCGGATGCCGGCCCCGAAATAGTGCAGGCCGCTCACCTGGAAGCCCTTTCCGACCTCCCAGATGCCGCTGAACACCGCTCGATGCCGCTGGTCCGACCCGCCGTAGGTGAACTCGTTGCCCATATCGGGCGCCACCTGGAACGGCACGATGTTGAGACCACTGAACGGCTGGTTCTCGGCGTCCTTGAGGTACGACAGCGTATAGGTCGCGGACATCTGCCAACGATTGCTCATCCGCTTCGTGAAGCTCGTGATGAGCGACTCCATCTGCGAGCGCGTATTGTGCGGGATCATCGAGATCACGCCGTACTGAGGGTACGGCAGCGTCGTACGGTCGGAGTACGGGTAGTTGGCACCGGTCGCCTGGTTGTAGCCAACGTTGATGTTGTCCAGCGTGTCCTTCTCGCCTGTGCCTTTCGAGTGGACGTAGTCGGCTTCAAACGCCATCGAGCTGCCGAACTGCCGCTGGAATCCAAACGAGACCTGGAAGTTCCGCGCCTGCCTCATGTAGTCGTCTGGCGCCGGCATTTCCTGCAGCGCGAGGAGGAGGCACGGCGCCGCGCCGGCGTAGTTCCGTGCCTTCCACGCCGCGAAGTTCGCGGCCTGGGCAGTCGAATGACAGAACAGGTTCTGCGCCTGGTCCAGCGTGGGCAGCGGCTGTCCGTTCAGCGGGTTGGCCGCGAAGTCGGCCCGGCCGTCGTTGTTGAACTGGATTCGAGCGATCTGCCCGTTGTAGTACGGCCAGAAGGCGTCCACGGTGAGCGCGTCGGCGAAGTACAGCCCGGTCCCGCCGCGAAGCACCGTCCGGTCGTTGAGCTGATAGGCAAAGCCCAGTCTGGGTTGAAGGTTGTTCGTGTCGTTTGGACGTCCGGAATCGTAGAACGGCAGGACGGCGACGTCGTTCGCCCACGAATTGAGGCTGAGATCGTATCGGAGGCCCAGGTTCAAGGTCAGCTTACCGGAGACGCGCCAGTCGTCCTGCGCCCAGCCTGCGTACTTGGGCTGCGCATACGACAGCGGGAACTCCCCGATGCCGATCGTGTAGGTCCTGGTGATCGGCGACAGCGCCGCGAAGTTCCACGTGTCCGCGTTCCACGGATCGGGGAACAGCGACTCGACGTTGGCCGGGATCGGACCGCCGCGCGCGTCAATCGCGCCGCCGCAATTGTTGCAGTTCTCGCTGTCCTCGAAATGACGGACGAACTCGGCGCCCATTTTCAGGTCGTGATGTCCGCCCGCCTCGTACGAGGTCGTGTAGTCGTCGCGAAGCTGCCACACCTTCTGATCGCGATGCCGCGGCGCGTTCGCATTGGCGTTGATCGCGAAGCCGTTGAACGTGATGCGCGGATACCCGTTGGTCACGCGCGGCGCCTGCCAGTGCTTCGACCACTCGACCAGCGTCTTGTTGCTGAAGCCATAGTGGCTCCAGCCGCCCCTGACTTCGTTGACCGACCGGTTGCTCAGCACCTGCGTGAACTGTCCGAGGTATTCCTGGTTGTGCTCGTCCGTGTCGATCGTCGATGCGGGATGACTGGTGGACGACCCGGCCCCGAACGGATCGTAGCCCTTCTGAGCCGACGCCTTGCCCATCAACCGCATCCGCGGCGAGATCTGATAGTCCACGCGTCCGCCGCCGAGCTTCTTGGAGCTCTTGCCAGACAGCTCGACGTTGAACGCCGGATACGGCGTCGTCCACG
>Ga0210380_10000525_pt1 | contig 16717 bp, 12 predicted proteins | sample PLM4_5_coexredo_FD_155476 | JGI IMG/M metagenome (GOLD analysis project Ga0210380, IMG submission 155476) | Groundwater sediment microbial communities from an aquifer in East River, Colorado, USA - PLM4_5_coex redo | ecosystem: Environmental > Terrestrial > Soil > Riparian zone | place: USA... | reverse complement strand
AGTCTCCGGGTCCCAGCATCCGCGTCAGTCCGAGATAGAGCGCGTAGCCGGCCACCAGGAACCACGCCTTGGCGAACGTGATGATGGTGACGCTGCGGACCAGGCGCGGAGTCGAAGGCGCGGCAGGTCCGGATCCGGACCGGGCCGGCACGGACGGTGCCGGACTCAAGCGGTGCTCGACGCCGCGCCGGGCCAGTCTCCCTGCTCGAGCGGCCTGCCATCGGCGGGGCCCAGTGCGACCAGCGAGAATGCGGCCGGAACCAGGTAACGCTGCGCGATCTCGACCACCTGCTCATGGGTGACGGCCCGCACGCGCTCCACCACTTCCTCGGTGGAGGTGAAGGTGCGCCGCGTCACTTCCTCGCCGCCGAGATGGAACATGCGCGCCGTGACGCTCTCGTGGTCGAGCAGCAGGTTGCCGACCAGCTGGTTCTTCGCGTCGTCGACCTCCGACAGGCTCGGACCCTCGCTGCGCATGCGCTCGATCTCGACCTGCACCCTCTGCAACGCCTCGCGCGCGCGATCCGGCGAGACGCCCATCTGGATCACGAGCGCCCCGGCGTCGCGGTAGAAGTCGATCGACGAGTAGACCGAGTAGGCGAGCCCGGCCTCCTCGCGCACGCTCTGGAACAGACGCGAGCTCATGCCGCCGCCCAGGATCGAGTTCAGGACCACCAGCTTGTAGCGGTCGGGATGGAGGTCGGGAACGGTGCGCGCCGCCAGCGTCACGTACATCTGCTGGACGTCGGCCTCGCGGTGGATCACCTCCGGCACGAACGCACCCGGCGCGGTCGAGAGCGGCGCCTCGACGCCGGACGGCGGGGCGAAATGGTTCATCACCAGCTCGACCAGCTGCTCGTGCTCGAGACCGCCGGTCGCCGCCACCACCAGCTGATCGGCGCGGTAGCGGCGTGCGAAGGTCGCGCGCAGGCCCTCGGGGGTCAGTGCGTTCACCGTGTCGGCGGTGCCGAGGATCGGCCGGCCGAGGCCGTGGTCCCCCCACAGCTGCGCGGCCAGCATGTCGAGCACCTTCTCCTCGGGATTGTCGTCGTAGGCGAGGATCTCCTCGCGCACCACCGATTTCTCGCGCTCCACGTCCTCGGGCGCGATCCGCGACCGGCACACGATGTCGGCCATCACGTCGACCGCGTGCGGGAGATGCTCGCCGAGCACGCGCGCGTAGTAGCACACGTGCTCGCGTCCGGTGAACGCATCGAGATGACCGCCCAGCGACTCGAGGCTGCGCGCGATCGCGCGGGCGTCGCGGTGCTCGGTCCCCTTGAACATCATGTGCTCGAGGAAATGGGAGATCCCGAGATCCTCGGCCGGCTCGTCGCGGGCGCCGCTGCGCACGAACGTGCCGATCGAGATCGAGCGCCGCTCCGGCATGCGCTCGGACAGCACGGTGAGGCCCGACGGGAGCGCGGTCCGGCAGAAGGTGGGGATCGAATTCATCGGTGCGATTGCCTCCTGTCCGGGGGCAGATCTGTGCGTGTGAAACACGACGAGTGGCAGGGGGATGATCCTGCCACTCGCCGATCCAGCCAAACCTCCGGGAAACTACCGGCGCCCGCGGCCCCGGTCCCGATCCCGGCCACGGTCCCCGCCGCGGTCACGATCCCCGCCGCGGTCCCGTTCTCCGCCGCCGCTGCTCGCTCCCGCCACCGCGCCTTCCGGCTCCGGCAGCAGTGCCTTGCGGGACAGCTTGATCTTGCCTTCGCGATCGACGCCGATCACCTTGACCATCACCAGATCGCCGACGTTGAGCACGTCCTCGACCCGGCCGACGCGGTGATGCTCGATCTCGGAGATGTGGAGCAGGCCGTCACGACCGGGCACGATCTCGATGAACGCGCCGAACGTGACCACGCTCCGCACCTTGCCCTGGTACGTGCGACCGACCTCGGGATCCTCGGTGATGCCACGGATCATGTCCTCGGCGCGCTTGCCGCCCTCGCCGTTGACCGCCGCGATCCGCACCTCGCCCGAATCGTCGATGTCGATCTGCGCTCCGGTCTCCTCCTGGATGCGCTTGATCACCTTGCCGCCCGGTCCGATCACTTCGCGGATCTTGTCCGGGTGGATGTGCATGATCAGGATGCGCGGAGCGAACGGCGACATCTCCGCACGCGGACTCGCCAGCGCCGCCTCCATGATGCCGAGGATGTGCATGCGTCCGGCACGGGCCCGCTCGAGCGCGTTGACCATCACCTCGCGCGGCACGCCCTTGATCTTGGTGTCGAGCTGGAACGCGGTGATGCCGTCCTTGGTGCCGCACACCTTGAAGTCCATGTCGCCGAGGTGGTCCTCGACGCCGAGGATGTCGGTCAGCACTTCGATGTCGTCGCCTTCCTTGATCAGGCCCATCGCGATGCCCGCGACCGGCGCCTTGATCGGCACGCCCGCGTCCATCAGAGCCATCGAGCTGCCGCACACCGTCGCCATCGACGACGAGCCGTTCGACTCGAGGATGTCGCTGACCAGGCGGATCGTGTAGGGGAAGCTGGTATCGGCCGGGATCACCGGCTCGACCGCGCGCTCGGCGAGCACCCCGTGCCCGATCTCACGCCGGCCCGGGCCACGGATCGGCCGCACTTCGCCGACCGAGAACGGCGGGAAGTTGTAGTGGAGCATGTAGGACTTCCACGACTGGCCTTCGAGCTCCTCGACCCGCTGCTCGTCACTCTTGGTGCCGAGCGTGCACACCGCCAGCGCCTGCGTCTCGCCGCGGGTGAACAGGCACGAGCCGTGAGTGCGCGGCAGCGCGCCGACCTCGACCGTCACCGGCCGGATCTTGTCGGGAGCGCGGCCGTCGGCGCGCACCTTGTCGCGCAGGACCATCTGGCGCAGACCGTCGCGCTCGATGTCGTGCAGGACCTTGCCGATGTACGGCGCGAGATCACCGTACTGCTCGGCGTTCGCCGCCTTCGCCTCTTCCGTGATGCGATCCACTTCCTCCTGGCGCGACTCCTTGCTGGGAATCCGGATCGCCTGGCGCAGACGCTCGCCGAAGCCGGCGTCGAGCGACTGCTTCATCGCGTTGAGGTCGGGCGCCGGCAGCAGCGGGCGCTTGGCCTTGCCGGAGCGGGCGACCAGGTCGTTGATGCCGGCCACGATCGTCCGCACGAAACCCATGCCGAAGTCGACCGCCGCCAGCAGGTCGGCCTCGCTCACCTCGCGGGTGCCGCCCTCCACCATGATGACGTCGGAGGCGGTGCCCGCCACCACCACGTCCATGTCGCTGCCCTCGAGCTCTTCGAACGTCGGATTGATGACGAACGCACCGTCGATGCGTCCGACGCGGACGCCGGCGATCGGCTCGGGGAACGGAACATCGGACAGACACATCGACGCCGAGGCTCCGACCAGCGCGAGCACGTCGGCGTCATTCTCCTGATCCGACGACACCACGGTCGCCATGATCTGGGTCTCGTACGGGAACTGCTTGCTGAACAGCGGGCGCACCGGACGATCGATCAGGCGCGAGCTCAGCACTTCCTTCTCGGTCGGGCGTCCTTCCCGCTTGAAGAAACCGCCCGGGATCCGGCCGGCTGCATAGGTGCGCTCGCGGTAGTCGACCGTGAGCGGGACGAAATCGCGACCCAGCGTCGGGGCCTTGGCGGCACTCGTGGCCACCAGCACGACGGTGTCTCCGAATCGAACGACGGCGGAGCCTCCCGCCAGCTTCGCCATCTTGCCGGTGCTGATGGTGAGCGTGCGCCCACCCAGGTCCAGCGTGATCACTTGTTCCATGAACGTTCTCTTCCCTCTCGCCTGCCGGTCCGGCCCACGCCGAACCCTCCATCGCGCGCACAAGAAAGCGAGGTCGTGCCGCGCGTACGGGAGCATCCCCCTCCCGCCGGGATCGGGCGCCACGTCCCCTCATGGAAACGTGCCAGCGCCCTCGCGCCCTTAACGCCGCAGTCCGAGGTCCTTGACGACCTTGCGATACCGGTCGACCTTGGTGGCCTTGAGGTAATCCAGCAGCCGACGGCGCTGTCCGACCATCCGGAGCAGCCCGCGCCGGGACGCGTGATCGCGCTTGTGCGTCTTGAAGTGCTCCGTCAGGTACTGAATCTTCTCGGTCAGGAGCGCGATCTGGACTTCGGGCGAGCCCGAGTCCCCTTCGTGAAGCTTGAACTTCTCGATGATCCCATGCTTCTGCTCTTTGGAGAGCGTCACGCCGGGTTACCTCCTGCATATGGGATTGTAGATATGGGCCCGGGCCATCGGGTGCAGTTTCCCGGGTGGTCGAGCGGGTCCGCGGGGTTCCGCAGGGTGCGGACGGACGCGGGAAAGTACCATTCCTGCACCGGCTTCCGCAATGCGACCAGGCTCGCCTACGAACCTTGTGCGGCAAGTCGGCGGCGGGTTTCCTCGACGTCCTGCCCGATCGCCTCGACCAGCGCCTCGGAACTCTCGAAGCGAACCTCCGGGCGCAGCCAGTCGACCAGCTCGACCGTGAGGTCGCTCCCGACCAGATCCCCCTCCCAGTCCAGCAGATGGACCTCGAGCGTCCGGGACTGGCCGTCGAACGTCGGGCGCATGCCGATGCTCATCGCACCGGCGCGCGTCACCGGCTCGTCACCGATCCCGGCGCGGACCACGTAGATGCCGTCGGCGGGCAGCAGCTTCTCCTCGTGGAGCCGCAGGTTGGCGGTCGGGAATCCGAGCGTTCGGCCGATGCCGTCGCCGGGCACGACCCGTCCGCGCAGGTCGTAGCGGCGGCCCAGCAGGCGCGTCGCCTCGGCCACCTTCCCCGCGGCGAGCAGCGTGCGGATCCGGCTGCTCGAGACTGCCGCTCCGCCCCGCTGGAGCAGGGAAACCGCCTCGACCGTGAAGCCGGCGTCTCTCCCGATCGTCCGCAGGCGATCGACGGTTCCGGACCGGCCGCGGCCGAGCGCGAACCCGGTCCCCACCACCAGGCGCGCCGGATGGTGCGGCGCCACCAGGTGCGTGGCGACGAACTCCTCGGGCGACAGCTCGGAGAGCTCGCGGGTGAACGGAATCACGTCGAGGTCCGCGACCCCCATCGCGAGCAGCCGGCGCCGCTTTTCGCCGGGCGGGGTGAGCGGAGCCGGCACGTGGAAGGCGGTCTTGGCGAGCACGACGTCCGGATGCGGATCGAACGAAACCACCACGCACGGCACGTCGAGCGCGCGCGCCTCCGCGAGGGCCCGCTCGAGGATCGCGCGGTGCCCGAGATGAAGCCCGTCGAACACGCCGATCGACACCACCGAAGCCATCCGCGTCATGCCTCCGCCGCGCGCAGCAGCGAATCGCTTCCGCGCACCGCCCACGGGAATACCACGTGCGGGCACGCGATCCGCCCGTCGCCCGACGGCTTGAGCTCGCCGAGCGCGAGTGCCCGCCCGGTCGCATCGCGGAATACCACCGAGCGCGGACCGCCGTCGAGCGGCGCGTCCTCGTGCGCGTCGATCCGCGGCCGGCCGCCCACGCCCAGCGAGGCAGCCGCCCCGGCGTCGACCACGACCGCCGGCAGCACATCGAGCGCCCGATCGATCGCAATGCCGGCGCGTGCGAGGGTTTCGGCGGGATCGAGGCGTTCGAGTTCCGCCAGCGCGATCGCCCGCTCGAGGCCGAACGGCTCGCTGCGCGTGCGGCGCAGTGCCGCCAGCGCCGCGCCGGTCCCGAGCGCGCGACCGAGATCGTGCGCGAGCGTGCGGATGTAGGTGCCGCCGCTGCAGCGGATCCGGAACTGCGCGTCGGGCAGCGCGAATCCGAGCCACTCCCAGGAATGAACGGTGATCGTGCGCGGAGCGCGCTCGACCTCGACCCCGCGGCGCGCGAGCGCGTGGAGCCGCTGGCCGCCGACCTTGAGCGCCGACACCATCGGCGGAATCTGGGCGATCGTTCCGATCAACGAAGCCGTGGCGGCATGCACGCGATCCGCATCGAGTGCGCCGAGCGGCTGCTCGGCGATCACCGCGCCGTCGAGGTCCTGGCTGTCGGTCTCGATCCCGAACCGGACGGTGCCTTCGTAGGTCTTGTCGCCGCCCTGCCAGACCGGGATCGCGCGGGTCGCGGCGCCCAGCGCCACCATCAGCAGGCCGCTGGCGGCCGGATCGAGGGTGCCGAGATGGCCGGCGCCCGGCGCACCGAGCGCGCGACGCACCCGGAGCACGACGTCATGGGACGTGACGCCGGTCGGCTTGTCGATCGCGAGCAGCCCGTGCCACACGGGGGCCGCCATCACTCCTCCTCGTCGGGGATCGCCTCGCCCTCCTGGATCCTGCGCAGGAGATCCTCGACCCGCGCACCGCGCTCGATCGAGGTGTCGTGATAGAAGCGGATCTCGGGCATCTCGCGCAGGCCGATCCGGCGCGCGAGCTGGTGGCGGATGAACGGCGTCGCGCGATGCAGAGCGGTCAGCACGGTGTCGGCATTGCCGTGGCCGGCCAGCACGCTCACGAACACCTTCGCCATCGACAGGTCGGGATTCACCTCGACATCGGTGACGCTCACCATGCCGGTGACTCCGGGATCGCGCAGCTCGTTCTCGAGCAGGTCCGCGATCTCCTTGCGCATGGCGTTCGCCACCCGTTCGGGACGGATCCTCACGCTCGTTGCTCCTCCCAGTCGAGCACCTCGGCCCCGTGCACGCTGTAGACGATGTCACGCACCGCCTGGAGCAGCTCGTCGACCTGGTGCGATTCGCCCGACACCACCGCCACGCCCAGCGCGCAACGCTGCCACAGATCCTGGTGGTCGACTTCCGCCACCGACGCGTGCGTACGGTGCCGGATGCGTTCCTTCAGGCTCTGCACGACCGAGCGCTTGTCCTTGAGAGAACGGGCGGCGGGAATGTGAAGCTGGATTTGCACGATTCCCACGAACATCGGACGGCTCTAGAGGGTTCGAGCAATCATCTCGATCGTGAATGCCTCAATCACGTCGCCAACCTTGAGGTCGTTGTAGCCATCGAGTCCGATGCCGCACTCGAATCCGCTCGCGACTTCCTTGACGTCGTCCTTGAAGCGGCGGAGCGATCCGATGCGTCCGGTCCACAGCGGGATCCCCTCGCGCACCAGTCGGACCTTCCCGGTCCGCGGAATCGAGCCGTTCGTGATCATGCAGCCGGCGATCACGCCCGACTTCGAGAGCTTGAACACCTCGCGCACCTCGGCACTGCCGAGCACCACTTCGCGCTCCTCGGGCTTGAGCATGCCCTCGAGCCCCTGGCGCACGTCCTCGACCACCTTGTAGATGACTTCGTACAGGCGGATCTCGACCTTCTCGCGCTGCGCGAGCTCGCGCGCCTTGGTATCCGGCCGCACGTGGAAGCCGACGATGATCGCGCCCGACGCCTGCGCGAGCAGCACGTCCGACTCGGTGATCTGACCGACCGCCTGGCGGATCACCTTGACCTGGACCTCGGAGGTGCTGAGCTTGGTCAGCGCCTCCGACACCGCCTCGACCGAGCCGTCGACGTCGCCCTTGAGGATCATCATCAGCTCGTTCGCCTCGCCCTGCGCGATGCGCTGATGGATGTCGCTCAGCGAGGTCGTCTTGGCGGCGCGGAACTCGTGCTCGCGCGCCACGGCATGGCGGCGCGATGCGATGTCGCGCGCTTCGCGCTCGTCCTCGATGCCGTTGAAGAGTTCGCCTGCCGACGGCACGCCGCTCCATCCCACCACCTCGACCGGGGTCGAGGGACCGGCTTCCTTCACCAGGTGGCTGCGCTCGTCGTACATCGCGCGCACGCGACCCGAGTAGTGACCGGACACGAACGCTTCGCCGACCCGCAGCGTGCCGGTCTGGACCAGCACGCTCGCAACCACGCCGCGTCCCTGTTCGACGCGCGCCTCGAGCACCACGCCCTTGGCGCGGCGGCCCGGATCGGCCTTGAGATCGAGCAGCTCGGCCTGCAGCAGGATCAGCTCGAGCAGCTTGTCGACGTTGTCGCCCTTCTTGGCCGAGATCGGAACCGCGACCGTCTTGCCGCCGTACTCCTCGACCATCACGCCGTGCGCCGCCAGCTCCTGCTTGACCAGGTCGACCTTGGCGCTCGGCAGATCGATCTTGTTGATCGCGACCACGATCGGAACGTTGGCCGCCTTGGCATGGTCGATCGCTTCGATCGTCTGCGGCATCACGCGGTCGTCGGCCGCCACCACCAGCACCACGATGTCGGTGACCTGGGCGCCGCGTGCACGCATCGCGGTGAACGCCTCGTGACCGGGCGTGTCGAGGAAGCAGACGTTGCGGCCGCCGGGCAGCGTCACTTCGTACGCGCCGATGTGCTGGGTGATGCCGCCCGACTCGCCGGCGATCACGTTGGTCTTGCGGATGTAGTCGAGCAGCGAGGTCTTGCCGTGGTCGACGTGGCCCATCACGGTCACGACCGGCGCGCGCGACACCAGTCGTTCCTCGGCGGTGGTGTCGTCGGCCTCCACCTCCGGCTCCTCGAACTCGGTCGTGAACTCGACCTGGTAGCCGAACTCGTCGGCCACCGCCATGATCGAGTCCTTGTCGAGCCGCTTGTTCATGGTCGCCATCAGGCCGAGGCGCATCGAGGTGGCGATCACCTCCTGCGGCTTGACCTCGAGCAGGTTCGCGAGCTCGGCGAGCGTCATGAACTCGGTCGCGCGGATGACCTTTGAATCCTCGACCGCGATCTCGGTGCCGTCCTCGTCGCGACGGCGATGGCGGCGGCGCGCAGTACCGGCGTCGAGGCTCGCGAGTGTCTTGCGCACGCTCTCCTGGACGAGACGATCGTCGACGGTCTTCTTCTTCTTCTTCTCGCGACGTCGCGGACCCCGTCCGGCACCACCGCCACCCGTGAACGGGCGCGGACCGGAGGTCGGCGCGCCGGGACGCGCTCCGTAGCCGCCGCCCGGCGAGCCGGTGCCGGCGGGACGCGGCGCGGGCGGACGCTGGCCGGTCGAGGTGCTGGAGGTGGACGGCGACGCCGGCGGCGTCCGCGGAGCCGCGGCCGCTGCCTGCGCGGCGGCAGCTGCCACGCGCGCACGCTCGTCACGCGCCCGCTGCAGCTCCTGCTCGTGTTTGCGGGCCTGCTCCTCCTTGACCGCCGCAGTCCCGCGCGTGATCTCGGCGCGGATCTTCTCGACCGCATCGGCTTCGAGCGTGCTCATGTGGTTCTTCACCTCGACGCCCAGCTTGCGGACGATCTGCAGCACCGCTTCGCTGGACATCCCGAGGTCCTTCGCGACCTCGTAAACGCGAGGCTTCTTCTCGCCGGTCTTCGTCACGTCAGGCTCCTGCTCCCGATCCGCCGGACGGACCCGCGGTGGAGTTGTTCTCGTCGCCGTCGGCCGCCGGGATGTCTGGGGCTTCCGTTGCCTCCGGGGCTTCTGTCGCGTCCGGGGCTTCCGTCGCTTCCGGGACTTCCGTCGCCACCGGGGCTTCCATCACCTCCGGCGCTTCCATCGCTTCGGGGGCTTCCATCGCCTCCAGAGCTTCCGGGGTCTCGGCGTCCGAAGCCGGCGCCGCGTCGATCGCGGCCGCCTCCATCTCCGGAGTGAATTCCTCGACCGGCGCAACCGGAGTCGGCGGATGCGCCGCCACGTACTCCAGGGCGGTCGCCAGCACCTTCTCTGCGGTCTTCTCGCCGATGCCCGGGATCTCGACCAGCTTCTCGAGCGGCGTGGCGATCAGCTCGTGAACGGTCTCGATGCCGGCGGTGATGAGCTTCTCGGTGGTCGCTTCGCCGAGGTCGAGCTTCTCGACCTCGATCCGGTTGGCGCGCTCCGCCTCTTCGCGCTTGACCCGTTCGCTCCTCGAAATCAGGTCGATCTTCCAGCCGGTCAGACGCGCGGCGAGGCGGGCGTTCTGACCGCCCTTGCCGATCGCGAGCGACAGCTGGTCGTCCGCCACCACCACCACCATGCGACGCTCGGCCTCGTGCACCTTGACGTCCAGCACCTTGGCCGGCGACAGCGCGCGCGACACGAACACGCCGGGATCCTGCGACCACGGCACGATGTCGATGCGCTCGCCGCCCAGCTCGCGGACGATGCTCTGCACCCGCGAGCCCTTGAGACCCACGCACGAGCCGACCGCATCGACGCGCGGATCGGTCGAGTAGACGGAGATCTTCGAGCGGAACCCGGCCTCGCGCGCCACCGCCTTGATCTCGACGATGCTCTCGGCGATCTCCGGCACCTCGCTCTCGAACAGGCGGCGCAGGAAGTCGGGATGGGTACGCGACAGGATCACCTGCGGCCCCTTGGCCGACTTGTCGACGTTGATCACCACCGCGCGGACGTAGTCGCCCTGCCGATGATACGACCTGGGAATCTGCTCGCGCGCCGGCAGGAAGCCCTCGGAATGGTCGAGCTTGACGATCACGTTGCCGCGATCGACCTGCTGGACGATGCCGCGCACCAGGATTCCGATCTTGTCGGAGTACTCCTTGAACACCTTGTCGCGCTCCGCCTCGCGCACGCGCTGGATCAGCACCTGCTTGGCGGTCTGGATCGCGTTGCGCCCGAACTCCTCGATGCGGAGCGGGAACGCGAGGATGTCGCCGACCTGGGCGTCCCGGTACTGCGGGAACTGGCGCGCCTCGGCGACCGTCAGCTGGAAGGCGGGATCCTCGACCGTCTCGACCACGTGCCGCCGCAGCGCGCACTTGATCTGGCCGGTCTCGTTGGAGAACCGCACCTCGACATCGGCGGTGGCGCCGTGCTTCTTGCGGACCGCGCTGGCGAGCCCGGCCTCGAGCGTCTCGATCAGAAGCGCGCGATCGACACTCTTCTCGCGCGTGATCTGGCTCAGAGCATCCAGGATCTCGTAATTCATCGCGTTCCTTTCTCCCCGCCACGCACCCGCGCCCAGGGATCCACCACCAGCCGCATGTCCTTGATCTCCGGCCAGTCGAACCACAGTTCGCTGCCGTCCATCACGATTCCGACCCGCTCGCCGTCCGGGGCGAGCAGCTCGCCTTCATGCTTCCGCCGACCATCACGCAACTCGTGGGTCGTCAGCGCCACCTTGGTGCCGATGAAACGCCCCACCGCTTCGAGCGTCCGCAGCGGCCGGTCGATACCGGGCGAGCTGACCTCGAGCGAGTACCCACCCGCCATGGTCTGGTTCATGTCGAGACAGTCCGAGAGATGCCGGCTGAAGCGCGCGCAATCCCCGACGCGGATCCCCTCCGGGCGGTCGAGCAGCACCCGCACGGTACGACGCCGACCCTGCACCAGGAATTCGACGTCGACGAGCTCCAGCCCATCCGCCTCGGCGATCGGGAGCGCGAGCCGCCGAACTTCTTCGCGCACATCCAATTCCAGACCCCCGGGCAGAGATGAAAAACGGAGTGGTCGCACCTGCCCCACTCCTAGCCGCGCACAGTACTAAAGAGATGCGGTCAGCGGCAAGCCGGTTTCCGGGCGCGCCCGTACCCGGGGGGCCCGGTGCCGGCCCACCCGGAGCGCCCGCAGGTCACAGCAGCCGTTCGAAATAGACGAGCGGGACCCCGCGGTACACCGCCCGTCCCACCTCCCGGAAGCCGCACTTCCGGTAGAAGTCCCCCGCCCCGGCCGGGGCGTCGTAGGCATCGAGCCGGATCGCCTGGCCCGGCCACTGCCGGACCTCGGCTTCCGCCTCGGCGAGCAGCGCGCGTCCGATCCCGTGGCTCTGGACCGCCGGATCGACCGCCATGTCGGTCAGATAGATGGCGCGCGGGACGTCGACGAAGCGGGAGCGGTCGATCGCCCACGGCTTCCGGGTCGCGATCCGCAGGGTGCCCAGCACCCGGCCGCTGTCACGCGCGACCAGCACCCGCGACAGGTGACTGGCGAGCCGGAGTCCCTGGAGCACACCGCGCTCGGTCGCACACGAGGACCAGTGGCCGTGGCCGAAGCGGTGGGTCAGATCGATCGCGGCGCGCACGCGCACCGTCGTGATCGCCTCCGCGTCCGCGAGGTGCGCCCGGTCACACACCAGCGATGCGGTCATGACTCCCGATCAGTGCCCCGGCCGTGCGAGCGGGCTGTCGTAGATCAGCCAGGCCGCGACCCGTGCGACCTGCGCGAGGCTCTCGCCCGACACCTGGTCGGGCAGGTCGGCACGCGTGTGCCAGGCCGCATAGTCGAAGTCGATGAGATCGACCGCCGGAATCCCGGCGTTGAGGAGCGGAATGTGATCGTCGGTCACCGCGTGCGCGATCCCTTCCTTGAACCCGGTCGCCTTCACCTTCTTCGCTCCGTCCCACACCAGATCGACCAGGTTCGACGCCTGCGAAACCGAGAACGACTCGGGATGGATGTTCAGATCGCGATCGCCGACCATGTCGAACACGAACGCCGCCGCCGGCCGATCCGTGCCGATCCGGCGCGCGTAGCCGAGGGCGCCGCGCGAGTATTCGTCGCTGTGACCTTCGCGCCCCTGGTCCTCGGCGTCGAAGAACACCAGCTCGACTTCGACCGGAGCGCGCCGCACCGCCAGCAGTTCGCCGATCTCGAGCAGCACCGCGACCCCCGAGCCGGCGTCGTTCGCTCCCGGCAGCGGCTTGTGCCAGGCGGTGGAATCGGGATCCTGGTCGCACCACGGGCGCGTGTCGTAGTGCGCGCACAGCAGCACGCGCCGCGCGCCCGGCCCCGACGTGGCCGCGAACCGCGCGCGCAGATTGCGGATCGGGAGCGGTCCGCTCGACAGCGTGTCGAGGAACGCCTGCTCTTCGACTTCGGCGCCCATCCGCTTCAGCTCGGAGGTCAGCCAGCGGACGATCGCGTCGTGGCCGGGCGTCCCGGGGATGCGCGGCCCCATCTCCACCTGCTGCACCACTCGCGCATGGAGTCGCGCGGGATCGATTTTGTGCGGGGCCGGCCCCGCGGCGCACGAAGCGCCGGCCAGCGTGGCCGTCAGCAGCAGCAACACGCCTCGGAGTCGGGACCGCGCGGCACGGGTCGCCATGTCAGAAGGTGAACTGTGCGCGCGCCTCGATGCGCACGCTCCGGTTGGTGATGGTCGTCTCGATGTTACGGTCCTGCAGGAATCCGAAGTCGAGGTTTCCGGTCACGTTGCTGCTGAACCCGTAGGACCCGGTCGTGTTGATCGACAGGCGGTCGGTCTCGGTCCGCCCCTGGATGCGGCCGGTGCCGACCGTCTCGGTCTCCCCGCTGCGTTTCGAATAGCTGCCCGCGAGGGTGAGCGAGACGCTGGTCTTCACGGTGCTCTCCTTGCCGAACACCTTCACCTTCTGCCCCGAGGTGTAGCGCCGGCTGAGGCTGAAGTTGAAGTCGAGGTTGCGGTCGGTGGTGAGAGTGTTGATGTACAGACGATCCTCGCGCAACGTGACGCGCCGCTCGACCTTCACCTCGGCCCGCGTGCCGTTCTTCAGATCTCCCTGCAGGCCGATCAGCGGCTTCCATTCACTGCTGGTCGCGACCAGGGTCGGATCGTCCCGGTTGGCGTACTCGGAGTTCTGGGACCGCGCGTACGAAGTCCGCACCAGCGGATTGCGGAGCAGCTTGGTGATGCGCAGCACCTCCGGCAGACGACCATACTCGACCGACAGGTCGGGGAACATCACGCGCTGCGACTTGTTGGTCACGCGGTTGGCCTCGCCGCTCCGCACGGAGATGTCGCCGCGGAGCGTGACGGTCGCGCCGAAACCGATGTCGAGGTTCGCGCTCGCCCGCCCGCCCCACTCGTCCTGGAAGGTGGTCGTGTTGCCGGGCGCAGCGGACATGCCCCCGGTCGAGTCGAGTCCGGGGTCCTGGATGACGCCGATGACGTAGAGCGGATCGGGCGATCCGGTCAGACGGCTGTATCCGCTGCCCTGCAGGTAGCGGGCCTCGGTCTGAATCGACCCGAGCCGCGAGATCAGGCGGCGCAGCGAGAAACTCGGCCGGCGCGGCGCGGGAACGAAGATCGTGTCGGTCTTCGCCGAATCGCCGACGCCGGAGGTCACGACCCGGCGGGTCGGCGGCCCGGACGCGGCCATGCGTGGCGCAAACGTGTTGAACGGGAAGGTCATGCTCGCCGAGATCGCCTGGCTGTTTCCGATCTGGCGCACGCTCAGATCCGGAGACAGCTCGAGCCCGTTGTTCTGCGTGTAGTTCGAACTCCACGTCAGGGTCGGGCGCAGCCACGCCGAACCCTTCTGGAGGGCGAACCGCGAGTCCATCGCCTGGCGCCACTGAACGACACGTCCCAGGTTGACGAATCCGACGGTCTCGCGCAGGTGAGCGGGCAGCGTCTGGTTGCGGAGCGCCGAGAACTCGTGGTGGATGAAGTCGAACGGCCGGATCGACGCGCCGTAGTCGATGAATGCTGCGCGTCCATTGTTGAATGCCGACGGCACCAGCCGTGCGGTGCCGTCCTGGACACGGTAGTAGGAGCGCGAGTCGGTGGTGTTGATCCGATAGTTCCAGTACGCCCGCTCCGGCAGCGGGAACAGGCGCAACCGGGAAATCGGCAGACGCAGCGACCACAGCTCGCGTGGTGCGATCAGGTAATTGACGTTCGCGGCGTTGCTGGTTGCGGTGTCCGCGCCGGACGGACCGATGCCCTGCGTGATCGACCGTCCGTAGCTCGCGGTGACTCCGCCGATCGTGTAGCGGAGGAGCGGGTTCGAGCGGTCGCTCCAGCTGCGCGCGTACGAAGTCGAGAAGCTGCGCGTGACCCGCTTCGTGGTGCTGATCTCGGCCGCCGCACCGCTGCGGAACACGTCGTCGCCGGCCGTGTAGCGCGGAATGGTCTTGTCCCCCGAGTAGGAGTAGGAGACCGGCAGGATGATCCCGGTCGCCTCGAAGAACCGGTGCAGGTCGGCCTGGATCGTATAGCTCAGGTTCTGGTTCTCGCTGCCGCGACCGCGCGCCTCGCCGACCTGCTGGAAGTCGGCGCCACGCCCGTTGTAGGTCACGTTGTAGCTGGCGAGATTCGCCAACCGGCCGTTCACCGAAACGCGCTCGGCGAGATCCGGATCCTTCGCGATGTCGATGGCGCGCAGATCGTCGAACCACACCTGGCCCGACGGAATGTTCCCGGGGCCGTGGTGAATGATGCCGAACGAGAGCCGGCGCACCCGGGTGAACGAGGGCCGGCCGTTGACGATGTAGGTCTCGCCCGGATTCTTTCCCGGCACCCGGTAGTAGTTCACGCCGGTTTGCGGGAACGTCGGGTCGAGCTTGAGATTCGAGAGATTCGTGAGCGGGAGTCGCGTCTCGCGCCACTCGATCCCCTCGGTCGCCGACATCGGGATCCGCGCCCGGTATTCGTAGTAGTTCTGCCCGCGCTCGTCCGACGAGAAGCGGATGTAATACTCGAGCGAATCGGTGGCCGGCACGTAACCGCGGATCTGGTAGCCGGTCACGAACCAGTTGAGGATGCCGTAGCGGCTGTAGTCCTCGTCGATCGAAAACGTCTTGAAGGTCTCGACCGAGTCGCCGGGCTGGACGTTCTCGAACTCGAGCACCAGCGACTGCTCGCGGCGCTCCAGCTCCTGGCTGCCGCTGCGCGTGCTGCCGGGATCGAACGGCGGAACGTACTGGTCGGCGTTGTCGAGCGTGTTCAAGGCGTTGAGCGCTGCGGTGGTACCGCCGCCGGCCACACCGGAGTCGAGCGCCGCCAGCTGCCAGCGGCTGCCGACCACTTCGATCCCGCCCAGCATCAGGAACGGACGGCCATCCTCGTTCGTGAGTGGTGGCGGATCGGTCTTCAACATGTTCTCGATCCACACCCGGACGTGCCGGGCCTGCCCGAGGTCGGGCCGGCCGAACGCGACCCGAAGCGTGTCGGAGATCGGGATGCGGTACCGGCGCCATCCGTTGTCCTCGGGCACCGGCGCCCCGTCGTTCATGAAGGTGCGCCCCGGTGCGTACGCGGCGTCGACGAAGTAGCGCGCCACCGAATCCGCTTCGCCGAGATTGATCGTGTACTCGTAGTAGTTGTTGTCGCTGTCGAGCCGTGAGTTGAGGTTCAGATCCTCGGTGTCCGGGATCGGAAACACCTCGTGATTGTTCTCGGTTCCGTTGGTGTAGAGCCACTTGCGCGGATCGATGTCGGAGTAATTCGAGCTGCCCTCGTTCGGACGCTGGAAGTTGTCGCCCGATGGATCGGCATCGGTCCTCGTCGAGAGATCGAGGCTGTCCCTCGGCTCGGCTGCATCGAGTCTCCGGTCGACGCCGGTGTCCTCGTTGTCGGTATTGACCGAGAGCTGGTTGTCGGCGTTGATGTCCTCGGTGTCGATCGAGCCGTTGGGCAGCACGTTGGGTGCGCGCTGCTGATCCTCGTCCACCGCGCCCACGTCGATGTGGAGCCTCACGCTGTCGCCGCGCACCGCACCCACACCCGCGGTCGTGTTGTAGAAGTCGCGAAAGTCGTTCACCCAGATCTCGATGAACTGCGAGCGGGTGAGATCGATGCCGACCGGATCGAGCGTGTAGGTGAGGCCCGACCACAGGCGGTTGGTGTCGTCTCCGGTCGGCCGGCGCGGCAGTGAGATCGCGAGCGAGCCGTGGACGTTCTGCGCTCCCTCCGCATTGGTCAGGGAGGGTTTGAGGTCGCGCTCCTTGACCGAGGAGACCGGCGTGTACCAGTGCGTTTCGACGTTCTTGCGGAAGTCGGTCCTGGTCGTGTCGTGGATCGGATAGGTGATTCCGCTCACCAGCAGTTGCGGCGGGCTCGACAGACGCCACCGGTCGGCTCCCATCGACACCGAGATCGCGTCCCGCACGCCTTCCATGTCGTCGAGGTAGACCTCGTTCTTGGTGTTCGGGTTCGGCAT